>Ga0316217_10000006_pt1 | contig 316514 bp, 303 predicted proteins | sample 1anoAmetaG_FD_203633 | JGI IMG/M metagenome (GOLD analysis project Ga0316217, IMG submission 203633) | Freshwater microbial communities from Trout Bog Lake, Wisconsin, USA - 1anoA | ecosystem: Environmental > Aquatic > Freshwater > Lake > Hypolimnion/Profundal zone | place: USA: Wisconsin... | reverse complement strand
CTGCACAAGAAACACGGTCGAATTAGGTACAAGCAATCGAGAGAACGTGGAATCAGTTGATTGCAGATACTGGCTCGATCCATCAAAGGAGAGAGCACTCAAACCATTGATGCTATTCGCAATCAGATCAGGAGCAGTCGGAACGCTCGCCTGAAGCGTTTCACCATTCCCGCTCTTATCGTTCCACTGACTCACGCCGCCGACTGTTGTGGAAAGCGTCGTGCTATCGCTCGCATCGTACCATGCCGCCAGGTTCTTCACCGCAGCAGGCGGCGATAACGCCGACGCCTCAGAGCGCACCCCAAGCAACATCAACCATGCGAACACCAAACACACCAACCAAGCACTCGGCACTCGGCACTCGGCACTCGGCACTCGGCACTCGGCACTCGAGAATAGCGTGGCAGACTCTTCACCGCACGTCAATACCTACGGAAAGAGCAAACTCCTGGTTTCACACCGAGGGAGTCTCTCCATGCATACGAAGAGAGTAGCGAACATGACGCTCCCAACAATCGGCTTTCTCGTCTATCCCGGTTTTACGGGACTCGATCTCTTCGGGCCGCATGAGATCTTAGCGCGCGTCGGCAAGCCGCTTTTGGTAGCGCAAGAGGCAACAATCGTCCATTCAGAGCACGGCGTAGCGATCACTCCCGACATCGATTTCTCGACCTGCCCTCCGCTCGATATCTTCGTCGTCCCCGGAGGCCCCGGCTGCGACGCCGCTCTTGCGAATACGTCGGTGCTTCATTTCGTTCGAGAGAGATCGGAGCAGACATACATCGTCGCGACGATCTGCACCGGCGCACTCATTCTCGCCGCGACGGGCAGCGTCAAGGGCATGCGCATGAGCACGCATTGGTTAGCAAGAACCTACCTCGCCGAACTTGGCGCAATCCCGACATCCGATCGGGTGGTCATCGACGGCAAGTATTGGTCATCGGCGGGCGTCTCTGCGGGTATCGACCTTGCCTTGCGCCTCGCCGCGCATCTCACCGATGAAACGACTGCGCAGCAACTGCAACTCGAAGTCGAGTACGATCCGCAACCGCCCTTCGATGCAGGCGATCCGCAGAAGGCCCCGCGCGCGATCGTCGAGCGCCTCCGCGCTCAGTCACGGTATCGACGTCAGGACAGCTCTTCTTCATAAGCCGCGACTTGAGCGATATCTTTATCGCCGCGACCGCTGAGCGAGACGAGCACAAGTTGCTCGGGTCTGCCGCGTCGGGCAAGCTCATACGCATACGCTAGCGCATGGGCGCTCTCGACGGCGGGGACGATCCCCTCGCGTTCGGCGAGGCGGTGATAGGCGATGAGCGCATCTCGATCGGTGACGGCGACGTAGCGCACTCGCCCGCTCGCATAGAGATAGGCATGTTCGGGGCCGATACCCGGATAGTCGAGGCCGGCACTCACGGAGTGCGTCTCGCGAATCTGGCCGCTCGATGTCTGCAACAGATACGAACGCGACCCATGCAGGATACCAACCGTACCGGCGGTGATTGAGGCGGCCGTCTTCTCCGTCTGCGCACCGTATCCACCAGCCTCGACACCCCAGATCTGCACATCGGCGTCTTCGAGGAAGGCGGTGAAGATGCCGATCGCGTTACTGCCGCCGCCGACGCAGGCGACGACATGATCGGGCAAGCGGCCGCATCGCTGCTGCAACTGAGCACGCGCCTCATCGCCGATGACGCGTTGAAACTCACGAACGATATACGGATAGGGATGCGCCCCCACGACACTGCCGATGAGGTAGAACGCGTCGTCGACTCGCGCCGCCCATTGGCGAAACGCCTCATTCGTCGCATCCTTGAGCGTCTGGGTCCCGCTCGTCACTGCGTGCACCCGTGCGCCGAGCAGACGCATCGCCCGGACGTTGGGTGCCTGACGCTCGATATCGCGCGCACCCATGTAAATATCGACCTCGAGACCTAACTGCGCCCCGATCGTCGCAGTCGCAACACCGTGTTGACCGGCCCCCGTCTCGGCGATGAGCTTGCGCTTGCCCATGCGCAGCGCGAGGAGCCCCTGTCCAACGGCGTTGTTGATCTTATGCGCACCGGTGTGATTGAGATCTTCGCGTTTGAGCAGGATACGGGCCCCATCAGGGTCGGCGAAACGCTCGGCAAAGGCGATCGGCGAAGGGCGCCCAACGAAGTCGCGTAAAAGCACGCGATAACGCTCCCAGAACTCCGGATCCTTCCGCGCCTCGGCGAAGCAGCGCTCGAGCTCCTCAAGAGCTGAGACGAAAACCTCGGGGACGTAGCGACCGCCGAACTCGCCGAAGTAGCCGTGTGCATCGGGTTCCATCCCGAGCCGATTCTCGTCAAACGCAGGTAGCGCCTTCGGAAAACGCCTGCAACACCACCCGCTCTCTCAGGACTGGGACAGAGCGCAGAGACTGCGCTCTGAACTCCTCAGTAACGTCAAGAACATGCTTCGCGTCATCGAGGAGAGAGATGGTCCGCTGCGCGTACTGCGATGACGAAGGCTGACATGAGGTCGAAAGATTTGCGCCCGTCGCATTCGATGCCGGAGCGTACGTCGACGGCGTAAGGACGAGTGGCGGCGATGCAGGCACCGACGGTATCGGGCCGCAGACCACCGGCGACGACGATCGGACGCGCAAGATCCGGCAGACGCTCCCACGCAAAAGAGCGTCCACTCCCCCCCGCCCGATCACCGTGCTTCGTATCGAAGATCAACAAGCCGTTGTACGCGGCGAGTATCGTCGGAGAGAGCGGGATCGTGCCGTCGGGGGCGACGTGAATGACCTTGGCGTAGAGGCCGCCGCCGGTCAACTCGGCGCATCGCTCCGGTGACTCGTCGCCGCAGAATTGCGGCAGCATCCCCGGCATAGCCGTCGCTGCCTCGCGATAGAGTGCATCGTCGGGGTCGGCGAAGACGCCGACACGGGTCACGAGCGGCGGGATCGCTTGCGCTAGCCGCGACGCATCCTCAGGTGAGATGCGCCGCGGACTCGGTGCAAAGATGAAGCCGAGCGCATCGACACCGAGCGCAACGGCGGCGGCGATATCGGCGGGGGCGGTCATGCCGCAGAATTTGATGCGCGTCCGTCTCATCGTGTCCGCAACGCTTCTCTCATGCAGAACGGAGCCCGGCGACCGCGCCCGATCGATCGCCGGAGCGCATCAACGACTCGCCGACCAACAACGCCTGCGCTCCGGCATCGATCAACCGTCGCGCATCCTCCGGGGTGTGGATACCGCTCTCACCGACACGAAACACCGTCGGCGGCAGCAACGGAAGCAGACGCTCTCCAAGGGCGAGATCGACCGAGAAACTCCGGAGGTTCCGCGTATTCACGCCGATACATGAGGCTCCGACAGCGAGCGCACGACGTAGCTCCGCCTCATCATGCACCTCGACTAAAGCGTCGAGAGCGACTTCGTGAGCCTGAGCGAGCAGCGTTGCGAGCTGCTGATCGTCGAGTCCGGCGACGATCAGCAGCACCGCATCGGCCCCCGCCGCCGCCGATTGCACGACTTCGTACGGGGTTGTAAGAAAATCTTTACGCAGCAAGGGTCGCGTCGTCACGGCACGCACACGATCGAGATCGGCGAGTTCGCCGCCGAAGCCTGAGCTTTCGGTGAGGACGCTGATCGCGTCGACGCCGGCCGCTTCGTAACTCGCCCCGACCGCAGCGGCGTCAAAGCGCTCGACGATCACGCCGCGCGAGGGCGAGGCACGCTTCACCTCGGCGATCATCCCGACTCTTTGCGCCGCACGCAAGGTCGCGACAAAGGGACGCCGCGAGCCACGTCGAGCATGGGCACGCTGCAGCACTGCATCGAAGGAGTCACGTTGCATCGCCGCCGCGAGCTCCTCCGCCTTGACCGCGTAGAGACGCTCCAACCAATCATTCATCGAGCAACGCTCCGAGGGTCGATCCGTTGCATCCGGCGGAGCACCTCTCGTGCAGCGCCGGTCCGTAAGACGGTCTGCGCCATGTCGAATCCCATCTCCAGCGATTCGGCTCGCTCTGCGACCCAGAGCGCGACCGCAGCGTTCAGCGCGACGACGGCGGCGCGCGGCGACTCTTCACCCTCGAGAATCGCGATAAGCGCCGCGGCATTCTCGGCCGCATCGCCACCGGCGAGCTCATCGAGCGAGGCGGCGACGCCGTAGGTCGTCGGATCGAGGCGGATGCGCGTCGATCCGTCTGCATCAAAGCGGAGCAAGGTGGTCATCCCCTCACCGGCGACCTCATCGAGCCCACTATCGGCGTACACGACGACACCACGTGTCACACCGAGTCGTGGTGCAACGTCGGCGATCAACGCAAGACTCCGTTCACTCGAGACTCCGATCAGTTGATGCGTCGGTCGTGCCGGATTGAGCAGCGGGCCAAGAAGATTGAAGATGGTTGGAATCGCGAGCCGACGACGAAGCGCGGCGACATGCGACAACGCCGGATGGTACTGCCTCGCAAAGAGAAAGGCGAAGTGTTCGTGTTCGAGCGACTCGGCCGCGTGCTGCGGCGATAGCTCGATCGGGAGACCCAACTCCTCGAGCACGTCGGCGCTGCCGCAACGCGAAGAGGCCGAACGGTTGCCGTGCTTAGCGACCGGCATACCGCAGGCCGCGACGATGAAGGCGACGATCGTCGAAATATTAATCGTGCCACGCCCATCTCCACCTGTACCACAGACGTCGAGTACGAACGGCAATCGGTGCTCAAAAGGCACGGCATGGGCTCGCAGCGCCAACGCTGCACCGAAGACTTCTTGAACACTGGCACCCTTCGCAGCGAGCAAGGCGAGCCACGCTGCCGCGAGATCGATCGGTAACGCTTCGGTGACGATGGCCTCGATCGCCGCCGCACTCTCTTCGATCGAGAGCGATTCACCACGCAAGAAACGCGGGAGATGCTCCTGCACTTCAGCGCTCATGCGCGACCTCATTCGCGAGGGTCAGCACGTTGCGACAGATCTGCTCCCCCGCCGGCGTCAAGACCGACTCGGGATGGAATTGCACCGCCGAGATCGGCAAATCGCGGTGGACCACCCCTTGAATGACACCGTCATCACTATACGCCGTCGCCCGTAATACCGGCGGGAAACCGACCTCGGCGATACAGAGGGAGTGATACCGTGTCGCCTCAAACGGCGACGGGACATCGGTGAAGATGCCGCTACCATCGTGGTTGATCCATGAAGTCTTACCGTGCATCGGCGACGGTGCTCGGACAACCGTACCACCGAAGTGCTCGCCGATAGCTTGCTGCCCAAGACAGATACCGAAGAGAGGGCGACGGTGCTCGATCAAGGTGGCGAGTACCGCAGGCGTCGCACCCGCCTCGGCGGGGCGCCCCGGCCCCGGACCGATGACGACGAGGGGCCAGTCGAGCACGAACTCGGGCCGTAGCCGAGCATCATCGTTGCAGCAGACGGTGACATCGCAGCCGAGAGCGCCGAAGAGATGCGCGATATTATACGTAAACGAGTCGTAATTATCGATCAACAACAGACGCATCACGCGACCTCCTCGAGGGGAGGGAGTCCCAGAATGCTGCGTACCAGCGCGGTCTTATGAAAGACTTCGGCGTACTCGGCAGCGGGCTCGCTATCGGCGACGATGCCGGCGGAGGCCTGCCACGTCGCGGTCTGCTCGACGACATGGACGCTACGAAGCGTAATACACGAATCCATATCACCGTTGAAATCGAAATGGGCGAGACTACCGGCGTACCAACCGCGCGCCGTCGGCTCCAATGCATCGATACGCTGCATCGCCCGAATCTTCGGCGTACCCGTCACCGTACCGGCGGGGAAGCCGGCGGCGAAGAGATCGACCGCATCGACATCGTGACGGAGCTGCGCCGTCACGTTCGAGACGAGGTGCATCACATGACTATACCGTTCAATCCGTAAAAACTCGTCGACGGAGACCGTACCGATCTCGGCGACCCGACCGAGATCGTGACGCCCTAAATCGACTAACATAACGTGCTCGGCGCGCTCCTTCGGATCTCGAAGCAACTCGGCGGCGATCCTCGCATCGAGCTCGGGCGTTACACCGCGCCCGCGCGTACCCGCCAAGGGTCGCAACGTCGCCCGTCGCCCCTCGAGTCGTACGAGAAACTCGGGCGAAGCACCGAAGAGCGTGCCGTACGGTGTATCGATAAAGAACATGTACGGCGAGGGATTCCGCATCCGCATCGCACGGTACATATCGAAAGGCGTACCGTCGATCGGTGCGGTGAAACGGATCCCAACCTGAAGTTGATAGATATCACCTTCGGCGATCAGTACCTGAGCCGCTGCGACACGTTCGAGATACTCGGCACGATTGAGCGAGCACTCCATGCTCCCGGTAGCCCGTACCGCTTTCGGGAGCGTCGGTAATTGCGCGAGCAGCCGCTGCTCGTAGAGGCGGAGACGCATCTCGACGGCCTCTTCTTCGCCGCGAGAGGCCAGACCGATCAGCGTAAGACGATGGGTGAGATGATCGAACAGCAACCACGTTCCGGGGACCACGGCGTAGAGATCGGGCACCACCGCAGGCGAAGGCGGTGCTCCGAGGGGAGCGAACGCTCGGACCGCATCGTACGCGAAGAGAGCGACGACTCCACCGGTATACGGCAACCCCTCTCGTGGAGCGACCTGAAAGCGAGTGATAAAATCGCGTAACCGTTCGGCGAGCGCATCGTCTGCCGAGTAAGTCTCGGTGGCGAGGTAGTCGAGTCCGAGAAACGAGTACCGCGAGAGACGATCGTGACTGTTATCGACACTCTCAAGAAGCACGAACGCCCCCGGCTTTGCAAGCGCGAGGGCGGCGGTAATCGGCGTCAAGGAATCGGCGACGAGTTCGCGGACGACAGGATAGAGAATGTGCGACGCAGCCGCCCGCATTCGAAAAGAACGCTAACGCACGAGTTCGATGATCGCGAGCTCGGCCGAGTCTCCTGGACGAATACGTGACTTGGTCGTACGCGTATATCCGCCGGTGCGCTCACGGTATGTCGGCGCAATAACGTCGACGAGCTTCTTCACCACGCGTGGATCGAAAAGATACGACGCAATCAAACGACGTGCATGGAGATCACCGGGACGCGCCTGCGTAATGAGACGCTCAACGATCTTTGTGAGTTCACGTGCCTTCACACTCGTCGTCTCGATCTTCTCATGAAGAAAGAACGAGGTCGCAAGATTCCGGAGCATCGCTCGACGATGTCCATCCGTACGGGAAAGGCGTTTCTTCGAAATTTGGTGTGGCATATCTCCCCCAAAGCGCTACGCGGAGCGTAGTGCCAGTCCTCGATCGTTGAGGACGTCTTTGATTTCATCGAGTGATTTTTTACCGAAGTTGCGCATCTTGATGATCTCGCCTTCGGTCATTTCGAGCAACTCCGAGACTTTCGAGATACCGGCACGCTTCAAGCAGTTGAATGAGCGGACGGAGAGATTCAACGTCTCGACCGGCACATCCCATTCACTTGTCGGCGAAGCGATAGTCGGCGTCTCTTCGGCGTTCACCATCGTAAAGAGCTCGAGTTGCTCTTGGAGTAACTGCGAGGCGAGTGCAAGAGCATCGTCTGGGGTGATCGCCCCATTCGTCTCGACTTCGAGCAAGAGACAGTCGTGATCGACACTCTGATCGACACGCGTGTCAGTGACGGTAAAATTCACCATACGAATCGGCGAGAAGATCGAATCGACCGATATCAATCCAACGCTCTGATCGGCGTGGCGATGACGATCGGCGGTGACATATCCACGGCGACGCTCGATACCGATCTCCATCGAGAGGCGTGCATCCGATGAGGTCAGAGAGGCGAGGTGGTAGTCGGGTTGGAGAATCTCAACATCAGCGTCAGGCGCGATATCGGCAGCCGTCACGGTGCGCTCACCACTGACACGGAGCGTCAAGACCTTCGGCTCGTCGACATTCAGCTTGAGAGGAAGACCTTTGAGATTGAGAATCAGATTGGTCGTATCTTCCACGATGCCGGGGAGGGTCGAAAACTCATGCAAGACGCCCTCGATCTTGACGTACGTTACCGCAGCGCCGGGGATCGATGCAAGCAAGACGCGTCGCAACGCGTTTCCAAGCGTGATACCGAAGCCACGATCGAGCGGCTCGATAACAAACTTGGCGTAGTTATCGCGACGCTCACGGACTTCAATTTTCGTATGATGAGCAGCCTCAAGGATTGGCATGACGTTGTGAATTCCTCTTTCCAGACGCGCTTACGTTATCCGCCGTACGATGCATAGTCAGCCATACATCGTACGACGATCGGACGCCGAGGCGCCAGTGAGTGGTTATCGTGAATAGTACTCGACGATAAGTTGTTCATCGACAGGAGTATCGATCTGCTCGCGACCAGGTAGCGCCTGAATCTTTGCGGTCAGATTCTGTTCATCGAAGAAGAGCCATTCGGGGGCACGCGCACTCTTCGCCAATTCGATCGTATGCTGCAAGAGCGGCGACTTTTGGCCGCGCTCACCGATCGTAATCACATCGCCAGCCTTCAGCAGCCGAGACGGAATGTTACAGATTTGACCATTGATACGAAAATGACGATGGGTAATGAGCTGACGGGCTTGGCGGCGGCTCGAAGCCAGGTTTAAACGATAGATGACGTTGTCGAAGCGACGTTCAAGCAACTGCAAGAACGTATTACCGGTCTGCCCGGGGACGCGAACGGCTTCACGGAAGTAGTTCTCAAACTGCGACTCGACGACACCGTAGTAACGACGCATCTTTTGCTTCTCTCGCAGCTGACGACCGTACTCGGAGATTTTCTGACGAGTCTTGCCCTGCGTCTTCTGGCCGGGAGCCGTTCCACGGCGCTCGACGGCACACTTTTTCGAGAGGCAGCGATCGCCCTTAAGAAAAAGTTTGACCTTCTCGCCGGTCTTACTCGCCGCAGTCTCCCGACGGCAAAGGCGGCACGCCGGACCTGTATAACGTGACATCGTGAACTCTCCCTAAACCCGACGGCGCTTCGGCGGACGGCAACCATTATGCGGAGTCGGCGTCTCATCACGGACGAGCGTCAACTCAAGTCCAGCGGCCTGCAGCGCGCGAATCGCGGCTTCACGACCGCCTCCCGGCCCCTTCACTCGAACGGCGACCTGCTTCATACCGTAATCGATCGCTTTCCGTGCCGCAGCTTCGGCGGCGACTTGAGCGGCGAACGGGGTCGACTTCTTCGAGCCTTTAAAGCCTAGATTACCGGCAGATGCCCAAGCGACCACGCCGCCGTTCTCATCGGTAATCGTGACGATCGTATTGTTAAACGAAGCATGGATATGGGCGATTCCGAAGCCGATGTTACGAAATTCGCGCTTCTTCCGGGTCTTTGTTTGCTTCTTCGCTGCCAAGACGCTTCCTTATCGTTTTTTCTTGCCCGAGACGGTAACGAGTCTCGGGTGTCGTCGCCTCGACCCCACCGATAACGGCGGATCTCTGCTATGCCGACGGCGTAGAACCGACGAGCACGAGTGCGACCGGCGATGTCGCTCATAAACAATCAGACGGCACGGCAACACCTCACGGCATGACGCGCAAGGGCAACAGATTCACGATTTGCTTCGCATCTTCCTGCGGGTCCCCTGATCGGCGACCGCAGGAAGCGTGTAGCTACCGCTTCGTTGCCTTCTTCTTCGCTCCGACCGTCTTTTTCGGTCCTTTACGCGTACGCGCATTCGTCTTCGTGCGCTGGCCACGAACGGGAAGGCCGCGACGATGCCGCAGTCCACGATAGCAACCGATGTCGGAGAGACGCTTGATGTTCCCGGCAATTTCACGTCGCAAGTCGCCCTCGACCTTACAAGTCTCGACGACTTCACGCAACGCACGCTCTTGCTCAGGCGTCAGATCTTTCACACGAATATTGGGATCGACACCCGCGCGTGCGAGAATACGCTGCGAGGTGGGTAAGCCGATACCGTAGATGTAGGTCAGGGCGATCTCAATGCGCTTTCCGGCAGGGAGATCGATGCTAGCAATACGCGCCATATTTCCTTTAGCCTTGAACCTGTTTATGTTTCGCGTTCACCGCGCAGATAACGCGGACACGACCTTCACGGCGGATGATCTTACATCCGTCGCAGATACGCTTGACCGATGGGCGAACCTTCATGATCACTACTTTCTTACTTATAGCGGTAGGTAATGCGACCATGCGTCAGGTCGTACGGTGAAAGCTCGACCAAAACGCGATCACCGGGAAGAATCCGGATGTAGTTCATTCGGATCTTGCCACTGACATGAGCAAGGACACGATGCTTATTCGCCAACTCTACGCGAAATGTTGCATTCGGCAGAGGCTCAACGATCGTTCCTTCGACCTCGATCGCTTCTTCTTTCGGCGTCTCCGATGCAGCGCGAGCCTCTTTTGTACGACGAGCGGGACGGTTTTGATTGCCACGACGGCCTCGCGCCATTATAGCCTCCCTTGGTGGTTCACGCAAATGCCTCCGGCGGGAGGTACGATGTCGTCTCAGGGTGTTCCCAAACGTCACGCCAGGTCAAGATCTTAGGCCCGTCTTCGGTGATCGCTATCGTATGTTCGAAGTGGGCGGAGAGCGAACGATCCTCCGTTACGACCGTCCAATCATCGTCGAGCGTCTCGACGGCGTATGAACCAAGCGTGAGCATCGGTTCGACGGCGAGAACCATCCCCACACGGAGAAGCAGACCGGTCCCCGGTTTGCCGTGGTTCGGGACTTGTGGCTCTTCGTGGAGTTGACGACCGATTCCGTGTCCGACCAATTCACGAACGACACCGAAGCCCTCTGCCTCGGCACAACCCTGTACTGCAGCGCCGATATCACCGATCCGTTTGCCGGGGTACATCTGCGCAATGCCCCGCAACAGTGACTCCTGAGTCACACGGCGGAGACGCTCTGCTTCATCGGAGATGGTTCCGATTGGAATAGTCAGTGCGCTATCACTGACGTACCCATCGAGCGTAACTCCCAGATCCAATGAGAGGATATCTCCATCACGAAGAACGCGATCACCGGGGATTCCATGAACGACTTCTTCATTGATGGAGACACATAACGAGGCAGGGAAGCCGCGATACCCCTTAAACGTCGTGACACCGCCTGCGGCGTGAATCCACTTCTCGGCCGCTTGATCGAGCTGGCGGGTCGTGATACCGGGCGCGGCCATTGCGGCGAGACGGCCTAAGACATCTGCCGTAATACGGGCGCTACGTGCGATAAGCGTCATCTCACGAGACGACTTGATCGTCATCATCGATGCGTCTCCATCCGCTGCAAAGCAGGTATCGTCGCACGAACCTGTGCGGCGACATCTTCAATATCGGCAGCGGCATTGATACGCGTCAAGAGACCGCGTTGCGTATAATAGGCGATCAACGGGGCCGTCTGTTGTTCATAGACGTCCAATCGACGCGTCGCCGTCTCCAACGTATCATCAACACGCTGCTCTAAAGGCAGTCCGTCGTCGTCATCGATACCGGCGGCGCGGGGGGGATCGGTGATCGTATTATAGATACGTCCCGTCCGCGGATTGACCCAACGTGCTGTAAGACGTCGGAGCAAAAGATCGCGCGGCGCATCGAAGAAGAGCACGCCGGTCAACGGCATGCAACGTGTCGCCAACATGGTGTCGAGCGCCTCTGCCTGGGAAAGTGTTCGCGGAAATCCGTCGAGCACGAACATCGAGGTTGTTGCCAGCTCGGCTTCAACCAAGGCGATAATCAGCGCATCAGGGACAAGTTCGCCCCGGTCCATACAGGCCTCTGCCTGCAGGCCGAGGGGCGTCTTTTCGATACGGTGGCGACGTAAGACATCACCGGTGGAGAAATGCGTCACCGAAGCTTGCTGACGCAAAAGCGTCGCCTGCGTCCCTTTACCCGCTCCCGGTGCTCCAAGGAAGACGACTCGTATCTCCGACACTATCGACTCAAGAATCCACGGTAATCGCGCATCGCCAGTCGAGCCTCAATCTGTGCCATAGTATCAAGTGCGACACCGACGAGAATCAACAAAGACGTCGAACCGATATAGAGCGTTGAGACCCCAAGATCACGCTGAAACGAAGGTAAAATCGCCAGAAAACCAAGATACAGGGCGGCAAAGCACGTAATACGCATGAGAATACGGTTTAGGTAATCGACTGTCGGCTGACCTGGACGGATACCGGGGATAAATGAGCCGCTTTTCTTGAGATTATCGGCGATGTCACGCGTATTGACGACCACGCTACTGTAGAAGAACGTGAAGATCACGACAAGCAAGAAGTACACGATATTGTAAAGCAACGTATTCGGACCAAAAGAGGTCTGAACGAACAAGGCGATATTTGACATCATGCCTTTGTCGCTGCCATGAAACCATGAGAGTGCCTGCTGCGGCAGCAACAGAATAGAGATGGCAAAGATGATCGAAATCACACCGGCATTATTCAGGCGAAGCGGAATGTAGGAAGAACGACCGGCGAACATCTTACGTCCAACGACGCGACGAGCCTGTTGAACCGGTACGCGACGCTGACCCTGGTACATGAAAACGATTGAAACGATGGTGATTAAAGAGATCACCAAAAACGTGACAACGCCGAAAATATTAATTGCGCCCTGTTGGCCGAGCTGAAATGTCTGTGAAAGTTGTTGCGGAAACCGCAAAACGATACCGACAAAAATAATGAGCGAAATCCCGTTACCTACGCCGCGATCCGTGATCTGCTCACCAAGCCACATGAGAAACATCGTGCCGGCGACTAAAGCGACGACGATGTAGATCGCGAAGAGCTTCGACGTATCCAAGAAGACGCCCGATCGCTCCATCGCGATGGTCATCGTCGTCGCTTGAATCATCGCGAGAACGATCGTCAACCAACGTGTGTAGCGGGCCATCGTACGACGCCCTTCCTCTCCACCACGCTTCGCCATCTCTTCGAGTTGCGGCAGCACAATGGTCATCAGTTGCATGATAATTGAGGCGTTAATATACGGTGTGATGCCCATAGCGATAATCGAGAGATGCTGCAGCGCCCCTCCCGACAGAAAGCCGAGAAAGTTATAAAACGACCCACCATGCAACAACGTATTCCAACGAGCGATATCGACGTTGGGTAACTGCACGTGGATCATCATCACGAAAACGCTAAATGCGCCGAGCACAAAAAGCATGCGACGGCGCAAATCGGGGATAAAGAGCGCGGAACGGAGTGTGTCGAACACGCGGTGTGATTACGCTGCTGCGTCGGGCAAGTGTGCGCCAGCGGCGGCTAGCGTCTCACGAGCCGACGCGGAGAAAAGGATATCCTCACAACGGAGCCCCTGTGGCAGTCGTTCACCTTCGATGAGACGTCCAAGAAGCTTCACGCCATCACGGACTTGCTTGACGATACCAGCCTCCCGCAAAGTCTGTGGGGTAATGACGACATCGACCGGCCAATCGAGTAAAACGTTAACATCGACGACGGTCAAGAAAGTACGGAAGTGACCGATATCGCGAGCCTTCTGAGAGACACCACGTCGTTGAGGCAAGCGCCTTGCCCAAGGTGTCTGACCACCTTCGAATGCCGGCCCCTTACCACCGCCAGAGCGCACAGTCTGACCTTTGCCGCCCTCACCACCGGTTTTGACCATACCTGAGCCGTGACCACGACCGATACGCACACGTTTCGGTCGCGACCCCTTCGCAGGTCGTAAAGTCGCGAGGGAAAGCGCAGCATCTTTGGATACGCCGGCTTGCTCTGCCATGTTCTTCCTTCTTCTCTTCAAATCAGTTTGACGAATGCTAACGCTGGAGAACTATGAGCGCGAGAGCGCGCTCACGGGGATATCTCGCAAACGAGCCACTTCTTCACGCGTACGGAGAGCGGCGAGCGCCTCAAAGGTTGCAAGGATAACGTTGATAGGGTTCGCACTGCCGAGGGATTTTGTGAGAATGTCACCGACACCGGCGAGTTCAAGCACTGCGCGCATCGGGCCACCGGCGATCACACCGGTACCGGGAGCGGCTGGTCGGAGCATAACCGAACCCGCACCGGCACGGTGCTGAATCGGATGGGGAATCGTACGGCCAACCATTGGAACCGTAATGAGGGCCTTTTTCGCCTGTTCGACGCCTTTACGAATCGCCTCAGGAACTTCGGTCGCTTTGCCGATCGCGAAGCCGACACGACCCTTACGGTCACCGACGACGACAAGCGCGCTAAAGCTGAAGCGTTTACCACCCTTGACGACTTTTGCGACACGATTGACGCGCACGACGGTCTCTTCGAAGCCAGAGTTGTCGCGGTCACGACCGCCACGATACTGCATATACTAAAACTCCAATCCGGCTTCGCGAGCCGCGTCTGCAAGCGCTTGAACGCGGCCATGATACTTCAATCCACTCGTATCGAAGACGACCCGATGAAGGCCTGCTTCGATGGCTCGGCGACCGACGACGGTACCGATTTTCGCCGCAGCGGCGACGTTCGTAACACCATCGGTCAATTCGGCGGCGAGTGCCTTCTCGCGCGTCGATGCGGAGACAAGAGTATGCCCCTTACCGTCATCGATGATTTGTGCGTAGATGTGATGAAGCGAGCGATAGATAGCAAGACGGGGGCGCTCACTCGTCCCGACGACCTTCCGACGCAAGCGTGCATGACGCTTCTGTCGTGCAGTATCACGAGAGAATCGCATTATTTCTTCCCTGCTTTCCCGGTCTTACCGACCTTCTTACGGACGACTTCGCCACGGTAACGGATTCCTTTGCCCTTATACGGCTCGGGTGGCTTCAACGCACGGAGATCGGCAGAGGTCTGGCCGACGAACTCCTTGGAAGAGCCGTCAACGTGAATGACGTTCGTGCCTTCGACGGTAAAAGTTATCCCACGAGACTCGGTAACACTGACCGGATGCGAGAAGCCCAGAGTCAGATTCAATGTTTTACCCGACTTCGAGGCGCGGAAACCAACGCCCTGAATCTCGAGAGTCTTGCGAAAGCCCTTTGTAACGCCTTCGACGGCGTTGCTGAGTAAGGTACGCGTCAGGCCATGGGCGGAGCGAGCGCGCTTCTCATCGCTGCGACGTTCGACAACGAGGCGTCCGTCGAGAAAGCTAACTTTCACATCGGCCAAAACGGGAGTCAACAACTCACCCTTCGGACCTCGCACGAGGACACGATCTTCACTGAGTTCGACATGAACGTTAGCGGGTACGGGAATAGGCAATTTACCGATACGTGACATGCTCTCTCCCCATCACCAGACGTAGGCCAAAACTTCGCCGCCGCTTCCCTGGCGTCGCGCCTCCCTACCGGAGAGAATTCCCTGCGGTGTGGAGATCAAGACTAAGCCGAGACCACCCAACACGCGTGGGATCTCTGCACAGGACTTGTAGACGCGCAGACCGGGACGACTGATCCGTCGCAGACCGGTGATAACACGACGACGAGCCGCACCGTATTTGAGTTGTACGCGCAAGACACCTTGAGGGTGACGCTCGACAATCTCATACTCGCGAATGAAACCTTCAGATTTCAAAATTTTTGCGATCGCGACACGAACGCGCGACAGTGGAATATCAACCCAGTCATGGTAAGCCGTATTCGCATTACGAATACGGGTCAGCATATCTGCGATCGGATCGGTTACGACTCCCATCTCTCTCTTCCTACTCGTTCCTACCAAGACGATTTCGTGACGCCAGGAATAAAACCACGATGTGCATTTTCACGGAAACAGATACGGCACATCGCAAAACGACGAAGGTAGCCTCGCGGACGGCCACAGAGCTGACAACGATTGTGAATGCGAACCGCAAATTTTTGTGGTTGTTTCGCACGTTCAATCAATGAAGTTTTAGCCATTTACGCGCGCCCCTTTTGGAGTGGCAGACCAAGAAGCGTCAGAAACTCACGCGCTTCATCATCGGTCTCTGCCGTCGTTACAATCGTAATATCGAGCCCCTGACTCTTATCTGTTTTATCAAAATCGATCTCAGGGAACGTATACTGATCGCGCAACCCGACACTGTAGTTACCTTTTCCATCGAACGCATTCGCCTTCAAGCCACGAAAATCGCGCTGGCGAGGCGTGACGACAGAGAAAAGCTTATCCAAGAAGTGGTACATCCGCAGTCCACGCAACGTCACCTTCGCGCCGATCTTCATGCCCTCACGCAACTTAAATGCTGCGATCGATTTCTTTGCGCGAGTGATGACAGGTCGCTGACCGGCAATTTGCGTCAATGAACGCACTGCAGACTCAAGAGCCTTCTGATTCTGTACGGCTTCGCCAACACTCATGTTGAGTACCACTTTTTCAAGACGCGGCACCTGGTTGACGTTCCGATATCCAAACCGCTCTACCAAACGAGGACGTACCTCTGTCTGATAGCGCTCCTTCAAGCGCGACATCGTCCTTTACCCTCTCTCCGGGAATGGAATAACGGATCCCGTTTTGATACCAAGACGCTCGATACTGTTGCCACGTCGAACGCGACGAACACGTAATGGGCGCTGCGCTTTCGCATCAAACAACATGAGAGCACAGAGTGGGATCGGCGCCTCTTGCTCTAAAATACCGGATGGCTGACCTGGTTGACCGGCTTTGCGGTGACGCTTCACCAGGTTGAGGCCTTCGACGATGGCCGTGCCCAAACGAAGATCGACGCTCTTGACGACACCGGTACGACCTTTCTCACGTCCTCGCCGGAGAAAGACCGTATCGCCCTTGACGATAATACTCTTACGAACGGTCGTCCGTGGTCGTTTCTGCAAGTGTGCAACCATCACAGAACCTCCGGAGCGAGCGAGGCGATCTTTGTAAAACCAAGATCACGCAACTCACGACAGACAGGACCGAAGACGCGCGTACCACGTGGATCGAGGCTCCCTTTTTCGCCCTTGATGATCACGCATGCGTTCTCATCGAAAGAGATCGAAGAGCCGTCGGCACGTTGCATCGTCTGCGCACAACGAACGATAACAGCTTTAACGACCTGCCCCTTTTTGACAGCGGCACCCGGTATAGCAATCTTCACCGTGGCGACAACGATATTCCCCACGACCGCGTAAGGATGCTTGCTACCCTTTTCAACGTGGATAACAAGGACCTGACGAGCACCTGAGTTGTCGGCGACCTTCAGTCGCGATTCTTGCTGTATCATCTTTACTTCGCTCGCTCAACAATCTCGATTAAACGCCAACGTTTCTCCGCCGAGATCGGACGGGTCTCCACAATCCGTACGGTATCGCCTTCACGAGCGGTGCCTTGTTCATCGTGCACCTTAAAACGGACAGAGCGACGCACGATTTTCTTATAGACAGGATCGGGGACACGCGCCTCAGTAACGACGACGATGGTCTTCTGCATTTTTGCAGAAGCGACACGCCCAACTTTGACTCTGCGCCTTCCGCGCACGGCGGCGACGGCACTACTCATGGATTGCTCCGTACTTAGACTTAGTTGCGGCTCGGCGCCGCTCTTGCAGTATAGTTTGCATCTGGGCGTAGACTCGACGCAGACGACGAACCTTCGCCGTGTCGGCCAATTGACCGGTGCTCAAGGCAAAGCGTGAAGTAAACAACTCACGCCGGGTCTCTAAAGCACGCTTCTCCAATTCAGCCAAGTCGAGTGCACGAATCGCACGCATTGCCTCGCCTCTCATGCGCTCGCAACCTCCTGTATACGCTGTTCACGCACAACAATCTTCGTGCTAATCGGTAACTTAGCCGCTGCAAGTCGCAGCGCCTGACGAGCGACATCAAATGGGACCCCTGCAACCTCGAAGAGAACGCGCCCTGGGCGCACGACAGCGACCCAGAACTCGGGGTTACCTTTACCAGAGCCCATCCGCGTCTCAGCCGGCTTTTTCGTAACCGACTTATCCGGAAAGACTTTGATCCAGACCTTACCGCCACGCTTCATATGACGAGTCATCGCAATACGCGCCGATTCAATTTGACGGTTTGTCATCCAACACGGCTCGAGTGCCTGCAGACCGTACTCACCAAAGGTGAGCGTATCGCCGACCAGAGCACGACCTGTCATACGTCCACGATGGACACGGCGCCATTTCACGCGCTTCGGGCTTAACATTACTACTCACTCACTCCAGATTCAGCCGAAGCTTCATTCGACACGGGGGCAGGCGTCGCCGGCGAGCCGGACGCGACTGTACCGGCTGCACCGCGAGCACCGCCGCGACCACGACTGCGGCTACGATCACCACGACGATCCCGGAACGTTGCACGCTCGGACGGGCGCTGCTCTTGGCGAGGTGCGCGTTCTTGCTGCGCCTCGGGCAAGACTTCGCCACGGTAAATCCAGACCTTCACACCGATCCGACCGTAGGTGGTAAATGCCTCAACATGTGCATAGTCAATGTCGGCTCGCAAGGTATGCAGCGGAACCTTACCATCGTGACTCGACTCCGAACGAGCGATCTCAGCGCCGCCGAGACGACCAGCGAGTCGAACCTTGATACCTCGGGCACCGGCCTTCATCGTACGCATAATGGCCTGTTTCATCGCGCGTCGGAAAGCGATACGCTTCTCGAGCTGATCGACCAGATTGAGACCAACGAGACGAGCATCAAGCTCAGGGACCTTGATCTCGACAATATTGACCTGAACGCCCTTACCCGTTAAGTGTTCAAGACTTTTGCGCGTCTCCTCAATACCGACGCCACGCTTACCGATAATAATACCGGGCTTCGCGGTATGAATGATGACTCGCGCTTGATTCGCACGACGCTCGATCTCGATCTCGCTGATTGCGGCGGCTCGCGTGACGCGTGTAAAGAAACGACGAATACGAACGTCCTCTAGGAGCCAAGCACGATACTGCTTTTTCTCATACCAACGACTCGACCAGGTACGCGTAATGCCCAATCGCAAGCCAACAGGGTGGATCTTCTGTCCCATACTCTCCGACCTACCCCTTCACTACCGAGGCGCCTGAACGACGCGAACGCGAGCGAAGTGGGCCATAACCAACGACAACGGTAACATGCGACATGCGCTTGCGCTTGAAGGCTGCACGACCTTGCGCACGAGGATCGAGTCGCTTCGTAAAACGACCTCCGGGCCCACCATCGACCGTCAAGCGATGCAGGTAGAGCGAGGAAGCATCGAGCTGCTGATTATTCACGGCGTTTGCAACCGCACTTTGAATCAGCTTGGCTAAAGGGACCGCCGCCTCGACGCCGCTGAATCGCAGCAAGACCAAAGCCTCATGAACGCTCATTCCCCGCACGGCATCGGCGACACGACGCAATTTACGCGGACCGATACGAGCGAAACGAAGATGCGCTACCGCCTGTGGCGATTGCGAGAGAATCGGCTGTGATGCACTACTCATTTAGCGGCACTCTTATCCCCGTGGCCACGGTAGTTGCGCGTCGGCGCAAACTCGCCGAGCTTATGACCGACCATATCCTCGGTCACAAAGACCGGCACATGAGCCTTGCCGTTATGGACAGATATCGTATGTCCAACCATCTCAGGGATAATCGTCGATGGGCGGCTCCAGGTCTTGACCACGCGCTTTTCACGGGAGACATTCAACTTCGCAATCTTCGAACGCAGATGCTCTGCGACGAATGGCCCCTTCTTGAGAGAACGTCCCATACTACTTCGACCCCCGCTTACGCACAATCATCGATGCGGTACGCTTGTTTTTACGCGTCTTTTTACCCATCGTCATTTGACCCCACGGAGTCGTTGGCGGACGCCCAGACGTCGAGCGCGCCTCTCCACCACCGTGAGGATGGTCGACCGGATTCATGGCGATACCACGCACAGTTGGACGACGGCCACGATGACGCTGACGACCCGCAGTCCCGATCACTTCATTTTCATGCTCAAGGTTACCGAGTTGACCGATAGTCGCACGACAACGGAGCAGAATGCGACGAACCTCACCAGAGGGCATACGGACCTGCGCATACTCACGCTCTTTTGCCATCAGCTGCGCTGCGCCACCCGCGGTCCGAACGAGCTTTGCACCCTCGCCGGGCCGCAACTCGATATTATGAACGACGGTACCGACAGGAATCGCATGCAACGGGAGGGCGTTACCCGGCTGAATATCGGCCTGCTCACCTGACTCAACGACGTCACCGACATTGATCCCAGCAGGAGCCAAGATGTAACGCTTCTCACCGTCACGGTAATGCAACAAGGCAATACGAGCAGAACGGTTTGGATCATACTCGATCGCCGCAACTTTTGCCGGAATACCGTCTTTTGTACGCTTGAAATCAATAATACGATACAGCTTACGCGTACCGCCACCCTGATGACGAACAGTAATATGACCGTTCACGTTACGACCGGCGTGCTTCTGTCGGACTTCGACCAGAGACTTCTCAGGCCGCTTCTTCGTCAAACTCGAGAAGTCCATGACCGTCTTAAATCGACGCCCAGGACTTGTCGGCTTATATTTTTTCACAGGCATGTTCGCGAGCCTTTTCTCTTTCTTCCCCAGCGTCTATTGTTCGAAATACCGGACACCATCGAGGACGATCTCTTGGCCAGGCGCCAACGTCACGATCGCCTTTTTCCAATCGGAGCGACGACCGGTTGTCTTCGCCCCTCGACGCGCAAAACTCTTTACTTTGCCCGTCATCGATATCGTATTGATGCGACGGACACGTACCGAGAAGAGCGAGACGACGGCATCACGAATCTGCGTCTTCGTTGCACGCGCATCGACACGGAAAACAAACTGGTTCTCCGTCGCCTTGAGCATACTCTTTTCAGAGATGAGTGGAGCATGCAAGACCGCATGCATCGGAAGCGTCTTCTTCATGGATTCACCTTGAGTGCGGCAAGAACGGCGTGCGCTTCAAGCGTCAAAACAAGTCGCTCGTTTCCAAGAATCGCCGCGATATCGAGCGCTGCGGTAGAAGTAACGGTTACCGAACGCAGATTACGCCCCCCACGACTCAACTGCAGACCGATCGTCTCATGCTCGCTAGGGGCATAGACCACCAACGTGCGCGAAGCGGCGTCGCCCGCTGCACGACCACCGAGGATATGAGCAGCGAAATCACGCGTCTTGGCCACCGACAAATGAGCCGGATCGAGCAGCGTAATTGCCTCGATCGCATAACGATCGGCTAACGCGGCCAACAACGCAGCACGTCGCTCGCGACGATTCAGTGACGTGGCAAATGAACGGGGCTTCGGCCCAAAGACAACACCGCCGTGACGCCACTGAGGAGAACGGGTCGAACCTTGACGAGCACGCCCGGTACCCTTCTGCTTCCACGGCTTACGACCGCCGCCACGGACTTCATCGCGACGCTTCGTCGATGCCGTACCGGCGCGCCGATTGGCAAGCTCACGGAAGACGGCACGGAAAACGGTATGCTCACCGACTCGATCTCCCGAGAAAATCTCCGGGATCGACTCTTCGCGCAGGACCTTACCCTGCGCATCAACGACCTTTGGCACCTACGCCGCTGCCTTTCGCGCTTTTCGCGCGGACTGCACCATCACAATGCCCTGTTTATGGCCGGGCACGGGCCCTCTCAGCAAGAGGAGACCACGCTCACGATCGACGCGAACCACCTCAAGGTTTTGATGCGTCGTGCGATCGACGCCGAAGTGACCAGGGCGGCGACTCCCTCGATGCGTATGCCCGGAATTGGTATCGCCGTTTGAAGCAGGCTGACGATGGATCATCGAGCCATGACTTGCACCGCCACCGGAGAAGTTATGGCGCTTAATCCCACCCGAGAAACCGTGCCCTTTAGAGACGCCGATAACGTCGACACGCTCGCCCTCTTCGAAGCTTTCGAGCCCGATCGTCGCACCCAACTCAACTCCGGCGATATTTTGCCGAAACTCACGAATGAGTCTACCCGGCGAAATACCTGCACGAGCATAATGCCCGCGCAAAGCACGAGTCACACGCGAGATCTTGCGATCACCGTAAGACAAAGCAACGGCTTCATAACCGTCTTTGGCGCGTGTCTTTATCTGAACGACACGGCATGGCCCGACGAGGATAACCGTTACAGGAACGGAGCGCCCGTCGGCTGTGAAGACGCTCGTCATACCGAGCTTACGACCGATGATGTTTTTCATACCGTTTAGCGGGGACCGCTTACCTCATAGAAAGACATACCGGCACACGACACCGGCTGCACACACATGCGACACGAGACGCAGAGACTCCCGCTGAACGCAACCGGAAGAGGATAGCAAAGCGGACATCCGCTGTCAAACGTTTTCCTCGTCGTTATCATAGAAAAACGTGCCCACCCTCGTAAGAGGGTGGGCACGTTTCGATAAGCGCTCTGTTCAAACGAGAAGCGATGCTCTAATAACTGCTCCCGCAGCTGCAACCGTGTGGTGGAGGGATCATTGGCGATCCAACCGATCCACCACCAGCGCCGGGTGGAACGTATCCGGTACCGCCGACAGAACCACCCGGAGTACTCGGCGTTGTAGGCGTCGTGCTACTACTACCGTGGTGATGCGTGGTCAACAATGCGATGACCGCTACACCGGCGAGGATCGGCAACAAGAGATGCGGATGATGAATCACGGGAGGTGGCGGAGCAGGAGGTGGAATCTGCTGAGCGATCGGCACCGGAGGTTGAGCAGCGACCAGAGGCGGTGGTGGGGGCGGTGCAGCGACCGGATGATACGGTACAGGCGGTAAGGGCGGACGCATCGCGACTTCACGAATTGGGCGACGAACCACCGAGAGATTGCCGCAGATCATCGGGATATAGATAGCGACGAGTTGATGGCGCTCGCGCAGATCGACTTCCCAACCGTTGACACCGCTTGGAATATCGACATCGTGTAATGCATACACATGACCGTCGGCGGCCCAAGACATTGCATCGAGATGACGGGGGACCTCGCCCCAGTACGGTTTCTGTCGATTGAATTTCGTGATAAAAGCGTGGTACTCAGCGGGGGAGAGACCGATCTTTCGCGCGGCCTCACGGATAGTCTCCGGATGTTCGGCGAAAGCACGACGCAAAGCCGGCGTCGACGAGGTGACACCGAGCAAGGGGGCGATACCGAGTTGATGGACGTGGGTACTCGCAAAAGCCATGGGGATACCGCTCATGACCACGGCTAGCGACAACGCGAGCAAACGTATATTACGCACGCAAGGGAGCTCCTTTTAAAAGCAACCGATATCTCCTCGATAGTCGTGAGGATGATAAGGAACGATAGATCTAGTGTAACGAGTTTGCAAAACGATACTATCCCCACATCCAGGGATATCGTGCACGAAGCTCCGATAGGCGTATGCCTGCAAGAACCCTCTCAGATTTCTGAGACCATAACCGCTATGTAGCAAGGCGACTGATTGGCAAGGACGATCTCATTCTCCCAGGCAACGGTCCAAAAGACCTACACGACAAGTCCCAAGCCAAAACACCTAGCGCGATGAGCAAGCCATGCCGAGATGCATGGTGCGCTATCAAGAAACGCAGAAAAACCCGTAGGGGGAGCATCACTGCTCCCCCTACGGGTCCATTTTGACTTTAATAGAGAAGAGAAGGTTGTCGCTATGCCGCCGAAGCTGCACGGCGAGCGTTCGTTACCGACTTCAATTCGATATCGACACCGGCCGGAAGGTCAAGATGCATCAAGGCATCCATCGTTTTCGGAGCCGCCTGGAGAATATCGATGAGACGAGAATGCGTTTTCATCGCAAAGTGTTCACGACTCTTTTTGTCGACATGAGGCGAGCGCAGCACACAAATACGGTTAATACGTGTGGGAAGCGGGATCGGTCCCACAACGAATGCCCCCGTCCGTTTGACCGTTGCAACGATACGCTCGGCGGATTGATCGAGCGCACGAGCATCGTATGCTCGCAAACGAATACGGATTTTTTGCTGCGCCATAGCCTTCTGTACTTCCTTACTTAATCGACAAGTTCGGTGACGACGCCGGCACCGACGGTACGTCCACCTTCACGAATAGCGAAGCGAAGACCGACCTCGATGGCGACAGGCGTAATGAGTTCGACTTCCATCGTGACGTTATCGCCAGGCATAACCATCTGGACGCCTTCAGGCAATTTAATCGTACCGGTTACGTCGGTTGTCCGAAAGAAAAACTGCGGTCGATAATTTGCGAAGAAAGGTGTATGACGGCCACCCTCTTCTTTCGAGAGGATATAGACTTCAGCCTTGAATTTTTTACCAGGCTTAATCGAACTGGGCTTCGCGAGTACTTGGCCACGCTCGATATCGTTACGCTCGATGCCACGCAAGAGAACACCGACATTGTCACCGGCCATACCGACATCGAGCAGTTTACGGAACATCTCGATACCCGTAACGACGGATTTCTTGGCCTTTTCTTGGAGACCGACGATCTCGATCTCTTCACCGACTTTGACTTGTCCGCGTTCGACACGGCCAGTCGCCACAGTACCACGACCGGTGATCGTGAAGACATCCTCGATCGGCATCAAGAACGGCTTATCGATGGCACGCTCCGGAGTCGGAATGTAGCTATCGACGGCTTCCATCAGCTTAAAGATCGGATCGGCATCGGGGTCGCCGGGCTTACCGCTCGAGTTGAGAGCCTTCAGTGCCGATCCACGAATAATCGGAATATCGTCACCGGGGAACTCATAGCTCGAGAGCAGCTCACGGACTTCCATCTCAACAAGCTCGAGCAGCTCTTCATCATCGACCATATCAACTTTATTGAGGAAGACGATAATGTATGGAACGCCGACTTGCTTCATCAAAAGAATATGTTCACGCGTCTGCGGCATAGGACCATCGGCGGCCGAGACGACGAGAATGGCTCCATCCATCTGCGCGGCTCCGGTGATCATGTTCTTGATATAGTCGGCGTGACCAGGACAGTCGACGTGTGCGTAGTGACGAACATCGGTCTCGTACTCTTGGTGCGAGATCGCGATGGTAATACCACGCTCTTTTTCTTCTGGAGCGTTATCGATCTCGTCGATACCCTTCTCCTGAGCGAAGCCTTTCGTCGCGAGGCAATGGGTAATCGCCGCGGTCAAGGTCGTCTTGCCGTGGTCAACGTGCCCCGTGGTTCCGATGTTGACGTGCGGCTTGCTCCGCTCAAATTTTGCCTTCGCCAATGCCCTATCGTCCTTCTGATGAGTGTGGCGGCACGAAAGGCCACCAAAATGAGAGTGTCAATTTGTGCACAACGTGTCCGTCTCTAGGTACCGGATCTCCTGCTACCGCCCGACTTTGCCACGACTCCCTCTTCGATCGATTTAGGAGCCTTCTGGTGAGAGGCATACTCCATCGTATACTGCGCACGACCTTGAGTATTTGAGCGCATCGCAGTTGCGTAACCAAACATCTCCGAGAGAGGAACGTTTGCTTTCACCACTTGATTGCCACCAAGAGCCTCTTCAGTCCCTTGGATAAGACCGCGACGACTATTCAAGTCACCGATAATATCGCCAAGATAATCACGCGGGGTGATCACCTCAACAAGCATAATCGGCTCAAGCAGAATCGGGCCAGCGGCACGACACGCCTCTTTGAAGGCCATAGATCCAGCGATCTTAAAGGCCATCTCCGAAGAGTCGACTTCGTGGTAACTTCCATCGTAGAGAGTCACTTTGAAGTCTACAACAGGGTATCCAGCGAGAACGCCGCTCTGCGATGCTTCGCGGATGCCTTCTTGCACCGGTTTGATGTACTCACGTGGAATGATACCACCGACGATTGCCGATTCGAAGACGTAGCCGGTGCCGGGCTCACCCGGCTCGAGACGGATCCAAACGTCACCGTACTGGCCTTTACCGCCCGACTGACGAACGAAACGACCCTGCTTTTCGACGGTCTTCGTCACCGCTTCGCGGTAAGCAACCTGCGGCTTGCCGACATTCGCCTCGACCTTAAACTCGCGCTTCAAACGGTCAAGGATAATCTCAAGGTGCAGCTCACCCATACCAGCGATGATCGTCTGCTGCGTCTCTTCATCGGTCCACATACGGAACGTTGGATCTTCTTGCGCAAGTCGCGTAAGAGCGATACCAAGCTTATCCTGATCGGCCTTTGATTTCGGCTCAATCGCCTGAGAGATCACCGGCTCGGGGAAGGTAATCGATTCGAGGATAATCGGCTGCTTCTCATCGCAGAGCGTGTCACCGGTACGCGTATCGTTCAAGCCGACGGCGGCGGCGATATCGCCGGCACCGATAGCCTGGATATCTTCACGATGGTTTGCATGCATCCGCAGAATACGACCGATACGTTCACGTTTACCCGAACGAGCATTGTAAACGTAACTGCCCTTTTCCAGGACACCGGCGTAGACTCGGAAGTACGTCAGATTGCCGTATGGATCGGTTGCAATTTTGAAGGCGAGCGCCGAGAAAGGCTCGCTATCATCCGGCTTCCGAATCAACTCTTGCTGCGTCTTAGGATCGATCCCGACGATCGCCTTCGCCTCGAGCGGCGAGGGGAGATAATCAACGATCGCGTCGAGCAGCGGCTGGACGCCCTTGTTCTTGAAGGCCGAGCCGCAGAGCATCGGCAGCAGCTCACCGGCGATAGTCGCCTTGCGGAGTGCGAGCTTGAGTTCTTCGATCGAGATCTCTTTGCCGTCGAGATACTTCTCCGTCAGTTCGTCGCTGGTCTCGGCGATCGCCTCGACCAATTCGTGACGCCACTTGGCAGCGACTTCACGCAACTCTTCAGGGATCTCTTGTGCATCGAGCGTCGATCCCATATCGTCGGTCGAGATAATTGCCTTCATGGTGAAGAGATCGACGACGCCTCGAAAGTTCTCTTCGGCTCCGACAGGCACCTGAACGGGAAGGGCTCTTGCGCCGAGACGCTCACGGACCTTGGCGACGACATTGAAGAAGTCGGCACCCATACGATCCATCTTATTAACAAAGATGATTCGCGGGACGCGATACTTGTTCGCCTGACGCCAAACAGTCTCAGACTGCGGCTGCACGGCAGCGACCGAATCGAAGAGGGCGACGAGTCCGTCGAGAACGCGCAGCGAGCGTTCGACTTCGACGGTGAAGTCGACGTGGCCAGGCGTATCGATGATATTAATACGCGTCTCACGCCACGTACATGCAGTAGCAGCCGAAGTGATCGTGATGCCACGCTCTTGCTCTTGGACCATCCAGTCCATCGTCGCAGCACCCTCGTGGACTTCACCGATCTTATGCGTCCGACCGGTGTAATAGAGAATGCGCTCGGTTGCTGTGGTTTTGCCCGCGTCGATATGAGCGGCGATACCGATATTGCGGGTCCGCTCGAGAGGATATTCGCGTTGCATACGTCCCTACCAGCGATAATGTGCAAAGGCTTTATTCGCCTCTGCCATCTTATGGGTGTCGTCGCGCTTCTTCACCGAAGCGCCGACATTGTTCGAGGCATCGACCAGCTCGGCCGAAAGACGCTCGGCCATCGAGTGACCGGGACGTTTGCGAGCATAGCCGATCACCCAACGCATACCCATCGCCTGACGACGATCGGGTCGCACCTCCATGGGGACCTGGTATGTTGCACCGCCGACGCGCCGAGGACGGACCTCAACAAGCGGCATAACGTTGCCGAGCGCCTGCGTAAAGACATCGAGGGGATCGCGTCCCGTCTTTGCCTGCACGAGGGCGAATGCTTCATAGACAATACGCTCGGCGAGCGAACGTTTGCCGGCAAGCATGACCTTGTTGATAAAGCGCGCGAGCACTTTCGAGTTGTACTTTGGATCCGGCAGGATCTGTCGTTTTGGAGCGGGGCCTTTACGCGGCATATTCCCTTACTTCTTGCCGGCGCGCTTCGCGCCGTACTTTGAGCGACCTTGCATCCGCTTTGCGACACCAGACGTATCGAGCGTACCGCGGATAATGTGATATCGAATACCTGGGAGATCTTTGACACGCCCCCCACGAATCAGCACAACACTATGCTCTTGCAGGTTGTGGCCGATACCGGGGATGTACGCCGTCACCTCTTCGCCATTGGTCAGACGTACACGAGCGACCTTACGGAGAGCAGAATTCGGCTTCTTCGGGGTGATCGTCTTTACTTGTGTACAGACACCACGTCGAAAAGGGTTCCCACGGACCGTAAATGTTCGCAACGGGAGGTCGGGATGCCCAGGCTTGGGACCGGTCTGCGCTACACGTAATGCCGGCGCTTTGACCTTTTTCTCGAGCTTCTTTCGCCCTTTACGGACGAGTTGACTGATGGTCGGCAAGCGAGTCCTACTCTCCTAATAAACGTTTGCGAGCATCTCACGCGCTGTTACGCGGAGACAGCGTGAACTTGGGGATTATACCAACTCCATATCGGGGCGTCAAACAGGATTCACCTCGCACTGTCGCGAGGTGAATCGACGACCCGTTTGCCTAGAGATCCTCGGGGTTAATGCCCGAACGACCCAGCGGAGTATTCTTCGCCAGCGGAGCATCCACGGCGACCTCGGGTTCGTACTCGCCATCGTAATGCACCGTACCCTCGGTTGGAGGACGGCGATCGACGTAAGCTCCCGCAACACGACGCTGTTCGAGACGGGCACTCGCACCTACTTCGACAAGCATCGGATCGCTGAATGCGAAGTCATACTCCTCATAGCCCTGTTGACGCGGTCGACCATACTCATCGAACTCTTGACCGAGTGGATGAATGGCGATCGAACGATAACGATGCATACCGGTACCCGCGGGAATCGGCTTACCGATAATGACGTTCTCTTTGAGACCGAGGAGCGGATCGAATTTACCCTTGATCGCGGCATCGGTCAAGACACGTGTGGTCTCTTGGAAGCTCGCGGCGGCCAAAAACGATGCCGTTGCCAGCGACGCCTTGGTCACGCCTAAGAGCACCGGCGTACCGGTAGCGATCTCGCCGCCCTCATTGGCGATTCGAGCATTCTCATCTTGGAACTCCGGCAACTCGATGAGTTGACTGGGCAAGAAGCGCGTATCACCGGCCTCAACAATCTTGACCTTGCGAAGCATAGAGCGGACGATGGTCTCGATGTGTTTGTCGTTGATATCGACGCCTTGAGAACGGTAGACTTTCTGGACTTCCTGAACCAGGTAGCGCTGGAGCGCCTCTTCTCCTTGCAAGCGAAGAATGTCATGCGGATTGAGGCTACCTTCGCACAACTGTGCACCGGCGATAAGCTGCTGCCCCTCGACGACGAGCAGCGGGACGCTCGCGGGCATCTCATACTCATGATCGACACCGTGAGGATCGGTCACGATAACGAACCGCCGGCCCTTCTCCTCGCTGATGCGAGCGACGCCGGCGACTTCGGTAACGACGGCTTGCCCCTTCGGCTTACGCGCCTCGAAGATCTCTTCGACACGCGGGAGACCGGTGATGATATCCTCTTGCGCGACACCGCCGGTGTGGAAGGTTCGCAGAGTTAACTGCGTACCCGGCTCACCGATCGACTGCGCAGCGATGATACCGACAGCCTCACCGAGTTCGACGAGTTGACCGGTCGCGAGGTTACGGCCGTAGCATTTCGAGCAAACGCCGTGTTTTGCGCGACAACGCAGCACGGAACGGATCGTGACATGGGTAATCCCCAGCTCAACGATCGTCTTCGCCGCTTCTTCGGTAATCTCGGTATCCCGACGTACGATCACCGTGCCGGTATTCGGATCGATCACATCGACGACAGCGTAACGACCGATGATACGATCGGTCAGTAGCTCGATGTTTTCGCGACCGATCGTGATGTCGGTAACGGTGATACCGGTCGTCGTGCCGCAATCGCGTTCGCGAATGATGACATCTTGCGCGACGTCGACAAGACGACGGGTGAGGTACCCCGAGTCGGCAGTACGCAACGCGGTATCGGCGAGTCCCTTACGCGCTCCGTGGGTTGAGATGAAGTATTCGAGAACCGCGAGACCTTCTTTGAGCGAGGCTTTCACAGGAATCTCGAGGATGCGTCCCGAGGGGTCGGACATCAGTCCGCGCATACCACCGAGTTGCTTGACCTGAGCAATCGAGCCGCGAGCACCCGAAGTCGCCATCATGAAGACGGGATTGAGCGGATTCTGCGCAGCCTGCATCGCTTCGGTGACCTCGTCACCGGCCTTCGACCAGACTTCGATAATCTTATTGTACTGTTCGTCGTCGGAGATGAAGCCCTGGGCATGCATCTGATGGATCGCGTCGACCCGAGCATCGGCCTCACGTAAGATCTCATACTTGCGCTCAGGCACGACGATATCACTGATCGAGACGGTCGTCCCGGAGAGGGTTGCAAAGTGGAAACCGATCGTCTTAATAGCATCAAGGAAACGCGCCGTCTCGGCGTTACCGTAGCGACGGTAACACTCCGTGATGAGTTTCTTTAAAGCGCCACGATCGATGGTGTGGTTCTGGAACGGCATCTTCCAATTCGCCGGAAAGGCGTTGTTAAAAATCGCCCGTCCCGGCGTCGTTTTGATCATCTGTCCCTGGATACGCAGATTGATCCAGTCTTGCAGATTGACCAAACGGTGCTCATAAGCCAACACGACTTCATTGATGTTGCCGAATGAGCGCAGACGCGGTGCACCCTCGTGGTCGACGAGCGTCGCAGGCGGCGCTTTGCGCGGACTACCGTTCGCTTCAAAGGCGCGATACGCCGAATCGTCGGCGATCTCACCGCGTGCCGGTCCACGATAATCATCGCGATGGAACGTCAAGAAGTAGAGACCGAGGACCATATCTTGCGTCGGGATCGAGACCGGATTACCGAAACTCGGCTGCAAGATATTGTTGGAAGAAAGCATGAGAATACGCGCTTCAGCCTGGGCCGCAGCGGAGAGCGGCAGATGGACAGCCATCTGATCGCCATCAAAGTCGGCGTTATACGGCGTGCAGACGAGCGGGTGCAGATGAATCGCCTTACCCTCGACCAGCACTGGCTCGAAGGCTTGAATACCGAGGCGATGCAACGTCGGCGCGCGGTTGAGAAGAACCGGATGCTCACGGATGACCTCATCGAGAACATCCCACACCTCGACCCGGACCCGTTCAACCATACGCTTCGCGCTCTTGATATTATGCGCGAGTCCACGATCGACGAGCTTCTTCATAACGAAGGGCTTGAAGAGCTCGAGCGCCATCTCTTTCGGCAAGCCGCACTGATGCAGTTTGAGATTCGGCCCGACCACAATGACCGAACGACCGGAGTAGTCGACGCGTTTACCGAGGAGGTTCTGACGGAAGCGCCCCTGTTTACCCTTGAGGATGTCGGAGAGCGACTTCAGCGGGCGATTATTCGGCCCCGTCACCGGACGACCGCGACGGCCATTATCGATTAAAGCATCGACGGCCTCTTGCAGCATGCGCTTCTCATTTTTGATGATGATCTCAGGCGCAGAAAGCTCGAGCAGACGCTTCAAACGATTGTTACGATTGATGACGCGACGATAGAGATCGTTGAGATCCGACGTAGCGAAGCGACCGCCGTCGAGTTGCACCATCGGACGCAATTCCGGCGCAATGACCGGCACCGCCGACAAGATCATCCACTCAGGTCGGTTCCCCGAGTTCAGAAAGGCCTCGACGACTTCAAGACGCTTGATCGCCTTGACGCGTTTTTGTCCGCTCGTGTCGCGGTACTCTTTGCGGAGATCTTCTTGCAACTTACGCAGGTTGAGCTCGCGCAAAAGATCGCGTACCGCTTCAGCGCCCATGCCGGCACGGAAACCATTGCCATACTGCTCACGCGCTTCACGATATCGCTGCTCGGTCAAGACTTCGCGCTTCGTCAACGGCGTCTGCCCGGGATCGATAACGACATACGCGGCGAAGTAAATGACCTTTTCCAGTTGACGCGGCGACATGTCGAGGAGAATACCGATACGCGACGGCACACCCTTGAAATACCAAATATGCGTTACCGGCGTCGCCAACTCGATGTGACCCATACGTTCACGTCGGACCTTAGCGCGTGTGATCTCAACGCCGCAACGATCACAGATCATGCCTTTGAAGCGGATCCGTTTGTACTTACCGCAATGGCACTCCCAATCTTTGGTCGGACCGAAGATTTTCTCGCAGAAGAGTCCATCCCGCTCGGGCTTTAGGGTACGATAATTAATCGTCTCAGGTTTCTTGACTTCGCCGAAAGACCACGCGAGAATTTGCTCCGGACTCGCGAGTCCGATGCTCATCTCATCGAACTCGTTGACATCGATCGCCTGATGGTTGTGGTTCATCAATACTCTTCCTCAAAGTCAATCAAACCGGTTTCCTCGATCTCTTCTTCGATCTCTTCTTCCTCTTCAACGATATAGCCGTCTTCATCATCGGTGAAGCCGTCTTCATCGTCTTTTGCGAGGTCGAGTTCATCGGGCTCACCGTACGGATTTTCATCGTCGTCGTCGAGGCCACCCAAACGCGGCGGCACTAAATCAAGATCGCCGGCTGCAGCGGCTCGGCGCGCCGGCACCGCCTCGGCGACAGCGACCTCTTCGTCGGTCGCCTCAATGTCATCGTCGTCGACCGTCTCTTCATCGGTCGCTTCGTCATCGTCGCCCGCGTCGGCAGCGAGCCCCGCGCCTCCCTCATCGCTACCGGCGAGTCGAGCGACCTCGGCCTCACGTTCGGCGATGTCAGTCTGCGAAAGCATCTGCTGATCATCGGTCATCAAGAGGCCGATCTCTTGGGCACGATCGACCATATCCTCGTCGTGGATACGAATCTCGACCTCCTCGCGATTCTTCGTCAGCACCTTCACATCGAGCGCCAAAGACTGCAACTCTTTGATGAGCACCTTGAATGACTCAGGGACGCCCGGCTCGAGAACGTTCTCGCCCTTGACGATCGCTTCGTAGGTCTTGACGCGTCCGACGACATCGTCGGATTTGACCGTCAGCAGCTCTTGGAGGGTATACGCCGCACCATAGGCCTCGAGCGCCCAGACCTCCATCTCTCCGAAGCGCTGACCGCCGAATTGGGCCTTGCCGCCGAGCGGCTGCTGCGTGATCATCGAGTATGGACCGGTTGAACGTGCGTGAATCTTATCGTCGACCAAGTGGGCGAGTTTGAGCATATAGAGATAGCCGACGGTGATCGGGCGGCCGAAGCGCTCACCGGTACGTCCATCACGCAACCATGTCTTACCATCGGCCGGGAGTCCGGCGTCTTGGAGCCACTCCGAAACATCTTCGGCATTGGCGCCATCGAAGACCGGCGTCGCGATCTTCAGGCCGAGCATGCGAGCAGCCCAACCCAAATGCGTCTCGAGAATCTGGCCAAGATTCATACGCGACGGTACACCGAGCGGATTCAGAACGATATCGACCGGCGTCCCATCTTCGAGATACGGCATATCTTCTTCAGGCAAGATCTTCGCGATCACACCCTTGTTACCGTGGCGTCCCGCCATCTTATCGCCCTGAAGAATCTTCCGCTTCTGCGCGACGTAGACACGGACCAAATGATTCACACCCGGCGAGAGTTCATCGCCGTTCTCACGGGAGAAGCGCTTCACATCGATGATCTTGCCCTTTTCACCGTGCGGCACTTTCAACGATGTATCGCGCACTTCACGCGACTTCTCACCGAAGATTGCACGCAGAAGGCGCTCCTCGGCGGTCAGCTCGGTCTCACCCTTCGGCGTCACCTTACCGACGAGAATATCCTCGGGTCGCACCTCAGCACCGACGCGGATCACTCCGTTTTCGTCGAGGTCCTTCAGTGCATCTTCACCGACATTAGGAATATCACGCGTGATCTCTTCGGGTCCAAGCTTGGTGTCACGCGCTTCGCATTCGTACTCTTCGATATGAATAGAGGTAAAGACGTCATCCTTGACCATCCGCTCGCTGAGCAGGATGGCGTCTTCGTAGTTGTAGCCTTCCCACGCCATGAAGGCGACCAAGACGTTTTGACCGAGCGCCAACTCACCGTTTTCCGAGGAGGGGCCATCGGCAAGAATCTGTCCTGCAGAGACGCGCTCTCCGATCCGGACGATCGGTCGCTGGTTGATACATGTGCCCGCATTCGAGCGAGTAAACTTGAGCAGATCGTAGCGGCGATGCGAACCGTCGTCATGCTTGACCGCAATGTGACGAGAGTCGACTGCGGTCACGACGCCGGAGGCCTTGGCGTTGACACAACCGCCGGAGTCCTTAGCGGCACGGTACTCCATACCGGTACCGACGACAGGCGCGCTTGGACGAAGCAAGGGAACCGCTTGGCGTTGCATATTCGCGCCCATCAAGGCACGGTTGGCATCGTCATGCTCTAAGAAGGGGATCAAGGCGGTAGCGACCGAGACGATCTGCTTCGGCGAGACGTCCATCAATTGTACACGCTGAGCGAGTTCGACGGTATACGCCTCGGCGTAGCGACAGACGACGGCATCGGTGGTGATGCGCCCCTTCGGATCAAGCGGCGTATTCGCCTGAGCGATGATGTACTCGTCTTCTCGATCGGCGGTGAGGTAGACGATCTCTTCGGTCACGATGCCGTCTTTGACGACACGATAAGGCGTCTCGATGAAGCCGAAACGATTGACGCGTGCATAGGTCGCGAGGGCACCGATCAAACCGATATTCGGTCCTTCCGGCGTCTCGATAGGACAGATACGTCCGTAGTGACTATGGTGAACGTCGCGGACCTCGAAACCGGCCCGCTCTCTTGAGAGACCACCGGGCCCCAAGGCCGAGAGACGACGCTTATGCGTCAACTCCGAGAGCGAGTTCGTCTGATCCATAAACTGCGAGAGCTGCGAGGAGCCGAAGAACTCTTTAATCGCCGCTACAACCGGTCGGATGTTGATCAGCGCCTGCGGCGTTACCGTCTCGATATCTTGCACCGTCATGCGCTCGCGGACGACGCGCTCCAAGCGGAGTAAGCCGACACGGAACTGATTCTGCAGCAGCTCACCGACCGAACGCACCCGACGATTGCCGAGATGGTCGATATCGTCGATATGAATCTGCTTGGTCGCGACTTTGATCAAGCGACGCAAGACGGCGATCATATCCTCGCGCGTCAGCGCCTTACGCTCGATCGCCGGCGTCGCGAAACCGAGCGCTTTATGCTCACGCTCAAGTTTCCCCGATAACTTATACCGTCCGACGCCGGCGAGATCGTACCGCTTTTCGTCGAAGAAGAGCGCCTCGAGCAGCTTTTCGGCGCTTTCAGCGTTCTCCGGCTCGCCGGGACGCAACTTTTTATAGATCTCTTTGAGCGCGTCTTCACGCGTCTTGATCTCACGGTCTTTCTCAAGGCAGTTCTGAATCAGCGGGGAGTTATCGAAGAGCGCAAGGATCGCCTCATCACTCTCCCAGTTGAAGCCAAGATCGGGACGCGATAGCGCACGAACGAAGGTCGTCGCGTAGACCTTGCGATTTTTATCGATGCGAACCCCAATCGTGCCCTCAGTCTCATCATTCTTCGTACCGTTGTCGGTCTCGAATTCGATCCAAGCACCGCGATTGGGAATAATCGTCGCGTTGTAGGTGGGCCGATTGTTCGTATCGGCGTCCTGCAGAAAGTAGACCCCCGGCGAACGAACCAACTGACTAACGATGACGCGCTCGGCACCATTGATCATGAAGGTGCCCTTGTCGGTCATTAAAGGAAAGTCTCCGACGAAGATCTCTTGGTCGGGGATACCTTTGATTTCGCCTGACTCGGCGGTAATCAAGCGCACGCGCACGCGCAGGGGCGCGCTATACGTCATATCCCGCTCGCGGCACTCTTCGATGGAGAACTTCGGCTCGCCGAGACTGTGGTCGCCGAACTCCAGAACGAGGTTACCGGTAAAGTCTTTGATCGGCGAGATCGACTGGAAGGCTTCGCGTAGACCTTCGTGAGTAAACCACTGGAAACTGGCCTTTTGCAGCTCGATCAGATCGGGTAACTGCAGAACTTCGGTGCTCCGACCGAACGAATGACGCTGCTCCTTCGAACCTGGATCATGGTACGAAGCTACCGTAAACGCGTCCGATGGCATGGCAAAGCTGCCCGGGATTCCATCGAAGACTGCTCCTGTTGTCTCGCCGCCGCTCGCGCGCTTGGCACGCGTTGACTTCGCAGCGGTCTTCGTACCCGTCGGCTTCGAGGCCGTCGATTTCGCCATAGGTTCTTCACTCTCACTTCTTGTTCAAAAAACGCAGAAAAGTCGCAGGAAACGACATGCCGATGGGCTCGGCGAACGTTTCCTACGACACGGCGACGGACATAGGACTTGACTTTACGCCTCCTTGATCCAACTGTCAAGAGGCACCTCGCAAAAGTCCTTAACGCTTCCTTGACGCAGTCCGGTTCGCTGTGCTACTGTGCAGAGGATGTTGGTACGACTCGGATCCATTTCCCTTACATACTCGCGCCGATGCGTTCGGTAGAGGTGGTTTGCGGTCCGAGAGAGTCATAGCCCTCGAAGATAGACGCGAAGCCTCCCACCGAACGGTGGGAGGCTTTTTTTCATACAACGACTCGTAAAAGGAGGCCCCGTGATAGCGCACCGCACCGCGAACAATGGTGCTAAACGTGTCCTCGACGTGCTCCTTCAGGAGGGCGTCGATGTCGCTTTCGGTTATCCAGGTGGCGCAATTATGCCACTCTACGATGCGCTGTACGGTCATGACCTTCGCCACATTCTTGTGCGGCACGAGCAGGCTGCCGTCTTCGCCGCCGGGGCGTATGCGCGCGCGACCGATCGGGTCGGGGTCTGTATGGCGACCTCGGGCCCGGGCGCGACAAACCTCGTCACCGGCCTCCTCGACGCGATGATGGATAGCATCCCCATCGTCGCCATCACAGGTCAAGTGAAGACGCATTTAATGGGCACCGACGGCTTTCAAGAGGCCGACGTTACCGCAGTCACCCAGGCGATCACCAAATACAACCTCGTTGTCCGAGATGTGCACGACATCGAGTCGGCGCTACGACGCGCCTTTGCCCTCGCTCGCGGACCGCGCCCCGGACCGGTCCTCGTCGACATTCCGCGTGATATTCTGGAGACGCGCCTCGACGATGAAGAGCCGAAGACGAGATCCTACGCCGTGAACCATGTCGCCCACACGTCGCCTCCTCTCCCGAAACCACGCCGAGGCCCCGACCCAACAGAGATTGCGCAAGCCGTTGCGATGATCCGTGCGGCGAAGCGGCCGCTGGCCATCGTCGGCGGCGGCTGTCGTGCCTCCGGCGCCTTCGAACCGTACCGCGCCTTCTGCGCCCGCCTCGGCTTGCCGCATGCGGCGACGATCAACGGCCTCGGAGCATCGCTCGTCGACGATCCCGGATTTCTCGGGATGCTGGGCATGCACGGCTGGAAGGCGGCGAATCGCGCGGTGATGGAGGCAGATCTCATCATCGCCCTAGGAATGCGTTTCGACGATCGCGTCACCGGCCGCGTCGATCGCTTCGCCGCCAAGGCGAAGATTATTCATATCGACATCGACCCGAGCGAGTTTCAGAAAATCATTCCGGCCGATCTTGCTATTCACGCCGATCTGTATGCCGCGCTTGAGGCACTCAATGCCGCTTTTGCGGAAAAGGCGCCTCGTTTCGATGCCTGGACTCTCGAAGCGCTCGCACTCGGCGGGCCGCTGCCGCGCGATCGCAGCGTACCAGGCGCAATATCTGCTACCGAGGTTCTCGATCGCTTCTTTGCGTTGGCCCCATCCGGCATCTATGTGACAACCGACGTCGGTCAGCATCAAATGTGGGCGGCGCAACGCGTTAAGCCGGAGACGCCGCACCATTTCATCACCTCTGCGGGTCTCGGCACCATGGGTTTCGGCCTACCGGCGGGTATCGGGGTGCAACTCGCCCATCCTGCAGCGACCGTGGTAGCGATCTGCGGCGACGGTGGCTTTCAGATGACGATGGCCGAGTTGGCGACTTTACGGCGCTACGAGGTCCCGTTGAAGGTCCTCCTGATCGACAATCGGAACCTCGGCATGGTGCGCCAATGGCAGCAACTCTTCTTCGACGCGCGATACTCGGCGACGAACCTCTCTGATAATCCCGACTTTACCGCCCTCGCTCATGCCTATGGGATCCGTGCCGAGTCGGTGAGTCTGCCAGCGCATCTCGATGCGGCGCTTGAACGCTTGTTGGCGAGTCCCGAGGCAATGCTGCTTCACTGCGCTTGCTACCCCGAAGAGAACGTTTGGCCGATGATCCCTGCCGGTGCGGCGATCGATGAAGGCATCGAAGGGATCGAGGCGACGGGTAGCGTGGCATCGTGACGCGACGCTTTACCACCTGCGATGGCCGGATCGTTGCCCGCCTGATCATGCTCGCCGCACGATTCGGTTGCTCCTACACGGAACTTACCGTTGCTCATGAAGCGACGCAAGACATATGGAGCGTAGAGATCACGTTCACCGGTCCCGAACGACAACTCCAAAGGCTCAGCGCTCAACTCGATAAATTACTCACTTACGAAAAGGAGATTTTCCTGCGATGAATGCCCTCTACGATCGCGACGCCGACCGCAGCAAACTCGCCGGCAAAACCGTCGCGGTTATTGGCTACGGAAGCCAAGGTCGCGCCCATGCGCGGAATCTCCACGACTCCGGTATCGATGTTGTCGTCGGCCTCCGCCCCGAATCCTCAAGCCGCGTCACTGCCGTCGATGACGGACTCGCCGTCGCGACCGTCGCAGAGGCTACCCAACGCGCCGAGCTGGTGATGATTCTCGCGCCCGACGAAGAGCAGGCGGCGATCTACACGCGCGATATCGCACCGCATCTGCGCCCGGGCATGTACCTGGCCTTTGCCCACGGCTTTGCGATTCACTTCAAGACGATCACCCCACCGCAGAACGTCAATATTCTCATGATCGCGCCCAAAGGACCGGGCTGGCTCGTGCGGCGCGAATACGAAGAGGGTCGCGGAGTACCGGCTCTGATCGCCGTCGCCCAAGACCCGAGCGGCGACACACGCGCGATGGCTCTTGCCTACGCGAGCGCGATCGGCGGCGGCCGTGCCGGTATTCTGGAGACCTCCTTCCGCGAAGAGACCGAGACCGATCTTTTCGGCGAGCAAGCGGTACTCTGCGGCGGCGCCTCTGAGTTGGTCGCGGCGGGCTTTGAGACGCTCGTTGAAGCCGGCTACGCCCCCGAGATGGCCTACTTCGAGTGCCTGCACGAACTCAAGCTGATCGTCGATCTCATGTACGAAAAAGGGATCGAGGGCATGCGTAATGCTATCAGCAATACGGCGAAATACGGCGACTACACCCGCGGACCGCGAGTCATCACGGCACAGACACGCGAGACGATGCGCACGATCCTCAAAGAGATTCAATCGGGCGAATTCGCACGCGAGTGGGTCGCGGAGCACGCAGCAGGGAAACCGCGCTTCGCCGAGTTCCGCCGCAAAGCAAGTGCTCATCCGATCGAAGCGGTCGGGGCGAAGCTCCGCTCGCTGATGCCGTGGATGCGCAAAGAGACCAAAGCGACCGCGAGCGTCTAATCGAGTATGGGTAGAGAGAGTCTGTTCGCCAAGGTCTGGCAGCGACACGTCGTCGAGGAGTTGCCCGGCGACAATGCGTTGCTCTTCATCGATCGCATCGTCGCCCATGAGATCACGACCCCGCAGGGAGCACTGGCGATCGAAGCGGAGTTTGGCGATCGACTCTACGACCCCGCGCGCATCGTCGCAATCAATGATCATGTCTCACCGGCGAAGGATGCCGAGACGGCGATTCAGGCCCAAGTCTTACGGACCTGGGCCAAGCGCCATCACATTCGCATTTTCGATATCGGCGAAAACGGCATCTGCCATGTCGTCGTGCCCGAACAAGGCTACGTCGAGCCCGGCATGACGCTCTGTTGCGGTGATAGTCACACCTGTACCCTCGGTGCCTTCGGCGCATTTGCCCTCGGCGTCGGTAGCTCGGCACAGGCCGGCGCGATGCTTGCGGGTTGTCTCGTTCTTGAGCGCCCAAAAGTCATGCGTATCGAAGTTAGCGGTCGTCTCGGTCATGGTGCAACCGCGAAAGATCTCGCGCTCACCGTCATTTCGCGCATCGGGTTCAAAGGCGGTACCGGCTACGTTCTCGAGTACACCGGCTCGGCGATCACGTCGTTGAGCATGGAAGAGCGCATGACGCTCTGCAACATGGCGATCGAAAGCGGTGCCACAAGCGGCATTATCGCGCCGGATGAGACGACGTTCACCTACCTACGCAACACCCCGGTGCAACCCCAGGGCAGCGCCTTCGAAGCGAAGCTCGCACGATGGCGCACGCTACGCGCCGATCCGGATGCGGCATACGATGCGACGATCATCATCGACGGATCGGCGATACGACCGGTCGTATCGTGGGGCACGAACCCCGGCGAGACAGCGGCGATCGACGGCGTTGTACCGCACGACGCCTCGGCGGCCTCGCTCGCCTATATGGGGCTGACCGCCGGTCAACAGATTGCCTCGATTACGGTCGACCAAGCCTTCATCGGTTCATGCACCAATGCACGCCTCTCCGACTTACGCCTCGCCGCAGCGGTGCTTCAAGGACGGCATGTTGCCGTCCCGACGATTATCACTCCCGGATCGCAAAGCGTGCGCCGAGCCGCCGAACGTGAAGGGCTCCATGATATCTTCCAAGACGCCGGGGCGCTCTGGACTCACTCTTCGTGCGGCCCATGCCTCGGAATGTCGATGGGCGTCCTCGCACCCAACATGCGCTGCATCTCCTCATCGAATCGCAATTTCCCGGGACGCATGGGAGCCGGCGGGCGAGTCCATCTTGCCTCCCCCGAGATCGTTGCGGCGAGCGCCGTCCTCGGACGCCTCGGCGGCCCGGCAGATCTCCCTCCCGTCGCGCAACGCGCGGCATTACGAGCGGTGGCATGATGATCACAGGCACGATTCTTCCGATCGACGCAGCGAATATCGATACCGATCAGATCATCCCGGCACGATACTTGACCGGTATCACAAAAGAGGGTCTTGGACAGCATCTCTTTGCGGGCTTGCCCGGTGGTGCGGCACTTCTCGCACAATACCCCGAGGCGAGCATCGTGGTCACCCGAGAGAATTTCGGCTGTGGCAGCTCACGAGAACATGCCGCTTGGGCGCTTGTCGATCGTGGCTTTCGCGCGGTCATTGCGACGAGTTTTGCGCGAATATTTCATGAAAACGCGTATGCCAATGCCATTATTCCGATCCAACTCACCCCCGATCAGATCGAACGATGTCTCCATGAAAAGCAGCTCAGCATCGATATCGCGGGCGAATACGTTAAGCTCAGTGACGGCACAACATATTCGTTTACTCTCGATCCGCTGCGCAAAGCGTTCATCACCGGCGGCGGATTCTTGGCATATTTAGCGAGCAAAATAGACGACGTTCGTCATTGGGAGAAGAGGCACGTCGCGACCCCGTCGTAGGGAGTATGCCGCTTCGCAGAGGCAGACTCCCTACGGGGTAAAGAGATCAAGGAATCAATGGCGCCAATCTTGATCGTGATCATGACCATCGCCACGATCGTGTCGGTCGCCATCGTGCCAATCATGACCCGACCGATTCTCTCCACGATCGTATCCGCGGTCGTATCCGCGATCGCGATTCCAAACCGAGCGACCATGTTCATCATGCCAACGGTCATATGCGCGATCGCGATCCCAACCCGAGCGACCGTGTTCGCGGTAATAGTACCGAGCCGTATCATTATCGACGTAATGCCAATGGCGATAGTGGTCGACATAGTAATACTGGTCACGATTCGAGTCAAAGAGCAGTTGCCCCACGATTGAGCCGACGGCGGCGCCGATGGCCGCATCGGTACCGACGTAATCGGCCTGCGCAGCGACCGGCAGCGTCGCTACCGTAGCGCATGTCAATGTGGTTGCCAAGAGGGTTGCACTCCAGAATTTCTTCATAATCGTCGGCTCCTTTGTATACGGGCTTTTTGTTTTTTCAACGTGGAAACAGTGAGGAGAGTTCCGTGACTTCGCATCCATACGCATTGCGGAGAGCAGGGAGCATCGCCTCAACCCCGAAGGCGCGCCGCCATGTCTGCGTCACGAGCATTCCCACCGCCGCCCGAGTTCGTTACACGCGCACAGGCCCAGTCCGGGATTCATGAAGCCGCCGCCGCCGACCCGCTCGCGTTCTGGGCATCGTGGGCCCGCCGACTCACCTGGAGCACCCCCTTCAACACGATACTCACCTGGCGCGAACCGATCGCGGAGTGGTTCGCCGACGGCAGCCTCAATGCGTCGGTCAACGCGCTGGATCGGCATGTTGCCGCTGGACACGGCGCACGCGTCGCCTTCTTTTTCGAAGGTGAGCCCGGCGATCGCCGAGCCGTCACGTACAATGAACTCCTGACCGAGGTGTGCCGCTGCGCCAACGGCCTACGACGACTCGGGATCGGCCGTGGAGATCGAGTCGCGATCTACCTGCCGATGATCCTTGAATTGCCGATCGCGATGCTCGCCTGCGCCCGCATCGGCGCGATTCATTCGGTCATCTTCGCGGGTTTTTCACCCGAGGCGATCGCCGATCGCATCAATGATAGCGACTGTGTCGCGTTGATAACGGCCGACGGTGGGTATCGACGCGGCAAAATTCTGCCGCTCAAAGAACAGAGCGATATTGCCCTCGCATCGACACCCTCGATCCGTCACTGTATCGTCGCACAACGAACCGGACAACCCATCGCCATGCACCCAAATCGCGATATGACCTGGCAAGAGCTGATCGCCGATACGGCTTCAACCTGTGAACCTGAGGCGATGCATGCCGAAGATGTGCTCTTTCTGCTCTATACGAGCGGAACGACCGCGAAGCCGAAAGGCATCATGCACACCACCGGCGGCTACCTCACGGGGGTAACGGCGACCCACGCTCTGGTCTTTGACCATCGTGCCGATGAAGACGTCTACTGGTGCGCCGCCGATCTTGGGTGGATCACCGGGCACTCGTACATTCTTTACGGCCCCCTTGCCAACGGAGCGACGAGCGTCCTCTACGAAGGCGCACCCGACGCGCCGAATCGCGATCGCTGGTGGGAGATCATAGCTCGATATCGTGTCTCCATCTTATACACCGCTCCCACGGCGATCCGGACGTTTATGAAATGGGGCGAGAGCCACCCGGCAGGGCACGATCTCTCCTCGCTCCGTCTTCTTGGCTCCGTCGGTGAACCGATCAATCCCGAGGCATGGCTCTGGTACCATACCCATATCGGCGGTGGCCGTTGCCCCATCGTCGATACATGGTGGCAGACCGAGACCGGCGCGATTGCGATCGCTCCCTTACCCGGCATCGCAACGGCACTACCCGGCTCGGCGATGACGCCGTTCCCCGGTATCTCGGTCGATATTCTCGATGACGAAGGCAACTCGGTCGAGGTCGGTAGCGGTGCCCTAGTGATCACGCAACCGTGGCCTTCGATGCTACGCGGCATTTGGGGCGACGAACAACGGTATCGCGAGACGTATTGGTCACGCTACCCCGGACGCTATCTCGCCGGAGATGGATGCCGTCGTGACGCGGATGGTAACCTCTGGTTACTCGGACGCATCGACGATGTGATGAATATCAGCGGGCATCGCGTCTCAACCGCCGAGGTTGAGAGTGCGTTGATCGAGGATCATCGGGTCGCCGAAGCGGCGGTGATCGGACAAGACGATCCGATCACCGGACAGAGCATATGCGCCTTCGTCATTCTCCGGGGCGACGTCTCCGGCTCGCCCGAGCTTGCCGAAGAGTTACGCACTCACGTCGGTCATCGGCTCGGCCGTTTTCTCATCCCTAAAGAGGTCGTCTTTACTCCCGAGCTACCCAAGACACGTAGCGGAAAGATCATGCGCCGCCTACTCCGCGACCTGATCGGGGGCAAGCGCCTCGGCGATACGACGACACTAGCCGATCAAACGATCATGCACGACTTGGAGCAACGCACGCAGAGGCGGTAGAGCCCGTCAGCTTTCGGCGCCATCGGGGAGCACCAAGACATTACGCGCTAAGTCCAGAGAGATCGCGTGCTGCTGGTCACCGATGCCGATCGTCAAAGGGCCGCCGAGTGGAGCGCGATATCGCACATCGACGGTAACACCGGGTCGAAGCCCCAGCTGAGCGAGGTAGACCAGTAGCTCAGGGACCTCATGCACGACACCGTAGACCTGATACTGTCGCCCCGCCTCCATCTGGGCAAGGGGCACACCGGGTCGCGGTGGCTCGGAGAGATCGATCGGCGGGATCGGGTGACCATGAGGACAGACTTTCGGATCTCCGAGGAAGGCGACGAGCCGCTCCTCGACCCGGGCCGAGATCGCGTGTTCGAGGCGGCAGGCCTCCGCATCGACCTCTTCCCAACCAAGACCCAAGACATCGGTCAAGAAACATTCGGCGAGACGATGTCGCCGAACGACGCGAACGGCGACGCCGAGCCCCTTCTCGGTCAGATGGGCGTCGCCACGACCCCGCTGCTCGAGATAGCCGTCGGAGACGAGGCGTTTGACCATCCCCGAGACCGAGGCCGGTGAGACACCCAGCTCGGATGCGAGGGTCGAGGTCGTGACGCCAGGGCCCTCTCGCTCGAGGCGATAGACCGCCTCGAGATACTCTTCAGTCGCTTCGTCAAAGTGCGTATGACCCGGCATGTCTTCACCATGTTCGCGCTGCTGGCGGCCGGCTACCTCTGCGCGAGTGCCGTGAGAAGCTCGCTCCGCAGTTCGGCTCGCCGCCACGCCGGTGCAAAGCTTGCCTCAACTGCATCGAAGAGACGATCGCGCAGAAATGCCTCACCGAAACGCTGCGAGACACGCATCAGCTCATGGGTGAGCGTCGTATCGAAGATGCCGGGATCATCGTCACCGATCACCACCCGTAGACCGGCCTCGACGCAGCGCCCCATCGGATGATCGGCAAAGTCGGGGACGACTCCAGTCACTTCGTTGGAGGTAGGCGCCTGCTCAAGCACGCAACCGGCGGCGGCGAGGCGCTGCATGAGACGCGGATCCTCGGCGATACCGATGCCGTGTCCGATACGCTCCGCACCGAGCAGGTCGTAGGCCTCTGCGACACGCGCCGCACCCGCAGTCTCACCGGCATGTGCGACGAGCCGAAGGTCGGCGCGACGTGCACGAGCATACGTCTCGACGAAGAGCGCGGCGGGATAGTCGATCTCGTCACCGCCCAGGCCGAGACCGATGACGCCGCAGTCACGCATCGCCAACGCGATATCGAGCGTCTTCTCAGCCTGCTCGACGCCAAAGTTACGGGTGATATCGACGAGCAGATGGACCTCAACCGCTTGCCGATACTCAGCGAACGTCACGGCGAGCACCTCGAAGACCGCTCGCACATCGATCGAGGGATGCAGGCGCAGCCAGGCCGCCGGAGCGACGAAGAGCTCGGCGTAACGAATCCGCTCACGCACCGCTCCTTCACACCATGCTCGAGCGATGAGAGCGAACGCTTGCGGCGTTGCGAGGTGGCGACAGATATCGCGGAAACGGGCAAGGAACTCGGTGAAGGTGGTGATCCGTTCTTGAGCGATCGCATCCGCCGGGAGAGCCTCACCCGCCTCTTCCGCCAAGAGTCCCAAGAGACGGCGATCGACCGTCCCCTCGAGATGGCAGTGAAGATTGACCTTCGGAATGCTGCTCAACCAAGGAGCAACGACGGAGGTTGGTGACGCGGTATGCAACTCGCTCATCTCTCTCGATGGTGAGACAAGGAGGGCAGTATCCCTGCTCCAGAGAGAAGCGAAGCGTCCTAGAGCGGCAGGAACCGAGCAACTTCGACGCGTACGTCTGTCTGGCTAGATCGTCGCGGGGTGGAGCAGTCCGGTAGCTCGTCGGGCTCATAACCCGAAGGTCACAGGTTCAAATCCTGTCCCCGCAACCAGTACAGGTGTGAGAGTGGTTCACTCTCACACTTGTTTTTTTGCAGTGCCTAAGTGGAAGAATGGATTCTCAACCGTATCATCGATTGGGTTTCACGCTCTAGCCCGCATGCTTCTCGACGTGTTGCTCGTGATAGACAAGGGTCGGAGAGGCTTTCTTCTCGACGACCTCTTTGGTGATGACGCACTTACGCACCCCTTGGAGACTCGGCAGATCGTAGAGAATATCGAGCAGCACCGCTTCCATCACCGCGCGTAAGCCGCGGGCACCGGTTTTACGTCGCTGCGCGCGTACGGCGATCGCCACAAGGGCCTCTTTGGTAAAGCTCAGATCGATGCCATCGAGGCGAACCAGGCGTTGGAATTGACGGACCAACGCGTTCTTCGGCTCAACCAGAATACGACGGAGTGCGAATTCATCGAGGGCTTCAAGCGTGACGAGCACCGGCAAGCGACCGACGAACTCCGGAATCAACCCGAACTTCAGCAAATCCTCGGGCATAACATACTGAAAGAGACGAGAGGCGGCTTGCTGCGCATGCGACTCTGGCTTTGCCCGCAGTCCCATGCTCCCATGCTGAACGCGCCCCTCAATAATGCGCTCCAAACCGTCGAAAGCGCCGCCGCAGATGAAGAGAATATTTGTGGTATCGATCGTGATGAACTCTTGATGCGGATGCTTCCGTCCGCCGTGCGGCGGCACGTTGGCAACGGTGCCCTCGAGTATCTTGAGAAGAGCCTGCTGCACGCCTTCACCGGAGACGTCACGCGTGATCGAGAGATTCTCCGATTTACGGGCAATCTTATCGATTTCATCGATGTAAATAATGCCCTGCTCAGCCCGCTTCACATCGAAGTCGGCGGCTTGAATCAGCTTCAGGAGAATGTTCTCAACGTCTTCACCGACATAACCGGCCTCGGTTAACGAGGTCGCATCGGCGATCGCAAGTGGAACGTCAAGAATTTTCGCCAACGTCTGTGCAAGATACGTTTTGCCTGAGCCGGTCGGACCGACGAGCAAAATATTCGACTTTTGCAGCTCGATATCGTCGCCGGCGCCGGTGTCATGCGATGAGGGCGTACGAGCCACACCCAAGAGCTGAACGCGCTTATAGTGATTGTAGACCGCAACCGAGAGCGTGCGTTTAGCCTGCTCTTGGCCGACGACATACTGATCGAGGATCGCGTTCATTTCACGAGGCTTTGGAAGCGTCTTTGCCCGTGCGCCCTCATCGCCGCTACGGATTTTGGAGACTTCATCTTCGATGATCTCGTTGCAGAGCTCGATGCATTCATCGCAGATGTATACACCGGGCCCGGCTACCAGTTTACGGACGTGATCTTGCAGTTTCCCACAGAAACTACATTTGAGTTGACCACGCTCGTCGCCAAAACGAAACATGCCGTTTTTCTCTCGCTCGTGCTACGTCGTGGGCGTCGATTCTCCCGAACGCGTATCTTTGCTAATAATATGATCGATGATACCGTACTCAAGCGCCTTTGGCGGCGTCATGTAGTTATCGCGCTCGATATCTCTCAGAACTTTTTCCAGCGGATGCTTCGTCGTCTCGACGTAAATCTGAGCGAGACGTTCACGCGTCTCGACAATGTCCTGCGCGTGGATAGCGATATCGGTCGCTTGACCACCGATCTGCGAGATCCATGGCTGATGGATGAGGATCTTCGAATTCGGCAACGCATACCGCTTACCGGCGGCGCCACCGGTTAAGAGAATCGACCCCATCGAAGCGGCAAGACCGATACAGATCGTTGCGACGCTCGGTTTAATCAATTGCATCGTATCGTAAATCGCCAAGCCGGCGGTGACGCTGCCACCGGGACTGTTGATGTACATATCGATATCTTTATCGGAGTCTTCACGTTCAAGAAAGAGCAGCTGTGCACAGACAAGATTCGCGAGATGGTCATCGATGCCACCCCCCACGAAGATAATACGTTCTTTGAGCAGGCGCGAATAGATATCAAAGGCGCGCTCTCCGCGCGCGGTCTGCTCAACGACCATCGGGACTAAATGACCCACCGCGTTCTTCCTCTTTCTTGTCGTCACAAGTGACGTCCCCTCAAGGGACTTCTTCGGCGAAAACGCCGCAAACCTCAAGTACCGTAGGAATCCACGTTTAAGCGGATGGGACCTCTTCTGCTACGGCGACCGCGCGATCGAGCAAGATGCTCAGGACTTTGTCGCGCAAGAATGAGTTGGAGATATCGGTGACGCGATCCCCGAGAATCTGGCGCACCTGTGCCATGCTCATCCGGTTACGATATGCAAGCGTCGATAGCTGTGCCTCAAGCTCGCGGTTGGATAAGGTAATACCCTCATGCCGAGCAATCTCGTCCAACAGCAAGAGGCTCTTCACACGTCGCTCAGCCGTCTCACGCAACGCCTCGCGATCACCCGACGCATCCCGACTTTCATCCTTGCTTGTCGCGGCGTGCTCATGATGGTCGTGGTCGTGGTCGTGGTCGTGGTCGTGGTCGTGGTCGTGGTCGTGGTCGTGGTCGTGGTCGTGGTCGTGGTCGTGGTCGTGGTCGTGGTCGTGGTCGTGGTCGTGGTCAGAGTCCGAGCGTGCGGTGAGGAGCTCATCGATCTCGCGCTCGACCATCGAGGCCGGAAGCGGCACATCATGGAGGGCTAAGAGACGTTCGAGATACGCTTCGCGCTGTTGCGCTTTGAAGCTCTCACGATGCGCCGCATTCAGCCGCTTACGCAACTCCTCGCGCATAGCCTCCGGTGTCGGCGTCTCGGGGAGATACATCGTGCAGAAGGCTTCGTCGACCTCGGGGAGTTCGGGCTCCTTCACTTCGTGCACGGTCATCGCGAAACGAGCCGCCTTACCGGCGAGCGCGGTGTGCCCGTAGGTCTCGGGGAAGACGACGTCGACATCGCGCTGCTCACCGGCCTGCATCCCGACGATCCCCGAGATAAAACCGGGGATAAAACGCTCCTCGACAAGCTCCATCTCTTGCCCTTCGGCGGTTCCACCCTCGAAGGCTTCGTCACCGATCATGCCTCGGTAGTCGATAATCACGGTATCGCCGAGCCGAGCGGGGCGATCGACCGGCACTAACGTGGCGCGCTCACGGCGAAGTCGGTCCAACGCATCTTCGACTTCGGTATCGGTCGTCTCAGCAGGTTGACCATCGAGACGAATATCGGCGTACGTTGACAGTTCAATCGTCGGACGCACCGTTATCGTCACCTTCGCACGTACCACTCCCGATTCGTCGCGTGGCTGCCAAGCGATATCCGGCTGAGCGACGGGACGCAGGCCGTGTTCATCGAGCGCACGCTGGTACGCCGCAGGAAAGACCTCTTCAATCGCACGCTCTTCGATGCCCCACGTGCCATACTGCGCTTCGAAACGACGGCGCGGCACTTTACCCGGGCGAAAACCGGGAACACGCACCTGAGCGGAGAGTGCACGGAAGGCCCGCTCACGCGCAGCCTCCATCTCATCGGCAGCGATGGCAATCTCGAGCTCAACACGCGTTGGCTCAAGACGATTGAGGACGGCTGTCACGCGATGAGGACTCCCTCTATACAGTACGACGCGTGGCATCAGTCGCCACGACATTCTTCTTGGAGCGGAAGACGAGATTCGAACTCGCGACCCTCGCCTTGGCAAGGCGATGCTCTACCACTGAGCTACTTCCGCATGCGATGCTTTTCACAGCAAGGCGCTGGCAGCCTCACTTCACCCTCGCCGAGCAAACGCCTCCAAGGCGTGAGAAAGCTCTTTTGGGCAAACCGAGACTCGAACTCGGACGAGTTACCCCACTGGAACCTAAATCCAGCGCGTCTACCAATTCCGCCATTTGCCCCGATATGAGCCGACTCTTTCGCATCGAGTCACGACTCTCCTCACTCGCCGACGGCTCCGAACGCGAACGATGCCGTCGGCAGGCGCCGTTCGATCAAACGATGCAACGCCTCGCCGACGGCGTGATACGCATCGCGACGATAGGCGAGATCGACCGCGTCGGGGACCGCATGCACCTCCGGCAGACTCAGCACCCCGAAGAGCAGAATCCGCTCTTCGACATCGATCTCAAAATCGAGCGTTACCATATCCAAGGCGAGCGTCTCGACCAAGCTCTCGAGCCGTGCCCGCACCGAAGCGGAAAAGAGACGACTACCATGCCGCAAAAATGCCTCTTCTTCGGCACGATGCTGCGCCGTAACCGGCGTATCACTTGCAGCGTACTGCATCTGCCATCGACGACCATGTGCCAAATGAACCGGATAGAGAGAACGATCGATCGCGACGAGACGATACGAACGAAACACCTCATCCTCGCCTTGCATCTCACGAGCATCATGGACAGCGAGCGACATAGAGAGACGCTGCGCATCGGTCGTTGCCACCTGAAGCTGAGGAATCGTCGCCAAACGCCACGGCAGTATCGCGCGCTGCGTCGCTGCAACATGGACGGGATCGTTGATGACGGCACTCCGAAGACGAGCGAGAACGCGCTGCGCGATACCAAGCGACTCTCGTGCCTCGTTTGAGATCGCATTGACCACGAGATCATGAGGAGGGAAGGTCCCGGGGCGTTCGTCGACGCCGACGGCCAGGACAATCTCTTCGCACACGACGGCATACTCCCGCAAGAGAGTACGCAACGGTGAAGGAGAGCGCTCGGTCAACAGCAGCAGACGCGGCAAGGAGATAATGCTATCGTCGCGGCCAGGAGTCTGAGCGGCGGCGCGGGCATTCGCACGCTGGCGATGACTCAACGCAGCGACCCGGTCGCCGACAGCCTCAAGGAGGCGCGCCAAACCCTGGTGCGCCTCGCGATTATGGGGATCACGAAGCAACACCTCACGGTAGAGGCGTTGTGCGAGAGCGTGGTCACCACCGCGCCATGCCTCATCGGCACGGCGCTTTATTGAAGCATCATCGTCGGTCGTCATACGCGGAACGTACGCTGACGAACTCGCCTACACTTGCTTCTTCACTCAGCAATCTGTTCTAGTGAAACGCGCGCGAGTAATTAGCAACGGTTCGCAGGTTGATATTCTTTTGAATCTCGGCGCGAAGCTGCTCAGGCAGCGTCTGCAGATGAGCCAGTTCATTCAACTCTGCAGCGGGGTAGGGCACACTGTTATCCGTGCTCAGGCTGTATGAGAGCGCCCAACCGATCTTCCCGCGATCTTCATCGGCGACGGCCTTCGAGCGCAAAGCGATCAAGACGATGCTGACAACTTCGCCGAGCAAATGAAACGGCACGCGACGACGAGCCAAAACGAGCGCCAACCAATACGTCAGCGTAATGCGCGAGGCGAAGGCCGGCGGGCGCTCTCGATCAGCGATCAGATTCAAGACACGCGTCACGACCGAACCGTTCGTCGCATCGGAGAACTCGTGAGTACCCATCGCGACGAGGAGCATCATCAGAATATCCGTACGCTCCGCCTCACTGAAGGAAAGGCCCGAGACATGGTAGAGAATGACCGCGACCGCCGAACTCGTCACGTCGAGCGAGATATAATTCGTTGTTAAGACATGGGAGAAATTGCGCACCAACATGCGCTGCCATGTCGCAGCCAACGGCGTTGCGCGTGGATCGAGTCGCGAGACAAGAAAACGCATGACGGCCGCGACTCTGGGCGTAGGAATGTTCCCGTTGTATAGCGCGATAGAGAGATTGACAGTCGAGCGAGCATAGGCCTCGCCGGTCACTTGCGCCGTTGCAACCTGCATCTCTTGTAACAGTTGGTCGATCAGCGCGAGAGTGTCGCCGCTCTGCACTTCGCCATTGGCCAAACGCCGGGTCTGCGTCAGTAGCACGCTCTTCGTCGGCGGCAGACTCGTCGTAGGCGACTTCGCCTCAGGGATACTCGTCACGCCACTCTGCGGATTGGCCTTTGCCGCCACATCGCTAACGAGACGCAATCGCGTCGCATCTTGCTGATTTGCTGAGAGGGCATCGCGCATTGCTTGCGGCAAGCGAGAGGCATTACGGTGCGGAGTAGCCATACGACAATCCAACCTTTTATAAACGGTTTAGTTTGTAGTCTTCCAAAATAAGAATACGCAACCGAGAGAGTGTGACGCTCGGGTCTTTTCTACCAATATACCTTGTTGTCTTGGAATCGGCATGGTGACTTTCGACCTACCCGATCCAGGAAGCAAGCTGTCGACGGCGTACCTTGCAGGTGCTTCGGCGAGGACTGGGCCTGCGCGACGGCGGCCCGTGAACCCCGCCAGGACCGGAAGGGAGCAACGGTAAGCGGTCACCGCTGGGTGCCGCAGATCACCCGGTTCTCGTCGAAGTACCTTCTATTCAGGACTCATGATGTCGTACGTTTCACTCACTTCGCGTCGGAGCGTCCGCCCTACGGCCTTGCTTCCGGGTGGCTACCGCCCTCAGAGCATCTCCGCTCCCTCGCCCCTAACTCCCGAACTCCTCAAGACGCTCGGGCTCGTCGAGCCGAGTGAAGAGTCCCGGGAGCCAATCGGAGCATCGGCTCGAACCACCGCATCGATCGTCGGCACAAAGCGACGGTTTCTCGCCCCGACGCACCGACCCGCTATTCCCATTTTCACCCCACCCCCAGAGCGACTCATACCCGTCGGCACAGGAAGAGTTCACCCTCCCCCAACCGCACTCTCCTTCCCTCGCCCATACTCTCTCACGTTGCCGATACCGCCGTCTCACCGATGGCGTCGACGAGGCGAGAAGCTTCTCCGCCGTGGGAACCTTCTTGCGAAGCGCATAGGCGGTGCGCTAGGCGAGGCTATGAGGAGTGCTATCGTCATAGCGCGGGTAGGCAGTGCACTCCTTACAGCGCCGACGCCGATCAGAACGTGGCGAGCGGCACCGCGCAGTACCTTCAGACTCGATCCGTGGGTCGCTCTCTTGGCGGCAGGCGGACTCGTCTTCCTATGCTCGGCCCTTGCCTATGAACACGAACGCCTCCAAGAGAGCCAGGCCGCTCGAGCGACGCTGCTCGCCGACGCGCAGCGAGAGCGGATCCGTCTGACGCTGGAAAGTCTGCACTGGGAGCACGCCTTCCAAGCGCTTCAAGCGCACGAGACGCGGCAACTCAGAACGAGACACCTTGCCGCATTGAACAGCATTCCCTCGCTCGATCCGAGTAGCGGGGGCACGATCACGTCGCCCTTTGGCTGGCGCACCTTTCCCATTCCCGAGTTTCACGCAGGCATCGATCTCGCCGAACCGGCGGGGCACTCGGTCTTGGCTGGAGCGAACGGGGTAGTAACCAGCACCGGTTGGGCCGGCGGCTTCGGCCTCAAAGTCGAACTCGATCATGGCAACGGCTATACCACGTGGTATGCCCACCTATCGCACATCGACGTTCATCCCGGCGATACCGTTCATCGCGGCGAGCAAATCGCCGAAGTCGGGTCAACCGGCTTCGCGACCGGCCCCCACCTCCACTACGAGATTCTCTACCATGGCACGCCGATCGATCCGCTCCCCTATCTCACCGGGAAAGGCGGGAGCGTACCGTAAGCGCGAAGAGAGCGTCATGACAACCTGTGCCCTGGCGGCTTTCGTCTCACGTGTGATCGAGATCTACCTCGGTCTTATGCTGGTCTACGCGGTCGTCTCGTGGCTACCAGGTCTTCGAGGACGCTGGACGGAGTATCTTGCACGCATTATCGAACCGCTCTTACTACCGATACGCCAGGTCATTCCATCGATCGCCGGCCTCGATCTCTCGTTTTTAGTCTTGTTTTTTGTTTTACAGTTGATCCAACGGGTCATCGTTCCGCCTCAGTGCTTTTACGTTTAGCATGCACGATTCGAGTCATATTCGCAATTTTTGCATTATTGCCCATATCGACCACGGCAAGACGACGCTCTCCGATCGTCTTCTCGAAGTAACGAAAACCATTTCACAACGCGCGATGTCGGATCAATTACTCGATGCGATGGATCTTGAACGCGAGCGCGGCATCACGATCAAAGCGCATCCCGTTACGCTTCTCTACCAGACACGTGGATCTGCTTGCTACGAACTCAATCTCATCGATACTCCCGGCCACGTCGACTTTGCCTACGAAGTCTCACGATCGTTGGCGGCATGTGAGGGCGCACTTCTCGTCATTGATGCGGCACAAGGCGTCGAAGCGCAGACCCTGGCGAATTATCACCTGGCCCTGGAACAAGGGCTTACCGTTATTCCGGTGATCAATAAAATCGATCTTCCATCGGCCGATCCCGAGCGTGTTCTCGATGAAATTGAGGAACTGCTGGTCATCGAACGGAGCGAGGCAATTCTCTGCAGTGCAAAAGAGGGCATCGGCATCGAGGATATTCTCGAAGCGATCGTTGCACGTATACCGGCACCGACAGGCACCACTCGACCGTTACGCGGCCTTGTCTTCGATGCACAATTTGATGCGTATCGCGGCGTCGTCTCCTATATTCGCATCGTCGACGGCACCCTACGATCAGGGACACGTTTTATGTCGATGGCACATCAGCGCGTCTTTGAATGCACCGAAGTCGGTGTCTTTAAGCCGGAGATGCGTAGCGTCGACGCACTTGAGGCCGGCAGCGTCGGCTACGTTATTGCAAATATTAAATCGCTCGGAGATATCGATGTCGGCGATACGATCACCGGATCGAACGATCCGGCGACATCGGCGTTGCCGGGATACCGCAAAGCCGTACCGATGGTCTACTGCGGCCTCTATCCGAACGAAGGTGCCTCCTATGCCGATCTGCGTGAGGCGCTCGATAAACTCAAACTCAACGACTCCTCGCTCATCTATGAGCCGGAGAGTTCGGCTGCTCTCGGTTTTGGTTTTCGTTGCGGTTTTCTCGGTCTGTTGCACATGGAGATCGTGCAAGAGCGCCTTGAACGCAACTATGGCCTCGATCTGATCGCGACCTCACCTTCGGTCGTCTTTCGCGTCACGCGTACCAACGGCACAGTCGAAAACATCGATAATCCCTCGCGGTTACCCGTCTCTAATGAAGTTGCTCTCATCGAAGAGCCATACGTCAAAGCAACGATTCTCTCGCCGCCGGACTACATCGGTGCAATTCTCGAACTCGCCCAGTCGCGGCGCGGCACGCTGGATAAAATGGAGTATCTTCATGATGGACGCGTGATCATTACGTATGAAATGCCGCTCATTGAAGTGATCGTTGACTTTTTTGATCATCTAAAATCTCGCACGAAGGGTTACGCATCGCTTGACTACGAATTGATCGGCTACCGTCCGGGAGATTTGGTAAAGCTCGAAATCCTTCTGAACGCTGAGACCGTCGATGCGCTTTCCTTTATCGTGGCGCGCGACAAAGCTCCGTTGCGCGGGCGTCTGTTAACGGAGCGACTCAAAGAACTCATTCCACGTCAACTCTTTGATGTCCCGATTCAGGCCGCTATCGGCGGTAAGATCGTCGCTCGCGAGACCGTGAGTGCAATACGCAAAAACGTTTTGGCCAAATGCTACGGAGGCGACATTAGTCGCAAACGAAAACTCCTCGAAAAACAAAAGGCCGGCAAGGAGCGTATGAAGCGCGTCGGGCGCGTCGATCTTCCGCAAGAAGCGTTTATGGCCGTTCTCCGTCTGAAAGAGTAAGTCGATGATCGTCTATGTGGCAACAACTAACCCCGGTAAATTGCGTGAGCTCGGTGAACTGACCGCCGGATCCGAACTACGCCTGATCACCGACGAACTCTATGAAGAAGCCGACGAAGGTGAGGCTTCGTACGCCGAAAATGCGGCGATCAAAGCGCGACGCTACCGTGAAATTCTGCTCGCTCATAATGTCCGTGCTGCGGTCATGGCCGATGACTCCGGCCTCGAGATCGCCGCACTCAATGGACGCCCCGGCGTCTTATCGGCTCGTTACGGCGGCAACGTCGATTGGCCGACGCGACGCGCCTTACTGCTCGAAGAATTGCGTGAAGCACGCGATCGCTCGGCACGTTTCGTCTGTGCGATTCATTTTATCGACGAGCGCGGCCACGAGATCGCCGTTGAGGGTGTCGTAGCAGGCGACATTGTCGAGGAAGAACGCGGCACAGAAGGGTTTTCCTACGACCCCCTCTTTTTCTATCCGCCGTTGGGGCGAACGTTCGGTGAGCTGGGTATTCGCGAAAAAAATGCGATCAGTCATCGTGCACGCGCCGTCGGCGCGCTCCTACACGCGTTAGATGAACACGACGAACGGGAAAAGCATTAACGCAAGCGAATTTCTTGCGAACCCCATCATTGCGGGATGTAGCTCAGCTTGGTAGAGCGCTTGCTTTGGGAGCAAGAAGTCGCAGGTTCAAATCCTGTCATCCCGAGATGAAGTCTCTGTCATAGCGTTCCGTTACGACGCTGCGACGATGGCCGTGACTCGCTGAACACAAGAGGAGCGGCACCCAAAGCGAAGAATTCAGACTGGCTTCCTTAGCAGATACTCGTTAATCGCTCTGGGTTTGTTGCGCCCGTGGTCTAATGGATAAGGCACGAGTCTTCTAAACTCGTAGATGCAGGTTCGATTCCTGCCGGGCGCGGGGAGTTATCAGAGCGAGGCGAGAACCTCTCTGTGTTGTGGTGATTGTAGCTCAATTGGTTAGAGCGCAGGACTGTGAATCCTGAGGTCGCGGGTTCGACCCCCGTCAGTCACCCCATATCTCTCTTCCACACATAGGCGCCTTTAGCTCAGCAGGTAGAGCATCGGACTTTTAATCCGTTGGTCCCGGGTTCGAGTCCCGGAGGGCGCAGACTCCTTCTCTGCGAAAAGACGACCGGGCGCACCGCTAGCTCAATGGTAGAGCAGTTGACTCTTAATCAATTGGTTCGGGGTTCGAGTCCCTGGCGGTGCAGAATACAAAAAGCTCCACAAATGTGGAGCTTTTTGTATTCTGCACCTTGTCGGCAGCAAAGCATTTCTACGGAGATGACTTCTTGACTCGCTTCTTGCCACCGAAAGCCTTACCGAGAACCTTCTTGATCGGATCGTGGAACGCATCGACAACGCGCTCTTTCTCCGGAATAATCGCATTATCGGTAATGTGAATGTGCTCGGGGCAAACCTCGGTACAACATTTCGTAATATTGCAGAGTCCGAGACCGTGCTCCGTGGAGAGCTGTTCGAGACGGTCAGCCTCATCCATGGGATGGAAGTCGAGTCCGGCTGTACGCACGAAGTAACGCGGTCCGGCAAACTGCGGCTTGACTTCGGTCTGATAACGCACGACGTGACAGACATCTTGGCAAAGAAAGCACTCGATACACTTCCGCATCTCTTGCGCCCGATCGGCATCGTGCTGCTGCCACTTCCATTCACGGTCCTTACTCGGCGTAAATGGTGTAATAGACGCATTGATCTTATAGTTCCACGAGACATCGGTCACGAGGTCTTTGATACGCCGAAACGTCTGCATGGGCTGGATAACCAACGGCTCGTCGAGATTATAATCCTCGACGCGGGTCTTGCACATGAGCTTCGGACGACCATTGATCTCGGCGGAACAAGATCCGCACTTGGCCGCTTTACAGTTCCAACGTGCAGCAAGATCGCCGGCGGCATTTGCCTGAACCCACAGCACGGTATCGAGTGCGACCATGCCCTTTGCCAGCGGAACCTCGTACTCTTCCCAACGACCGACGGCATCGCCAGCTTCACCGCGGTTGATACGTACTCGGATCGTCCGGTTGGTACGCGCATCGATCGAGACGAGCTGATCTTCGGTCGCGCCGCTCATTTTTTCCTGATTTGGAGAACGGTCGTCACTCACGATGCCACCTCAAATTTTTTCTCATGCACAATCTCGGCAAGCTCATTCGGCATAGGTTTCTGCTCAACAAATTCGGCATGCACACGCTCACCATCGTATCGACAGATAACGTTACCCTTCACGAAATGCTCGCTGTACTCAGGGAAGTCGACGCGGGTGTGTGCACCACGACTCTCTTCACGCATCAACGCACTCTTCGCGATTGTCTCTGCGATAAGGGTCATATTTTTGACGTCGAGCGCTGTATGCCAGACGGGATTATACATGACCGAACCGGTCGCACGCACCGTCTTCGCTCGGTGCTGCAGTTCAGCGAGGCGAGCAAGTGCAGTCTCAAGTTTATCGCGACGACGATAGACCCCGACCTCACTCATCATCATGTTCTGCAGTTCATCCTGCAAAGTGAACGGGTTTTCGCCGGTCGCTTCGAAGGGTGCATACTGCTCACGCTCTGCCGCCACAAGATCCTCGGGATCGGGCGACTGGTGACTCGCCCCTAACGCGTACTCGGCGGCACCACGACCGGCGCGTGCCCCGAAGACCAAGAGATCGGAGAGCGAATTCCCCCCGAGACGATTGGCCCCGTGCAATCCGGCAGCGGCTTCGCCGGCAGCGAAGAGTCCAACAACGTTCGTCGCGGCAGTCTCGGCATCGACGCGAATACTGCCCATAAAATAATGGGTAGTTGGATAGACTTCCATCGGCTCTTTGGTAATATCGACTTTGGCAAAAGCCATGAACTGCTCGTACATCGACGGCAGCTTGCGGCGAACGAAGTCGGCGGGTTTGTGGGCGATCGAGAGATATGCACCACCGTGCGGTGAACCACGCCCCTCCTTCACCTCGGTATAGATCGCCCGAGCGACGACATCACGAGTCGACAACTCCATGCGTGCGGGATCGTAGCGCTCCATGAAACGCTCGCCCTTACTGTTGGTCAGATATCCACCCTCGCCACGCACCGACTCGGTGACGAGAATCCCGCGAACCGCATGCGGCCAGACCATGCCCGTCGGATGGAATTGGATAAACTCCATATCCATCAATTCGGCACCGGCGCGGAAGGCGAGCGCCGGTCCGTCGGCGGTACCCTCCCACGAATTCGACGTCACCGAGTAGATGCGTCCCGAACCGCCGGTCGCAATGATGACTGCCGGAGCACGGAAGACGACGGTATGCCCCGTCTCACGCACATAGCCAAGCGCACCGCAGATACGCCCGTCACGTTTGAGGAGCTTCGTGATCGTGTGCTCCATATACACACTGATACGATCGGCGACGGCCTTATCTTGTAAGGTACGAATCAACTCAAGACCGGTGCGATCGCCAACGTGCACGAGTCGCTTATACGTGTGTCCACCGAAGAGACGCTGCATAATGCCGCCGGACTCGGTACGATCGAAGAGCGCGCCCCATAATTCGAGATTGCGAATCTCATTGGGCGCCTCTTTTGCATGAAGCTCGGCCATACGCCAATTATTGACGAACTTGCCGCCGTGCATGGTGTCGTGAAAATGCGCCTTCCAATTATCGCGCGGATCGACACTGCCGACGGCGGCGGCGATGCCGCCCTCGGCGACGATGGTATGCGCCTTACCCAGTAGTGATTTGCAGATAATCGCAACGCGCGCACCGAGCGCCGATGCTTCAATCGCCGCGCGTAACCCCGCGCCGCCGGCACCGATCACGAGCACATCGGCTTCGTGAACGTGAGATGTTGTCGAAGTGGTCATGTCCCTCTCGTTTACTCGCTTACAACAAGCCTAGAAAAAGCGGATGTCATGGATGATGCCCATCGCACAGAGCCGGATGTAGAGATCGGTGAGTCCGACGCTAAAGAGACTCAGCCACGCCCACAGTTTGTGGTTCTCGGTAAAACGCGTTACAAAGCGCCACGCGTGATACCGCGTATTCCCACCACCATGTGCACAGGAGAAGCACCGTTGATTCCCGCCGACGGCGCTACGCAATGCGTGACAGCCGAGCGTAAAGAAACTCAGTAAGGCAACGTTTACCAGCATGACGATTGTGCCGACGCCGACGCCGACGTGACCGTCGAAATCAAACGCTTTGATCGCATCGATCCAGAGCCAGACCAAAACGATTAACGAGAGATAGAGAAACCATCGATGCATAATCGGCAACCAACGGGCGATCAAGCCCGTCTCACCGGTATACGAACGCTGAGGTTCACTGACAGCGCAAGCCGACGGGCTGCCGAAGAACGCGCGATAGTATGCTCGCCGATAGTAGTAACAACTGGCGCGGAAACCTAACGGGATCCACAACACAAACAGCGCCGTCGTCCATCCCGGCGGCCACCATGCCGGCCGGAAGTACGGCGAGAAAAACGGCGAGAGATACGGCCCGTAGGCATACGCATCGCTCCCCCAAAACGCGGCCCATGTCGAGTAGGCAATAAAGGCCAGCAGGGCAACGACGACAAGAACAGATTCCAGCCACCAGGGATCACGACGCTCAGTCGTACCAAATCCGCCTGGCGCACCAACGCGAGCGGTCAACGTCTCTTTCACGGACTCCTCTTTAACTCATGAGGGGTTGACAGATACGGCGCATCGTACCAAAAGCGCGATGCGACGAGCTACTTCAAACGTCGCGATGAACGACGCAATCGCATCCGTCTACGATGCGGTCACGCGCCGTTCAAGTACGCTCCGTAAACGTTCGAGATCCTCGCGCAAACGACTCTCGGGGTCACGACCGAAGATATCGTCGAGACGCAGCGCATTGTTCGACGACGTATACGCGCCTTCCACGCTCATCAGCGTCGCTCCACGCTCTGCCGCACACGTTATACGACAGTGTCCCTGCAACACGCCCTCAACCGTCTCCCAGAGCACTTCCAACATCGGTTCACTGCTCAATCGACGGGTACACCGCGTATCGATCGTCGCGCCGAGCGATCCGCGAAAGACCCAACGCCATTCATCGGTCGCAGCGAGCGGCGTCACGGCTTGGAGATACCGCAACACGAGCGGTAGACGATCGGGTTGCGACCAAAATGCATGAACGAGCGACGGCGGCGCCGCGATCGGTAACTGCAACGCCCACTCGATACGCTGGGACGGCGACTCTGCTTCGTCGCCGTCTCGGCGCCGCAACGCCAACGCGGTAAGACCGAGGGCGGCTACACCGAGAACGAAGACCCACGTCGAGGGGCGCGAGCGATCAGCCATGCTTACTCGTTGCTACCTCGTGGTCGGAGAACTGAGCGAAGAAGGCGTCACGCATCGCAGGCGCGACACCGGCAAGTTCGAGGCGCGCACGCATACGACTGTCGGCTCCGGGCGGCGTCGCGACGAAGATTGAGGTCGGCTTCGTCGCTCGTATATCGATCTGCGGCAACCCAGCCGGGCAGAAAAGGCTGGTCCACGGCGGGACGTCGACGGTGACGTTACCGGCACGGACCGTCACCGGCTCTCGTTGCGTCATCACAACCGACGAACAACTCTCACTTAAGAAGCGCGCCGTCGAGGGGACGCGTATCTCCTCGAGACCGAATGCCGAGTGCGCGATCAAGAGCTGCCGATCGGTGCCGAGCACATGATAGGGCAACCGTTTGATCGTGCCGTGTACCGCGCGACGATAGTCGAGCACGGCGGCGGCTTTATCGAGATGTAAGGTACGCGGCTGGCCGGCGGCGTCACGCCGACCCCAATCGTAGACCCGGTAGGTCAACGTACTCGCCTGCTGCACTTCGAACAGGACGATCCCGGCGCCGATCGCATGAATCGTGCCGGCCGGCACCAGCAGCACATCGCCGGCCCGAACCGGCACCCGGCGGAGCAAATCGGCGATCGACCCGGCGGCGATGCGCTGACGAACCTCGACCTCACTGGTCGCTCGAGCGAAGCCGAGCATCACCTCGGCGTTGGGCGCAGCCTGAAGAATGACCCAGCACTCCGTCTTGCCGTTCTCCTGCCGTTCAAGGCGTCGCGCCGCCGCATCATCGGGATGAACCTGCACCGAGAGACGGTCGTGCGCATCGATCACCTTCGTGAGGAGCGGCAGTTGATTCGCCGCCGACGCAGTGATACCGATGCCCAACACCGAGGGGCCGCCGAGGCGGAGACTCTCGCCGAGGGTCGTACCGGCGAGATCGCCATTCGTGATCAGGCTCTCGCTCCAACACTCCCACGACTCGCCCCACGATCTCTGCGTATCGCCCGACTTCCCGTATCGCGTCACGAGCGTGCTCCCACCCCAGAGCGCTTCGTGTAACTGCGGCTGCAGAAGATACGGGTAGAGTCGGTTGAGCATATGTGCGCGTCCTTTCCCAAGCCGAGGCGATGAAGCCTCCGCTGATATCTCCACAAGAGAGTATCGACCTTACCTGAAAAAACCGATAGAGGGGATATGTCCGATACATCGTTCACCGCAGCGACCGACTTTCTCCATCGTGGTCTGATCGACGATGCCGAGCGCGCCTACCGTGACGCCCTGCGCGAGGAGCCTGAACACTTCGCCGCGCTCAACGATTTAGGCATGCTCCTAGCTCGACGCGGTGCTCTACCTGAGGCGCTCCGCTACTTCGCCGCAGCGGTCAGCGCCGATCCAAGTCAAGCGGTGGGCCACGCGAATCTGGCGACGCTACTGCTGCGCGGCGGCGACGCCGTCAACGCCCGACGACACTATGAGGCAGCACTCGAGCGGGCACCCGAGAACGTCGAGGCGCATCGCGGCCTCGCGCTCGCGCTCGCAGAACTCGGCCTGGAAGAAGTTGCCCGCGCGCATCGTCAACGAGGCTTCGCCGATGCGCCGTTGACGACGCTACCGAGTCTCGGCCCCGGGAGTCCGCTTCCTCTTCTGCTCCTCGTCTCGGAGAGCACAGGGAATACGCACTTTGAGCGTTTGATCGATCGGCGCTGCTTCGTCATCCATAAGCTCGTCGTCGAGTACGCCGATCGCGTCGCCTTTCTTCCCGAGCATGCCGTCATCGTCAATGCAGTCGGCGACGTCGATAGCTCCTCGCAGGCGCTGCTTGCAGCAGAGCGCCTCATCACGCGCAGCGACGCCTCCGTGATCAATCCACCCGCACGCATTACGCAGACACGTCGCGAAGAGCATGCACGCCGTTTCGCCGAGATCCCCGGGGTTCGCACGCCGGTGATGAAGCGTATCGCACGGAGCGACCTCATCGGCCCGGGCGTCGAGAGCCGCCTCACTGCGGAGGGGCTCTCGTTCCCCCTACTGGTTCGATCGCCCGGCTTTCATAGCGGCGAGCATCTGATCTACGTCGAGCGTATCGCCGACCTGGAGAGTCAGATCGCGGAGCTTCCCGGCGACGAACTGCTCGTTCTGGAGTATATCGACATCGCCGACGAGCAGGGTGCATCGACGAAGTATCGGATGCTGCTCGTCAACGGCGTGCTCTACCCGCTCCACGCGGCGATTGCACCGACCTGGAAAGTCCATTTCTTTACGGCGCAAAGTGAGCAAGAGCGCGAGCGGCAACGCGAGATCGATCGCGCATTCCTCACCGATCCAAGCGCCGTACTCGGTGGAGCGGTCGTCGAACGGCTCGAAGTCATCGCACGCGAACTCGGTCTCGATTACGGCGGCATCGATTTCGGCGTCGATCGCCTCGGTCGGGTCATCGTCTTTGAGGCGAATGCGACGATGGTCTTGCCGCACGTCTCCGAAGACCCGCACTCTTTTTGGGGCTACCGCAATCCCAGCATCATGCGTATCGCCGACGCGGTCCATCGCATGCTGCTCGTGAGCGCGACTCAGACGGTAGCTCAGACGGCGACGTCGTACTCGCGGATAGCCGCCTCGAGAGACGTCTTCTGATCCGTTGAGGCGGTCCGGCTACCGATAATCAGCGCACACGGCACGCCGAACTCACCGGCGGCGAATCGTTTCGGCAGCGTTCCGGGGATCACGACGGCCCGGGATGGGATACGGCCACGGGTGATGACCGGCTCGTTACCGCGCACATCGACGATCGGCGTACTCGAGGTTAGCGTCACTCCGGCACCGAGCACCGCCTCGCGCTCGATACGGACGCCCTCGACGACGATGCAACGTGAGCCGAGGAAGGCACCGTCTTCAACGATCACCGGATCGGCCTGAGGGGGCTCGAGAACGCCGCCGATACCGACTCCGCCGGAGAGATGGACGTGACGGCCAATTTGGGCACAGGAACCGACCGTCGCCCAGGTATCGACCATAGAGCCCGCGCCGACCCAAGCGCCGATATTGACGTAGCCGGGCATCAAGATCGCCCCTCGCTCCAGAAAGGAGCCGTACCGCGCGACCCCGGGAGGAACACACCGAACCCCAAGCTCGGCATAGTTGCGCTTTGTCGGAACCTTATCGAAGTACAAGGGAGTCTCGCCCATGACCACGTTGTCATGGCGACGGAAGTAGAGGAGAATCGCCTGCTTCACCCACGCATGCGTGACCCAGCCCTGCTCGGTCGGGGTAGCAACGCGCAGCTCGCCGCGATCGAGTGCTTCAACGACCTCATCGACGGCCTCGCCCTCTGAAGAGGTCCTTACAGATTCCGGATGCACAAGGAGAGCTTCAATCTGAACACGGAGTCGCTCTAGGTCACGCATGATGAAAGCGCGGTTTCGTCGCTCTGCCAAGAATCCCCACGATGTTTACGGAGACTCTCTCAAAAAGGCCGATATACGGAATAGCGCTTCTCCATCGCCTGACGCCTCATTCGGAAAGGAGCCGGTGTGCCAAACACCCCTGACGACGACCGACGCATCACGGCGGTACGCGCCCTAGCGATCGACATGGTCCAGCAGGCGAACTCGGGGCATCCCGGGTTGCCGCTCGGTGCCGCACCGCTGGCGTACACCCTCTTTACACGGCATCTCGTTCACGATCCGCGTGATCCGCACTGGTTCAATCGCGATCGTTTCATCCTCAGTGCTGGCCACGGCTCGGCGCTCCTCTACGCGCTGCTGTATCTGAGCGGCTACGATCTCTCGCTGGACGATCTACGCGCCTTCCGCCAGTTTGAGAGCCGGACGCCCGGACACCCGGAGTTCGGCTTTACGCCGGGCGTCGACGTCACGACCGGTCCGCTCGGCCAAGGTTTAGCGAACGCAGTCGGTTTTGCGATCGCGGAGTCGCACCTCGCCGCACGGTACAATCGTGCTCAACGTATCGTCGATCACTACACCTATGTGCTCTGTAGCGACGGCGATCTGATGGAAGGCGTTACGAGCGAGGCCAGCTCGCTCGCGGGGCACCTCGGTCTCGGCAAACTCATCGCCCTCTACGACGACAATCATATTTCGTTGGCCGGTCCGACGGCGGTCGCGTTCAGCGAAGACGTTCTGCAACGATACGAGGCGTACGGTTGGCACGTGGCGCGCGTCGAGCGCGCCGATGCCAACGATGTCGAGGCCATCGATCGCGCGATTCGCGAGGCGCAAAGCGTCACCGATCGCCCCTCCATCATCGCCGTCTGCACGACGATCGGGTACGGTTCACCCCTCGCCGACACGTTCAAGGCACACGGCGAGCCGCTCGGCGCAGAGAACGTCGCGAAGACCAAGGCCGCGCTGCATTGGGATGAGCCCGCCTTCGGCGTGCCACGCGATATTCTCGATTGGTGGCGCGAGAACGGTGCACGCCACCGCACGACACATGCGACATGGCGCAAAACGTTTGCAACGTGGCAAGAGGCCGAGCCGCAACTCGCCGCGACCTTCGAACGTATTCGGACCGGCGGCCTGCCGACCGATATCGCATGGCCGACCTTTACCGAAGAGAACGGCAGTATCGCGAGCCGCGAAGCAGGCGGACTCGTGATGAACGCCGTCGCGACGCAATTCCCCGAATTGGTCGGCGGCTCCGCCGATCTCGACCCGTCGACGAAGACCTATCTCAAGGGTGCCGGAGATTACACGCCTCAGACCCCAGAGGGACGGAACATTCACTTCGGCGTCCGCGAACACGCGATGATGGCGGCGGTCAACGGCATCGCGCTCCACGGCGGGACGTTGCCGTTCGGTGCGACCTTTTTCAACTTCGTCGATTACTGCAAGCCTGCGATCCGACTCGCCGCGCTGAGCAAACTCCGCAGCATCTTCATCTTCACACACGACTCGGTCTTCTTAGGCGAAGACGGCCCGACGCACCAACCGATCGAGCAGCTCGCCGGCCTCCGTGCGACCCCGAATCTCACCACGATCCGACCGGCCGACTCGGTCGAGACGCTTGCCGCATGGCGCTATCTTCTCGAAGGCGACCGCGGGGCCAGCGCGCTCGTGCTATCGCGGCAAAAACTGCCGTTTCTCGGAGCACGTCAGGTCGATATCGGACGCGGAGCGTATGTGCTCCACGAACCGTCGCAGCCGCCGCAGATGATCTTCATCGCAACGGGCAGCGAAGTCTCGCTCGCGCTGGCCGCCGCGAAGCAACTCGCCGAGCAACGCATCGCGGCACGCGTCGTCTCGATGCCGAGCATGGAGCTTTTCGCCGCTCAGGACGCCGCCTACCGTGAATCTGTACTACCGCCCTCGGTTACCGCGCGCGTCTCTATCGAAGCGGCGGCGACCCTCGGTTGGCACCGCTGGGTCGGCGACCACGGATTGACGATCGGCATCGACCACTTCGGCATGTCGGCGCCGGCCGCTGCGATCGCGAATGCCCTCGGTCTCACCCCCGAAGCGATCGTCAAACAGAGTCTCGATCTTCTTACTCGCACCACCATGAGGGAGCCGTCAACGGTATGAGCGACATTCTGCACGCCCTGAACCGCCTCGGTCAATCGGTCTGGCTCGATAACATTCAACGGGGTATGTTTGCTTCCGGCGAACTCCAGCGCCTGATCGACGCCGGATTACGCGGAATGACCTCAAACCCGACGATCTTCGAAAAGGCGATCAGCGGCAGCGCCGACTACGACGAGCAACTACGACGTCTTGTATCGACGATCCACGATCCCAATGATCTCTTCGAAGCCTGTGCGATCGAGGATATCCGACACGCCTGCGACGCCTTCCGCCCACTCTACGATTCGAGCAACGGCGACGACGGCTACGTCAGCCTCGAAGTCTCGCCTCTGCTCTCGGCCGATACGGCGGGGACAATCGCTGCGGCACAACGCCTTTGGAAGAGCGTCGACAGACCGAATCTCATGGTGAAGATCCCCGCGACGCCCGAGGGGATTCCGGCGATTCGCGCCACGATCGGGGCAGGCATCAACGTCAACGTCACGCTTGTCTTCTCGCTTGAGACGTACGAAGCGGCGGCTCGTGCCTATATCGACGGTCTCGCCGATCGCCTTGCCGTAGGAGGCTCGATCGATCGCCTCCGCTCCGTCAACAGCGTCTTCGTCAGTCGCATCGATGCCGCGATCGACCCGATGCTCGAGGAGCGCGGCAAAGCGCACCCGCAACTCCACGATCTGCGGGGCAAAGTCGCCATTGCCAACGCGATGCTCATCTATGAACGTTTCCGCGGCATCTTCAGTGAAGAACGGTTCACCGGCATGCGTTCGCACGGTGCACGGCCGCAACGCCCGCTCTGGGCAAGCACCGGGACAAAGAACCCGAACTACTCCGATCTCCTCTACGTCGAAAGCCTCATCGGCCGCGACACGGTCAACACCATGCCGCCCGCGACGCTCGCAGCACTCATGGACCATGGGACGGCGATCGCCGAGCGGGTCACCAACGATATTGCGACGGCACACACGACCATCTTTCGCCTCACGACAGCGGGCATCGATCTGCATGCCGTCACGGCGCAGCTCCAGCGTGAAGGCGTCGCATCGTTTGAGGCATCGTTCTCGACCCTTCTGAACGCGATCGAGACGAAGGCGTTGCGCCTACGTCGCGAAAACGGTGGTCGTCTCGACGCTCGACTCGGTTCGACCAACCTCGAAACGGTCTGCAAAACGGCGATCTCACGCCTCTCACAGCAAGATTTTCTCCATCGCCTCCATCGGCATGACGCAACGCTCTGGTCGACCGATCAGGATCACGCGACGATTATCGAGCACGCTCTCGGCTGGCTTGCCTATCCGGAGCGCGTCCTCGCCTCGGTCGATGATCTGCTCGCTTTCAGCGATGAAGTACGCGATGAATTCTCCTCGGTCGTCGTGCTCGGTATGGGCGGCAGCTCACTCGCCCCGGATATTCTTCGTGCGAGCTTCGGCGATCAACCGGGGCGGCCGCGTCTGCGTATCCTCGATTCGAGTGACCCGGCTCAAGTACGCCGCCTTGAAGCGAGCCTCGATCTCAAGCGCAGCCTCTTTATCGTCGCATCGAAAAGCGGCTCGACGACCGAACCCGACGCATTCTTCCGTTACTTCTTCGATCGCGTACGAAGCATGGTCGGGGAGCAACAAGCTCCACGCCATTTTATCGCGATTACCGACCCCGGCACCAAACTCGACGAGCAGGCGACGAGTATGGGACTACGCCGCATCTTCCGCAACGCGCCCGACATCGGTGGCCGGTACTCGGCGCTCTCGCTCTTCGGGATGGTACCGGCGGCGATCGCGGGCTACGACGTACGCCGCCTGTTGATCGCCGGCGTCGCCGAATTGCAAGCGAATGCGGCGACGTCCGATACACGTACCGCGCCGGGGGTCCGGCTCGGAGCGATCTTCGGTGCGCTCGCTCAACAAGGCCGGAATAAACTGACCATTTTCACCCATCCTCGCGTCGCAGCGTACGGCGCCTGGGCGGAGCAGTTAATCGCCGAGAGCACCGGCAAGCTCGGCATAGGCATCGTCCCGATCGAAGGAGAGCCGCTCGGTGAGGTACGCGCCTACGGTGAGGATCGTCTCTTCGTCTACGTCGGCGCCGGCCTACCTCAGCCCGATCAAGCAACGCTCGATATGCTCGATCACCTTGAAGCCCACGGTCAACCGACGGTTCGTCTCCGGATGGACGACCTCACCGATATCGGCGAGCAGTTCGCTCTCTGGGAGATTGCGACGGCGACCGCCGGCAGTATCATGGGCATCGACGCCTTCGACCAGCCCAATGTCCAAGAGTCGAAGGATCATACGAAGCGCCTTCTCGACGAGTACCAAAAGCGTGGTATCGGACGCTTCGATGAGCCGACGCCGCGACTCGTCAGCGGCTCAGTCGCCGTGATGCCGCTCGCGGGTAGTCGAGATCTCGATCTCGGCGACAGCCTGCAAAGCGCGCTCCGCACGATTCTCGGGCAGCTCCGTCCCGGCGACTACCTCGCCATCACCGCGTACATGGAGATGAACGAAGAGCACCATCGGCAGCTCAATACGCTGCGGGCTCGGCTGCGCGACGCCTATACCGTCGCGACGACGCTCGGTTTCGGGCCGCGCTTCTTGCACTCCACCGGCCAACTGCACAAAGGCGGCCCGAATACCGGCCTCTTCCTCCAACTCACGACCGAGGCGACCGAAGAGATCATGATCCCCGGCCTCGTCGCCTTCGGCACGCTCGAGCGCGCCCAAGCTCTCGGTGACTTTGCCTCGCTCGACGGACGTCAGCGACGCGGAGCCCGACTCCACCTTGCGAACCTTGCCGCCGGCCTACGCGAATTGAGTAGCGCTATCGACGACGCCGTCGCGACACGCGCGTAATACCCAACTCCACACTTCGTGAAAGGGATCGCTATGCAACTCGGAATGATCGGACTCGGCAAAATGGGCGCGAATATGACGACGCGTCTGCTACGTGGCGGACACCGTGTCGTCGTCTACGATCGTGATCACCAAGCGATGGAAAAAGCTCGCGAACAAGGCGCGACGGTCGGGCAATCTCTCAGCGAAGTGGTACAGGCCCTCGTCGCGCCACGCGTCGTGTGGATGATGCTACCCGCAGGAGGGCCGACCGAAGATACACTGACGCAACTGATGACGATGCTCTCACCCGGCGACATCATCATCGATGGCGGCAACGCGAATTATCGCGACTCCATGGCTCGCGCCGAACGCACCACGCCGCACGGTATCGCCTACCTCGATGCCGGCACGAGCGGCGGTGTTTGGGGCTTAGAGAACGGCTACTGTCTTATGGTCGGCGGCGATGCAGCGGCGGCGAAACGGTGCGAGCCGATCTTCACAACGCTTGCGCCCGAGAACGGCTATCGCCACGTCGGCACGAGCGGTGCCGGTCATTTTGCGAAGATGGTTCATAACGGCATCGAATACGGTATGCTTGCAGCTTACGGTGAAGGTTTCGAGATTCTGGAAAAATCGAAGTATGAGTACGATCTGCACGGCCTCGCCGAACTCTGGCTCCACGGCAGCGTCGTACGATCGTGGCTCCTCGAACTCGCCGAGCGGGCCTTCCGTGAGAGCGCCGATCTCGCCGAGATTCGCGGCTATGTCGAAGACTCAGGCGAAGGGCGTTGGACCGTTGAGACCGCGATCGAGCAAAGCGTCCCCGCTCCGGTCATCACGGCATCGCTGATTTCGCGCTTCGTTTCACGACAACCCGAGTCGTTCAGTGCCAAAGTCATCGCGGCGTTGCGCAATCAATTCGGCGGGCATGCGGTACAACACGAGACACCGCTCCAACCGGTAGCAGGTCGTCCATGACTACCTCAATCGCCGACGCCGCACCAGCGAACAGCACGCCGGCTCACGTCGCGTTCGATGTGAGTCCGGCGGTGCAGCCGCGTCTGAGCACCGATCGCATCACCGATCCGTGTAATGTGGTTTTTTTCGGCGCGAGCGGTGATCTGTTCAAGCGCATGCTGCTTCCGGCGATGTACAATCTCTTTCTCGAAGGTACACTACCGTCTACCTTTGGGATCATCGGCATCTCGCGTTCCGAGTATACGGATGACGAGTTCCGTCGACTCGGTCGCTCGGCGATCGATGAATTCTCACGACACGGCGCCGCCGACACGGTCGTCTGGGAGCGTTTCGCCGAGCGCATCCGCTATACTGGCGGCGCCTTTGACGACGCGGAGAGCTACCGACGGTTACGGGCGATTCTTGAAGAGCATGATGCGAGACTCGGCACTGCGAGCAATCGGCTCTTCTATCTCTCGACGCCTCCCGGTGTCTTCGCCGAGATCGTCAAACAACTCGAAGCCGCCGGTCTCGGGCCGAACGACAACCCACGGGGCTGGAGTCGGATCATTATCGAGAAACCGTTCGGCACCGACCTCGAATCGGCACGCCAACTACAAGCCGAAGTCTCGCGTGTTTTCAATGAACGCCAAGTCTATCGCATCGATCACTATCTCGGCAAAGAGCCGGTGCAGGATATCATGGCACTGCGCTTTGCAAACGTCATCTTCGAACCGATATGGAATCGACGTTACATCGACTCGGTCCAAATTACCGCAGCAGAGACGGTCGGTGTCGAGCGCCGCGGCGGATACTACGAAAGCTCCGGCGCGTTACGCGACATGATTCAGAATCACGTGATGAATCTGCTCGCCTTGGTCGGCATGGAGCCTCCCATACGTGCCGATGCCGAGAGCATTCGCGACGAAAAATACAAGACGCTGAGCGCCCTGCGCCCCTTTACCGAAGACGAAGTCGATCATCTGGCGGTCCGCGGTCAGTACACCACCGGAATGCTCGACGGCAAGCATCTCCCGGCGTATCGCGACGAGCAAGATGTCGCACCCGATTCCACCACCGAGACGTACGCCGCCGCCTGTTTCTTTCTCGATACCTGGCGGTGGGCCGGGGTGCCGTTTTACCTACGCAGCGGCAAGCGACTCGCCCATAAATGCTCGGAGATTGCGATCACGTTTAAGCAGATTCCGCATCGTCTATTCGGTGAAGCCGGCGACCATATCGAACAGAATAGTCTCGTGATGAAAATCCAACCCGAAGAGGGTATCTCGATTCGCTTCTCGGCGAAGCTACCGGGGCCGAAGATGCATCTCGCCCCGGTCCATATGGATTTCAACTACAACTCCGGCTTCAGCGTTGCAACCGCACCGGCGTATGAGCGCCTTATCGGCGATGCCATGCGCGGTGATGCCACCCTCTTTACGCGCTGGGACGCCGTCGAGACCGCATGGGAGCGTGTTATGCCGATCATCAAACGCTGGGCGTCCCCTGAAGCACCGGCGGTCTCGTTCTATCCGGTCGGCAGTCAAGGACCGACGACATCCGATGAGTTTATCACGCGTATGGGGCATCAATGGCGCACCATTTAGTCGGCGATACCGAGGTGACGATCGTCACCGATGCAACGGCGCTCGCCGAAGCGCTCGCCGACCGCATCGTCGAGCGGGCAGCCTCTTCGATCGCGGAGCGCGGCAGTTGTGCGATCGCGCTCGCCGGCGGCTCGACACCGCGTGCCGCGTACCGTCTGCTGGCGCAGCCGCCTCGCACGACACATATCGCATGGGACCGTGTGCGGATCTTCTTCGGTGATGAACGATGCGTACCGCCAACCCATGAAGACTCGAATTTTCGCATGGCCTCGGAGGCGCTGCTCGATCACGTCGCGATACCGCGCGACGCGATTCATCGCCTCGAGGGAGAGCTGCCTCCGAGCGAGGCAGCTCTCCGCTACGAAAAGACTCTCGTCGAGAGCCTCGGTGCCGAGCCGATCTTCGATCTCGTGCTCCTCGGCCTTGGTCCCGATGCGCATACGGCCTCATGGTTCCCCGACGTGGTACTCGACGAGCAACGACTGGTCGACGCGCCGTTTGTGCCGATCTTCCAGCGACACCGTCTAACCCTGACGCCGAGAGCCATCAACGCTGCACGCGAAATTCTCGTCGCGACAGCCGGAGTCGAGAAAGCACCCGCGCTCGCCGCCGTCTTCGGTAAAGAGCGGAACCTCGCCCACATTCCGGCGCAACGACTACGCCCGATAGACGGAACGCTGACGTGGCTTATCGACAAAGCCGCAGCGGCGAGCATCGACGGCAAAGCCGACTAGGGCCATCCAGGGCACAGCAGGATTTCGCTCCATGCCTGCCCGAGAAGGGAGCATGATCGAAGTACAAGCAGGAGCATCTTCACGCGTAGAGCGCGATACGATGGGTGACATGAGCGTATCGAGCGAGGCACTCTGGGGCGCGGGTACACAGCGCGCCGTTCTCAATTTTCCTATCAGTGATCTCCGTCTCCCTCGTCGTTTCATCGAGGCGCTGGGCCGCATCAAGGCAGCGGCGGCGGCGACCAATGCAGAGCTCGGATTGATCCCGGTACCGATCGCCGATGCGATCCGTAATGCCGCCGATGAAGTCGCCGCCGGTACCCTCGACGCCCATTTTGTCGTAGATGTCTTCCAAACCGGGAGCGGCACCTCGACGAACATGAATGCCAATGAGGTCATCGCGAATCGGGCGATTCAGATGCTCGGCGGTGAACTCGGTTCGAAACATCCGGTCCATCCGAATGATCACGTCAATTTCGGACAATCGTCGAACGACGTTATCCCCACGGCACTCCATCTCAGTGCCCTAGCGGCGATTCGCGGCACGCTCATCCCTGGACTCTCGCAACTCCAGCGTGCCCTTGAAGCCAAGGCGAAGGAGTTTCACGACGTCCTGAAGACCGGTCGTACGCATCTCCAAGATGCAACGCCGATTCGTCTCGGGCAAGAGTTCCAGGGGTATGCCGGTCAAATCGAACGTGGTCTTCAACGCGCCGATCACGCCGTTGAAGAGCTCTCCGAAATCGCTCTCGGCGGCACCGCCGTCGGTACGGGCATCAACACGCATCCGGATTTTCCGGCGGCGGTGGCACGACGGTTGAGCGCGATGTACGACACACCGATCCGAGAGACGAGCAATCACTTTCAGTCGCAGTCGAGTCTCGACAACGCCGTCGAAGCGAGCGCGGCACTGCGCACGATCGCGGTCTCACTCTATAAAATTGCCAACGACCTCCGCTGGCTCGCCTCCGGACCGCGCGCCGGTCTCGGTGAAATCATCTTACCCGAGGTACAACCCGGTTCATCGATCATGCCGGGCAAAGTGAATCCCGTTATCTGTGAATCGGTCCTGATGGTCTGCGCGAAGATTATCGGCAATGACGCCACGATCGGCTTCGCCGGAGCATCAGGCAATTTTGAGATCAACCTCATGATGCCGCTCGTCGCCTATGACTTGACACAATCGGCCGAACTCCTCGGGACCGTCGCATCGAACCTCGCGACGCAGTGCGTCGAAGGCATTACCGCAAGCGATCAAGGGCCGAAAATGGTCGAGCGAGGCCTCTCCATCTGCACCAGTCTGGCACCGGTTATCGGCTACGATCAGGCGGCGGCGATCGCGAAAGAGGCGGCAAAGACCGGCGAAAGCATCCTCGAAGTTGCGTTACGCAAGACCGACCTCGGCGAGACGAGACTCCGCGAAATCCTCGATCCGCGTCTCATGGTCGAGCCGAGCGCAGACCGCGTCGGTGCTGGAGCAGGGTAAGCAACAAAAAAAACTCTCTCGCTTCAGATACACACGAAGCCGCCAGATAGATGTCTGGCGGCTTCGTGTGTATCTGAACTCGGAATCGGTGTTGTTCTATACGGCGGTCGTAATCTGCCGTCTTGCCAGCGCCTCACTCGGCGGTAGGCGAACTTCATGTGCCAAACCGAGGAAGCCCAACACCTGAATCGTCACCCATGTTGCATCGAATTCCCACCACTTCATACCGTGGCGAGCCGAGCTGGGGAAGACATGGTGATTGTTGTGCCATCCCTCGCCCCAAGCGAAGAGCGCGACCAGCCAATTATTCGTCGACTTGTCGGCACCGATCGGCTTGTAATTGCGATAGCCCATCAAATGCGCGGCACTATTGACCAGCCAAGTCGCATGGTAGGTAAAGACTAAACGAACGAAACCTCCCCAGATCACCCATGACCATCCACCGGCGAAATAGAGAGCGATACCGAGCGCAACTTGCAACAGGGGAGTGATGCGCTCCAACATGGGATAGAACGGATCGGCGACGAGATCGGCGGCGTAACGATGTTGCTCGGCGATATTCGGACGGGCCGGGTTGCGGTGGTAGAGCCAGCCCATATGCGCAAAGTAAAAACCACGCGAGCTGTCGTGCGGATCACGCTCGGAATCGGAGTGCGCATGGTGAATGCGATGCGTCGATACCCACTCGATCGGTCCACCCTGTAACGCCAGCGCACCGCATATCGCGATCGCGTATTCGAAGAAGCGTGGCACGCGAAAACTACGATGCGTTAAGAGACGGTGGAAGCCGAGGCAGATACCGATCGCTCCCGTTAAGTAATAGAGAGCGACCGCAACGCCAAAACCCGACCAAGAGAATGTTCCGGGAAGCAAAGCGGCACAAGCGCCGAGATGGATGAAGAGTAGTGCAAAGAAGGTGCCCCAAGCACGGGAGCCACGGTTCTGCACGAGCGGTTGATCTACCACGTCGAGAACCTCGCGAAGCGGGCAAAGATGTACCTCGAAACGATTACGTCCCGGCGGCGACTCTCCTTGTCCTTCTATTCGCTCTCGGCCGTATCGTCTCCGAGCAAGCCTATCGGGAGATCGACGTGTAGGGTCCTGGTGTGACGATTGACCTCATCGATGAAGGCTTTCACGAACGGCACCAGTCGCCGCTCGGCGCCGACAACGAGCATCGGCGAAGCGGGGTAGTGTTCGACCGCGACGACCGGTCCAAGAAGAGTACCTTGTCGATCGACGAGCTGCATCCCGATCAACTCGACGTCGAGCAACTCATCGGGCTCGAGATTCGCCTCAAGACGCTTTCTTTCGGCGTAAAGCGTCGCACCAAGCAACGACTCAACCGACGTACGATCCTGGTAATCGACGAAACTGACGAGATAACGGCGCTGATGACGGCGCAGCGAAGCGACTTCGACGACAGACTCCGTACCGTCGTTTACCCGTACCTGAAAGGTCGCGCCAACGGCGAAGAGCGGCTCTCCGGCAGGTGTCGGATCGAGCTTGAGCTCTCCGTGAAGTCCGAAGAAGCCGACGATTCGCGCGACAGGGAGCAGATCGGGCATCGTGGTCGGAGGCAGACTACGCAGTAGTGCTCGAGCGACGTGGACGACGCGTGCGTGGTCGTTTCGGCGCATCTTCGGCAGAGGCAACTGGGAGCGACGCCGTCTGTTCGGAGACGTCACCGACAGCGAGTGCGCGTTCGGCGATCTCGTCCTGGACGATGGGAGCTTCAACCGGCGAGGACTCCTCGCCCGGAACGGCGACGTCGACGATCTCGATCGCCACACGCCCTTCGACGGCGGCACGCACAACGGTACGGAGTGCCTGCGCCAATCGCCCGCCGCGACCGATGACCTTGCCGAGATCGGGCGCGGCGACCTCGAGATCGAGCACGAGCCCCTGGCGCGGATTTTCATGGGCTTCGACACGAATCGCTTCGGGATGGCTCACCAAGCCGGTGGCCAGAAAACGAAGTAGCTCAACGGCCCGATCGCGTGAGACCTCAGCCTGGGGAGCAAAGCGTCGCCGATCGCGCACAAAACGCGTCGGAGGAGCCGCTGCAGGCGCTAACGGACGACGAGCGAAGGGGCGGCGGGCACCGCGAGTCTCCTCCGGCTCGATATCGTCGATGACGATCTCTTCGCCTTCGGCGAGTCGACGTTCACCGAGCGTCGACCGCCGTTCATCCTCTTCGAGAAGAGGCAGCTCATCGCCGAAGAGGCCGAACTCGTCATCGAAGAGCCCCATCTCTCGCTCCTCTACGACTTCTTGGCGTTTTTCGGCGCGCGGCGGCGCTCGGGAATCGGGCCACGCTCACAGAGACCTTGCTCGGCGAAGAGACGACGGACGACTTCGGTCGGCTGTGCGCCGCGCTCGAGCCATGCCTTTGCACGATCGGCCTGAACGACGACCGTCTTCGGCTCGGTCCGTGGGTTGTAGTGCCCAAGAATCTCCAAGAAGCGACCATCACGCGGCGAGCGTGAATCGGCGGCGACGAAGCGATATGTCGCCTGGCGCTTGGCACCCATACGACGGAGGCGAATTTTCACCATGAGAACGACTTCTTTCTAGAATGTGAAGAGGAGGAAGGAACGGAGCATCATGAACGGCCGAAGAGCGAGGGAAGACTCTGACGCGGCGAGCGCCCCTTTGCGCCGCGAGAGGTCATCTGTTTCATCATTTGACGCGCAGCCTCAAATTGTTTGACCAAGCGATTGACGTCGGCGACCTGCATGCCGCTCCCTACGGCGATTCGCCGCCGACGCGACGCATTGAGGATATCGGGTTGGCGGCGCTCTCGCAGGGTCATCGAGCAGATCATCGCTTCGACACGATTGACTTCGCGCTCATCGATCTCTATCTTCGGCGCCATCCGTGCAACACCCGGCAGCATCTTGAGGACATCGGTCATCGAGCCAAGCTTGCGCATCTGGCGCATCTGAGTCAAGAAGTCTTCGAGGGTGAACTCTTGACGCCGAATCTTCCGTTCGAGATCACGAGCCTCATGCTCGGTATAGAGCCGTTGGGTCTTCTCAATCAGCGTGAGCATGTCGCCCATACCGAGAATACGCGAAGCGATCCGCTGAGGATAGAATGGTTCGAAGGCATCGACGCGTTCACCGGTACCGATGAACTTAATCGGTGCGCCGGTCACCTTACGGATCGAGAGCGCCGCACCGCCGCGCGTATCACCATCGAGCTTCGTCAAGATGATGCCGGTCAAGCTCAGGCGTTCATGGAAACCGCTCGCGACACGAGTCGCCTCCTGCCCGGTCATCGCGTCGGCGACCAGCAACGTCTCGTGAGGAGAGACGGCTTCCTTGATCGCCACCAACTCTTCCATGAGAGGGGCATCGATCTGGAGGCGACCGGCGGTATCGATAATGACCGTCGAGATACCCAACCGGCGTGCCTCGGCGAGACCGGCACGAGCAATCTCGACGGGGTTACTACCGTCGCGACGGAAGACCGGTAATTCGATCTCGCGACCGAGGCGTTCGAGCTGCTCGACGGCGGCCGGACGGTAGATATCGGCGGCGACGAGGAGAGAGCGACGACCGTTCTCTTTGAGATGGCGCGCAAGTTTCGCCGCGTGAGTCGTTTTGCCGGCACCTTGTAGGCCGACCAGCATGATTACGGTCGGTGGGGCCGGCGGATGGACGAGACGTGCCTGCTCGGCCCCAAGCAATGCGACGAGCGCATCGTTAACGATCTTGATGACCGACTGTGCAGAGGTCAGAGCGGCCAATACCTCGCCGCCGATCGCCTGTGCGCGAATCTCGGCGACGAAATCCTTGACCACGGCAAGATTGACGTCGGCTTCGAGTAACGCCGTGCGAACCTCGGCCATCATGGCATCGACCTCGGCCTCGCCGAGGCGTCCCTTCCCTGAGACGCGTTTGAGAATCGCGCCGAGACGCTCGCTCAGTCCTTCGAACATACTACCGAACGCCTCGTGCGAAGAGCGGACTTTACGATGACGGAGCGACCTTCGCTAGGTGCTCATCGATCTTCGAAACCGCATCGCCGACCGTCTTGATCTTCTCAGCCTCTTCGTCGGGGATATCGATACTGAACTCGGTCTCGAAGGCCATGACGAGTTCGACCTGATCGAGTGAATCGGCTCCAAGATCCTCGGTGATCGAGGCTTCAAGGGTCACTTCGCTCTCTTCAACACCGAGCTGTTCGACGACGATCTTTTTCACTTTATCGAAGGTATCAGTTGCCATGGTTTTTTTCTCCTTGAACGATCACATCACGTATCCACCGTCAACGACGACGGTCTGACCGGTCATGTAGCGTGCAGCATCAGAGCAGAGGAACGCGACGACGCCACTAACGTCTTCCGGTGTGCCCGTGCGGCCGAGTGCGATCGTCCGTACGTAGTGGTCCCGTGCTGCCTCCGGCATCTGCTCCGTCATCGCCGTTTCGATCAAGCCCGGGGCAACGGCATTGACTCTTACGTTCCGCGACCCTAACTCCTTTGCCGCGGAGCGAGCGAGTCCTAAAAGTCCGGCTTTTGCGGCGGCATACGCCGCCTGACCGGGGTTGCCGCCGATGCCGACGACACTGGAGATCAGCACGATCGCACCACTCCGTGCTTTGAGCATCGGGCGCGCAACGGCGGTGACGAGCGAGAACGCCGACTTCAGATTGACCGAGAGCATCTGCTCAACGTGTTCGGGGCGCATCCGCAGCAAGAGGCCGTCGGCCGCCGCACCGGCGTTGGCGATCGCAGCATCGAGACGCCCGAAACGCGTTATCGTCTCGGCCACGGCGGCATCGACGGCGGCGGCATCGGTCACGTCTGCCGTCATGACTACTCCGCTCACCTCCGGGGCGGCCTCACGACAGGCGGCGAGGCTCTCATCGAGAGCGGCGCGATCGCGTCCAAGAAGGGCGAGGTCGTAGCCGGCCCGGGCCAAATCGACGGCGATAGCGCGACCGATTCCGCGACTCGCACCGGTTATCAACGCAACTTTTTTCACCGATCCTCCAACAAGCGACGCACTTCGCCGACACGCTCAACATCGCCGACGTGCAGGACCTCGGGTGCACCGAGCAATCGTTTGACGAGCGGCGAAAGCACACGACTCGCACCGCATTCAATCACAAGATCCGGCTCCTGAGCAAGGACAGCGAGAGCCGTTTCGTGCCAACGCACCTCATCGGTCACCGAACGAACCAGGTGGTGGCGAATCACTTCGACATCCTGATACGGCAGAGCATCGACATTCGAGATAACCGAGAAACGCGGCAGCGCGATGGCGGCGGCGGCGACGATGGGAGCGAACTCTCGTTGCGCGGACTCCATCAGCTCGCTGTGCCACGCTCCCGAAACATTCAATGGTACGACCCGTTTCGCTCCGGCTTCAAGGGCGGCTGCTCCGAGCAGCTCGACGCCCCGCCAATCGCCGCTGATGACGATCTGCGAAGGAGCATTGAAGTTTGCCAAGCGAACGCGTACGCCCGCCGACTGCCGTACCTGCTCAACAAGCGCGGCCAAGCGTTCGGCATCGAGTCCCAACACGGCGGCCATCGTCCCGGGCATTGCATCGGCTGCACGCCCCATCGCTAGGCCACGTTGATAGACGAGATGCAGCGCATCTTCAAACGAGAGCGAGCCGGCGAGTGTCAGCGCACAGTATTCACCGAATGAGTGGCCCGCCGCGACGATCGGCACCAAACCGGGCCCCAAGGCGACGGCGAGCGCGACGTTGGCGAGAAAGATCGCCGGTTGGCTGACGCGCGTCTCTTGGAGTTCGCCTTCAGGGCCCTCCGCCATAACGGTGAAGAGGCGTCTGCCGACGATTGGAACGGCGCGCTCGAAGAGATCGCGCACCTCAGGATACTGCTCTGCGAGACCGGCGGCCATGCCCACGAGTTGAGAGCCTTGGCCAGGGAAGATCAAAGCGATACGGCGAGTCATGCAAGCCACCGCCAGACGACGGCGCCCCATGAGAGGCCGCCGCCGAAACCGGTAAAGACGAGGACATCGCCGGAGCGAAAACGCCCCGCCTCGACCGCCTCCGATAAGACCAACGGGATCGACGCGGCCGAGGTATTGCCGTACTCCTCGATGTTGATCAAGACACGATCGGGATCGAGATCGAGCTGCTTGGCGGCGAGATCGATAATGCGGCGATTCGCCTGATGCGGTACGAGGTAGGTACAATCGGCGGTAGTCAATCCCGCTTGAGCCAAGGCTCGTTGACTCGACTCGACCATCTTGGTCACCGCAAACTTGAAGACTTCACGGCCCTGCATCTTGATGACCGGCTTCGCCGTCGGATCGGTGCCCGGGTCGCGTCGGATACCGCCGCCGGGGATGTACAGCAACTCGGGCTGCCGACCGTCGGCACCGAGATCGCAGCCAAGAAAGGCATCTTCGAGCGAGCGCTCGACGATAACGGCCCCGGCACCGTCGGCGAAGAGAATCGCAGTCGTTCGATCGGTCATATCGGTCACCGCCGAGAGCTTCTCGGCGCCGATGAGCAAGACGCGACGGTAGAGTCCGGCTCGGACGAGACTCGCCGCGACGGCCAAACCATAGACGAAACCGCTGCACGCGATCTCAAGATCGAATGCCGGTTTGCCGACGACTCCGAGCGCCGCAGAGACGATACACGCCGTCGCGGGGAAGAGATAATCCGGCGTAGCGGTAGCGACGATCGTGCAGTCGATCTCTTGCGCGGTAATCCCGGCGTGGAGGAGCGCACGGCGCGCAGCTGCTACAGCGAGGTCACTCGTCGCTTCGTTGTCGGCGGCGATGTGACGACGCTGCATACCCGTACGAGTCGTAATCCACTCATCACTCGTCTCAAGCATACGCTCGAGATCGGCGTTGGTGCGGAGAGTCGGGGGAGCATAATGACCGACGCCGGCGATACGAGCGCCGAATGCTTGCGGTACGATTGCCGTCTAGCCGCGGGCAGATGGGTCGCCATCGGCGCCGCGAGGGGCGACAACGGCACGACCGGCATACGTCCCGCATGCCTCACAGAGAAAGTGGGGGCGTTTCGGTTGATGACAGCGCGGACAGAGGACCGCAGTGACCGGCGAAAGACGCCAATTAGCTGCGCGACGGCTCCGTGTCTTCGAGCGAGGGGTCTTCCATTTCGGGTTCGCCATGATCGCCTTTCGTTACCGTCGTGCAGCCGCAAGGTGCATCGTTACGGTTCGTACCGCAGGTAGGGCAGAGTCCGGCACAATCCGGACGACAGAGGGAGACGAGCGGGAGATCGGTGCCGACAAGCTGACGAACAAAATCCTCGAGATCGAGGGCGCCGTCATGGATGACGTTTGCTTCACCGAAAGGATCGCCGACCGTGTCGAGATCGAGATGCTCATCGATGCTCAATGTACGACGAGCCGCGAACTCTTCAAGACAGCGATCACAAATCCCCGTTATCGTGAAAACAAGCTCACCGTTCAGGGCGAGGTCGTGATCGACCCGGTCGATATGCAGCGTCAAATGCGCCTCGCCGGGAAAAGCGAAGCCTCGCATCGGCGGCAACGCGCAACGCTCGTCTAGCAGCAAGCGACGCATCGCACCCTGCAAGACGGAGAGATCGAGTGGGGCGAGCGAACGAGCCAAAGCTCGCGCATTGTAAGAAGTGCGTACGTCTCTTGTCAAGGCGATAGCTCGCCGTGAATGCGGGGAGATTCCACCCACATCTCAAGGAGCATAGGCATATGGCGTTTCTCGGCAACCTCATCGGGGGAGCCCTCAATACGATCGGCGGAGCGGCGACCTCGTTGGTCGGCGGCGCCGCCAACACCGCACTCGCCGGTGCAGAGGCGGCATCGGAGCAAGATCAAGTCAACAACCTCATTGCGAATATGGGCTTCAATTCGCAGATGATGTGGCAGCAGACCGCGTTCAACCAAATGGTCGACACCCAAGCCCAGCACATGCAAGAGGTGAACACGCTCCGCGACGTCGCCATGCAACAGCGCCGTGCCGATGCCTCGATTACGAAAGAGTGCATCTCCCTCATCAAATCATGATCGCTCCGGCACTTTCTGTACGATCTCGGCATACGGAGCAGGCGGCGGACGTTCTTCACACCGTCGACTCGCCGACCTCGCCTGCCACGCTTTCGAACACCGAAGGCGACATGTGGGAGAGCCCGGCGACCGCCGCAAGCAGCTCCAAGACGGGCGAGACGACTCCGACAGAGAGCAAAGAGAGACTGCTCCGTCAGCAGACCACGTTCAATTGTCTGATCGAAGAACGAAGCGAACTCGAACGCGAGGGCGAGGCGCTCGACGCTTTGCTCATCGCGCAGATCAAACACAGCAACGATCTCGTGAAGGAGTGGATTCGGATGGTCTAAAAAGCCGTGGCGAGCGTGCGCCTTACCGTGTCACGCACGGGCCATTAGCTCAGTTGGTTAGAGCGCATGCTTGATAAGCATGAGGTCCAGTGTTCGAATCACTGATGGCCCAGGATACTTTTGTCGACAACCGTGGTGGAGCACGGGGATGTAGCTCAGTTGGTAGAGCGCCAGCTTTGCAAGCTGGATGTCAGGGGTTCGAATCCCCTCATCTCCATACCATGTACCGAAGTTTTCCGCGCAGGAAATGCGTTCCAGCCTCACGCACTACGCACGGTCGTCGGGCCATTAGCTCAGTTGGTTAGAGCGCATGCTTGATAAGCATGAGGTCCAGTGTTCGAATCACTGATGGCCCACCAGCATCGACGACACCCGTGGGGGTATAGCTCAGTTGGTAGAGCATCACGCTGGCAGCGTGAGGGTCAGGAGTTCGAGTCTCCTTACCTCCACCATCTATCCTCAACGAAGGATGGGCGTACGGGGTATCAGCACCGCGCACTCGGCTACGGGTCCACTTCCGAGATGCGTGATCAATGACTCGACGGCGCCTTTAGTCGTCGGCCTCGGCTCTTCGAAGAGCGGCATCCGATGAGAGAGCGCCGGGTCGATACAGATCCAGCGGCCCGCCTCGTAGGCGATCGTGACGTAGTGGTCAGGGACACCACCGCCATGCTTAGTCCCCACCGCAAAGGCTTGTACCGGCCTAGTGGTAGGTTTGCCGACCGCGTCTTTAACCGCGAACTTCGCCCTCTGCCCTTCGAAGATGGAGCGGGCGTTACGGACGGAACCGGCCCCTTCAATCCTGCGCTCTAAGCAGCAGTCAGGATCGGCTCCTTCCAGCGAGATCGCATGCGGCGCATGTCCTCGATCGGTAATCGTTTTCCGCTCTTCGTCTGAAGCCTCAGCGAGTGCCTCGGCCGCATGGCGTGCACGTTGGTTATACAGGTCGATAAACTCTTGCGGACTCAACAACCGTTCTTCGTCGGGTGCCGCGAGCTCGCGACCGCGCAGTTTTTCGAGCCGCCGATCGTACTTATCGAGACTCCACGAGCCGCATCCCCGCAGCATTGTCTCGATCGTTAACTGACCGCACGCGTTACGCTCCTCTTTGCCCTGGTACGGATGCGGCCAGTGACCTTCATCGATATCCGGCGGGAGACGCGACGAGCGCCATCGGATGCCGCCGATCAGCGTCGTGCCGTCGGAGCAGAACGCTGCGAGACAACCGAGGGTCAGCATCACGGTTACCGCTGCAGGCGCGGCGACAACGAGAACGGGCAGACTGACACCACCGATACGGCTTGGAGCCTGCAACTGCCACGTCGTACCAGGCACATGGACGTGATACATCGGGGGGGCTTTGGAGGCACCCTGATTCGGCGGGCACGCTGGAGGAGCCCAGAGCCTTACCGGCACCCCTTGCGGCATCTGCTGAGGGCTTAAGGGAGGCGACCACGTAGGGCCATATGCGTAGGAAGCCGCGTACGGAGCATAGAGGAGGCTAGAGCTAGTAGCCACGAGCCTCCTCCTTCCTCAGCACGGATATGAGCACGCATCATCTTTCTTGTCGCGGCACACCTAGCACGACAACGGGGTCTTTCGATGCATGCGGCATACGCGCTACGCGCGAGGCTTCAATCGTAAAGCGACCGAGTTCATGCAGTAGCGCAGACCGCTCGCACCGGGGCCATCGGGGAAGACGTGCCCTAAATGGCCGTGACAGCGGGCGCATCGGACCTCGGTCCGACGCATACCGTGACTCCGATCCTCATGCTCGTCGACCGCATCGGCGCGGATGGGTGCCTCGAAGCTCGGCCACCCCGAACCGGAGTGGAACTTCTCCTCGGCACGGAAGAGAGGAGCACCGCAACCGGCACAGAGATAGGTACCGGGCTCTTCGGTGTCGACGTAATCGCCGGTGAATGGTTGCTCGGTCCCCTGTTGCCTGAGCACCCGATAAGCGGCGGGATCCAAGCGTGCACGCCATTCGGCGTCGCTGTAGGTGGCGGGGTCGCGTTCTTGCTCATCCATACGAGACGCCTCCGCTTTCGGCATGCCGAAGGCCTGCTGCGACGCTCTCGCTTGCATGCCGTAGCGGATATCGAGTAGACTCGGAGAGCGCGAAGGGTGTCGGGCAGTCGCACGCAGACGCTGCGTGAGGAAAGTCCGGGCTTCACCGGGTACGGTGCAGGATAACGTCCTGTCGGGGCAACCCGAAGGAGAGTGCCACAGAAACAAACCGGCTACGGCCTCACCGCCGTCGCCAAGGGTGAAATCGTGAGGTAAGAGCTCACGGAGCCGTGCGGCGACGCACGCTCGGGTAAACCCCACCGGAAGCAAGACGTCTCGTATCGCCCACTACGGGCCGGGCGACCCGCCCGTTCGAGCAGAGTCGCACCGAGGTCGCCGGCGACGGCGCCCCCAGATGGATGGCTGCCACCGCGCCCAGCGCGGCACAGAATCCGGCTTATAGACACCCGACGCGCAACTTTCTCCTCTTCTTGAGAGTACGAAGGAACATGGCTGATCAAACGCATTTCCGCCCCGATATGACCGTCGAACAGGCGTTCAAGCACCATGCCGGCGCCCGGCGCGTCTTCGCGAAGTTCCACCTTGGTGGCTGCTCCAATTGCTCGATCAGCGAGACGGAGACGATCGCCGAAGTAAGCGAGAGCTACGGCATCCCGCTACCGATGCTCCTTGAGGAGCTAGAGCAGCTCTTTACCACCGCAGCACTGAGCATCGGCACCTCGGTCCGCCTGCCGGATGAGATCCGCATGCGCATTCCGCAACTCGCGACCGCCCCTGAGATCGGCACTATCACCGGTTACGAAAACGGCGCATACACCGCCGACTTCGGCGATCTCCAGCTTCAAGGTCTCGCCGATGATTTTATCGTGGTCGATGCCGCCCCGGCCCACGCCGCTGCATAACCATCGCGTCACGATCTCCATGGTCTTGAGACGATTCATCGAGATGTGTGCTCGGTGAATCGTCTCGTCGTTGTTACCGGCCTCTCCGGCGCGGGCAAGAGCCAGGCGATGAAGTCGTTTGAGGATCTCGGCTTCTCGTGCATCGACAATCTGCCGCCGCCTCTGCTCGGTCAAGCGATTACGCTCGCGCGAGCCAACGGCATCACTCACTTAGCGATCGCGCCGGACGTTCACCGTCAGGGCGTCGTGACCGACGTTCTCGCGGCGATGCAGCTGCTCAAGGCCGATGCGATCCCTGCAGAGTTACTCTTTCTCGATACGACCGACGAGGTTTTGATTCGCCGCTACAGCGAGACTCGCCGACGACATCCGTTCGGCGAAGTCGGACACCTCGGTGAGGCGATCGCGGCGGAGCGAGTCTCGCTCGCTGCGCTCCGTGACTGTGCCGACCTCCAGTGGGATACCTCGAGTTTAACGCTCACCAGTCTCAAAGCGAAGATTGCGGCAACGTTCGGCTCGACCACGACCCACCGCTTGGCGATCCTCGTCATCGCGTTCGGCTTTAAGTACGGTCTACCGCTCGATGCCGACCTCGTCTTCGACGTACGCTTCTTGCCGAATCCCAACTATGAACCGGCGCTCCAGCCGCTCAGCGGGGCGGATCCAGCGGTGGCGGCGTTCCTTGAAGCGATTCCGCAGACCGAGCCTCTCCTGGCCCATCTCACCGACCTGCTCGACTTTCTCGTACCGCAGTACCTCGCCGAGGGCAAGTCGCACCTTGCCATCGCGATCGGCTGTACCGGCGGACGACATCGCTCGGTCTATATCGGACGCCGTCTCGTTGCACATCTCGGCGAGCGATCAGGTATCGCGGTCGGCTTTACGGCGCGTGACCTCCATCGGTAAGATGAACGGTCGCGGCCTCCGTCATGTTCGCTGGCTCTATTTCGGTCTCGGCATCAAGCGGTGGCTCATCGTGGCATTCGTCGGCATCGTGCTCACCGTCAATGGTCTAAGTCGTTGGCTGACGAGTCAAGGCATCGTCATCCCCATCAACGAGCACCTCGACGCCGCCGTCGACGACTTCTTCTCGCCGATCTGGCTCGCCCCGCTCTTCTTCTTCGGCGGCTGTCTGCTCACGATCGTCGGTCTCCGACGCTGGATTCAGGCGATCGTCGAAGCGATCGTGCCGACCGGCCGTGAATCGGTGATCGACGCTCTCCTCGAGCGCCGTCGGCGAAACGAGTATAAGATCGTCGCCATCGGCGGCGGGACCGGTCTCTCGAGCCTGCTCCGCGGGCTCAAGCGTTCGACGAATCGCATCACCGCCGTCGTGACCGTCAGTGACGACGGCGGCAGCTCGGGGCGCTTACGCAACGAACTGGGCGTCTTACCGCCGGGCGACATTCGCAACTGCCTCGTCGCCCTCGCCGACGATGAAGCGCTCGTGACCTCACTCTTTCAGCACCGCTTCAGTGAAGGCGAGGGACTCGTCGGGCACTCGTTCGGCAATCTCTTCCTCGCGGCGATGACGGCGGTCACGGGCAACTTCGACGAAGCCGTGCGTGAGTCGAGTCGCGTGCTCAACATCATCGGCCGCGTACTCCCGGCGACCCTCTCGCGCGTCACACTCGGTGCCTATCTCGTCGACGGCAGACGGATCGAAGGCGAGACGACGATCTCGCATGCGACGAGTCGGATCGACCGACTCTTCCTCGAACCGAGCGATGTTCGTCCGCTCCCCGAAGTGGTAGAAGCGATTCGCGACGCCGATGCGATCGTACTCGGACCCGGGAGCCTCTACACCTCGATCCTTCCAAATCTCCTGGTCAAAGAGATCGTTGAGGCGATCATCGCCAGCGACGCACTGAAGATCTATATCTGCAACGTCATGACACAACCCGGCGAGACCGAGGGCTTCACCGCGAGCGACCACGTAGCCGCACTCCAGCGTGCGACATCGCGGCAGATCTGCGACGTCGTCGTCGTCAACGACCAACCACCGACGCGACTGCTCGAACGCTACGCCCAAGAGCATCAGGAGCCGGTAACGGTCGACGCCGCAGCCCTCGCCGCCCTCGGCGTCCGCGTTAAAACCGCCTCGGTCGTCAGCGAGACGGCGATCGTTCGACACGACTCCGACCGCGTCGCCGCCGTCGTTATCGGCCTCATCGAAGAACGTATCCGTGCCCGCGCAGCCTATCTCCGAACGGTGCATGGTCCATCTATGCCGGTGAAGAACAACAGCGAGGATCATGACGACAGCCGATAAGGCAGCAATAGACTACCACGACTCGGTCCTTTCGTGCATTGGCGGCACCCCGCTCGTACGCTTGCACCGTGTTCTCGACGGCGCCGCTCCGCTGGTTCTGGCGAAGGTCGAGTACCTCAACCCGGCGGGCAGCATCAAAGATCGACCCGCCCTCGCGATGCTCGACGAAGCCGAGCGACGCGGTGATCTGCTCCCGGGCGGCACCATCGTTGAACCGACGAGCGGCAACACCGGCTCGGGGCTCGCGATGGCGGCGGCGGTACGCGGCTATCGCTGCATTTTAGTCATGCCGGATAAGATGTCGAAAGAGAAGGTCGATCTCTTGCGCGCCTACGGTGCCGAGGTCGTCGTCACGCCGACGAACGTACCGAATGAATCGCCGGAGTCGTACTACCGCGTCGCCGACCGACTCGCGAGCGAGATCCCCGGTGCATTTCAACCGAATCAATTCCACAACCACGCCAATCCTCAAGCCCATTACGATACGACCGGTCCGGAGATCTGGCGTCAAACCGCCGGGCGTATCACGCACCTCGTCTCTGGCATCGGTACCGGCGGCACCATATCGGGGACGGCACGCTACCTCAAAGAACGAAACCCGGAGATCGTCGTCGTCGGGGCCGACCCCGAAGGGTCGATCTACTCGGGCGATACGCCGAAGTCGTACGCCGTCGAGGGCATCGGCATGTCGTATCTCCCCGAGACCGTCGATATGCGCGTCATCGACGAAACGATGCGGGTCGACGACCGCGAATCGTTTCTCATGGCCCGACGAATCGCGCGTGAAGAGGGTCTGCTCGTCGGCGGCTCATCGGGCACCGCAGCCGTCGCCGCCGTACGCCTCGCCCATCGACTCACGGCCGACGCCGTCATCGTCGTGATCTTGCCCGATTCGGGGCGCGGCTATATCTCGAAGATCTTCAACGACGAATGGATGATTGCGAACGGTTTTCTCTCCGAAGAGCGACGCATTGAGACGGTCGGCGAGGTATTGCAGAGTAAGCGACCGCTGCCGTCGATGATCACCGTCGGTGAAGACGACGTCGTACGCGATGCCCTCGATCTCTTGCGACGCTACGAAATCTCGCAGCTCCCGGTCGTCCGCGGGACAAGCGTCATCGGCAGTATCAACGATGTTGCGGTGATGCAGGCGGTCTTCGATCGCGCCGATCTGCTCCAGCGACCGGTCCGCGACATTATGGGTCGCCCCTTCCCACGACTCGATGTCGGAGCGGAGGTTTCACTCGCGTACAAATTATTGACCCTTGCCAATTCGGCGATCGTCGTCACCGAGAACGACCTCCCGATCGGGGTTCTCACCCGGCAAGATATCATCACCCATCTTTCAGGGAGCCCGTCATGAGTCACGATCACCGCTCAGCCGGTTTTGCAACACGCGCGATCCATGCCGGCCAAGAGGCCGATCCGACAACGGGAGCGACGATCGTTCCCATCTATCAAACATCGACGTACACCCAGCTCGGCATCGGCGAGCATCGTGGCTTCGATTACAGCCGCACCAACAATCCCACGCGCGCCGCGCTCGAGACGCAGCTCGCGGCGATGGAGCAAGCCGAGCACGGCATCGCCTTCGCCAGCGGCATGGCGACGACGTCGGCGGTGATGAATCTGCTCTCGGCCGGCGATCACGTCGTCGTCGGTGAAGACCTCTACGGCGGCAGCTACCGCCTCTTTACCAAGGTGCTCCCGCGATACGGCCTGACGTTCACCTTCGTCGATCTCACGAATCCGGCGAATCTCGCCGCCGCGCTACGGCCGGAGACGAAGCTTATCTGGATCGAGACCCCGACGAATCCATGCCTCCGCCTCGTCGATATCGCCGGGATCGCGGCGCAGCGCAAGCCGGGTCAGTTGCTCGTCGTCGATAACACGTTCGCCTCGCCGTTCTTCCAGCGACCGCTCGCTCACGGGGCCGATATCGTCGTTCACTCAACGACGAAGTATATCGGCGGTCACAGCGATGTCATCGGTGGTGTCGCGCTGACGAACCACGCCGAGGTTGCGGCGACTATCCGCTTTCATCAGAACGCCATCGGCGGCGTACCGAGCCCCTTCGACGCCTGGCTCACCATGCGCGGTGCGAAGACGCTGGCCCTGCGGATGCGCGCTCACCAAGCCAATGCGATCGCGATCGCCGAGTTTCTCGAGCAGCACGCCGACGTGGAGGCGGTCAACTATCCCGGACTGAGCACGCATCCGCAGCATGATCTTGCGCGCCGTCAGATGGAGGGCTTCGGCGGGATGCTCTCGTTTACACTGCGCGGCGGCATGGAACGCGTGCGGCGCTTCGTCAAAGAGACGCGCCTCTTCAGTCTCGCCGAGAGTCTCGGAGGGATCGAATCGCTCCTCTGCCACCCTGCGACCATGACCCACGGCTCACTCCCACCTGAGGAGCGCGAGCGACGGGGCATCGGCAACACGCTGTTGCGCCTCTCGGTCGGAATCGAAGAGGGCGAGGATCTGATCGCAGACCTCGCCCAAGCGATCAGAGCTTCGGCGCAGCCTTAACGCGCATCCGGCGCATCACGTCGCCGAGTGCGGCGATCACCACGATCTCGACCGTCAGGACGAGCGCCGAGTGCGCCGTCGGCATGATGCCGCCGAAAATGATGAACGCAGCCGTCGCCGCCGCCGCCGGCTGCACCACACGGAAGACCGTGCAGATCATCGGTGTCGCCATCAGCACGATAAGCATGGCTATCGCACGGGTCGAGGAGTAGCCGGCAGCGAGCGTCACATGCTGCAGACCGAGTGCATCGATCGTGACGAAGGCAACAAACATCGCGACGAGGTTGCCGATCATCACGTTTTGGAAGGATGCCTCACTCGCCGTCGGACTCACCGCCGCAGTCGTGACGACGGCGACCAAGGCTACGGCCATCCATGGTTCGTCGAAGATCATACAGAGCGCAAAGGCGACCGAGGCCAGAATCGCGATAGCGATCGGTTCGTAAATGACCGAAGCTTGAGTGAAGGGCCAAACCCCTCTGGCCGGGTTAGACGTAATAATTGTGCGCGTACTCATACGCTCATGGAGATCGGCGATTGCGTTCTCTGCGTCCTTCTCGCCCGGAACGAGAGGGGCACAGTACTCGTTCGCGCAAGCTTGCTGCCGAATCGTCTTCCCGGGGAAGTGGCGGAACTGGTCTACGCAATCGCCTCAAAAGCGATCGAGCGCAAGCTCTTGTGGGTTCGAATCCCACCTTCCCTACCAAACGACTCCTCTGGAATGAGGGCAACTCTTGACACAACGTTCTTCTGTCCACGAGACGTACGATGTCGGCCCCCTGCGTGGGCGCATCGCGGTCACCGGAGATAAGTCGATCTCGCATCGCGCTCTGATGATCGCCTCGGCGGCTATCGGCACAACGAAGATCTACAACCTCAATCGCGGCGCCGACGTCGCCGCGACGCGCGACGCAATGGTCGCCCTCGGTGCGGTCATCCACGAACGCGACGGCGTGCTCTTCGTCGAAGGTGGCCGGCTACGGAATCCACCTGAGACGATCGATGCTCGCAACTCGGGCACAACGGCGCGGCTGCTCATGGGCCTCGTTGCGGGTAACGGACTGCATGCGCGCTTCGACGGAGACGCGTCGTTACGACGGCGACCGATGGAGCGCATCGCGAACCCCCTACGGGCGATCGGCGCGAAGGTCACGACAACCGACGGCCACCTCCCGATCACGATCACCGGGATCGCCCGACCGAGCGGCGGCACCTTTCATCTGCCGTTGCCTTCGGCGCAGGTCAAATCGGCGCTTCTCCTGGCCCACCTCAACGCAACGGGGCAGGTGCGCGTCAAAGGCGATCTCTTCTCACGCGACCATACGGAGCGTCTCCTTCGCCGGTTTGGGGCGATGATCACTTGGGACGGTCACGAGGTCGTGCTGCAGCCCTCGCTCCTCCATGCGACGACGATCACGGTACCGAGCGACCTCTCGGCGGCGGCGTTCTTTTTGGTCGCGGCGGCGATCACGCCGGGGAGCGATCTGCTCATCGAGCGGGTCGGCTGCAATCCGTCGCGGACCGGTATTCTCGATATCCTCCGTGCAATGGGCGCCGATATCACCCTCGAGCGTGAAGAGGAGCTGGACGGCGAGCCGGTCGCCGACGTACGCGTTCGCGCATCGCGCCTCCGGGGGACGACGATCGAAGGCGAGCTGGTCGTACGAGCGATCGACGAAATCCCCAGCGCCGCCGTCGCCGCAGCCTTCGCCGAGGGGACCACGATCATCCGTGGTGCCGGCGATCTGCGCTCCAAAGAGTCGGATCGTCTCTCGGCGATCGCCGAACTCCTCAACTTTTGCCACATCTCCGTCGAAGAGTTCAGCGACGGCCTTCGGATCGAAGGAGGCGGCGCGCGACCAGGGACGGGGAGAGCCCGGACCCACGGCGATCATCGTATCGCTATGGCCGCAGCGGTGCTTGCTTCGGTGGCTGGGCCGATCACCGTCGACGATGGACGTATCGTCGATATCAGCTTCCCCGGCTTCTCCGGGTTGTGGCGGAGTGTGCAGCAGTGATCGCAACCTGGCTCTCGACAAGTTACCGTGACTTCTCCGCCGAGGTAGAGCGCATCGATGAGATGCTCTGGGAGGCACTGGCACTCGAGCCGAAGAGCCGGGTTTTATTCTGCGGTTTTAGCCAAAGCAAGACGATTATCGAACGCGCCGTCGCCAACGGCGTCCGTGTCAGCCTTATGACAACCGACGAGCGCGAGGTACGTGAGGCGCGCCAACTCGGCGTCGAAGTCTTACGCGGCAGCCTGTTGGGCATCCCGGCGCGGACCGAGGGGTTTTATCTCGTCGTCGCCTACCACGTGCTTCACGAAACCGACCCGACCTTGCATCGCCATATCATCGGTGAGTTCGGGCGCGTCGCACGGCGTATCGCCATCGTCGAGCCGGGGCCGCCGAGCGATCTGCTCGGCAGTCGCATCGCCTCGCTCTACGCCCGTGCAAAACGGAGTCGCGGCCAATTCGAACAGTATCAATCGATCTCGTATTGGCGTGAGCTTCTCGGCCGCGTCCGGAGTCACGTCGTACCGCATGAGATCCGGTTCAGCAGTATCCCCCCCAAACGATATCTGCGCGATGGAATCCAGCTCCTGATCAGCTCGATGCGCGTCGCCGGCGCCGCCGAGAGCGATCTGCGCGATTTACAGGGACTCGCCGAGAATGCAACGACTCAGCTGGTGCCGCAGCCGCGTTACGTGCTCTTCGCCGGTCGTACTCCAAGCGATATCCCGGCGCGGCCACGACTCGCCGAGCTTCAACGGCAAGGCGCTGCGGTGACTGAAGCAGCGCGACGTCAGCCGACTCCTGTGCCGCAGCCACTCCCTCGACCGAAGCCTGTACCGATCGTCGTCGAATCGCATCCATCGACGCTCTTGCCGACACCGGTGCCGGTCCGCGCGGCGACTCAGCCGACCCCTACCCCTACCGGACCGACGACGCTACGACCGCGCTCCGCCCCGGTAGGCGACGCCCTCACCGACGAGTTCGCCGACTTCGGTTTGCCGCGCGATGAGGAAGAGAGTCCGCTCGCGGCGACGCAGAGCAGCTTTCAAGCGATCTTCGGCATCCCGGATATCCCTGGTACCACATCCTTCGACTGGACCGACTAAGACCGATTACCAGTTCAGATACAGGCGTAACCGACGAGTACTAGCAGTCATTGACGAGGAGTGCCAGGACCCGTATACTCGGGGCATCTCGATCACGTTTGGCAGCGAGGAGTAGACCGACTGTGCCCTTGTATGAGTACCGTTGCACGCAGTGTAACACCACCGTCGATGTACGCCATGGATTCGATGAGACGTATACGGAGCCGTGCGCGGCCTGCGGCGGAGCGGTGACCCGCAGCTTCAACGTAGCCGGTATCGTCTTCAAGGGATCGGGCTTCTACATCAACGACTCGCGCGGTACGACGTCGAGCACCTCGCCGGGTACCTCGACGACACCGGCCGCCGCTCCAGCAGCCAGCACACCGGCGCCCGCCTCTGCTCCGGCAGCCCCGGCGGCCACACCATCGTCAACCTCCTCTTCTTCGACGACATAGCGAGCGATCGTGGGCGACCCGGCACGCATCTATACACGCACAGGCGACGACGGGACGACCGGCCTCGTCGGTGGGGAGCGCGTCTCGAAGGCCGATCTGCGTATCGTCACCTACGGCGCCATCGATGAGACTTCAAGCCACATCGGCGTCGCACGGGCCGCTCTCTCGGAGGTAGCGACCCTCTCCTCGCTCGAGCCGTGGCTCTCATGGGTACAGGATCGTCTCTTCAACCTCGGCTCCGAACTGGCCACCCCGCATCCAACTGAGGCGACACCCCGGATCGTCGCGAGCGACGTCGCCGCGCTCGAGCGAGCGATCGATGCGACCCAGGAGCAACTGCCGCCGCTCACCGCCTTCATCCACCCGGGAGGCAGCCCCATCGGCGCGGCGCTTCACGTCGCACGCGTCGTCACCCGACGCGCCGAGCAAAGCCTCGTCGGGCTCGCCGCCGTCACACCGATCGAGCAGGCTGCACGCGACTTTCTCAATCGCCTCTCCGACGCGCTCTTCGTCTGGGCCCGTTGGGTCAATCACCGACTCGATCGACCCGAACATCGCTGGTCGACGAAGACACCACCGCCCGGCTAAACTCACCGAGCTCTAAACTCTCCGACGTAGACTCCGAAAGAGTCGGAAAGGAGAGCAGCGTGAGCGTATCAGCCTCTGATTCGGCGCCGCCGCAGGCGACGATGCAAGAACCCTTCCTGAGCAGCGAGGAGCAGGCGATCCGCCTGCTCGGACGCGGCCCCGTGCTGCTGCTCGCCTGTGAGCAGACGGCGACTCTGCGCCGCCTCCAGGATCGCCGCATCCCCTTTGTGGCGATCGATACCGACGTTGCCCGGGCCGCCATGCATCGCCGAAGCGGTTTCGATGTGCTCACCATCGACGCATACGATGAACTCGAACGCGTCGTTCACAATATCCCCGGCATCTGCCTCGGCGCCTCTCTCACGCAGAGCGAGCAGATCGTACATGAGCGCCTGCTCGGTACTATCGTCAGGCTGCTCGCTCCCAGCGGTCGTCTGATCATCGTCGGCTCGCCGAGTCGGGATACGGTGCAGGCGCGGCTCGCCGCCGCCCTCGAACGAGAGGGACTCGCCGTGATGCCGCTGCACGACTCCTCGCCCGATCTGCTCATCGCCCATAAAACGGTCGGGCGACCGGCGCAGATTCTCTGGGAGGGGAGCATCGACGGCGAGGCCGACGGCTCGCTCGCCTACGTTAACCGTGAGCATCTCCGGCGACTCGTCGGCAGCGATCCCCGCTTGCATATCGTGCCGCTTGCTCACGACGCCCAACTGCCGTATCAAGACCCCCAACTCGGCGCTCACCGGGATGCGCGAGGCGCGACGCAGGCGCCCGATATCGTCATCCGACATCGGTGGCCGCCCGATTTTCAGCGCCCGGCCTGTGGGACGTTCGTGTTGATCCAACCGTGGGAGTACGGCGCACTGCCGATCGCCTGGCGCGACGCGATCCGCGAACACGTCGACGAGGTCTGGTGTCATTCGCAGTACTTGCTCGACATGTACCGCCGCGCAGGGGTGCGTGAAGAGTCTATGCATCTCGTACCGCACGGCATCGACACGACGCTCTTCACCCCGCCGACGAATCTCGATGAGCCGCGACCGAGTATCGTCGAAGGCAAACGCTGCGTCTTTACCTTTGTCGGCGGTACGTTGCCACGCAAAGGAGCCGACGTCGCTATTGCGGCGTATCTGCAGGCCTTCAGCGCCGAAGATGAGGTCTGCCTCATCATCAAAGCCAGCGGCGGCGCGAGTTTCTATCGCGACTTCCCGCTCGAGGCAATCCTCGAACCGTTGCGCGCCCACCCGAATCCACCGGCGGTCATCGTGTTGGAGAAGCATCTCGACCCGCCGACTCTCGCCGAACTCTACCGCAACTCACAGGCGCTGCTCTGCCCGTTTCGCGGCGAGGGCTTCGGCATGACGGCCCTCGAGGCGATGGGCTGCGGCACCCCGATCGTGTACACCGCCGGCGGCGCGATGGATGATTTCCTCGACGAACGCTTCGGTTATCCGATTCCGGCTCAGCGTATCACCGTACCGGCGGCGAGTCTCGGCGATCATCCGCTCCACGAAGACGGTTGGCTTCTTGAGCCCGATGTGGCGACCTGCGCCGCGCATCTACGACGGATCTACGAGCACCCCGAGGAGGCACGGCAACGTGGGCTAGCTGCGGCTCTTGAGGTGCATAGCCATTGGACCTGGGAGCAAGCGGTGCAGGTCGTCCACGAGCGCCTGCTGACCCTTGCTGCGCGGCACGGTGTCTTACCGCGTTTGGAGGATGTGCGTTGAGCGGCTTACGTGGTCTCAATCTTGTCGGGCGACTCAACGAAGCGAACGGCACGACGATCGCGGCACGCGCCGTTATCGCCGCTCTGCAGCGCGGCGGCGTCCCGCTCGCGCTCTACAATGTCCCGAACCACGATCTCGGTCGGGCATCGTTTACGACACCGGATATCCCGCAGGCAGAGTGCCTCGCCGATCTGCCGTATGAGACGACGCTCTTCCTTGAGACGCCCGAGATGCTCTTCAAGATCCTCGAACGGGTCGACGATTTCTTCGACGAGCGCCTCACCGCGACGATCATCTACTGGGAGTTGAGTCGCTTACCGCTCGCTTGGCACGAAGGTTTCCGCCGCATCACGACGCTCTTCGGCGGGTCGAACTTCGTTCAGGGGAATCTCTCACGCGCTCTGCAGCGCGAGGTCTATACGATACCGGTCGTGCCGATGCATCATCTCACGCCTCCGACAGCGACTGAGAGAGAGCAGCGCCCTTTTACGGTCTTCTTCAGCTACGATCCGTTGAGCGGTGAAGAGCGAAAGAATCCAAGCGGTACGATCAATGCCTTTATCAGCGCCTTCGGCGATCGCCAAGACGTTCGTCTCAACATCAAAGCATGGACGGGAGCGAATTACCTCTTCAACGCGGAGCTGATGCAGCGACTGCAGCAAGACCACCCCACAATCTCGCTGATCTGCGAGGATATGAGTTACGCCGAGAGCCTCGCGTTGGTGCGTTCGAGCGACTGCTACCTCTCGTTGCATCGCTCCGAAGGATTGGGACTCGGTCTGCTTGAGGCGATGAGCTTCGGTAAACCGATCGTCGCCACCGATTTCGGCGGCAGTACCGATTTCGTGGAGAGTCGCTGCGGCTTTCCGATACCCTACCAACTCGTCCCGGTACAGAGTCCGATCCGTGTCTATCAGGCATCGGCGCTCGGCGGACAAGCGCTCTGGGCGGAGCCGGATGTGCTCAGTGCGGCAACGGCATTGCGCACCCTCGCCGATCGTCCCGACCTCTATCGTGTGCTCAGCAACGGTGCACGTGCGGCGTATGCCGAGCGCGAAGCCGCCCTGCTCAGTCTCGATTGGCTCGCACCGCTCGAAGAGGCCGCCGCCGGTCATCCACGCACCTTCGCGATGATGGGAGAGCACAACGCGTGAAGCCGCTGATCTCAATCTGCATTCCGACCTACAATCGCGCACACTATCTGCGCGATGCGATCGAGAGTGCATTGGCTCAAACCTATCCGCATCTCGAAGTGATCGTCAGCGACAACGCCTCCACCGATGAGACGATGGATCTGCTCGCGACATACGCGGATGATCCGCGCGTCAAAGTCTTTCGTAACGAAGAGAACGTCGGCATCCACCGCAATTTCTGGCGCGCGATCCAACGCAGCAACGGGACGTATCTCTCGATGCTCTGCTCCGACGACGTGCTGCTACCCGATTTCATCGATGATGCCTACGCCTATCTCGAACGTCATCGCGAGAGCGTCGACGTCGTTTACGGTTCGGTACTCTACACCGACAAAGACTTGAAGCCGCGTTCCATGGGCAGTTGCGCCGGGCATGTACCGTGCGCCTACGCCGGTGGTCGCAACGAATTTCGCGAGTTGCTGCGTATGACGCACATGCGTTGGCAGACGACGCTCTTCCCACGCGAACTCTTCGATCGTTTCGGTCGCTTCGATGAATCGCTCCATGCCCAAAACGATTGGGAGTATTATCTCAGACTCGCCGCCGGTGACATCCGTTTCGGGTATCTACCGAAAGCGTATGCGTTGATCCGGCAACACACCGAGCAGATGTCAAGCGAGGGTGGTTTCGTCGGCACGATGCGTGAGCTCGACGATTATCTCGATATTTTAGAACGATATCTTCACGATGAACATCGCTGGCGTTTCCACGGTATCGAGCGCACCTTGCTTGCGCATATCGAGCGTTGGAGCGAGCATCTCAAGCAGCAGTATCCCCAGGCATTTACCCTCGATCTCCGTCTACGCATAGCCGCCTATATCGCGCGACTGCGCGCCTCTATCGAAGCACCGCCGCCGCTCCAACCGCACGAGCGACCTCGGGTGAGCGTGATTCTGCCCACGACCGGTCAACGACTGCACGCGTTGCAACGCGCGCTCGCCTCACTCGCGCGACAAACCTACCGTGACTTCGAGATTATCGTCGTCCAGAACGGCAGTGAGTCACTTGAACCCTGGTTGAAGACGTTCCAACTCGGGGTATCGTTACGCTGCGTGACCGTTGCGCCCGGTATCGCACCCGGCACGGCGAGGAATATCGGTCTCAAACTCGCTGCGGGTGAGTTGATCACCTATCTCGACGACGATAATTGCTATCAACCGGAGCACCTGAGCAACCTCGTTGCACTCATCGATGCAAGTGGGAGCAATACCGTCTTCAGTGCGGCACGACTCCGCATCGCCGCGCCGACGACGGATCAGCTGCAGAGCAGCGCCGTCTACGACGATATCCTTGCGACACCGGCGGGGCAGATGCGCCTGCTGGTCGCCAATGCGATTCCGCTCAATGCGGTGCTCCATCGTATCACCGAGATCGAACGTTGCGGTGGCTTCCCCGAGGGGATCGGCATTCTCGAAGACTGGCTCTTCTTGCTCTCGCTCACGCGCCAGGCACGTCTACCGCGCCATCCGGCACCGACGGTCGATATCATCGCCGAGCCAAGCCTGATGGGCTCGCAACTGGTCGCGCTAGGCCCACCACACTATCTCGGCACGCTCGACGCCATCTATCGAGCCACGCAGATCGAGGATCCGCGTATCCTCTCGCTACGCAGCGAGCATCGCGCTCGCGTCGAGTCGTTGCTCGGCCGATGGGATGAGCTGCGCCAGAGCCCCGAGGGCGTCGCACGCCTCTTGAGCGGTTTCGCCGGAGCCGAGCTGCCGGAGCGGTTTGGCGCTAAGCGGCCGTTGGACTCTTCTCCGAGGTCTGCAACCAGGTAGCGAAACCGCGATTCTCGGTCTGAAGATCTTCGGCGAAGAGCTGCCAAAGCACCGATTCTTTGCGCCACTGTTGATGAATCTGCTCCGTCACACGGGCAATCGTCGCATCGTCAAGCTGTGCGAGTCGCCCGAGAGGACGACGTTGGAGTAACGCAACGACCTGTTCAAAGACACGGCATTGCGTCTCGATCGCTTTGAGTACATATGACGAACGAGAATCCTGATCAAAGATGGGGATCGGCGTCCCTAAAACTTCTTTTACGTCAACGACGCTCCCATAGGGAGCGGTATTGCATTGCTCAACAACGTTCAGACCGAAATCGGTATGCTGCAAGGCATGAACGGGATACTCACTTGGTGTTTGTTGGCGTTGTTCGAAGACCGGATTCTTGGGGAATTGATGTATGAGAAACACATGGGCATTCTTCAAACCAAGTCTCTGCAATAAGACCGCGATCGACCAGCCCGTCCCGCAGATATCGACGACGACGCTCTGCTCTTCGATGCTTTGTTGCGCATACGAAAGATACGATGTGCTCGGCTTTATGCGTGTCTTGCGACTCGTATAAAAATACTGCGCCTTTCCGCTATACTCCAGACTTGGAGCGACGGCATCAAAGAGCCTCTGCCAAAGATAACAATCGCGACTTGAAAAGAGAATCTTGGAGAGCCCCAGCCGTTTCGTCAGGCGCACGAGTTGGAGCGTTGCAAAGAGTAGCATAGGAATGTTGTATTGGAGTTGAATCAGTTGGAGGCGGCGATAGATCGGATCATGCTCCCACGTGCTGAGACGGACCTCTCGCAAGGTCTCAGCAAGATCACGGAGTCCGATCTCAATGAACAATCGCTCGATAGCCGTTGGGCGCCATGCGAGAGTCTGCTCGGTCGGGATCGCAAATTTTGCAGGGACGGCGATGTCGCTGTAGGGATGGTCGCCGAGATGCTTACGAATGGAGACCTGGCGTATGATCTGCTCCCAGACATAGCCTTGAGACTTCCCATGATTTGTGACAATCAGACTGACATGTTTCGTCAAGCCTGCGTTGAGAAGCATCTGTCGAATAATAGGCACCGGTAAGTACATATCGGATATAAGCACATCGCCATCAGCGACGCGTTGTAAATTTTCACGAATAGGGATAATCGATTCCATCTCGCAAGCAATTTCGGTCTTTTTGAATCGCTCAGCCTCTTCCGTGCTGATATTCAACAGCGTCGCAAATGCACGGTAGATATCATCGATCGTATAGGGAACATTGGCCAAAGAACGCTCGGCTGCTTGACGATGCTCGACAAACATCGGGTAGTTATGTCGTAAAGCGACTTGCAGAAAAATAGACTGAGGCACGATGCAGCGACGGGCGATCAGGGAGTCAAAAACATCGAAGGTATTGACGGTAGGGAACGACTGATTGATCTGCTGAGCAGGTGGCGTACGATCGAAAGCGATCACATTTTCCATATATTATCCAAACAATTGACGAAAAACGAGACAATCAGTCACGAAGGCGATTGAACGGACTCTAGGGCAAAGGTCGCCATTTCACATAGCTTAACCGAGCACTTTACGCTCGTCAAGCCTTGGTCTAGCGCAGTTTCACTCGCTCCATTGATAGGCATACTTTCCCCACCAACAAGGGATAGCCGGACGATAGCGATGAGAGATATATTGGGTACAATGACCCGTTCACTTCGACGATCCCCTAGCATACTGGATGCAACGTTTTGCAAGAAGCGATGATTCTAGCTACTCTTCCCAAACATCGGAGACGCTTATGTAGTCGCATAGTCCTCGGATCGAGATCGACTGTAATTACATTGAGGCTATTGGGCACACTCGCCACCAAAAGATCATCGAGAGATGAGACTTTGAGGTATACTACACATACGTTTTCTCACATAAACATCGTACCATGGCTCTTCCTGCGGCTCGCTTTGAGCAGCGCTGAAAACGCTCTCGACATCTTGATGGAACACCGATTTTTATGAATGGCATGCCCTCGGTTGCAATTATCTCAACAGTTCATCGTCCAGGGCCGAGCTTTTCAACCTGGCTCACCTACCATCTCCAACGTGTCGACTATATTCTGCTCTTTATCGACGACCTTACCAAGTGGAATGAATTTCGTTCCAACGACCCGCGCGTCATTCTCTTCGCCGGATCCCAACAAGAATCGCAGCTAGAAGATCAGCGGAAGCCGATGCGACACCTTGTACGTCAGCGCATTAACGTTCATACAGCGCTCGAATATTGCCTGGCTAACGATATTACATGGCTCTTACACATCGACGACGATGAACTTTTTTTTGAAGGTTCACAAAAAGAGTGGCCGACATGGGATTTCGGTCAAATTCGCTTTATTAATCATGAAGTCGTACAGTCGGTGTTTGAGGTCAACGATATTTTTCGTGATGTCGAGCCTCTTTTTAAGAAAAATTTTGCATATAACATTCACTCCGGCTACCGTTTTTTATCATACCAAAATGGCAAGAGTGCCGTACGCGTCAGTCCCAATATTGCGACAGATTGGCACCCTCATTGGTATGCGAGATACGAAGGAAAGAGCATCTCAGTTGGAACTCCAATGATCTTACATTATTCAGGAGTAACGTATGAGCGTTGGGTAGCTAAGTTTAAAAATCTTGGGAATTTCAGTGAATATGTCAATGATCAAAAGAGCATTCACTATGACGACAGGTTTTACTTTAAAACTCGTGATATCGTCTTAGAGGCCGAGAAGACAGGTAATTGGGAGACTGCGCGACAATGGTATTTTGCTCTTTTTCCGCACTTGGAGAGCACACGTCGCCCCCTTTTAGAGCGCGGGCTACTGCAAACGACTTCTCAATTAGAGGTACCTCTCACCCCTGGCGGCATTCGATTGCCTGATTGATAATGACATTATGCAGTGAAACAAGATCTTTCTTGAAGCAAGAAGGGGTATCTATGTACTTAGATCTTTCCTATATCAATCTTAAGCGAGCCGAAGATAGACGTGAGTGCATTGAAAAAAGCATTCGTGATGCTCACTTCTCAAATGATATTGTCGCTCAACGATTTGAAGCAATCGAAGGTACCCATGAACTCGTAAAGGGTATAAAAAGCCCTCTTCTTCCCAATGAAGTAGCTTGTTTCGTCAGTCATAGAGAATGCCTAAAGTCTTTTCTCCACAATGAAAACCATCTGATGATTGCCGAAGATGACGCTGTTTTTTCTCCAAAAACCGAATATTTCGTCAACGATGCTATCAAGCAACTTGATGAACAGTCATGGGATATTCTTTTTACAGATCTGGTAATAACACATGTACAACACATGGCAGCATTAATCAATCAAAAAAAGCAATTGTCTAGTGGCCTTGTTTCACTCATCAATATTAGTGAAACAAAAATGCCCTTTTTTGGAACGACTTGCTACATTATCAATGGAAAATCAAAGCATAAAATTGCCAATTTTTTCTCATCACAAACGACACTCCCTATAGCCTATGATTCTCTCCTACGCATAATGATTCATGAAAAAAAGATACTAGGTTTTTTTCAATTTCCTTTTACCACGACACTATCGGAACTTGGAGATCGAGCTACATCTACTATATACCCAGGAGATCGAGGGACCCCAACTACATCACCAGAATCCCATACTATGCTTTCAACACAACTATCATGTTTTCAAGCATGGTCCGATTTCAGACGTGTTTTTTGGATTGGGAATCCGACTTTAAATTTTTAGAGAACATTACAAACCTCGTTTAAGGTGAAAAATGAACATTGCATTACTTAGCCTCCACGATCAAGAGCAAGAAAGTATTTTTGAGTTAACTCTTCCTGCCAAACGAGAATATTGCCAAAAACATGGATACACGTTGGTTACCAGTCAAGAAATGCCAAATATAAGATCATACAATAACGTGAATACTTTTCTTTGCACATTACGCTTATTCAGAATTGGTTTTGATGCAGTAATGGTTCTCAATCCTGCAACAGTGATTATGAACCAACGATTACGGATTGAAGATCGACTTCTTGATTCTCGGTTAGTTTTCAGTTCTGACTTACAAGGAATTTCAAACACAATCTACATTGCGACTTCTGACATTCTCGTTAAACAGTTTCTTTTTGCACTATATGTTGCGAACGCTAACTGTACAGAAATCTCAGAAAGTGCTTTACAGGAAAAGACAAACAATCTTCTTAGCTCAGCGCCGTATAAAAATCTTGCGACTACTCTTTCTCCACGCAGCATGAATGCTCGTCCTCGAGAGAGTATCTCAGCGGATTTATATGAATATTATTCATCACTTGTTTGGCAGCCAGGCGATTGGCTTCTGAATTTACAATATGTTAATACACAAAGTATTTCTAGTTACTGCCTCACATACTTATCACGTATTCAGCGCATTTAAATACATATTTTCCGTCTATATTAATATTAAAACAACGCACGGAAACAGGACAAAAGTTGCTAGTTGCAGAAACAGGATTTAGCTTGTGACGATTCCGAAGATTATCCATCAAACGGCTCCTCAAAAACATACATTGGACACATGCTTACAAAGCAATATATTAGCTTTACAATCTCTCAACCCCCGATGGGAGTATAGATTCTACGATGACAGAGACATAAAAAATTTCATTAAAAAACATTTCGGTCAAGACATGCAACGTTGTTTCAGCATGATCAATCCAATATACGGCGCAGCCAAGGCAGATTTTTTTAGATATTTAGCTATGTATATATACGGCGGGGTCTATCTAGACATCAAATCTAAGTTAAATCAAAGCCTTGACGATGTTTTACTAAATAATGATAATTACATTTTATCCCACTGGCGGAATAAGATAGGACAAGAGCATGAAGGTTGGGGATTATATTCTGACTTAGATATATTCGGTGAATACCAACAATGGCATATTATTGCAGCTCCCACTCATGCATTTCTTGAATTAGTTATCAAGAACGTTCAGAGTAATATTGAAAATTATAATATAAAAAAAGATGGAACAGGGAAATTAGGAGTTCTAAAACTAACTGGACCAATAGCTTATACAAAAGCAATAAAATCAATCGAGAACGATCACTCTTACCGAAAAGTCGACATCCAGGATCTGGGATTTCAATATACGATAGTGTATAATCACGAAAATATTCTAAAATTTGGACCGACTCATTACAGCAAACTAACTGATCCTATCGTTATCTCCCAACAATACTACAAGATCGATTAAAATAGACTCAAACAATATCGACGAATAGCTAAAATTCTTGAAATTACGATATTGCTAAGTATTTTGGGACAATAAGTTTTTCGACACAATTCTTGAAAACAAATTTATTAAACAACGTAAAGAAATTTTATACGATGAAACCTAATTGAGATTACGGAATCCTACCACTATTTAGTCATTACTAGAGACAATAATGTCCAAATCAATGAAGAAATATGAATGATCACCTATTGTTCCTTTGATAACATGCGAACAGAAATTCGCATGAAGAACAGGTGGCTCGCTTTTCAACCGGCGGGGTAGCAATCCGGCGCTAACAGTTATGAAGCAAACTACCTAATTCCAAAGGAGATCCCGATGACTCAATACGAATTTACAAATAATTGGTTTGGGAGTCCGATAAAAAGTAATTGGGACTTCTTACTCCCAAGACTCAAACCATTAAAAGTCTTGGAAATTGGCTCTTATGAAGGCGCAAGTGCTTGCCATCTCATTGAAAATCTAGGTCATTTGCCAAATTTCGAACTACATTGCATTGACACATGGGAAGGCGGCATTGAGAATAAACTAGCAAATATTGATATGAAATCCGTTGAGTCTCGCTTCTTTCACAATATACAAGTAGCACTGAATAAGAATAATCATCCTGTACGCTTTTTCCCGCACAAAGGATATTCCGACGTCTTTCTACCACAGTTGATTCAAGAATTGGGGAAAAGCTATTTTGACTTTATCTACATTGATGGATCTCATCAAGCCCCAGATGTTCTTTTTGATGCCGTCTGTAGCTTTAAACTGCTCCGCGTCGGTGGAATGATCATATTCGATGACTACTTTTGGTCCGAAGCGCTACCCGGTGGCAAAGATCCTATACGTTGTCCCAAAATAGCAATCGATGCATTCATCAATATTTATATACGTAAGCTTGATATTTTTCAAGCTACTCCACAAATGGCAATCAGAAAAATCGCTGACTAAGTCATCTCAGGTCTGATGCAGCCGCAACTAGCGGCAGATGTAGATCAAATAACATCACGTACGAAAATACTCAGGCACGTTCATGCCTTCTTCTACTCTTCATCCCTCACCAAACGCAACATGCGCAGGTAGATTCGGGCGACGCGTTCGGTGGCGTCACGCTCATCGACGGTGGTATCGGGAGAGCCGCCCATGGCGGTTAAGACGCGGTCGGTCAGCTCCAAGGCAAGAGGACGCTCGTCGTACTCTTCGTCGAAGTAGTCGTTATCGGCCGATCCATTCATGCGCCTCCCATTGTACATCTCGATGAGAAAGGCCTACTCTATCGCTACCGAGAGAGCACTTCGATACTCTCACCGCTATCATCATGAATCGTCGAACGAAGAGCCCGATCGAAGAGATGCGCCGGTACCAACAGTCGCTTACGCACGAGAAAAGGCGCGTGCGACAAGGTAAAGACCGCGCCATTCAACGTTGCGCGGCGCTCACCGACACGTAAGATAATCGTGTCGCGACCTCGGATAATCTCGATACGCCCCGTGCGCTCATCGTAACTCGTCGTCGCCCCCAGTGCACTGCCGACGGCGCGTAACGGCAGAAACGTCTCGTGCACCACGGTGACGGGCGCGACGTCGGTCAACACACGTTGCCCATCGACTCGCATCATCGTCGGATGCGAGAACGTCAAACCCAATGAGAGCGCCGTCGCGACGACCAGCGTTAGCAGATACGTTCGTAATGACGTCGGACGAAACCGATGACGCTGATCAACCTCTTCACGCAACGCCGTCGTCTCTCCATCGATCTCCGGCGATGGCCGACCTGCTCTACGCGAGGCCACGTAACTCGTGGCGATACTCGGGGTACTCCTCGTCGATCACTCGCTCGATCTCGCGACGCAAGGCAGGGAGCAACTCGGCTTCGGGATAGGTACCGACGAGACGCCCCTTGCGATAGATCGCACCTTTGCCCTTACCACCGGCGACGCCGACATCGGCCATCTTCGACTCGCCCGGACCATTGACGACACAGCCCATGACCGCGATCTTAACCGGTGCGTGATACTCTTTACCGATCGCCTCGACCGAGCGCCCGAGATCGAGTACATCGATCTCGGTACGGCCGCACGATGGGCAGGCCGTGATCTCAAAGCCGCGCTCGCGCAACCCCAACGATTTTAAGATCCCCCAGGCGACCGGCGGCTCTTCAAGCGGATCGGCGGCAAGCGAGACGCGCAACGTATCACCGATGCCCTCCCAGAGCAGAATACCGATCCCGATTGCGCTCTTGATCGTACCGTCGCGCAGCAGCCCCGCCTCGGTGATGCCGAGATGCAGCGGATACGGCGTGCCGCGTTCGCGCAATTGGGCATCGGCGAGGCGGTAGGCGTAGACCGTCGTCGGCACATCGTGTGCCTTGAGCGAGATGACGATATCGCTCTGACCGTACTCCTCGAGCATCTCGACGTGACGGATCGCCGAAGCGACCATCGCTTCGGCGGTATGTCCCAATTTCGCCTCGATATCGGCGACGAGCGAGCCCATATTGACGCCGACGCGAATCGGAATTTCGCGCTCGCGCGCCCGCGTCACGATCTCGCGCGTCTTCTGTGGATCGTTGAGATTGCCGGGGTTGAGTCGCAGCTTCGCCACCCCGGCATCGATCGCGGCAAGCGCCATGCGGTAATCGTAGTGGATATCGGCGACGATCGGCACCGGTGAACGAGCGACGATCGCCGGTAAGCCCTCGGCATCGCGAGCATCCTGACAGGTAACGCGCACGATCTCGCAACCAGCCATCGCGAGACCGTAGATCTGCTCGAGCGTCTTCTCAACGTCGGCGGTATCGGTCGTCGTCATCGACTGGACGGCAATGGGATGCGTCCCACCGATGAACACGCGAGGCGACGTATCGCGCCCCGTCTTGTTTTGCAGTGCTACGACTCTCGCAGCACGACGCAGACGCAGCATCATGCCTCTGCGTTTCGCGCAGACTTAGAGCGGTGCCTTGCCGATCACGATGTTGAAAATATCGCGATAGGTCACACACGCGACGACCGCGAGCAAGACGGCGAAGCCCGCGACATGCACCATCGCCTCGCGCCGCGCCTCCAACGGGCGCCCTCGAAGCATCTCCAACAGGATAAAGAACGCACGACCGCCGTCGAGACCCGGTAACGGCACAAGGTTGAACATCCCCAAGCTCACCGAGAGCAAGGCGACGAAACCGATGTACGAAGCGATCCCGTAGCTCTGCACCGCGATACCGACTCGCGCGATACCGATCGGTCCGGCGATACCGCTCGCAGCTTGAGCCGGGTGCACAACGAGTCCGGCCAAGCCTTGCCCCGTCTCGGCGATAAAAGTCCATCCCGTCTTCAGCGCCGCCGTCAGTGCAGGCAACGGAGCCAACGGCCGAAAGATTTCGCGCGGACTGATACCGATGATCCCGATACGTTGGGTACCACGTTGCAACGCGATCGGCCGCACGACGACATCCTGCACCCGCCCGGCATGACGATAATGAATCGTCAGCGTCTTCCCGAGCGCCGCGTTGATCGTCGCGACGAGTTGCTCTCCCGTCGTGATCGCACGACCGTCGATCGCAAGCACAGTATCGCCCAATTGCAGACCGGCACGCTGCGCCGGATCGTTCGGTACCAATCGCCCGATCTCGGTACTCATCGTCGGTTGAGGCGTACCGACAAGCATCGCACCTACCCAGAGAGCGACGAAGGCAAAGAGCAGATTAACGAGCGGTCCGGCAAAGACAATCGCCAAACGCTGCCAAGCGGTGCGACTCACGTAGCTCAGTCCACGCACGCCTTGCCCATTCTCATCGCTTGCATCCTCACCGAGGACGAGACAGTAGCCCCCGATCGGCACAAGATTGAGACGGTACAACGTCCCGGTGCGTTTCGAACGCCAGGACAGCAACGCCGGGCCGAAGCCGAGGGCGAAGGCACGAACGCCGACACCGCACCATCGTGCAACGAGAAAGTGCCCTCCCTCGTGGACAAAAACCAGGATCGACAGAGCGATCACAAAGGTCACGATCGGGCCCATGGAGGTCAGGAGAGCGATGGGATGGAGCATGTAAATCCTCGTGCAATCCAGGCGTGAGCGGCGGCGCGTGCGGCACGGTCGGCGGAGAAGAGCGTATCTCGATCGAGGTGCTCCACCGGGAGCATATCGAGGACGGCGGCGACCGCCTGAGAGATACCAAGAAAGGAAAGCTCTCCCTGTTGAAACGCGGTTATCGCGACTTCGTTTGCAGCGGAGAGCATCGTTGGGGCCGTTCCTCCCATGCGCAATGCGCGGAGCGCGAGTCCGACGGCCGGGAATCGTTGTGGGTCGACCCGCTCGTAGACATGAGCGACTCGATCGGCTCCGCGAGCGCCGCCCAACGCCATGAGGGGATCGGCGAGTCGAGCATCGAGGTCGCTCTCCACGAGACGATCGGGGTAGGCAAGCGCGTAGCCGATCGGCAACGCCATATCGGGGGCGGCAAGCTGCGCCTTGATATTGCCATCGGTGAAGAGGACGAAGCCGTGCACGACGCTGGTCGGGTGAATCACGACATCGAGTCGCTCCGCCGGCAGCGCGAAGAGGCGACTCGCCTCGATCAATTCCAGCCCTTTATTCATCATCGTCGCCGAGTCGATCGAGTTCTTGACTCCCATCGACCATGTCGGATGCCGCAGAGCATCTTCGTAGCGAACGTGGGCGAACTCGGCGAGCGGCAGCGTCCTGAAGGGGCCGCCCGAGGCGGTCAGGATCACGCGAGCGATGCGCTCGGTCGACTCACCGACCAGAGACTGGAAGATCGCACTATGCTCGCTATCGACCGGCACGATCCGGGCACCGGAGCGAGTCGCCGTCGCCATCAGCAATTCACCGGCAGCGACGACCAATTCTTTGTTCGCGATCGCGAGATCGATACCCGAGGCGAGGGCGGCGAAGACGGCATCGCAGGCGACCATGCCGTCGGTCGCGGCGAGCAGCACATCGGCACCGCTCTCGGCGGCGACGGCGTGCAGTCCGGCGGCACCCGCGACGACGCGAGCATCACTGCCGAGTGTTTCGCGCAACGTCACGGCATCGGCTTCATCGGCGACGGCGCAGAGCGGCACGGCAAAACGCCGTACGAGTTCAAGCAGTTCGGCGACGCGACGCCCCGCACCGAGCGCGACGAGTTCGAAGCGATCGGGGTGCGCGGCGATCACCCGTATCGCCGCGCTACCGATCGAGCCGGTAGCTCCGAGAATCGCGACGCGGCGACGTCTCACCACAACGCCCCCTCCGGCAGTCGTCCGAGTATCGTCAAGCCGAGGGTAAAGGCGAAGCCACCGAAGAGATAGGAGTCGAAGCGATCGAGTACTCCGCCGTGACTCGCGAGGAGACGGCCGGTATCCTTCACACCGGCATCGCGTTTTATCGCCGACTCAACGAGATCGCCCGCCTGCGCAGCGAGACTCGTCCCGGCGGCGAGCGCCGCACTCTGCCACCATGGCCAGCCGAGCCCCAGAGCATTGATCGAGGCGACGCCGAAGAGCGTCGCGACGAGCAACGCGCCGAGAGCCCCTTCGACCGTCTTCTGCGGCGAGATGGCGGTCAAGCGTCGCCGTCCCCACCGTCGTCCGATCAGCATTGCGGCGGTATCGGTGGCGATGATGATGAGAATCACGGTCGCATTCAACGCCCAGCCGATACTCGGTTGGCGCCGCAACACGAGAAAGTACGCGAACAATTTGCCGATGTAGAGCACCGCAACCACCGTCAAACCGACACGCGTCAAGGCCGCCCGGCCACGGACCGCACCGGCGAACGCCGCCAGCAACAGCAGCGCGATGAGCAGCGACTCATGCTGCGTCAACCAGCCGCCCGATGCCAGAATCAGATAGGCGACCGTCGCGACGTAGGCGACCGGAGCGACGAAACTGACGTCGGCACGCTTGAGCAAGAGATCGATTTCGTGGAGTGCGAGCAGAGCGATCAGCGTAATGAGCGCCGTGTAGAGACGGAGATCGATCGTAGCAACGGCACCGATACCGGCAAGCGCGAGACCGACCGCGAAGCGACTACTCCACACGGCGCATGGGTCTACTACCTAGACTTCCATAATTTCGCGTTCTTTATGATCGAGTAGCGTCTCGATCTCTTTACCGAAACGATCGGTCAATTTCTGGATACGATCGCCGGCACGCTTCTGCTCATCTTCGGTAATCGTGTGAGCCTTCTGTAAAAGGCGCAACTCGTCGACGGCTTTATGACGCAACGAGCGCAAACCGACTTTGGCCTCCTCGCCCTTCTTGCGCAGCAGTTTGACGAGATCGCGACGACGCTCTTCGTTGAGCGGAGGGATCAACAGACGAATCGTGTTGCCGTCGATCTGCGGCGTCAGATGCAGATCACTCGTCTCAATCGCTTTGCGAATCGCGGGAATACTTGCGCGATCCCACGCCGTGATGCTCAGGGTGCGCGCATCGGGCGTAGCGACACCGGCGAGCTGTTTGAGCGGCAGATGTTGACCATACGACTCAACGACCAGTCGGTCGATGAGACTCGCCGAGGCGCGACCGGTACGGATCGAGGCAAGCTCATGCCCCAAAGCCTCAAGCGCCTTCTTCATGCGCTCTTCGGTCTCGCGGGCGACTTCATCGACGCTCGTCGCGGTCATACGGCCTCCTTCTTGAGAGCGGAAGAGTGATCGCCGTCTTGCAGATCCCGAGCGGCGCGACAGACGATGCTGCCGATCGGCTCGCCCCAGACGGCACGACGGATATTACCCGGTACGGACATATCGAAGACGAGAATCGGGAGATCATGATCCATACAGAGCGTCAGCGCCGTCGAGTCCATGACCTGCAGACCGAGCTGCAAGACCTGGAGATAGTCGAGGTAGGGCAATCGCTGCGCCGTCGGATCCTGCTTCGGATCGGCGGTGTAGATACCATCGACTTTCGTCGCTTTGAGAATCGCCTGAGCGCCGATCTCGACGGCGCGTAACGCCGCAGTCGTATCGGTCGTGAAGTACGGGTTGCCGGTGCCGGCGGCGAAGACGACGACGCGTCCCTTTTCGAGATGACGAATCGTCCGACGGCGAATATACGGCTCGGCGATCTGGTGCATCGCAATCGCGGTCTGAACGCGCGTAGGGATACCGATGCGCTCGAGCGCATCCTGCAGCGCGAGCGCATTGATGACGGTAGCGAGCATGCCCATGTAATCGGCCGTCGCACGATCCATCCCGGCGGCTTGATGCGCCTTGCCGCGCCAGATATTCCCACCGCCGACGACGACGGCGACGGAGACGCCCTCACGTGCGACGGCGCCGATCTCTTCGGCCATCATCGCCGTTGTGCGCACCGCCACACTGCTCTCGCCCTCTCCGGCGAAGGCCTCGCCGGAGAGCTTAATCAGCACACGGTCGTAGCGTGGAGCAGTGCCCTGCGATGTCATCGAACGTTACGCGTCGCCGAGTCGAAATTTAGCGAAGCGACGGATCCGAATATTCTCACCGAGCGCGGCGGCGACGCTGCCCAATAATCCAGCGATCGTGATATCCTCGTCTTTCACGAAGGTCTGATCGAGCAAGACGTGCTCGGAGTACCATTTCTGCAGCTTCCCTTCGACGATTTTCTCGACGACGTCGGCCGGTTTACCGGCGGCGGCTTCACGGAACTCTTCACGCAGCTCGGCGATGCGCGAGGGTTCGACCGCCTCGCGAGTGACGTAGAGCGGAGAGAGCGCCGCGATATGCAACGCAACATCGTTGACCAGTTCGCCGAATCGCTCGCTGCGCGCGACGAAATCGGTCTCGCAGTTGACCTCGAGCAATACGCCGACACGACCACCGGCGTGGATGTACGAGGAGACGAGCCCCTCGTTCGCAGTACGCTCGGCCTTCTTCACCAAGGCCGCTTGACCGCGCTCGATCAGATACGCTTTGGCTTCGTCGATATCGCCGTTCTTCACGACCAAGGCGTTCCGACACTCGATCATGCCTGCGCCCGTCGCTTCACGGAGCTGCTTCACCGCCTCGGCGGTCGGTTTGTAGGTATCGTTCACGCACCCACCTCTTCTAACGTTGGAGTCGAGGCAGGGGTCGGGGCCACGGGCGCCGTCTCAGGCTCGTGCTCAACCGGTGCGTAATTAGCGTAAACGTCGGCGTCGGCGCTGCTCTCCTGCTCGGTGCGTCCCTCGAGATACGCATCGGCGATAATGCTGACCACGAGACGTACCGAACGGATAGCGTCATCGTTGCAGGCGATGCCGTAGTCGATCTCGTCGGGATCGCAGTTCGTGTCGAGACCGGCGATAATCGGAATCTTCAGACGCTTGGCTTCGAGCACCGCGATGCGCTCTTTCTTTGGATCGATGATGAAGATTGCATCGGGCAGACGATGCATATCTTTGATGCCGCCGAGAAAGCGTTCGAGACGATCGAGCTCATCGGTCAGACGAGCGACCTCTTTCTTCGGTAACACGTCGAAGGTGCCCGAGGCGCGCATCGTCTCGAGCTCACGCAGACGCGAAATACGGCGTTGAATCGTCGCAAAGTTCGTCAGCGTGCCGCCGAGCCAGCGCTGATTGATGTAGAACGCACCACAACGCTCGGCCTCGTCACGAATCGCCTCTTGCGCCTGTTTTTTCGTGCCGACGAACAACATCGTCTTGCCTTCGCGCGCGAGGTCGCGAACGACGCCGTAGACTTTGCGCAACATCACGAGGGTCTTCGCCAAGTCGAGAATATGAATACCGTTACGCTCCTGGAAAATATACGGCTTCATCTTGGGGTTCCAACGGCGGGTTTGGTGGCCGAAGTGTACGCCGGCTTCGAGGAGCGAGCGCATCGAGATCTCGGTTGCCATGAGCGGGTCCTTTCTGGCTGCACGGGGCCGCTCCGTCTCCATACGGGCCCCGTATGCGCAAACCATCGACGCTCGTGCATCCATGCATCGAGCGAGATACCCCGAGCGGTCGCTGGGGTTGGCGCCTCTGTTCGCGCCCTCTGGCATCGACTCCCGTACGACGAGAGGAGCTTGTCGACGGAATGCCTCACTTCGGCGCAACGACGGGAGAGAGACGATGCTGACGAGCGACCTCGACGAACTACTTGACGTCGCCGGCGACGATCTCCGCTGCTTCGCCGATAGCCGCATCCTCATCACCGGCGGCACCGGATTCCTCGGCACGTGGTTGCTCGCCTCGATCGCGCACGCCAACCGCCGACTCGGTACCCGCATCGCGCCGATGGTGATCACGCGCGACCCCGAACGAGCGCGTACCCGCCTCGCCGCTCTCACCGAGGGGACTGAGCTATCGTATATTCGCGCGGATCTCACCGAGAGCAACGCAGCGGCGCCGACGGCACTCGACGCGATCACCTGCGATGCGATTATCCACGCTGGTGCCTCCACCGACGCCCACCTCAACGCGAACCGACCCGAGGCGAGCTTCGCGCAGAACGTCACGAGTACGCAGCGTGTGATCGATATCGCCGAACGTCAGGGGGCGATTCCCCTGCTCTTCTTCAGCACCGGCGCGGTGCTCGGCCCGTCGCCGCAAAGCGGCAGACTCGCGGAGAGCGATCTCGGCGGCCCCGATACCCTGGAGCCGCTCTCGGCATACGCCGAGAGCAAGCGCGTCGGCGAACTCTTCTGCGCGATGGCTCACCGTCGCTTCGGATTGCAGGCGAAGATCGCGCGCATCTTCAGCTTCGTCGGCCCCCATCTCCCCCGCAATCGCCACTACGCCGTGGGACAGTTTCTCGATGCGGCTCTCCGTGGCGAGCCGATCCGCATCAACGGCGACGGGACGACGATCCGCACGTTTCTCTACGCCGGTGATGGACTGGCCTGGCTCTGGGGGATCTTCGCTCGCGGAGCATCGGCGCGGGCTTATCACATCGGCAGCGATCTCCCGCTAACCATGAAAGAGGTTGCCGAACGTATCGCGGCGGCATTCACTCCGGCACCACCGATCGAGATCCTCGGCCGCCATGCACCGGCTCTTGCGACCGATCGCTACATCCCCGACACGACCCGCTCACGCCAAGAACTCGGCCTACGCCTCCGCGTCGACTTCGATGAAGCGATCCGCCGAACGATCACCGAGGCACGACAAGCCGACTGACGGCAGCAGCAGCGAGATGCACGTCTGCATGAGGGATTTCGCAAGTAACTTCAACGGCTTGTCGATTCCTCAGTCATCCGGTGAATATATCGAGGTAACTGGATAGCGTCGATGGGATCTATGCTTTCGCTGGAGATGCTCGATTCTCGGCGGAGAGCTGTCGATACCGAAGAGAGATGATTGCAGTCTCATCGAGGGGGCTTGCAGATTGTCGTGAGGTGTCTGGTGATACGTAGGATCTGCCTCCTCGTCGCTACGAGCATCGTCGTGATCATACTCGGCTTTCCCGCTCTGTGGTTTTTTCAGGCGGAGATCATACGTCAGCATCTCGAGACAACAATAGCAGAGGTCAACGCACAAGCGAAAAAACACGATCCACATATGACGATGGTAACGTATCAATCGCTTCGTACCAGTGGTTTCCCTGGGAATATCGTGGTGACCATCAATAAACCGAGACTCGATATACCGTTGAACGTGGTATCGTGGAAGAGCAACAAGCGATTACCAAACCTGCAATGGCTTCCGACGGACGTGCACGTTCGGATTACCAGCGATGCGATCCTCATGTCACAGCATATCGGGAGCACATTGACAACGTTGCAAGATGTTGGCCAAAGAGAAGATGACATACTGTTCGGCAACCGTTTGCGATATGTTGTACTCGAATCGAGTGATGGATTGACGTGTCATGGAACGTTTCCGTCGCTGAGCGGTACGCCGTCGATGTCGACGATGGCATCGTCATGGCTGCACGTTGATATGGCGATGGACTGCAGTCAGAAGAATATCAACGGAGAGAATGCTCGCACGAAAGCACTGCTGTATCATATCGATGCAGCGCATCTGCAATTCAGCAATATGCCGTCTAGCGATGAGAATCGTCGTATCAGCTACCATGCATCTTCGGTAAATGCCCGATTCTCTCGAGCCGAAGACGCCATATTCTCCGATATCGTACGTCACCTTCCCATGTTGCACGATCTCGATCAGGGCGGAGTGCTCAATCTGATGAAGCCCTCCAAATTGGGTGCAATCAATCATCGTATCGATATGACATACGATGGCCCGGTAGATCAAGATCGTTTCCGCATGGGTGGATTCCAATTACGATTCGATATGCCGCACAATGATTTTCAGAGTGCTCTCTGGTCCGACACTTCTCGCATGCAGATATCCACGGATGGCGATAACACCGATACGAGTGATCACGTACGGTTTCACGAAGTTATTGACGGGAGCGATCGTTCTGCAATGCGTCGTCTTGGTCCGCTCTCTTTCGATTTCGACGCGACAGGTGACTTAGCTCATGCCGTGATCGGCAAGACCGATGACGCATCGATGCATCTCAAGAATTTCTCTCTTCAAACGCGTCGGTATGGGATTGCGCTACATGGAGATGCGTCACATGAAGACGGAACACAGTCGATAGATATGACCTTGACGTGTAAAAATTGCGATCGTATGATCACGGATTGGGGAATGCAGATCATGCGTCTTCAGAGAGCGATGCCACGGACTTCTGCGTATCGATCAGTGATCATCACGAGAGAGGGCATCGAGCGATTTCGAAAGTGTCTCCACCTCGTCGCGGAGAGTCCAGAAACGACCAAATCAGATATCGTGATTCGTGTAGAGCAACAAGATCAGGAGCCCCTGACAATCAGTGGAAAGAGTATGCTAGAAATTCTGTACCGTCTATCGAGTACGCTCTCCCCAGGAAAACACGTGCTCTTGCCTCAGTAATGGCCACCAAAACCATGAAGCAATCCGCTACTCTCAAACACCGAGCAGCAAGGCCTGACTGGGAGCGGCTATCCGTCCGCGCGCAGTTCGCCGCAGCGATGTTTGAGCACGGGCGGATAGCCGCTCCCAGTCAGGCCGACACCGAAGCCGCAATCAATGTCCCTACCGAGGAAGAGCTTTGAGACGCTCTGCGATCGGCTTATACTCTTCTTCCGACATCGTCGGTTTGACACATCGTTCACAGAAAAGGCGAAAGTCTTCGTCATCCCATGCAGGATCTTTTTTCTTGCGATTTTCGATGGCAGTCAGAAAGCCATTGACGCCTATTTCTTTCTCTAGTTGTTTCTTGGGGTCCGTTTGTTTGGTACCCATAATATCAATCAGTGAAAACATACGTTTTTCATTTGCACTATTTGCATACTGTTGAGCTTTTTCAGAAAACATTTTCTCGATATCAGGCGAAAAGTTATTATGAGTAAATCCAGCTACTAGGATTTTCGTCCAAATAAGTCCGTCGGCAGACTTGATATCATCGATCAGGTTGTGGAGCTCCAGTTCTTTTGCTTCCGGCGAAAGTGCTTGGAAATACGTATCGAGTTCATTCAGGCTCTTGACTTGACGAAGTGTCTTTGTTTCAGACGACTTGTGTGTGACAGCCCAATAAACAACACCCGCACCAAGGAGACCTGCGGCAGTTACACCGCCCACTACAGCGACCGTATCGGCTGACGGCGAGCCGGAGCCCTGCGGTGGCGGCAGGGCGGGGCCAGCCGTGACTCCCGAAGGAGGCAGAACGGGACTGCTAACGGAGCTGCTATTCGGTCCGGCTATCGACATGGTGCACCTACGCTCACGGGGCAGTGTTCCTCAGCGAGAACAGCATGAGCCCACCCAAAGTCCCATGCACCATACGAGATGTCACCATCACCATGCCGTGGCTAGGCATCGAAAGCCCCAAACGCATCGTATCGCTAGACCTTGATCGGACCCTCGGTGCGGCCGGCGAGGAATTGTTGGACACGGGGATCGGTCGAGGCACGGATCTGCTCGAGCGTTCCGTAGGCGATGATGCCGCCGTCGCCGAGCATCGCAAGATAGTCGGCCATGGTATAGATGCTCGAAAGATCATGCGATACCACCACCACGGTACTCTGATCGCGGCGCTGCAACTCCCGGATCGTCTCGGTCAAGAGATGCGTCAGGATCGGATCGAGGCCCGTCGTCGGTTCGTCGTAGAGCACGATGTGCGGATGCGTAATGACGGCACGAGCGAAGCCGGCACGCTTGACCATGCCGCCGGAGAGCTCCGAAGGGAGTCGTTGGGCGACGCCATCGAGTCCGACAAGGTGCAGCGACTGTTCCACCCGTTCGTTAATCTCGGCCATGCTCAATCGGGGACGGATCTCGCGCAGTGGCAAAGCGATGTTATCGTAAATCGTCAAGCTGTCGAAAAGCGCCGAGAATTGGAATGCGAAGCCGATCGAACGCCGTAATTCGATCAACTCGCGCGCGTTGAGCAGACCGATGTCGCGGCCGTCGACGTAGACGTTGCCGCTCGTCGGTCGACGCAGACCGTTAATCAAGCGCAGAATCGTCGATTTGCCCGCCCCGGAGAGACCGATGAGGCACGTAATGGCGCGCCCAACAATCGGCAGTTGCAGATCGTGGAGAATCTCACGATCGCCGTAGCGTAGCGTTACGTGCTCGAGCGAAGCGACGATAGGACGCGCCGGCACCTGCACGTCAGTGATATCCGAAGAGGAGATACGAGAGCAAAAAGTTCGTAATGAAGATCAAGATAATGGCAACGACGACCGCTTTGGTCGTCGCGCGCCCAACACCGGCGGCACCGCCACGAGTCCGCAGGCCTTGATATGAACCGACCAAGGCGATAATCGCGCCGAAGACGGCGGCTTTGAGAAAGCCACGGGTAAAATCGCCCATCGTCACGGCGGCGCGAGCCGATTCGATGAAACTCGCCGTTCCGATATGTGCGACGCTATGCGCCAACCACATGCCGCCGATAATCGAGACAAGATCACCGATCATCGTCAACAACGGCAACATGACGATGAGTGCGACGACACGCGGCGCGACGAGCATACGCGTCGGACTCAGGCCGAGCGCCTCAAGCGCCTCAACCTGCTCGGTGACGACCATCGATCCGATCTCGGCGGCGATAGCGGCTCCCGCCCGTCCGGCGACGACCACGCCGGAGAGCATCGGCCCCAATTCACGCGCCGTTGTAAAGGCGACTGCGCCGCCGACGAGCGTGCCAACGCCGTACTGCACCGCCTGTACCGCAGCCTCCAGCGAGAAGACCATGCCGGTGAAGAGTGCGGTCAAAATAACGATCGCGAATGAGTCTACGCCGAGAAAGATCGCTTGACGCACCGTCTCTTCGATGCGCAGCTGCAATCGCAGCAACTCTCCGACGACATCGGCAAGAAGCTCGGTCAGACCGCCGACGTAGGCGAGGCCATGCTCCGTCTCTTCGCCGACGCCCTCGAGGACATTCATGCGTGATCGATCTGATCGAGGGTCGTCAACACCGCCTGCGTCCGCTCGATGCGCCGAACGGCGACCCCGCGCTCGGCGGTCGCATTGAACTCGGCCTGGGCCAGCTCCTCAAGTCGACGATCGATCGCCTGCAGATGACTGCGTGCCTCGCGATGAAACCCGGTAAAGTAGCGTCGCACGGCCTGTTGATAGGCGGTGATCAGACGATCGTCGACCGGCGCTCCCTGACGCTCCGCTGCGAGCAACGCCTCATGCATCCGATGCTGCTCACGAGCGAGTCCACGATCGCGGATCGCGAAGGCACCGACCTCGTCGACGAGACGACGCAGGCGCTGCCAATCATGCGGCATCGAGTGCCTCCCGTTGAATCGTCATCAGACGCTGAATACCGAGCTGAGCGAGCTCGAGCAGACGGAGTAGCTCTCGGCGATCGAACGTCGCATGCTCGGCCGTACTCTGGACCTCGACGAAACGCCCTTCATCGGTCATGACGACGTTCATGTCGACGTCGGCCCGCTGATCTTCTTCATACGGGAGATCGAGACGCGGACGCCCGTCGACGATACCGACGCTGATTGCGGCAAGCCCTTGGCGCAACGGCGAACGATGCACATCGGGGAAGATTCGGCGCAGTGCAAGCGCGAGTGCGACCCAGGCACCGGTGATCGCCGCAGTCCGCGTACCGCCGTCGGCCTGAAGCACATCGCAATCGACGGTGATCGACCGCTCTCCGAGACGCGGCAGATCGACGACCGCTCGGAGACTCCGCGCAATCAATCGCTGGATCTCATGCGTACGACCCGCGATACGCCCCTTCGAGGACTCGCGCTGCGTCCGCTCCTGCGTCGCACGGGGCAGCATGGCGTACTCGGCGGTGACCCAGCCGCTCCCCTTACCACGCAGCCACGGCGGGATACGCTCCTCGAGCGTCGCCGCACAGAGGACGCGCGTCCGACCGACCGAGATCAACGCGCTGCCCTCGGCATACGCCAAGGGATTCGGCTCGATCGTCACCGGGCGCAAGACATCGTCGAGACGCCCGTCGAGACGGAGCAACGGCCGTGTATCGGCGCTCATTCCACCGTCACCGTCTTTGCCAGGTTGCGCGGTTGGTCGACATCTTTACCCTCAAGATCGGCGATGTGATAGGCCAGCAGTTGGAGCGGAACAACGTTCACGATCGGCGAGAGCAGCTCGTGGACGCGAGGCACCCAAAGCACATAATCGGCGAGAGCCGCCGCCTCTTCATCACCGGTATTGGCAACGAGCACGATCGGCGCCTCACGCGCCTTCGCTTCGGAGATATTCGAGAGCATTTTTTCGCGGACACGGCCGTCGGTCAAGACCCCGATCACCGGCACCCGTGCGTCGAGGAGGGCGATTGGGCCGTGCTTCATCTCGCCGGCGGCGTACCCCTCAGCGTGGATATATGAAATCTCTTTGAGTTTGAGCGCGCCCTCGATCGCCGTCGGCACGTTGACATACCGTCCGACGAAGAGCACCGAATGCGCCGTGCGCAAATGTTTGGCGACCGCGCGAATCTCTTCGGAGGTGTTGAGCACGACATCGATCGCGGCGGGGAGAAGTCGAATCTCCTCGGCGATCTCACGCAGATGCTCGATCGAGGTCGAGCGACGGACCCGGGCTAGATATAAAGCGAAGAGCACCATCGCCGTCGACTGTGCAAGGTAGGTTTTCGTCGCGGCGACGCCGATTTCGGGGCCGCCGCGCGTGAGCAATGTACCGTCGGCGATACGCATCAAGTGCGAACCGACGACGTTGCAGATGCCTAAGACCGGCGAACCGGCATCGCGCGCGATGCGCACCGCCTCGATCGTATCGGCCGTCTCGCCCGATTGCGACATGGCAATCGTCAGCGTCCGTGGATCCATCGCACGGTCGCCGTAGCGGAACTCGCTCGCCAATTCCATCTCGACGGGTAGACGACAGAGCGCGCGGAGCAAATACATCCCCACCATACCGGCATGGTAGGCCGTACCGCAACCGGTGATCGAGATCTTGGTCATCGCACGGAGCAGCGCTTCATCGATCTGCACTTCGGAGTGCAATTGCACGTCGTTCGCTTCATCGATACGACCGGCGACCGTCTCTTTGACGACGTTCGGCTGCTCGAACATCTCCTTCAGCATGAAATGTTTAAAACCGGTCTTCTCGGCCGATCGCGCATCCCACATAATCTGTTCAGGCTCGCGATCGACGACGTGCCCGGCGAAGTCGGTGATCGTATAGCCGTCGGCGCGCACCTCGGCGATCTCGCCTTCATGCAAGACGACGACCTTTCGGGTATACGGAAGCAACGACGGCGTATCGGAGGCGACGAAGATCTCGCCATGTCCCAACCCCAGGACGAGTGGACTCGCGCCATTACGAGCGAAAATCAGTCGGTGCGGATCATCCGAGGAGAGCACGCCGAGAGCGTACGCACCGCGCACCCGAGCCAAAGCGTGACGCAGAGCGAGAACCAAGTCGGCCTTGTCGTCACGCTCGAGCAAATGGGCAAGTACCTCGGTATCGGTCTCACTCGCAAAATGATGCCCCTCGGCGATCAGTTCGGCGCGCAGCGAGGCGTAATTCTCGATGATACCGTTATGGACCACCGCGATACGCTTCTGGCAATCGAGATGCGGATGCGCGTTGAGGTCGGAGGGCTTGCCGTGGGTCGCCCAACGGGTATGCCCGATACCGGTGCGCCCGTGCAGCGCCTCGCCGTTGGCGAGACGCTCGGCGAGGCGCTCGAGTCGACCCTCCGCCTTCGAGCCGACGAGTCGGCCATGCTCATCGATGACAGCGACACCGGCGCTATCGTAGCCGCGATATTCGAGACGCCGTAGCGCCTCGAGCAGAATCGGGACGCTATCGCGCTCCCCGACATACCCAACAATCCCACACATACGGGAGCCCTTCGCTACGGCGCTTCGGTGCCCTCGGCAAAGGTAAAGGGGATGTTGCCGGTGTCGATCTCTAAGATGCTCGTCGAGACCGGATTATTGGCGTTCACCAAGCTATGATCGATGAGCGGAATCGCACCGTTACGGAGTTGACCGGCACGAAGACGGATCATATTCACCAAGAGAAACTTGGAGCCATCGGCCTGGGGTAGCGTCTTCGTGAGATCACCGAACGTGGGTTTGCGCATCGTCATGAGCTTCAAGTCTCCTTAGAGTGGAATCGTCGTAGCGATGGATACGGAAGCGCTCGGCACGGAAGACGGCGAGCACATCGTCGACTGCCCGATCGAGCCGTGCCTCCTGGTTGATAATCAGATAGTCGAAGGAACGGACCTGGGCGATCTCTTCATGGGCGATTGCGAGACGGGCGGCGATCTCTTCATTGGTCTCGGTACGCCGTGCCGAGAGACGTGATTCGAGATACGAGAATTTATCGGGGAGCAGAAAGAGCAACGTCGCTTGGGGGAAGTTGCGCCGCACAGCCAACGCACCATCGACATCGGGCTTCATGATGAGATCTTCGCCTTCGGCGAGCGCCTGCTCGACAAAAGCTCGCGGCGTGCCGTAGGCATGCCCGTTGTAGCGCTTCGTTTCGAGAAAGCCGCCGGAGGCCTCTATCTCGGCAAAGCGCTCCGGCGTGAGGAAGAAGTACGCCTCACCCTCAACCTCACCGGGTCGTGGAGTACGGGTCGTCGCCGACACCGAGTATCGGAGTCGAGGGAGACGAGCACGCACGGCATCGACAAGACTGTCCTTACCGGCTCCCGAAGGGCCGGAGATCACGAACAGAAGACCCGGACCGAACAGCGCGTACCTCCTAGAAGAGAGCCTACTCCGTTCGAGTCTCAGCCTCATAACCCCTACAATACCTTTTTCGGAGAGCATCGTGCAAAAGCACCGAGTCGAAGCCTTCAGCGACGGCGTCATCGCGATTATTCTGACTATCATGGTCCTCGAATTGCATAGTCCGCACGGCGCGACGTTACAGGCTCTCTTCCGCCTCGGCTCGCTTTTTCTCAGTTACGTGCTCAGCTATGTCTATATTGGCATTTATTGGAACAACCATCATCATATGTTGGTCACCGCACATCGCATCAACGGCAAAATCATGTGGGCGAATCTGCACGTTCTCTTCTGGTTGTCGTTAATTCCCTTTGCAACGAATTGGATGGGGAACAACGGATTTGCACCGATGCCGACCGCCTTTTACGGTCTCATCATGTTTTTCGCTGCGATCGCCTACACGCTCTTACAATGGGCGATCGTTGCCGAACACGGCCCCCAATCGGCACTCGCACAAGCCGTCGGCAACGACGGTAAAGGCAAGTTCTCAACATTGCTCTACGTTATCGCGATTTTTCTGGCATTTTGGGTACCATGGATCTCGGCGCTACTATACGGAATTGTTGCAGCGATCTGGTTTATTCCCGATAAACGTATCGAACGAACATTACAGAATCGACACACACCGCACGAAGTAGAGGAAGCGAGCTAACGCGGTCGCCTCCTCCCTTTCTCCGGTATGCTATGGACTACTTGATCGGCAACGCGCCTAACTGGAAGAGTGCGGCGAGCCAATTCTCGACATGCCAAGTACGCACGATACGTCCGCTACATATCTGGTGAATATCGACCGCCATAATGTCGATCGGCTTACCGGTCGGCTTCACACCGGCGAATGTACCGGTCTGCGTACCGTGAATCATCGAACGAACGACAACAGTATCTCCGCTCACGATAAAGGCTTTATTCGTCGCGTGAAGACCGGAAAACGTCGCATGGTATCCGCGAATAGCGGCCTTCATCCCGTCACGCCCGGGGCCTTGACCCGGTCCGAGCGGCACATCGACCCAATTCGACGTTAACACGGTATTGAGCAGCGAGGTATCGCCACTGTTAAACGAACGGTAGAATTTTTTCGCAATGGCGATATTCGCTGCGGGAGTTCCGGTAGGGCAGCTCTCTGCGGCGAGACTCGTGGTCATCGTCGAGAATGCGAGACCGAATACGAGAGGCAACATGAGAAAACGACGCATGAACATCACATCCTTTCGCTTGTCAATGACAAGCGCATACGAGAAAAAAATGCACCGAGTCGTTCAGAGGGAATGAGCAGAAACCTCTTCCATCGCGCGACGATCGATTTCACGAGAAAGAGCCTCTCGCAAGCGAGATTCGACATCGCTCCAACTCTTTTGCGCATAGCAAAGATAGTCGAGCGGTACGTCTCGCAATGCGACTCCTCGATATTTGCCGAAGGGCAACACCGTGACGGTCGGAGCATCCTCGCACCACGTAGCGATGCGATCGGCCGAGGGCGGCACACCGTCAAGCTCGGTGAGTCGGGCGACGATACGATCAAAGATCGCTGCGGTCATCGAGACATCGGCAAGCGCCCGATGCCGACGATACGCCGAAATATCGACACCGAGCCAGGCAGCGAGTTCGGCGTTTTTATGCGACGGAGCTTGCGGCCACAAACGTCGCGCGATACGCAGGGTACAGGCTTGACGGCGGGCACCAAGGTCGACGAACGAACGATCGAAAGCGATATGATGCGCCACGATCAGTGCCGTCTCAGGGACGAAGCGGTTGAAGGTTGCTATCGCCTGCTCCACAGAGGGCGCATCGACGACGTCGTCATCGCCGATGCCATGCACAGCGCGTGCACCGGCCGGAATCGGGATACCCGGATTCACCAACGTCGACCACTCGAGCGAGGGTACCTCGGCACGTACGCTCGGCGGCAGCCAGCGCAAAGCCGCGATCTCGCATATGCGGTCGCGTGCTCCACTGAGACCGGTCGTCTCGACATCGAAGAGATAGATCGCTTCTTGATCAACGTGCATAGCGAGAGACGTTGGGCAGGATCACTCAATGCTCCCTGCCGACGGATGCGCACTCTTCGCGACGATCGATCAGCATTGCATCGCCGAATGACAGAAATCGATACCCCTCGTCGAGCGCTGCACGGTATGCCTGCAAGATCGCCTCGCGTCCTGCGAAGGCCGAGACCAAGACCAACAATGTCGAACGTGGGACATGGAAGTTCGTGATCAAGCGATCGACAACACGAAAAGGGAAGCCAGGTCGGATAAAGAGTCGCGTCGTTTGATCGCCGACGCGTAGTTCGCCGGTCTCCGATGCGGCGCTCTCGAGCGCCCGCACCACGGTTGTACCGACCGCGACGACTCGCCCACCGCGAGCACGAGCCGCTTGAATCGTTGCGGCTGCTTCGGCCGATATGCTGTAGCACTCCTCGTGCATGGCATGATCGTCGAGATGGCTCACCCGAACGGGTGCAAACGTACCGAGACCGACGGCGAGTAGAATACGCACGATCTCGACGCCACGATCCCGTACCCGCTCAATAATGCGGTCACTGAAGTGCAACGAGGCGGTCGGAGCGGCGATGCTGCCCGCAACACGAGCGAAGATCGGCTGATACGCTTCTTCGACATTGAGTCCGGCAGGCGGCAGCACATACGGCGGCAGCGGCATCTCGCCCCACCGCTCAAGGATATCGCCGTAGGCAAGCCCGTCGGGGAAACGCAACACCCCGGGAGCGACGACCTCGACGAGCAGCGTATCTCGGTGGCGGGCGGCTGCTACCCATATCTTCGTACCCGGCGACAGACTCCGCTGCGGTCGGCCGAAAAACGAGGCGCGACCCGAGACTTCGATCGGCCCCAGGAGCATCATCTCGACCGCACGACCCAGGCTACCGTTTGCGTCGAGTATAGACCCTCGCAGGCGTGCCTTGATGACCCGTGTCTCATTGACCACCAGGACATCACCGGCCTGAAGCAGCGAGGGCAGGTCGCGAAAAGAACCGTGCCGGAGGCTCCCGTCGGCGGCGAGTTGGAGCAGACGCGAAGCATCTCGCGGTTCGACGGGGTGCTGAGCGATAGCCGCATCCGGGAGTGCATAGTCGTAGGCGGCGATGACTCCCTCATCCATCGTGCCGCGACTTCGACGCGGTTCGGGGCGTTATCCCGTTAGAGCACTGCTGCCTAAGGTCGTACTTGGCAAGTAGTACGCAACGATTCGCTCGGCGGTCGCACCGGTCAAGGCTAAGCCGCGTGCGCCCCACTGACAGAGGCCGACCCCGTGACCGGAGCCGGAGCCGGTGAAGACGATCGATTCGTTATCGCGACTCACACTCGCCGAGCGAATGAAGGTACTCGGCAAGCGACTCCCGAGCTCCTGACGCAATCCTACCGTCGGCAGCGTTTTGCCGTCGTCGAAGAGCAGCTCACCGGGACGCCCGCCGGGGCCGAGATCGGCGAGCGCAATCGTCGCAGGCATCTCGGCGGCATCGAGACCGAGCATACCGGCGAGGCTACTCCACGGCACCTCGACGGTCCAATTCCGGCGCGGAGCATCGATACAATACGGATCGGAGACGCCGGCAAGATACGGATACGGCGTACCCCAGACCCGTGCCGAATCGTCGGTGTGGCCTCCGCAGCATGACATATAGGCGACGGCGGCCGGATGACCATTGTAGAGCACGATGCTCCCTTGGGTCGCCTGCACCGCTGCGGTCGCCGCCGGGGTTTCGACGTCGATGCCGCCGTAGCACTGATCGCTCGTCCCTGCGACGACGTCGTAGAGGTGGCTCGGCTTCAGGCGACGGAGGGCAAAGGTGCGAGCCAGAATCGCCTGCGCCTGGAGCGCCGCCGCCGGCCAGGCACTGGGCATCTCACTCGGGACCACACCGAGGAGATACTCCTCCAACGACAACGTGTTGATCACCTCGGTCCTGCCGCTAGGCATCACCACATGGTCGAGGCGACCACGATACCGACCCGTCGGCGTCGAGCCGAGCAAGACGCGCACCATCGTGCCGGACTGCTGCGGCGTGAGTTGGGGCGGCGTCAGCAGGGGACTCAACGTATCGTCAAGATCCGTATCGGGAATTTGACCACCGCTGGCAAAGGCGGGGAGCCCCCGCAGTAGCGAGGCTGTACCGAGACTCAAAGCGAGCAGAAAACGCCCACGCTTCATCGTCGTCCCTCCGTTGGAGCTTGACGCCCAAGATGATGGTAGGCCTCGGGGGTAAGGCGACGACCTGCGGCCGTACGGATCACCATGCCACGCTGGAGAAGAAACGGCTCGACGACGTCTTCTAACGTCTCCGTATCCTCCGAGAGCGTCGCGGCGATTGCGCCAATCCCCACTGGGCCACCTTGATAGTGATCGGCGATCGCTCCCAAGTACGCACGGTCGAGTCTGTCAAGACCTGATAAATCGATCCCTTCATGCACCAACGCGGCGTCGGCGATCGCCTCATCGATAACCCCGGCGGCTCGTACTTGCGCAAAATCTCTCAAGCGACGTAGCAGTCGATTCGCGATGCGCGGGGTGCCACGACTGCACCGCGCGATCTGGGCCGTCGCAGCGGGATGGATATCGACCTCAAGCTGGACGGCGCTACGCCGAACGATTGCTTCCAGCTCTGCCTCGGTATAATACGTGAGGTGCTGACGAAGGCCGAAACGATCGCGCAGCGGCGCCGAGAGCATCCCTGCTCGCGTCGTCGCTCCGACCAAGGTAAAGCGTTTTAACGGAAGCTTGATGGTCTTGGCGTAGGCCCCACGATCGAGAATGAAGTCGATCTGAAAATCCTCCATCGCGGGATAGAGGAACTCTTCGACGACGCGCCCGAGACGATGGATCTCGTCGATAAAGAGCAGATCGCCTTCTTCAAGCGCGGTAAGAATGCCGACGAGATCCTTCGGCTTTTCGAGACTCGGCCCCGAAGCGGGCCGCATCGCCACACCAGACTCGCGCGCGATCAGCATCGCGAGGGTCGTCTTGCCGAGTCCGGGCGGGCCGGAGAGCAGCACGTGCTCCAGCACTTCGCCACGGCGCTTCGCCGCCGCGATCGCGATTGCAAGGCGCTCGACGACCGCCGTCTGCCCGACATACTCATCGAAACTCCGTGGCCGAAGAGCCAGGCGCAGCAACTCATCGTCGGTTGAGGCGACGGGATCGACGACGCGCGGTGCGATCGTGAACTCGTCGTCGCCGCCGATGAGGCGACGACGGGTAGCCTCACTCATAACGGCACGACTTCGCTACGGCGACGGTAGATCGCACCGAGCAAACTCTCGGCATCGGCGAGTCCGGGCTCGGCGGCCAACGTCTCGGCAACGAGACGATCCGCCTCGGCGACGCGGTAGCCGAGTTGCAGCAACACTTCGCGCGCCTCGTCGGCGATCGCCGGCGGCAGGGAGGGTGCGGAGCTTGCCGCGTCGGGAATCAGGAGAAACCGGGCGACTTTGCCCTGCAACTTGGCGATGATCTCGCGGGCTTTCTGACGCCCGATACCAGGTAGGGTCGTGAGAAAGACTTCATCGCCGGCATCGATTGCACGCGCGATCTCGGCCATCGGCTTTGAGAAGGCACGCGCCGCCGAACGAGGCCCGATGCTGGCGACACTGATAAGCGCTTCGAAAAATGCCCGTTCAACCGTGTTCTGGAAACCAAAGTAGGTCACTTTACCGCTGTTTCCATCGATGGTCAGCTGTGTATAAATCTCAAACGTCGCCTCTGTCGGGCGACTCCGTCGAAACGGCTCGGCGAGACAAGGGGGCAAGAGAATTTCATACCCGAGGCCGGCGACATCAAGCACAACGCCGTGTTCATCGACGCGCTCAACCCTCCCGGTGATACGAGAGAACATCATCGGCGCCCATGGGCGGAGTTACGCCGCGTAGAGACGCCCCGGCGCAGAGTGATTGGCGTAAGCGAGAGCGAGAGCAAGGGCATCGGAGAGGTCCTCCGGACCAGGTAGCGTGGAGATATTCAAGGCGACGGCGGCCATCGCTCGAACCTGCGCCTTCGTCGCGCGCCCCGAGCCGGTGATCGCTCGTTTGACCTTCGCATGTGCAAGGTGCTGGACCTCGACCTCAGCGAGCGCCGCCGCGAGACAGAGCACTCCGCGCGTATGGCCGAGACTGAGAGCGCTGGTCGGATTGCGCTCACCGACCCAGATCTCCTCAATCACCATGCAGGTTGGACGAACGGAGGCGATGACCTCGCTCAACGCCTCGAAGAGTCGACGCAAGCGCATCTCGAACGGTAGTCGAACCGGCGGACGCAGTACACCGGCCTCAATGAGACGGATCCGCCCTCCGTCGATCGCGATCGCCCCGTATCCCGTCGTACGCAATCCGGGATCGATGCCAAGAATACGGCTCATCGGGCCGGGGTCGCGACCGTATCGGGATTCGCGGTCATGGGAATCAAGGTAACCGTCTCGCCGGGTCGCAGCGTTGTACCGGCCGCCGGATCACTACGATCGATCTGCACCTGGCCGTTGATCCCGTCGGGCGGCGTCCCGGCGACGTAGCCCGCATTCTGTAAAGCGATGCGAGCCTCGTCAAACGACATCCCACTGACGTCGGGCACCGTACCGGTCACCGCTACGACTAAGGTCACCTGACCGCCGCGACGCTCTTGACTGCCGCCGCCCGGATTCTGGCCGATGATACTGCCGGCGTTATCACTCTGCACGCTATACGTGACCTGGGGGACAAAACCGGCGCCCTGAACGCTGGCGATACCTTCGTCGAGATGCGTCCCGGTGACATCCGGCAACGTCGCCATCGCCGCGCCGGAACTCACAACGACCGTGATGATGCTGCCGGGCGATATTTGCGTCGACGGAGCGGGATCTTGGGCCGTAATCATGCCGGCGGGGATCGCATCGCTACTGGTCTGATCGCCGACGACGACCTTGATCCCAAGCTTGGCGGCCTCTTGCCGTGCCGCCGAGACCGACATTGCGATCAGCGTCGGCACAGCGATCGGAGCCGGACCGTTTGAAACGGTGACCGTCACGACGCCGTGCTCGCGCAACATAGCGCGCGGTGCCGGTTGCTGAGCGATGACGCTCGCCTTCGGGATCTGCGGATCGAAACGTTCGAGCGTCCGCAGACTCAAACCGCGTTCATTGAGCAGACGACGGGCATCGTCGACCGAGAACGCCGTCAAATCGGGTACCTCTTCCAACGGCAGGCCGGAAGAGATGCGGAGTGTCACGGTCGAACCGGCGGCGACCTCGGCGAGGGCGAGCGGCACTTGGTCGATCACGTGATCGGGCGCGACGCTCTCACTCGCACTCGTCAAAAGCTGAACCGGCAATCCGAGGTCGTGAAGCCGTCGCTCGGCATCGGCAAGACTCGCACCGCCGAGATCGGGCATCGTCACCGGACGACTCGGGTGAAAGACGAACGGCGACTCCGTCGCAACGAATCCGAGCGCGACGCCGACGAGCAGCAACAAGAGCATCGCTACGGCAAACCGCTTCTTCCGCCAGAGTGGACGAAGCGGCATCTCGAGATCGGGCTCGACGACCACGACGCGATCGGGTAGCGGCGAGGGGCGCGCTGGCGGGGGCGGAGGTGGAGGCGGCGGCGAGGACGAGGGCAGAGGCTCGATTGGCATCGCGTCTCGTGCCGCACGCAACGCACCGGCGAGCGCCTCGGCGCTCTCGTAGCGTTCTATGGGAGTCTTTGCAAGCAAGCGCATGACGACTGCGGCGAGTTGGGGCGAGATACTCGACGGAAGCGGTGGAACCGGATCGGAGAGATGCTTGAGCGCCAACGCGATCGGGCTCTCGCCGGAGAACGGCGGATGCCCGGCGAGCATCTCGTATAAGATCACTCCGACGCTGTAGAGATCGGAGCTAGGCGTCAATTCATGGCCCTGAGCCTGTTCAGGTGAGAGATAGGCCACGCTGCCGAGAAAACGCCCCTGCTGCGTGATAGCGACCGTTTGACGCGTCATGGCACGCGCGATGCCGAAATCGGAGATTTTGACGATGCCGTCACGAGTCAGCAGAATATTGGCAGGCTTGATATCGCGGTGTAAGATGCCCTGACGGTGAGCGTAGGCGAGTCCGCCGCACATCTGCAAAGCCGTATCGAGCACCTGACGCTCGGAGAACGGCGCTTCGTCGGCGATCCGTTGCGCCAACGAGGAGCCGTCGATCAGCTCCATCACCAAATAGTACTCTTCGTCTTCGCGACCGACATCGTAGATGCCGACGATATGCGGATGGGAGAGTCGGGCGGCCGACTCGGCTTCGTGGTAGAAGCGGCGCACAAACTCTGCGTCGCCGACAAACTGCGGCCGCAAGACTTTGATCGCGACGCGACGACGCAGCAACGCGTCCATACCGCGCCAAACGATCGCCGTACCGCCGTCACCGATGCGCTCTTCGAGATGATAGCGATTATTGTAGACCGACTTCATGGTGTTCTCACAGGTTGGGCGAGAGCGGTGCTCAGAACGCGGCGCGCGATCGGAGCGGCGACGCGTCCCCCGTAGCCGGCATTCTCGACGACGATCGCTATCACAACCTGCGGCGCGGTGGCGGGAGCGAAGCCGACGAACCAGGCATCGGGGGCTCCGGCCGGATTCGTCGCCGTACCGGTCTTTCCAGCTACCGCGATATCGGGAAGTGCGGCGGCAAGGCCGGTACCATTCGTCACCACACGCTCCATCGCGAGCGTCAACGCCGCCGCCGTCGCCGGGCCGATCGGCTCCGCCATCACACTGGGAGTGTTTCGTTGCTCATGCCTCTCTCCATCGATCGTCCGCTCGACCAGACGCGGCGCCATCATGACGCCGCCGTTGGCGACGGTCGCCGTAATCAACGCCATCCGCAGAGGAGTGACGAGCAGACTCGCCTGACCGAAGGCGAGTTGCGCCAAGGTCGGATCATCGATGCGATCGGCGGCGGGGAGTCGATCGCGAGCGACCTCGATCGGCAACGGCAGCGACTGCCCAACGCCGAAGGCGTGAGCAAGTGCAAGGAATCGATCGCGTCCGACGGCGACTCCGAGACGGGCGAAGTCGACGTTGCTCGAGAGGGCGAATGCATCGAGCAACGTCTGTTCACCGGTCGCCTCCCCCTCATCATCGTGGATAACGGAGCCGCCGATGGCGATCGTTCCGGGATCTTCATAGACCGTATGCAGCGTAGCGATCCCCGCCTGCAGCGCGGCGGCGGCGGTGACGATCTTGAACGTCGACCCCGGCGGATAGAGACCGTCGACGGCACGATTGAGCAGAGCACTCTGCGGATCGTGGGCGAGGGTCGGAAACGCACGCTCGAGCAGCGCCGGATCGTAACTTGGTTGACTGACCAAGGCGAGAATAGCTCCGCTACGTGGGTCGAGAACTACGCCAGCGGCGCGCGGGTAGGCGGCAAGTTCTTGAGCGAGGCGGGTCTCGATGAGCGGGTCAATCGTCGTGATCACACTGCCGACCCGACGATGCCTCGCATCGGCCCGACGCGTCCACACCTCACGTAGACGTTCCCACAACGATTCTCCCGGAGGAAACGGCGAGAGCAAGGCATCGTAGGCACTCTCCAAACCCGTACGACCGTACCGAGGTGAGAGGTATCCGACGCTCTGCGCGAGGGCGCTCCCGAGCGGATAGAGGCGCAGAGAGCCATGACTCTCAGCGAGAGGAGTACCGTCGCGAGCAAGGATTGCACCGCGACCCTGGGCACCATGGTAACTACGGGGATTATAGGGGAGCGAGGCGAGGTACGGCGCATCGACGGTAATCAACCACAGATGACGGCAGACGAGGCAGAGAAAGGCGATGAGCAACAGACGGCTCAAGCGCATCACGGCTCGATCAGAGACCGTGCCTCTCAGAGTGCCGCCGTCTCGATCGTCGCCTCTGAGTCGACGGCGACCGTCCCTTCCCGCAGTAGCGTCAGACCCGACTCGGTTCGCACACCGAGATATTCGCCGCCCGGGTCGGCGGCGATCATGCGATTCATGAGATCGAAGCGCACGGACTCTTCAAGCTGTCGGCTCATGCTCGCGACGACGACGACGCCCAACTCATGCAGTAATGCCGGAGTGAGATAGCGGGGAGCGGGCAAGGTTGCAAGATGGTGCTCGACATACGGCTCATGACGCCACGGGCCGCGTCGTCCGAAGACCGTTGCGTGGTAATCCCAAGCGCAGAGACGACGATCGTTCCAGAGGAAGTCATCACGGACGCAGAGTCGACGACAGATCGCACAGGCGACGAGTTCGACCGGTGCCTCGTGTAAGGCCTCAAGAACATCCTCGGGCACGTCTTCGACGTTGAGAACATCGCGTTCGTCGAAGGACTCAGGCGGCTCCGCATGCCACCCCGCTCGAACGAGCAGCTCAAGATCATGGAGGCTCGCGACGAATGCACGTTCATCGTCTTGCGGAAACGTGTGGTCGATCCACGGTGCCAATCCTTCGAGGGCGACACCGACACGTTGGCAGAGCTGACCCATGACGACACCCATCGGCGTCGTCGCGAGCGGCACAAGCGAGACCATGATCTGCTCGCCGTCGCCGCGCAGACTCGACGTATAGGCGAGAGTCGTACGATTCCCCCCCAAGACGACGATCGAGGGAGCGTTCAACGCAACGATGCGGGCGGGCGAGCAGGGGCATCATACTCCTGCAGCGGCCGCGGCGGTCCGGCGGTAGACTCGAGTGCGCTGACAAGCGCCTGAGCCGTATCGAGACTCGTCAAACAGGCGATACTCGCCTCGACGGCGGCACGACGGATACGGTAGTGGTCGGTCAGTTCACGCGCTCCAAGCGCGTTATTGATCACCAACTCGACGCTCCGTTCGGCGATCGCTTCGAGCACATGCGGCGATCCGGCGGCGATTTTATTGATCGACTCGGAGGCGATCCCGTGCTCGGCCAAGATGCGATGCGTGCCGGGGGTGGCGAGGAGGCGATAGCCGAGCGCGACATACCGTCGCAGAACGGGCATCGCTTCAAGCTTCTCTTCATCGGCGATCGAGACGAGAATGCGTGCACCGGGTGTCGGGATACGGACACCCGCGCCGATGAACCCCTTCCGTAAAGCCCCGCCGAACGTCTCATCGATACCGAGCACTTCGCCGGTCGACTTCATCTCCGGACCGAGCATCGTCTCGACGCCGCCCATCTTCGCGAAGGAGAAGACGGGCACTTTCACCACAACGAACGGGGCACGCGGCAAGAGACCGGTGCCGTACGGCATCGAGGCAAGACGCTCGCCGAGGGCAACCCGCGTCGCCGCCGCGACAAGGTTCAAGCCGGTCGCCTTCGAGATAATCGGTACCGTCCGACTGGCCCGGGGATTCGCCTCAATGATCGAGAGCTTGCCTTGATACAAGACGAACTGAATGTTGATCAAGCCGCGGATCGCCAACTCATCGGCGATGGAACGCGTAATCTCGACGATGCGTTGCTCCATCTCGGCATCGATCGTCTGTGTCGGATAGACGGTGATCGAATCGCCGGAGTGAATCCCGGCACGCTCGAGATGCTCGAAGATGCCGGGGATCAGAATGTCGTGACCATCGTAGACGGCATCGACCTCGAGTTCGAGTCCGCGTAAGTATTTATCGACGAGCAACGGAGCCTCGGGACGGATCGGCGGAGCCGACTCGGCGTATGAGGCGAGTTGCCCCTCGTTATAGACGATCTCCATCCCTCGACCACCCAGCACGTACGAAGGCCGGACGAGCACCGGGAAGCCCAGCTCGCGCGCGATCTCACGTGCCTTGCGAAAGGAGAGCGCCGTACGTCCCTCCGGCCGTGAGACACCGAGCCGATGAAGGGCGGCATCGAACTTCTCGCGATCTTCGGCCATCGCGAGGCTCGCAAGATCGCTGCCGATGATCGGCACGCCGCGGGCGGTCAATTCGGCGGCGAGATTGATCGCCGTCTGTCCACCGTACGAAAGCATCACACCGCGAGCATGCGTCGCACGATACGCCGCCTCGACCTCATCGGCGCCGGGCGGTTCGAAGATCAGCACATCGGAGACGTCGAAATCCGTCGAGACAGTCTCGGGATTGTTGTTGACGACGACCGGCGCGTACCCGGCCTCACGTAACGCCCAGGCTGCATGGACGCAGGAGTAGTCGAACTCGATCCCCTGGCCGATCCGGATTGGACCGCTACCGACGACGACGACCGCCTCACGCGCGGGGCGGCGCATCTCGTCCTCTTCGTTCCAGGAGAGGTAGTAGTACGGTGACTGAGCAGGGAACTCGGCGGCGGCCGTATCGACCATACGGAACGCGGGAGCCGGTGCATGCTCGGCGACTCGCATACCCGGATGAGCGGCGGTCAGACGCTCGATCCCGTGACGCGAGTAGCCGACGACGAAAGCATGGGCGATCTCTTGCGGTGAAGGCGGCTGAGCGACGAGACGTTCTTCAAGGGCGACCAGCTCGGCGATCTCGGCGAGCCAGAACGGATCGATCCGGGTGAGGCGCGCGATCTCGGCGACGGAGCGGCCACGACGCAAAGCGGTGGCGACGGCGAAGAGTCGCTCATGAGTCGGTAGCGTCAGCAGCTCGGTCAGATCGTCGTCGTCGCGTGTTGAAGTCGGCCCGTCACTGAGCAATTCGCGACCGAGATCGAGGCCCCGCATCGCCTTGAGCAGAGCAGCTTGGAAGGTGCGGCCGATGCCCATCGACTCGCCGGTCGACTTCATCTGCGTACCGAGGCGCGTATCGGCACGCGGAAACTTATCGAACGGGAAGCGCGGCAGCTTGACGACGACGTAATCGAGCGTCGGTTCATACGCCGCCGTCGTCACGCCGGTAACCGGGTTGAGAATCTGGTCGAGTCGCTGCCCCAAGGCGATTTTCGTCGCAATCTTTGCAATGGGATAGCCGGTCGCTTTTGAGGCCAGCGCCGAGCTACGACTGACGCGTGGGTTCACTTCGATAATGCGATATTCGCTACGTTCAGGATGCAAGGCGAATTGGATATTACAACCGCCCTGCACATTGAGTGCCCGAATAACGTTGATACTTGCCGTGCGAAGCATCTGATACTCTGCATCGGAGAGCGTCTGCGAAGGCGCGACCACGATCGAATCGCCCGTGTGAACGCCGACCGGATCGATATTCTCCATATTGCAGACAATGATGCAATTATCGGCACAGTCGCGAATGACTTCGTATTCGACCTCTTTCCAACCGAGGAGCGAAGTCTCGACGAGCGCCTGATGGATCAATGAGGCGGCGAGACCGGCGGCGAGGCGCTCGCGCAACTCCGCTTCATCGTTCACGATACCGCCGCCAGTGCCACCGAGGGTAAAGGCGGGGCGAACGACGAGCGGATAGCCGCTACCTTGGGCAAAGGCGACCCCCGCCTCGACATCGGTGACGATCACCGATTCGGGGACCGGCTCGCCGATCGCGATCATCGCCTCTTTGAAACGGGCTCGATCTTCGGCGAGGGTGATCGTCTCGACCGGAGTCCCGAGCAAGCGGACCTGGTACCGTTCCAAGACCCCCGCTTCGTGCAGTTCTACCGCGAGATTGAGGCCGGTCTGACCGCCGAGCGTCGGCAGTAAGGCATCCGGACGCTCATGAGCGATAATCGCTTCAAGGGTCGGCAAGGTCAGCGGCTCGAGATAGACCGCATCGGCGATACCGGGATCGGTCATAATCGTCGCCGGATTCGAGTTGACGAGGATGACACGTAGCCCCTCGTCGCGCAAGGCGCGGCACGCTTGGACACCGGCATAATCGAACTCAGCGGCTTGACCGATCACAATGGGACCCGAGCCGATGACGAGGATACTACGCAGCGACATACCTTCGAGTCATTCTGCTTGTACGACCCGGCCTCCCTCGGTGTACGGAACGCAGCTCAGGCTTCGATGACCGAGCGAGCCCCGTACCAGAGGATTTTAGCCTTGCTAGAGTCGTCCGTTTTTCCAGGCTTGCTCCGTATCTTGTTCAGCCTGATGCATCACGGAGACACTCACGTTGACTCCTTCCTGTTTAAGTTCGGCGAGAACGACGCTCGGCAACGTTGCGGAGAGACGCATAACGGCGGTTGCCGTATCGGTCAGATGCTGCTTTGCCATATCGGCCGTTTCGGCGTCTCCCAGTCCAAGCGCAGTTGCATGCAGCATCGTATAGCCTGCCGAGACCATCGAAAGCATGCCGTAATCATCGCGCAAATATTTTGAGACTTCGGTTTTTCGCCAATCGCTCATCGTTCCACTCAGCATACCCATCGCCGATGCAACGCTATTTTTCAGCGGCGATCCAGCATGCCCGCCGAGTTTTTCAAGACGTCTTTCAAGCATATCGATATGTGCATGCGTCGAAGCAAAAATCGCGTGAATAATTTTCGATGCATGCGTCATTTGCTGCGCTTCTTCATCTTTTGTCTGATGCTCTACAAAATGTAGCACATGTTTTTCAAGAGCAAGCATATCACTGACATAGGTGTTGATGGTCGGTTGCGTTGTTGTATTTGCCATGGTTGGAGTGTAGTAGATGATTCACAAGACGTAAACCCCAAAACATTGCACACAACAATCGCTAAGCACGTTTATTCAAAAACTCGCATCACGACTTAATTTTCGCGCAATCTGTTTCTCACTATTTCTACGGTGCGCGACGGAAGAGACGCCATTGAGAACGATCGCATTCGTTACGTTCGTAACAGATGCGATCGTGCAAACGATTCGGACGCCCTTGCCAAAATTCGAACGATGTCGGCATCAAGCGATAACCGCCCCAATGCGGTGGGCGCGGAACCTCTCGGCGATCATACTCGCGTTCGTACCGAGCGAGGTCTTGCTCGATACTCAGACGATCGGCGATTTCACGACTCTGGGGCGAGGCCCATGCTCCGAGTCGGTGACCACGAGGACGTGTCGCGAAATAAGTATCCGACTCATCAGGATCGAGTCGTTCGACACGACCCTCAATACGCAACTCTCGCTCGAGTCGATCCCAGTAGAACAGCAACGCCGCCATCGGATTCACCGCAAGATCGCGCGCTTTCCGACTCTCGTAATTGCTGTAAAAGACGCAACCGCGTTTATCGAACGCGCGCAGCAAAACGATGCGCGCCGACGGACGTCCATCGGCGTCGACGGTTGCAAGCGTCATCGCGTTCGGCTCGATCAGCTCGGGGTGAGCGATCGCATCCTCGAGCCAACGCGTCGTCTGCGTATATGGATCGGGGTCAACCTCGTGAAGCTCGAGACGACTGCTGAGATAGGTCCGGCGCATGGCGGATACATCGGACATCTCTTACGGATACTTTCCCCAAGCGAAGCCGAGCAAGAACATAGCAGAGCCAAGCAGCGCCCCTCCGAGCGCGCAGGGCAGCGCCAGGTCGATGCGACGAGGCTCCCACACCACCGCGTCTGCAAGCATGCTTAAGCCGGCGGCGAGACGCTCGGCGTCTTTCGCGACGAGCGCCTCGCCGCCGGTCGCCGCCGCGTATGTCTGAAGCGCTTCGGGATCGACGCTCGCTGCTTCGTCGGTCCCGGGCACGAATTGGCCGCTGCCCGAAGTTCCGATACCGATTGCGGAGAGGGTGATACGGTGCTCGGCGAGTTCGTGAGAGATCTCGAGGGGATCGGCTCCGCGATTGTTGACGCCGTCGGTAATGAGAATAATCGCATGGTGCCCCGCCATCGGCATCATCGTCTCCGCCAACGCCATCGCATCGCCGATCGCCGTCGCTCCATTCGGCGCGGGGATCTCGGAGATGGCCTGACCGATCGCCTCCCGATCGGTCGTCGGTCGCAAGAGGACCTGGGCCTCGCTCGAGAAGCTGACGAGACCGACGCGCACCGAGGCATCGAGACGATCGACCAGACGATGGATCGCAACGAGCGCGGCCTGAGCTCGGGTCGGCGCGACGTCACTCGAACTCATCGAGCCCGACGTATCGATACAGAGCACGACGGTCGCCGCCCCGGCGGGGAGACGCAGCGTGAGTGAGGGTCGAGCAGCGGCAAAGACGAGCAAGAGGAGAGCCGCGAGGAGAGCGGCCTGCCACAGTCGCTGCCAGCGCAGCGGCACGGCGGCGATGTCGTCGAGAAACACTAACTGCGTGTACGTTTGGGCGTAGCCGGCGGTGCGGCGCTCGATCGCGCGATAGATCAGAACAAGCGCAACGAGAATGAGCAGTCCCCAGAGCAGATGCAACGGCGCGGCGAACGTCATCGGGCGAAGAGACTCCGGAGCGCCGCCTCGGCGGCGTCCTCCAGAAGACCGACCCGCCAACCGGCGCGTTCGGCGTGCGCGATCACTCGATGCTCGCGAGCAAGGACAGCGGCACGATACCTCTCTCTCTCTCGACGCCCGAAGAAGAACCGACGTCGTGTCCCGAGTTCGCTGTCGCGCAAGCGGACCATACCGCGTAGCGGCATCTCGCCGTGCCAAGGATCGCGAGCGAGCAAGAGAGCGGCGTCGCAGCGTTGACCGATGCGGTACAACAGATGCTCGATATCCACCGGCAACGGATCGGCATCGAGCAAGCCGAGCGCATCGGTAACCACCATCAACGCACTCCCGCGTGGGAGCAACTGCTCGGCGTAGCGCAGCGCCTCGAGGGGGTCGGGTGTCGGAGGATCGCCTCGAGCGGTGAGATGCGCGAGTGAGCGAGCATCGATACGGCGCGTCTCCAGATGGTAACCTCCGGCAAGGCGGAGACAGCGATCACCGCCTTGCGCGGCGCGGTACCAAAACGGCAGAGTCTCCAACGCGACCTCGAGCGACGCCCGTCGCCGCCCGAGCTGCATCGAGGGCGAATCATCGACGATGGCCGCGAGGACCAAGCCTTGCTCATCGAGCATGACGCGCGACTGCAAAGCACCGGCCCGCGCCGTCGCGGCCCAATCGATCCGTCGCGGATCGTCGCCGGCGACGTATGCGCGCAATTCGGCGAACTCATACCCCTCGCCGCGCCGCGGTGAAACGCGACTTGCACCCGGCGGGGCGACTGGACGTGTGCCGCGAAGAAGACGGCGACGAATGAGTTCTGAGGTCTCCATCGTATAGTATCCCGGCCTTGTCGCTGCCGGCGACGGGAACCTCCCTCCCACCGATGAGGGCTGCTTGCATCTCCGTGAATCGATGGCATGTGTGCCAGTGAATGGCGCTTCGCCGACCCCATCCGGCTCAGGTGAGTCTACTGCCGAGGTCGATCGCCTTGCTCGGTTGCTGATCGCAAACGAGCGATCGCTCGCGCTTGTCAATCGCCGAGCCTTCGCCGCTGCATTAGCTGCGGTGCCTCTGGCACGGCATGACGAAGGCGACGGCGTTCCGCATGAAGCGTTGCGACCTGCGCCTCCATTCCCCGAGGCGGTGATACTTGCTCGCCAAGAAGGCAAGCTCCTGGAGCGAACGCGACTCTTCCTCTCGCAGCACCCCCGCGCGCTTGAGGAGCTGAGCCCCGATCTGACGTTGGCGCTCCTACGCCACTTTGATCCGGCGCATCGCTCCTTTCGCGGTCGCCTCGTCGGCGGCATCGGGACACTGCTCAACCAACTCGGTGAGCCCGAGACCCTACGCCCACTCCTCATGATGTGCGGCATCGCAGTAATCGCGTTTCTTATCGGTCGATTCTCGCATGAGTCAGCGGCACCGCCTACGCATCACCGACTGCTCTTCGCACATAAGGGGGCACGGAACGGCGTTGTCGCCTACGCTCGATCCTCCCACCACGCAACACACGCACTCGCTCCGACACCGACGTTCGTGACAACCGCCTCCGTCTCGGCCGTACGCGGAGCGCCGATCGAAGAGACGGTCGTTATTCCGGCGCTACCGCCCTCCGACTCGACCGTCGCCGCTAACACGAAGGCATCGGCACCGACTCAAGCGCACCCTCAGACCGAGAGTGCGGCGACCGGTCTTGCGCGTATTCTCGTGCCCGTGCCGACTTCGCCGCCGACCCACTCGCCGCAGAACAGTCACACACCAACGGGCGCGACGGCGGCGGCGACCAAGCCCCACACGGCGATGCCGGCACCTGCAATGGCGCAGAGTGCGACGGCGACGCTCGTTGCCTCGAGCGGCGTCGCAACGACGACAGCGAGCACGCCTACGCCTGCTACGCCCGCACCGAGTCCGACACCCGAGCCGACCGTCGCACCGACGAGCAATCCACGCGACGATGCAGCGGTCAGCTATGTGGTTCGCGGCTTCGTCGCACAGCGACCGACCGCGCATATCGATTGGGTACGGGCCGATCGCATCAATGACCATCTCGTTGCCGTCCGCCTCCAATACACCACGCTGAGCGGCACGGCGACGACGACAGAGACGCTGCGCGACGATGGGGCCGGGTTTACCGCACTTACGACCGAAAACTTGTGATCAGTCCGGTACAGACCAATGCCCACCCGTCGACGGCGACGAACAGGAACAGCTTGCAAGGCAACGAGACAACCGACGGACTCAACATCATCATGCCTAACCCCATCAGTAGCGATGCCACGACGAGATCGATCACCACAAACGGCAGATAGAGCGCGAAGCCGATGCCGAAACCGTTGCGGAGTTCATTTACCACAAAGGCGGGGATGACGGCGGTCAACGGCATCCGCTGTACCGTCTCGCCGATTGGTCGATGCAATGCGTGAGCGAAGAGTTCGAGGTCGCGCCGAGGCGTCTGGCGGAGCATGAATCGGCGCAGCGGCTCTTCCATCCGCTGCACCGCCGTCACGGACGAGATACGCCCTTGCGTGTAAGGGAGCACACCTTCATGCAAGATGCGATCGACAGTCGGCGCCATCACGACGCTCGTCAAGATCAGCGCGAGACCGGTGATCACCGCATTCGGCGGCAGCGCCGAGGCACCGATCGCCGATCGAACCAAAGAGAGCACCACGGTGATACGTACGAATGACGTCATCATCATGATGAGAAAAGGTGCCAAGGAGAGCGCAGTCAGCGCAAGCAGAGCATCGAGCGGCACGGTTGCATGACCGTGCAAGGCAAGCAGGGCATCCATCGCCGCGACAATATGAGAGCCCGATGACCCTGCGATGAACACGGTATCATCGCAGGGTGACGCCTACGCTATGGAGCGACGCTCGGTGCGAGAATCTCGGTCACCCGCACGCCCAGCTGTTCATCGACCGCAACGATCTCGCCGCGCGCAACCAGACGCGCATTGACCAAGAGGTCGACCGGCTCGCCGACGGTACGGCGTAACGAGACGACCGAGCCGATACCGAGGCGAAGGATATCGCGGACCTCCATCTGCGTTGTGCCAAGTTCGACACTGACCTCCAACGGGACACCGAGTAAGAGATCGATATTGGGATTCATGGTTGTACCAGTCATCGTTCTCGACTTTCACAGATCTGCTCAACGCGGAAGGCGAGATGCCCTCCGGAGATACCGCAGGTACCGGAGGCAAGCTGCCGCCTACCGACGATGAGCCGCGCATCTCCCTCTTGGCTCATCGGCAGAAGTCGACCAGATTCGAGTCGTCCAAGCTCGGCCATCGTAAGCTGCAGGCGCCCTGCAAGAATCCGCAGCTTCATCGGCAAGTCCAGCAATTGCTCTTGGTGAAAGGCAGGGCAGATCTCCGCCTCCGTTTGCATCGGGGTAACACCGAGCAGCATCTCTCCGCAACACGGCTCGCCGATGAAGAGCGCAGTCAAGCGCTCGATCTTCTCCTGCACACTGAGAGTGACACGACGACACTGCTGGATTTCGCCGATCACCACGCGACATCGAGCCACCATGTTGTTGACGACACGTAGGAGGGTCTGTTCTTCGAGCGGAGAGTCGCCGAAGACCACATCACCATCGCGCTCGCCGAAGGCAACCGAGAGAATGCGCTGGATACTCGGGATCGGTAGCATCAGCCAGAGACGTGCATGGACGGCTTCGATGGCAAAACACCGCATCTCAGAGACGACCCGCTGCAGGAGAGTCGCACTCGGCGATAACGGCGGGGTAATCCAGACCTCACCGCTCGCAGCGAAACGGCTCAGGACCTCTTCGCGAAGTGCGTTGGCCAAGCCGCACGCCATAACGACTCCTTGTTCATCGTCGGGGAGAAAGACCGCCGAGCGAAGGCGATACACTCCATGCGAAACGCTCTGCTCTCCAAAACTGAGACGCCGTTTCACTTGACGAGATCCATCGCCGTGCCGAGGTTCTTCTGTGCAATATCTCGCTCCGCAAGCAGCGCATCGAAACGCTCATACGCGGTCTGCAGATGGAGCAACGCTCGCTGCAAATCGATGCCTCCCCGATCGAGGCGATCGGGGAGAAGCTCTTCGAAACCATGCGTACCGGGGGTAGCGATATACGGTTCGATACCGAGCGGCGCACGCTCGTACGTACCGAGCGAGACAGGCTCGCTCCCGGCTGGGAAACGAGCAAGCGCAATAACGCCGAGCCGCTGCCTTTGGATCTGTTGCAGTCCCGAACGCGGATCGAGCACCTCACGGTCGTAACTCACGCTGCCGTCACGCGCGACATGCAACTGTTGTCGCGGAGTGATAATGCGGTCGAGCATGGGGAGACGTAAACGACCGATCGTCGTCGCCCCGGGCATGTAGCCCAGAAGAGGACGATGCTCAAGCGTCATCACCGTCCCGTCGACGATAGTGAGCGCACCGTTGCGCGTATAACGGTACTGCCCCTGTGCATCGAGCGTCACGAAGCGACTACCTTGCGGCGCCGCGACGACACACATCGCCCCTCGAGTAACGTTCGAGGGCACAGGAGCGGGCACACTGCTCGGGGGCGTACGGATATCATCGTGGATCGGCTCGAAGCCGGGGACTCGCCATCCATACAGCTCATTGCCGCGAGCCGTAATCTCGTCTTGAAGCGCAGCGATACCGGCATCGATCATGCGACGCCCTCCGTCTGGGCGATGACACTCTTTGCCTGCAGCAAGAGCAGTCGCATCTGTTGCAAGGCCTCGGCGATACGACCTTGGATGAGGCGAACACAGAGAGCAGTCATGGCGATCTCCTCTCCGGCGACCATCCCGATCAGGCAGATACGTCGTCCATCATGCAACGTCATCGACGAACGTGAGGGCGGCGGAAGCGGCGGATCACCTTGGGTGAGCGGCAGGGCATGCCTCCAAGCCCACGCGAGCAGCTCGCGGTCGACCAAGGGGAGGCGCGTTTGCAGAACGGCGATATCGGCAAGCATCATGAAGGTATCTTCATGATGGGCGACTACCGGCAGGTCACCGGTGTATTTCCGCGCGGTGTCGCCGCCGACGAGGTCGGCAGACAGACCCAGAGTGCATGATTCACGGCCGAAAAGGTCAGGATAGCATCGCCGAAGAGGCCCATGCCGAGACTGCCGGCTTGGTGACGATCGGCGAAGACGCCTTGATCGACCTGCATCACCTCGCCATCAAGACTCTCCCATGCCGGTAGCCCGACTATGTGCAAACGTGCGACTCGAGCCGGTATCGCGGGGACACTCCCACCGATACCCAAGGTCACATCTCGACCCAAGCCAAGCCTGACGGCCTGGGGATACTTCGCGACAAAGGCACGATTGAGCAGCACCGTGGCACTGCTGCCGGTATCGACGACGAACCGTGCGCCTCCATCAGGCCCCATCGCAAGCGACGCCGTCACTTCGGGGACTCCCGTATCGAGATCGGTATCGAGTCGTCGCCCGAGCGGCGCAAGCGTACCCGGCGCGGCGAGCGTCAACGATGCGGTATGCGGATCGAGTCGCAGATCGCTCTGTGCGACGAAAGGAAATCCGAGAATTCCGTCGATCCGAGCCGTGCCGTCGTTCGTTGTGCCGAGGTCGGTGACGACGGTCAGCTCGTCGCCGAAGACCGCACGACCGACCTCGATACGCGGAATCCGTGCCCACCCTGCCCCACCGACCCACTGCCCTGCACGAAGTCCGACACTGCCCTCGGGGAACAGGCCGACTTCGGCGGCGACTCGACGATCGAGGACCAGGCTCTGCGAGCCCGTATCGAGGACGAATTGGTACGTGTGCCCGCCGATCGAGACCGGCACGAGCCAGTGGCCATCGCGTTGCGCCAGCGCGATGTGCTCCGGTTCACGCAGCAGAAGCGCATGCGTCGTCAATGGTTGCCCCCAGAGATCAGCGGTGAGGCGCTGGAGATCGATCCGATCGACCCGTTCATCGAGCACTTCGCCATGAGCGTCGATGATCCGACGATGGTAGGCGAAGGCGACACCGTCAACCATACGCCAATCGTCGAGCAAGATACGTGTAAGACCATCGCCCTCGGGATAGCGAATCTCCACGAGGCGATGCTCGAATCGATCGAGCAGGATGCGTTCATGCTCGCCGCCGGGAGGCATGACGAGGCATTCGTCGTCCAAATGTCCGACGACGCGAGGCAGGCACGTTGCCCACTCGGGATGAGCGAAGATCTCGCCGCTCTCCAACCACCCCTCGGTCACCTCACGGGCACGACCGATACCGCGCAATTCATGAGGGATGCCGAGCGTATCGACGCGCCACCAACGATGACCATCACGGAGCGTCGTCTGCTCGCGCGGGCCCAATTGCATCTCTTCACGTTCGCGCGAGCCTTCACGGACGATCCGAAAACGACCGCTCATGCCGACGCCCGTCAGACGACCTTCGATGAGATAGCGATCGGGGGGTGAGGTCGCCGCAGAGTCGACCAACGCACGCTGCGCAGCGGCGAAGAGCGCGACGACCTCAGCGTTCGGCGTTGCCGTCGGCAACGCTACCGTCATGGAAACCCGACGGTATGGAAGACGTTCGCGACATACTGCTGCGTCTCGCGATACGGCGGCACACCGTGACACTTCATCACGGCCTCCGGTCCGGCATTGTACGCCGCGACGGCGAGGCGCCAATCACCGAGACGATCGTAGAGGCCGCGTAGGTAACGCGTGCCCCCATCGATATTTTGGGCGGGATCGAACGGATCGCTGACGCCCAACGCGGCTGAGGTCGCAGGCATCAACTGCATCATCCCTTGTGCTCCAGCCGCAGAGACAACCTGAGGCTGATACCCCGACTCCTGGGTAATAATGGCGTGGATCAAGAGAGGATCGACGCCGTACTTGCCGGCGGCAGCCTGAACATACGGCGCATAGAGCGGCGGCGGAGCAGACGGCGATGATTGAGGCGAGGCGGCGACCGTGTGGTGCATCCACGCATTGAACGAACCCGGCACCGGCGGTCCATCGACGATCGAGGCGACGTTGGAGGGTGGAGTCGATGCGACGGTCGGCACCACGTCGTCGTGCGCGCCGATAATGGCGGCGATGCGACTCTGGACGGCGGACATCTCGGCGAAGATACTCATACGGCGAGCTCGCGCCGTCTGAACGGGAGAACCTCTTCCAGCAGCGTATCGTTTGCCTCCTGAGCAAGGCGATGTACCGCGCAGGCGAGGCGTACCGGCAGATGAGATTCGATCTCGCCGTCACGCACCTCGAGCGTGAAGTCGCCCGGCATCAAGTTCGCGTCGGCGATGACCGGCAGCGAGGTCTGCACCTGCTGGACATCCTGAGGAGCGACCCGAAGGCGCACAGGCCCCTCGCGTTCGAAGCGCCGGAGCGCACGCGAAAAAAGCGTTTGAATATCGGCGGGAGCGAGAGCGAGCTCGCGAGCAAGCACCTCGTCGGCGATCGCACCGAGGAGCCCCTCGAGCGCTCCCTCCAATGCGCTGATCGCGGCGGCACGAAACCGCTCGATCTCGGCGAGCGTACGCTCCTCCGGCGGGTCGGCGGCATGCGATACCTCCAACGTCGCCGAGGTGTACGTCTCGATCGCCATAGGTTCTTCCTCCACCGGAGCATCATGCCGCGTCATGAGCTGACGCTTCTGATCTATCGGCAAGAGCAGCTCCGCAAGTGAGCGGAAGTCAGGAAGCATGAAAAAAATCTTCCAACGTGGGAACGCACGACGACGTGGGGCGGGCGAGGCGGGCAGCGATGGCCTCCCGCTGTTGCGTCGAAAAAAGTTCCAAGACGCGTGCGACGGCATGCGCCGGCAACTGCCCCAAGAGCGCCGCAGCGGCGTGCGGCGGCTCATCGCGTAGCAGTCGGTGAATCTCGTGGGGCGGATACCGTTCGTCGACGATCGGCGGTCGACGCCATCTCATTCCCGCGAGACTTTGCCTCACGATCGGAGTGAGATACGGCATGCTCAGAGCGAGCAAGAGCGTACCGAGCAGTCCGAAGACGATCACCGGGAGCACCGGTGCAACGGCCTCCAACATCATGCTCCCCGTCGATAGCCGTACCGGCGTTTGATCCGGGAAGGCGACGGCTTCGACGACGAGCGTATCGCCATGCAGCGTATCGAGGCCGAGTCCCGCAGCGGCGAGTGCCCGAAGACGATCGAGGTTGAGATGACGTCGCTCATCGACAAGAACGGCGACCGAGAGATGCATCGCACGACCGAGCGGTAGCGTGATCGTCTCGTCGTGCAGCAGCGTGCCTCGCTCTTCGTTCCGTGTTATCCGAGAGTACGAGCGACGATCCTGATGAAAGTGCTCTTCTTCTCCTTGCCGTTGGAGCGTCGGCCCATCGAGTGCCTGACGGCGCACCTCATGAATCGCATGAGCGGCACCATCGCGTTCAACCCGTACTTGAACGATGGTAGAGCCACGTCCGAAGGCAAGATCGAAACTCTGTTGGAGCGTCGCACGCAGTGTCTCGGCGTTCTCGCCGCCATTCATCACGGCACTACCGAGAGCGAGACCATGATCGTCAAGAATCATGACATGATCGGGCTGCAAACCCGGGACGCCGCCCGCGACGAAACTACGTATACCCTGAACGACGTCGGGGCTCAACTCTGCCCCGACCCGAAGAGAGAGGCGAACCGAAGCCGTCGCCGCCGACTCCGCCTCATCGGGGAAGATCGCCGGCACCGCCGGAGCAATCAGGACCGTCGCATCGGCGACGCCATCGACGCTCCGTAAAGCAAGCGCAAGGTCGCCGGCGAGTCCGGTACGACTCTGGGCCTGGACAACACTCTCAGGCGTCAGGGCTCCGACGTGCGCCAACATCTCACTCGATGTCGAGAGATGAGCGTGGGGCGAACCGATCAACGCCAGACGGAGCAACGTCTCGTTTCGCAGATCGGCGGCGATCAAGATATTGTCGGAGGTGACCATATGCGCGACGCCCCATGCAGCGAGATGGGCATCGACTTCGTTCAATTGTGCGGCATCCAGCGGCGTGGCGAAGAGAGCGATGCGTTGATCGCGTGAGAGCGAGGCTCCGACGCAGAGCACCGCGATGCAGAGCATCGCACCACCGACCACAGCAAGGCGACTGGCATGTGTCACGCTCCGCCACCAGACAACCGCCTCGCTCCACCATGTCCTCCCCATCGACGACTAGACGGCCATGTTCGCAAAAGTCGTGAAACAGCTGGCGACCCGCGTCGCGACGGCGGCGCAGAGACTGAGCTGAGCACTCGCCTCGGCTCGAGAGACGCTTGCCTGGAGCAGAGTCCCTTGACCCGAGAGCATCGCACCCTCGGTCGTTTGGGCCTGCTCGAGTCCTTGCGCCGTCATCGCGAGTACCTGCCCAAAGATAGCCGCAAGCGGCGCAGTGGATCCTTGCTCACTCGAGTCGAGCAAGGGGAGAGACGACGTATCCGGGACCAGGGGAGTAATCTGTGGCGCGGCATCCGGATAGATGGAACTCATGCTCGCTCCAAGTCGATGGTGCGCTCGATTACGCGCTTGCCGACCGCGAAGAGCGAGGCATCGCCTTCATATGCCCGCTGCGCTTCGAGGATCGAGAGCATCTCGACAAGCGCTCCGTTATGCTGACCTCGCCGACTCTGCACGCTGAACTCCGGCGCATCGAAGGGATCTGGCGTGTTACCCTCGCTCGGATGCTGCAAGACGGGGATGAGTCGTGTATAGCCAGCGGGCCCGGCGACTTGAGCGGCCGCGATATTCTTGGCGAAACACTCGAGCGAACGGCGCTCTTCGTCCATCATCGTAGCGGCGCTCGCCAAAACGTTGAATTCGCTCACTTCGCCACCTCATGGATCTCGGCGAAACGAGCGCGGAGCGCGGCTAAGACCGCATCATTGAAGGCACTAGCCTCGGCTACCTGAGCTTGGGTATGCCCATACTGCGAGGCATTCGGGGAGCAGTTGAACGCGGCACGCATGCACACGTCGAGACGACGAAGTGCGCCGCTCGCGACATCGACAAGAGTAGCAGCAGGTTTTTCCATGCGCCGAGTATCGAGGGCGCGCATGTCGAGAACGTGTCCGGTCGATCACCGATGGACGAAAGAACAACGCCCCTCCGTACGGAGGGGCGTTTTGTAAAGAGTATCTATCGCTTTGAGAATTGGAACCGTTTGCGCGCTCGCTTGCGGCCGTACTTCTTCGACTCTTTCTCGCGAGGGTCACGCGTCAGAAGACCGTGGCGGCGGAGAGCTTCACGAAAAGAGGCGTCGTACTCGAGCAGAGCACGAGCGATGCCATGACGGACAGCGCCCGCCTGACCGGCGATACCGCCGCCTTCGGCTTTGACATGAATATCGTAACGATTGCCACCCTGTGTCGCCTCGAGCGGCTGACGAACGATCTGCTGCAGGGTCTCACGAGGGAAGTACTCATCGAGTGGCTTCTTGTTCACCATGATGATGCCCTGACCGAGCTGGAGACGGACACGTGCGACGGCACGCTTACGACGACCGGTACCTTGATGCAACGCTTCGCTCACGAATGGTTCTCCGAGACAAGAGGAAGAGGGGACTGGCTAGCGTGCGGATGCTCGGGACCGACGAAGACGCGCAGGCGACGCAATTGGACATCGCGCATCCGATTCGTCGCCAGCATCCCACGAACAGCATGCTCGATGATGCGTTCAGGGTGTTTTGCACGAATCTCTCGGGCCGTCTGCGTACGGAGACCACCAGGGTAGCCGCTATGACGGTAATAACGCTTCTGATCCCACTTTTTGCCGCTGAACTCGACCTTTTCGGCGTTGACGACGATCACGTGGGCACCGGCATCGATATGCGGTGTCCAGGTCGGCTTATCGCGACCGGAGAGCGCACGAGCGATGCGCACAGCAAGCTTGCCGACACGCTGACCGGCAGCATCGATTTGATGCCACTCGTGTTTTGCCTCAGCGGTCGTCTGGGAGTAGGTCTTCTGGGCGGTTCGCTTTGCCTTCTCGATCACAACCCTCCGATTCTACGCAGCTAGCCATGAACCTGTCAAGCACTCTTGGGTGTTGGCGAGCGTTGTGGGTTGTGCCGGGAGAGGTCATCCCGCCGTGCAGGGACCTCGTTCCAAAGACCTATGTGAGAAGGGGTCAAAACGTGATAAAGATCGATCGTGTTGGGTAATACTCATGTCAAAGAAGCGACGACTTCTTTCAAGTCATTTTTTGTTTTTAATAGTACATTTATTGATGATATAGGTTCTTGGTTCAACTTTGCTGCGCTATCTATCGTGCTCTTGTTTCGAGGTTACTTTTTATCTTGCAAGATCTCTTTTTTATTGCTCTTGATATAACGAAGATGGGTTCGTAGTTTATGGATATACCTGCACTGATCTCTCCATATGCCCAACCCGCTTTTTTGGCCGGGCTGCTTGGACAGGCCGTCAGCAGCAACATCTCATCATCCACTTGGCATGAACCAAATGGGGATGTTATCTCTTATAATTCGGCGACGCACAGCATAAGCGATACCGACAGCAACGGCACTGTCACCCTCTTCGGTAATGGCAGCATCGACGTCTCCTTGCCTGGCGACGACATTCTCTTTTCAAATGGGAATGCGTATATTTCTGCGGGAGGCAATACGTATACGACCTCGCTCACCGATCCGATGCTTGGATGCGATCTTGCCCAAGAGTTCGGCAGCGGCGCCAGTGTTTTTAGCTCGACGCTCGCCGGCCTCTTCGGCGTCAACGGCGGCTTGAGCGATCCGACGCTCGACTCCGACATCGGAGGACTCCTCTCCAATGTCCTCAGCACCCTGGAGAAGGCACCATCGATCAGTAATTGGGGGAATATCGCCGCCGATTGGGGGCAACTCTTCAACCAAGCACCGGCGAGCAGCGGCGATCCTTACATGGCCCAGATTCTGGTCGATCTCTCAAACATGAGTCAAGCACATGATCCTTTGACTGCCTCACTCGATTATGCTCAGCTCGCAAACGATATTACGAACGCACTCAACAACGACGGGTCGCATCTGAGTACCGCGCAAAGCAGTGAACTGCGCGATATCCTCAATCAGGGTGACACACCGTATACCATGCCCGCCAATCCTCCCGGCGCACCGAGTCACGGACCGGTCGACCTAGCGAAACTCGGGCCACTCTGGGGCGATCTCTGGGCAAACGACCAGGCGAATGGACAAGAGAACGATCCCGTTCTGGGCAGCGTTCTCAATCTTCTCAACCAACTCACCTACGATACCAACAACGGCGCGCCGGGGACGCAAATCGCGCAAGACGTCCTCGCGCTATCGACCGCCATCGGCACGGCACTCAGCGCAGACCCGACGCTCACGACATCCGAGGTCAACGATTTGCAGAGCGTGCTCAGCGTCATCGGTGAGCAGCCCTACACAGGGACAATCGCCGATCAGATCGTCGGCTGTGTCTTTGCCTCGACCGCCGCCGGTCAACTCTTCGACGCACCGGGCGGAGTCGCATCGACGCTCGAGCAGTTCAACTCCCCGAGCCTGAATCAAGACATCGCAAACCTTAATCGCGACGTCGTCGGTAGCCCGTCATGGACCAGTGATTATGGAAACTTCTTAAGCGATCTCCAACATGCATACATAGCCGCAAGTGTAAACGGCAACCTTACGTCTTCAGAGCAGATGGCCTTTGTGAATGCAGTGGGGGAACTGCCGGGCATTCTACCCATCAACGCGCCAGCGGCAGCGGGCCCGACGGGTTCTATCACAGTCCAGACCAAGAACGCTGGACTACAACCTGGACAGGGCTACAGTTACGGCGACGGAAACACGGCAGATTTTCTCGCCAACAGTGCGGCCATCTTCAACCTGCAAGAGTCTCCGACGCAGGAATTGACCCTCGGCATCGAGCCAGACGGTTCCGCCGATCTCATCGCCTACAGTCTTAACGCCGCTGGCATGTGGGTTAGCATCTATAGCTCCGCGCTCAACTTCGACCCGCTGACCGATCCCAACGCGCTCCAAGATCTGGCATCAACGATGGGCGTTCTAGCCCCCCACTCAACCGAATATGCAGACCTCTCGACATTCTTGGGTCAACTGCACACAAACGATACACCACCAACACTCTTCTCCCAAACGACACCAGGACAAGCCTTTGCAAATACTTGGGGTAGTTTACTCTCAAGCGGTGGCTATAGTCCGGATGTCAGTCGTCTTGAAAATGACACGTATGGTACTGCACAATGGAAAGCTGATGCAGAAAAGGTCGTGGGAGACGCCGCCAGCCTTCAGGCAAATGGGCAAATCAGTCTTTCACAACTCGACGCAATACAAAATTCTCTTGGCCTTACATAAAGTCGTCAGCGGTGGTTCACGGCATGATCGATTTCATCGTTGCAACGCACGCCGGCGAACCACCGCAGTCTGAAAGCACATGCCGTTTTTATACCATGCAAGAAACTTGAGGGGTTCTCAAGATCCACAACGTTTTCGGCGTGTCGCAATACATGACCGCAGAGCATCTTTCAGGTTTTGGGAGACGCAGATTCGGCGAAATATTCGAATCAAAGCTGACGCTTCCAATCTTTCGAAATGCCCTTTATAAAATAACCTGAAGACTCTTGACTTCGAGACAAAAGCCTCACTGCTTAAGACTAGCCTGTCATGAACATTTCTTCTATGCTGATAGCATCGCGAAACATTACGCGTCATTGACTTGGTTTAAATTTTTCGAGATATCCATAAGCAAGAGCATACTCGTAAAGATCTGCGAAAGCGTCAGCGTGAGACCCGTGTTTACCACATTGCTCACGTATGATAACGCATCATCGATGCTTCTGCTCTAAACGTCGCTCCATTCTTTGACTCTACGGATACGATCTATTTATTCCCTCAATATTTCAAGAGGTTTTTTTGCCATGTCGGCTCCAGTTACGGAGATTCCTGGTATACCTCAGGGACTGCTCCAACTTTTAGAGCAGCAAGATCCGCAAGTGGTGCAAACACTTGCACACAACCCCATCGCGGCATCGTATCTGAGTAACGATTTTATCTCCCTGGCAACTCATGTCCCAGGCAGTCCGCAAGCGAATTTGGTCAATGATCTCATGCGTGGCAGTCTCTCTTCTGATCCAGTCACTCACAGTACCGAGACCGAGATGCTGCATGTCATCGATGATATCGTACAACTGATGACGTTGCTGGCGCAACATGCTGATGCACCTCAATCGACAGCCTTCACATCATCTCTGCTCGCTGATACGCATCTTCTTGAGAGTGACTTCGCCACACTAGGAGCACAAAACCCAAGCGCAGCGAGTCTCTTACAAGATGCGGATCCATTCCTCGGTGTTTTTTCTCGCGAAGATACAACGATTCAATCGCTTCTCTCTACGTTGAATCCGACTGGGAGTAACGATCCCTCGAACCTGGCACAACTGATCACTGAACTTCTCAATGCTCTTGTCGGTGAGGCCGCGAGTGATCCGTCGACGGCCCAAACACCCGACACACCCGTTGGCGCGCCGACGCCGCAACCGCTCTTTCATCCCGGTGGGCAGAGGTCGACGGGGCCGCAAGGGACACCGACGACACCCCACGTGCCAACGAATGGTGCAAAATATGCCGCTCCGACAGGGGCGGGAGGCAATTCCCCGGTCGGATCGTACGTTGATACGCCTGCGATCCTCCCCTCGTCGATGAACGGTCCATGGACAACGGCATCGGTAGCGGGCAGAATCGTACAAACGATCCATGATAACTGGGGTACATCGAATATCCCCAGCGATATTCAGGATCTCTTCAACGATAACAGTGAAGCCAACTATCTTTTACCCGGCGTCTCCAATGCTGATCAAATGCCGGGGTGGGAACGGTACGCGATCTACACTCTCTCCGTCGCCGATCATGAAACGGGAGGCACACTCAACCCCAATCCACCGGGCAATGGGCAACAAGTCGGCGTTCTGTCAACAACCGTCGGACCGACAACGATCGACGGCAAAACATATACCCCACAAGGCGATCTCACCGATCCCGGAGTCGATGCACTCTGGAACGGCATTCAAATCGAAGCGGGGATGCATGACGGCACGACATCCGGCTCACCGGCCCAACGCTTCCAACACTACCTCAATCTGACTATCGGGAATTACGAATCGAATCAAGACATCGCCAACCGGGCTCTCGATGGACAGAATGCCATGCCACTCGGTCCGGGTGGCACCCCGCAAAGTATCGTCGCCTTTGTTCTCAGTAGTGCGTGGTGACGCACCTTTAAGGCGTCATCGCCACCGTCAGCGGCGGTTCACGGAATATCGACCAGTCGTCGTAACGAACACCGGCGAGGTATAAGCCGCTTGCCGCCGCCGTTCGTCCGGCGAGACGACGATCGGCGGCAGCGAGCGCTACGGCGACACTCTCGATCGAGCGACGTCCGAAGCCGACCTCGATCAACGTACCGACAATGATCCGCACCATGCGATGCAAAAACCCATCGCCACGTACCTCAAATCGGAGCATCTCCGCACCGACTCGCTCGATCGTAATGGTAAAGATCTCACGCTCCGTCCCGCCTCGCTCCGGCGCGACACCGCAGAACGAGCGGAAATCGTGCCGACCGATCAGGGCGGCCGTAGCAAGACGCATCGCTGCGATATCGAGCGACCTCGGCTCGAAACCGGTATACCGTGAGCGTAACGCACAACGCTCGGGTGCATTGAGCAACAGGTAGACGTAGCGACGTTCGCGTGCATCGAAACGCGCCGACCATTCGTCAGTGACGGCGACCGGCTCGTGGAGTGAGAGACTCTGCGGCAAAAAACTTCGGAGCGCGACGATCAGACGCGACAGCGGAATCGCGCACGGTAAGCGAAAGCCGACGACCTGGGCCGTCGCATGGACACCCGCATCGGTACGACCCGCCGCCGTCACCGTCACACGACGCTTTGCCACGGCACTCAGCGCCGTTTCCAGCGCACCGCCGACGGTCGTCTGGGTACGTTGCGGCTGAAAACCCGCGAAGTCGGTGCCGTCGTAGGCGAGTACCGCACGTACCATGCGTTCATCGGGCACGGGGAGGTTCTCTCAGGGAGCGGCGGGCGATGTCGTCGGGCGAAGCATCGGGAAGAGCAAGACGTCGCGAATCGAGGCACGATTCGCTAAGACCATGACGAGACGATCGATTCCAACGCCGATACCGGCCGTCGGCGGCATCCCATATTCGAGAGCCTGCACAAAATCCCAATCAGGCGGCGGGATCTCACGATCGCCGCGCGCGCGCTCCCGAATCTGTTCTTCGAAACGACGCCGCTGATCGTCGGGATCGTTGAGCTCGCTGAACGCGTTCGCCAACTCCATCCCAAAGATAAATAACTCATAGCGTTCCGTCAGGAGCGGATCGTCGGCACGGCGCTTCGCTAACGGCGAGAGCACCACCGGATAGTCGACGACGAACGTCGGAGCCTGCAGTTGCGGCTCAACGATACGCTCAAAGAGTTTATCGAGGGCATGCGCGTGAGTCGGTGACGGCGGCAGCCCCCAACGCGGCAAGAGCGCCGCAGCACGCTCCGGATCGAGCAACTCCTCACGCGTCAGAGAGCCGTACCGAGCGAAGGCCTCAAGATAACCGATACGGGCAAAGGGTGGCGCAAACGACGCCTCTTTCTCACCGAAACGAATACTCCGATCGGGCGAAACCAGCGTCGCGAGATGGGCGAAGAGCGCTTCGTTAAAAGCCAGCATCTCTTCGACCGACCAGTACGCCGCGTACAACTCGAGCATCGTAAACTCAGGATTATGACTCGTATCGATGCCCTCGTTACGAAAGATGCGCCCGATCTCGTAGACACGCTCCATGCCGCCCACAATACAGCGTTTGAGTGCAAGCTCGGTCGCGATGCGTAGGTCGAAGTCCACATCGAGTGCATTCGCATGCGTCCGAAACGGGCGCGCCGTCGCTCCGCCGGCGATCGGCAGCAACGTCGGCGTCTCAACCTCGTAAAAATCGTGACGATCGAGAAACTCGCGCATAGCCCGAATGATGCGACTACGCAGCAAGAACGTCTCGCGAACCGATGGATTGACCGCAAGGTCGAGGGCTCGGCGTCGATACCGATACTCGACGTCGACCAAACCGTGCCATTTATCGGGGAACGGTTGGATCGCTTTCGAAAGAACGGTCAGCTCTGCCACGCGCAGCGTCAATTCGCCCATCCGTGAACGAAAGAGCGCTCCGCGCACACCGACATAATCTCCGCGATCCAAGAGCGTACAGGCGGTGAAGAGTTCGTCGCCGATCTCATCGCGCCGAATATACAACTGCAGACGTCCTTCGCGATCGTGAAGATCGAGAAAAAACGTCTTCCCCTGATGCCGAATGGCCATCACTCGACCCGCTAGCGAGAATGCCTCGGTTGTCAGACCGTCTTCAGCGCTCAGCGAGGCATAACGCTCGGCGAGATCACGCGTCGCGGCATCGACCGAGTACCGCGTCACGGCGTAGGGATCGGTACCGAGTTCACGCAACGCATCGAGATTGGCACGGCGCGCTGCGATAAGCGCTTCAAGACCACTGCCGGACGGGCTATCGGTCGCCGACGACTCCGTCGGATCAGCCTCCTGCGACACTACGACTCTTTCGGAGATGCCGCAGCGACCTTCCGCGCCTTCTTGCTCGAAGCGATCTTCTCGATCGTATACTGCATAACGCCTCGAGGCGTACGCACATCGATCGTATCGCCGGCTTTGTGACCGATCAACGCGGCACCGAGCGGTGACTCATTCGAGAGTCGATGATTCGGTGGGTCGGACTCGGCTGAACCAACGATCGTAAAGTGGTATTTCTTGCCGTCGTGATCGGTCAGATGGACCTCCGAGGCAAGGTGTACTTCACCGTCGTGATAATCGGAGCTATCGATAACGCGGGCGTTGCGCAACATCGCTTCAAGTTTGAGAATACGACCCTCAACGAAAGCCTGTTCTTGCTTCGCATCCTCATACTCGGCGTTTTCCGAGAGATCTCCGAACTCTTTCGCCTGACGGATACGGTCGTTCACATCACGACGATGCACGGTTTTCAGCTCATCGAGCTCCTCTTGGAGCTTCTGGAGACCTTCGGCCGTGAGCACGACCTCTTTTTCATTACGCTCGCTCATCGCACGCTACCTCGACTTCCGACAAAGAGCCGACCTGCAAGTTGTCCACGCCTTTACGGAGGACCTCTCTGCTTGAGAAACGAGATGCGGTGCCCTACAGGGCGAAATGTTCCCAGAGAGAATCGTCGCCTTCTCAATGCGAGGAGAAACGCGAGAAAGATGAGGGTGACGTACCGCACCGACACGAGAATCTGCCGCTTCCTTTTGACGCTGCTACTCTGCATCGGGACTCTCCGACCGATACCGACCGAGGCGGCGGTCACGTACTCCGTCAATGTTCAAGATCCGACTCAGAGCAACGCGCTCAGCCTCACCGGCACCGCCCCTTTCGATGCATCGAGCGGTGCCGGCAACGACACCGCAGCACACGACCATGTGATCCGCACCGGCGATACCATCACCTACGAGGTCGACTACAGCACGAGCGGTGGCGCAAGCACCGACCTCACGATTACCAGTACCGCCCCGAAAAACGGTGCGACACTCTACGCCGACTGGCAGAGTATGTCGACCAACTGCATTGGAGCCTCGGCGATCTCCGCCGACGGGCAGAGCATCTCATGCCATCTCGGTGCGATACCCAGCGGTTCCAACGGCATTCTCCCGTTTGTGCTCAAAGTGCGCGGCGACGTCCCAAACGGGACGCAACTCACCCCGCCGACGTTCACCATCGCGGATCCGACGGCGAGCTCACCTCCAACACCCGTAGCGACGACAGGGTACGTCGAGTCGAACTTGACAGCCGCGGCGCAGAACTACGACACCGTATCGGCGACGCCTATCGCCGACCTGGACGCATCGCAATCCTATTTCAAGTACACGACAAGCGGCCCGGGCGGCGTCAACGGCTACTACCTCACGACCGCCTTTACCATTCATCAACTCAATACAAACGGCAAAGGCACCGCCGGCTTTAGCGACCCGATCACCTTTACGGTCAACTCACCGATCGATAGCGGCGGAGCGACGATTCCCAACGTCAGCCTCTATGGATCCGGTGCAACGGCATGCGGCGTCTACGGCGCCAATAATGGTGCGACGGGAACAGGTGTAGGGCTCGCGGTTCTGTACGGCGCTCTCAATGTTTGGGGTGGCAGCACCGCAACGAATTCGGTCATAAACTCCGGCACCATTACTTGCTCGCAGCCAGGCGGCATCGGGACACCGGTGACGGTCACGATCAGTGGCGAAGATGCGTCGGGGCGCTGGTATCCGACACAGAATCTCTGGGGGCAATCGCTCCCCGTAACCGAACGAGATATTGTCAGCGGATACATCAACTGGTTTCTTCCGGCATCCGTAATTGAAGGTTCGCCATATAACGGTACGATCAGTGCCGTGAAAAGTGTCTTCGGTAATTTTTCTCCAACGAGCAATGCGAATCAAACCAATGCGGCCGAGCCGACGGCAAACAATGCGCCGAACTACGGCGGATTTGTTACAACCAGCATGTACGGACTCACTCGCTTTGAGCAAACGACGTCAACATTTCTCCCACCATATGGTCCCAATTCATACATTGCAGGGAGTGGCTTGGTTGGGCCGGCACAAGAATTCGTTATCTATGCAGTCAACGAGAACTACGGTATTACGACCCTCACCAATCCGATGCTCTGCATCAAGATCGATCCTACTCGAGTTCAGCCCATCAATTTCGACAGCACAACGAATATCGTGAATTGGTATACCAGCGTCGCCTCAGGAGGAGCATTTATCAGCGGCCCCACGACTACGGTAGAGTTTGGAACGACACCGCTCGGAACGACGGGAGCATACGGCAGTGGTCAACAGACAGCGACCTGCGCCGAGAGCGGTCCATGGTACTCCTCGATAGCTGCCGTCCCTAGCGGGACTCCGATCACGAAAATTCGTGCGTTCCTCAGTTCTCTCACTCCGGGGCAAGCATACACTGTATTGGTTGCGATCAAAACGCTTGGGAACAGCGTCAATCCTGTGGGTTCGACGTTGACGACGTGGTTTCATAATACGTCGGATCAAACGACGCAACCAGACTATAATGCAGTCGGATCTAACTATGATACGGTCACGATTATCGGTGCACTCGCACGTACAACGATCAGCGTCACCAACGGTTCAACGATTAACGCCGGGTCAAACATCGCCTACTCGATCGCTTCTACACTGACCAGCAGCTCGACGGCGACGCTCTCGAATGTCACGTTGACCGATACCTTACCATCCGGCGTATCGTATGTTGCAGGATCGGCCTCGCTGACACCAACAAGCGTCACGGTCAACGGTGACGGCACGACAACACTCATCTGGAATTTAGGCAACACTCCCGGCAATCTGCCGACGGTCACGTTCTCCGGTTTGATCGCCGGAACGGTTGTGAACGGCTCCGTGTTAACGAACACGGCCGTCGTCTCCGATAGCGACGATAGCACAGCCGCAACGTATCGCACGTCGACGGTATCGACTACGGTTCAGAACACAGCTTCTTTTACGATTTCGGCGTCAACAACGACACCGAATCTCAATCCCTCGGCGACGATTCCATATCTTTTCTCGTATGCGAATCTTTCGGCATCACCGGCATCGGGCTACGACGCTATCGCTCTTCTTCCGACCAATGGCAGCAACGGAACGACGTTTCATGGTTCGATTGCCTATGCAACTATCAGTGGCAGCAACGGTGAGAATATGCTCTTTACCAGCCGCAACGCCGCACTCATCGATACCGATCCCGGTTGCCAATCGAACGGCGGCAGCGTCACTAGCGGCTGTGCACAGCTTGCAAACAGCACGACGTGGTGTACCCAAGCAAATTTTGGGACGACAGGCTGCCCGGCGAATGCCGCCGCAGTCACCGCAGTACGCATACAAGAGGCGACAAGCATCCCCGGGCCATCGAATACACATACGGTAACGCTCAACGTCTCACCGATCGGCAATACGCCCGGGGATGTCTATCGTGCAGCGTATACTGCGCGCGTCGATGGCCTGAGCAATCCGCTTACCTCAAACACGGTAGAGATTGACGTGACGCAACCGCAACTCTCTTTACTGCTCAGTTGCATCAGCCCGGCCAACTGCCAAACATCGACGACTCAAGCAGAGGGCACACTCGAGAGTTACCAACTCGTCTTTACCAATACGAGTCAAATTGCCGAATCAAGCATCGTTCTTACGACACACATCCCGTATGGAGCGACGCTCCAAGTCGGATCGGTAGGCTTCACCCCCGGGACAAGCGGCCTTGGAGCAACGATAAGCTACTCAACGACGGCGAGTGCGCCGTATGTTTATGGCTACACTCCGGTCAGCGGAGGCTGCGGGGCACCGAGCGGCTTCGATCACTGTGTGACCAGCATCATGTGGACTCTCAGCGGTAGCCTCTCGCCGACGACGCCGAACAACACGGGCACGCTCACCTTTAGCATCCGGATTTAGGGTATCTCGTGAATGGGCCGCGAATCTGTTGGGGCAGCGCTGGACGGAAATCATCTCGGCAGCACGGGGAAAGCCACGCTTGCCTTGCCTCCAGATATCTTCTGACATAGTTGACATTATAGCAATTTGCTATAAAATAGCCTCATGCACGTCATCTCAAGAAAAGCGCTTGCGGACTTCTGGACGAAGCATCCGACGGCGCGGATACCCTTGGAGGCGTGGTATCGGATTGTAAAGACTTCCGACTTCGGCATGTTCGTCGAGGTCAAACAGGCCTTCAACTCAGTGGATTACGTGCCGCCCTATACGGTATTCGACATCGCGGGTAACCACTTTCGTGTCATCGTCGTGATGCATTACAACAGGCAAAAACTCTATATCCGCCATGTATTTACTCATGCGGAGTATGACGACTGGAACAAAAAGCAGAGGAAGAAATCATGAGCATACCCACGATAGACACGCAAACCTTCGCTCCGGCATGGCACTCGCTCCAGAGGGCGCTGCCGGTCAAAATCCGTCCCATTCGGGACGAAGAGCATCATGCGCAAATGGTCGAGGTGATGAACGCCCTTCTCGACGTCGTAGGCGACGATGAAGAGCATGAATTGGCAGACCTGCTTGATCTGATGGGGCAGCTCGTCGAAGATTACGAATCCTCACGCCATGGCGTCCCCGATGCCGCTCCACATCAGGTACTGCATTTCCTCATGGATCAGCACGACCTGAACCAGACGGATCTCGCTAACGAGTTAGGCGGGCAATCCGTCGTGAGCGCCATTCTCAACGGTAGACGGACAATCAACGCACGGCAGTCAAGGGCACTTGCCAAACGCTTCGGGGTCTCCCCCGCCGTGTTTATCGGGTCATCTGATCAGTTCCGTTACCACAACACCTCTTCGTCCTGATAAACAACCTCGAACAAGCGTTGCCGCGCCATTAAGCAAACCGCACGACGCGCGGCTCGATGGCGTACATCGCGATCAACGCATCGTACTGCTCATTGGCGAGACCAAGCGCCGCACTGCCGGGCGGCAAGGCTCCCGGCGTCGCATTCTCGACCCAATCCGGCAAAGGGTGGGCACCCTGCGTTGCGATCAGCATCGCTTCGAGCACATTGCTCCCAAACGAGCGCCCACCCATCTCAGGCGTCGTCGTGACGACGGAGGCGACACCGCGACGCTCAAGATCAGCGAGATCCTGCTGCGTCACCGTATTGGTCACAATCATTGCGCCCGGTAAACGATCCGGCAGATAGCGCCGCAGAAAATGGAAATCGCCGGCGATAATATCGGCCTCTTCGTAGTACGCCGGATATTTCGGCTGCGGCGGTCGCTCCTGTGCCTTACCGGTCGGATAGAAAAACTGAAACGGGAGTTTGCAGGCATCGGGCAGATACCGACGCGCCATCTCTTCAAAGGTGTGCAGATCGCGAACCGGTTGATCGAGATCGAGCGCGAAGATAAAATCGCCGAACAAGACCTGTGCGCCCGCCGCTACGAACGCCTGCGCCATACCGAAACGATCGAGGGCGCTCACCATGAGCACCTTGGTACCGGCAAGCGTGATCCCGAGGCGCTGCTGCAAAAACGCGACGGCACGCCGTTCAAGCGTCTGTTTCAAACCGCTACCATCGACGATCGGCGTCTGCCGCACCGCTCGCAGCAGACGCAAGCCGTCTCGCATCGCATAGCGTTCCGTACCGACGGCGAGCAAAACATCGATTCCGCCGAGCCCAAATGCATCGACGACGCCGTCGTATTGTTGCAATAAGGCAACGGCACGATCGATCGAGCCATCGCTCCCAAGGCGTTCGACGACGAATGAACGATCTTGCAACGTCACGACGGTACGATGATCACGTCGCGCCGAACCGAGCGAGACCGAGAGCACACGTCGCTCGCTCATAGGGCACCGAGCGCGGCGGCTCGACGTATCGCCTTCACCTGATCTTCGCCGATACTCCGATCGAAGCACCGCATATCGGCAAGCGTAAAACCACACCGTTGTGCCATCTGCCACATCTCCACGACCCGCTCACGCGCGATACCGCGTCCTAGCGTGTAAGACTCGAAGCGCCCCTCCAAGGCGAGGACCATCGTCTCCGACATACAGGCGAGCGCCGTCCCCGGACTGATGCCGAGGCGAAACTCCCGACCAGGCTCGCGCACCCGCTCCCAACGTGGTCGACCAGGCATGCGAAGTGTGCCGCCTTCGATCACTAAAACATCGGGGCGTTGCTCCACGACACGCGGCGCGATCGTATGCGGCAATGAGAGCTCGCAGACCACCGCTCCAGAACGAAGATCCTCCGGTTCAATCAGCGTACGGGTCGAGGCGGCGGCGGTCAGAATGAGATCACCTTGCGCCACTGCGGCAGCGACGTCGGTCGTCCAACTGCTCGGTACGGGCAGTTGCGGTGCGACACGCTCATGGAAGGCGGCAAGCCGCGTCGCATTCGGCGCGACCATGATGACCCGTCCGACACGTTCGGCGATCAAGGTAAGGCAGGCAGCACCGATCGATCCGGTCGCGCCGAGAACGACCGCCGTCGCCTGCTTCGGTACGATATCCATCGCTGCGGCACCGCGGAAGAGACTCTCGACACCGGTTGCGATCGTCAGCGTATTCCCCGTCGTCACCGGAATCGGCGATCGACTAGCGATCGTGACACCGCCGTCGCCGACAATGCCGCTGAAGGCGCCGAGTCCGGCGATCTGAGCACCGCGCTCGACCCCGAGTTCGATCGCACGCCCGATCCTGGCAAAGACCTCCTCGCGAGGTAACGTGAGCATCTGTTCGGGCAACAAGGGTGCCGAGACGAACCACCCCTCGATCTCGCGACCATCGGGGGCTTGTACGCCGGTAATGTGAGCGGCGACATACGGCGGCATCCACTCAAGAATCTTGCGGATAATCGGCTCGCCCTTGCCGACGGCGCCGGGTTCGTAACGAGCGACATCGTCCAGCGACGTCGGATGAATAACGAAACAGAAGCGATTCAAGGACTATGCGGCGAGTTCGAGTTGGATCGAGACAGGATCCATAGGAGCAAGGGGCCTCACGGACTCACCTTCTTCTCGGTAGAGACCGACAGCCTCAGGTAGAGAGGCCAACAACTCATCGATCGTACGCCCCATCACCAGCAGACCGGGCATCTCATCGATCATGCACTCCATCCCCCGTCCCTTGCCTGCTCTAGTGCAATCGTATATCTCACGGTAGACCTCCATCATGGTGAGAAAACCTCATCGCCAGCGACCTTTGATTTGCTTGATCAGTCGCTCTGCCAACCCTTGACCAATCTCATCGGTCCCGTGATCGGGAATGATCACAGGATATGGGTAATCCGGATGGACAACTTCTTATGACTCCCTCTTTGAGAACGCAACGACCATCCATTGGCTTTGGCAAGAGCAATCGCTTGCTTTGCATTCATCTTGCAGCACATCGTAACACAGGAGCGGAGTCATGGAAACGAGCCATCTCGCATATGCATTGGCCCGGTCTCGACCTCGCGCTTGAGTGCGGCCAACATCATCTCACTGTTCTCGCGGACCTTGCGTAAGAGCGTTGGACCGATCAATTCGGCGAGCGTCGGCACACCGAAATCATACTCAACGGTCAGCACGACTTCGGTCCCTTCCGAGACGGTGGTGCAGGTCCAACTCCCTTCGAAACGATCGAGGTCGCCTTCAAGCAGTCGATAGACGATGCGGCAGTGTTCATCGTCGAAGCGATCCTCTTCGGTCCACTCGATCGGTGCGTCTTCGATCATCGTTTTCCAACGAGTAATCACACGATCGGGGTATCTTTCGAGCACGGTCACCGACTCGACATCCGGCATAAATTCGGGAAAACGCTCTTGCTGCTTCGCTAACTCATAGACGGCGACAGCAGGAGCGAAGATGACGATACGCGTCTCAACGTACGGCAGCGGAGAAGCTCCTTACGAAGGTGGGCCTCCGCACTGCGAAGACCTCGAGATTGCGAAGAATTCCACCTACGATACCCTGCTTACTCTTCGCATCCACCGAGATTCGTCAATGCACCCAGTTCACGCCATGCGCGAGCGACCCCGGCACGGAGCGCGGCCAAGGCTTCGGCGATCTGCGCTGCATCGACGATAAGCGGCGGCTCGAGGCGAATCACACGCTGCTGATTGAGCGTCCAAGCCGCCGTCACGCCGTGATGGAGCATCTCAGGCAGAATAGCGCCGCCGTACCCTTCGTGCCGCAAGACGACGCCGACCAATAAGCCGCGCCCCCGCACCGTCTCGATCACGCCGGGATACTCGTCGGCGATCGCGCGGGCGCCTGCAAGCAATTGAGCGCCGCGCATCGCCGCGCGCTCGGCGAGCCCTTCTTCTTCGAGCACGTCGAGCGCCGCCAGGGCGGCGGCACAGGCAAGCTCATTGCCTCCAAAGGTCGATGTATGCAATAGCGGATCTTGGCGATACGCCGCCTCCCAGAGTCGAGCGGTCGTGATCATTGCCCCGATGGGGATCACTCCACCCGAGAGTCCTTTCGCCAAGGTCATCACGTCGGGTACGACACCCTCGGTATCGGCGGCGAAACGGGCACCGCAGCGACCGAGCCCCGTCTGCACCTCATCGAGAATGAGCAAGACTCCGGCGCTGCGGCAATGGACGTGTGCCGCAGCGAGATACCCCGCAGGCGGCAGATTGACACCGCCCTCGGCTTGAATCGGTTCGACGATAAACGCCGCAGCGCCGGGCAACGCCGCCTCAAGAGCGGCGAGGTCGCCGAACGGTACACGGAGCACGTCGGCGAGCAGCGGCTCGAATGGCCTCCGGAACGCATCGCGTCCGCTTACCGAGAGCGCGCCGAACGTCTTGCCATGGTAGGCTTGGTCGGTCGCCACGAAGCGGGTTCGCCCCGTCGCGGCTCGAGCCAATTTGAGCGCCGCCTCGACGGCCTCGGTGCCGCTATTCGTCAAAAACGAGAGAGCGAGATCGCCCGGGGTCAACTCGGCGAGGCGCTCTGCGAGACGAGCCAAGACGGGGTTGAACATGGTCTTCGCCGAGAGCGGCATACGCTCAAGCTGATCACGTACCGCGGCGAGCACTCGCGGATGCCGATGCCCGAGGGTAAAGACCCCATAGCCGCCGGCGAAATCGAGATAGGCTTTGCCCTGTGCATCCCAGACGGTACATCCCTCGGCGCGTACCGCCGTTGGGCTACCCGAGAGACGCATCACCCGAGCGAGCGTAGGATTCACATACCGTCGATAGGCCTCGTAGACCGCCGTCGGATCGACCCGATCCGAGGCATCATCGAGGCTCATGTGGCGGCGCGCTCTACGTCATCGACGATACGCTCGATCGTGTCGAGACTCTCGCGGGCGGTGAGGGTGCGCATGAGTCGCTCACGCGCCTCGCTCGCTCCCGGGAACCCCTTGAGGTAGTAGCCGAGGTGCTTACGCATCTGCGGCACGGCACGCGACTCGCCGAGTTCATCGACCATCGTCGTATAGTGATGCATCGCGTAACGTAAACGCTCGGCGGCGGGCGGCGTCCCACGAGGGACCCGCCCCTCGAGCAAAGCGTATAGATCGGCGGCGAGCCAAGGATTGCCGAGAATGGCACGACCGATCATCACCGCATCGACCCCGCTCTCCAGCATACGTGCGTAGGCTTGCGGAGCGTCATGGAGATCGCCATTGCCGATAACGGGTATGCTCACCGCCTGCTTCAGTCTGGTGATATGCGTCCAATCGGCTTGGCCGCGATAAAACTGACGAGCGGTACGCGCGTGTAAGGTAATCGCAGCGACGCCGACGCTCTCGGCACGACGCGCCACATCGAGATAGACCAGGTCGTGCTCGGTCCAGCCGAGGCGCATTTTGACGGTCACCGGACAATCGACGGCGGCGACGACGGCTCGCATAATCTGCTCGCAACGATCGACATCACGCAGGCAGGCACTGCCACCCTCGGTACGCGTGACTTTCGGTGCGGGGCAGCCAAAGTTAATGTCGACGATATCGGCGCCGCATTCACGTACGACTCGAGCGGCGGCGGCCATAACCACGGGATCGCTGCCCCAAAGCTGCGTCGACACCGGTCGCTCAAGACCGTGTTGATCGATCATCTCCATGGTACGACGCGAGCCGTATTGCAGCGCGGTCGCCGAGACGAACTCCGTCACGGTTAACCCAAAGCCGAAAGGGCGGTACAACGCGCGCATCGTCCGATTTGTCACGCCGGACATCGGCGCCAATACCACCGGCGGCCAAATCGCATGTGTACCGATTCGCAAGGGACGAGGCGGCGTAGCTAAGGCAGAGAGGTCACCGAGGGATGCAGTCATGTCACCGTTGCGAAGAGAGAAGAGCGAAATGAGCCCCCTGAGGATCGATGCATGGGGCGATCCAGCCGCCACCGGGGATCGGTTGAGGATCGATCAACACGGTCCCACCATGTTTCGCGACACGAGCCACTGCATCATCGATAGACGCGACGTTGAAGTAGTAGAGCCAGGCAGAGGGTTGTGACGTATCGTGCGTCTTGCACATACCGCCGACCGGTGTATCGTCGACAAGAAAGATCTGATAGAGCCCCATCGGCCCCATATCGACCGCCTCACCCTTCGTCCAACCGAAGATATCGGCGTAAAAGGCAAAGGCATTCTCCCAATCGACCGAACGCAACTCATGCCACCCGACGTAACCCGGCGTCCCAGGCGGGATCGCCGAACGAGTCTCACGACCAAATGGTGTCATCAACATGAAAGCGGCACCGTACGGATCGAGGACGACGGCGAGTCGACCGACATCGGGGAGATCCCACGGTCGGCGAAAAACCGATCCACCTCGTGCGAGGATACGTTCGACGTATGCATCGACGTCGGCGACATGGATGTACCCGGTCCAGACTCCGCCGGGCATCGTATCGCGCAGCTCTTCAGGCATGAGCATAAGACCGCCGACCCCGCGATCGCCGACCGAAAACACCGTATAGGCGGGATCGCCGACCTCGGCCGGCTTGGCGCTCCAACCCATGACCGCAGAGTAGAAGGCCTCTGCTGCTCGTGGGTCTTCGGTCACGACGTCGTACCAGAAAAAGTTGTTCATGGGCTCTCTCTCGCCGCGAGACGATCGAGATCCTCGCGATACGGCAGGGACTCCTTGCATAACGCGGTACGCCGACGACATGTCGGAGGAGCGATCGATCGCGGAGCTAGACGATTGGCTCACCCTCATCGAAGAGGCACTAACGCGGAATCCGCATTTCGAGACACTCCTCTATGAACATGCAATCACCTTGCATGCCCTCGGCCGCAACGGCGAAGCCGAGCGTGCCTATCATCGGGTACTCGCCCGAAATCCGCGTCAGAGCTACGCCTATCTCGGCCTCGCCAACCTTGCGCTATCGGAGAATCGCCTCGATATCGCCGTCGGTCACTGGCAACGACTCCTCACGGCGTGCCCCGATCTGCCGGAGGCGTATCTTCCCCTCGCGGAATACGCCCTCTTCACCCACGACGATACCGCCGCACGCGATCTCTACACGCGCGTTTTAACCATCGCACCGAACCATTCCGCAGCGCACCGCGGCCTGGCGGTGGCGCTCGACCGACTCGGCGATCGCGTCACCGCCGGGTCTCATGCGCGCCGGAGCATCGAGGCGCCGGGCTGGAACCGTCTGCCGTGTCGCGATCCTCATCGCAGCCGCCGCGTCGCCATTCTCGTCTCGCAGGATGAGCAACGTCAAAGCCTCAACCTCGGTCGCCTCATCGACGGCACGATCTTTGAACGCCACCTCGTTACCGTCGAAGAGATCGATCTTACGGGCGAGATGCCCGACGTGCATCTCGTCGTCGTCGGGATCGGCGACGCGGAGCGAGCGGAGAACGGATTGCATCTCACGGAGCGACTTCTTGACGGCGTTACCGTACCCGTTATCAATCGCCCCGAACATCTTCTCCGCACGAGTCGTATCGAAACGGCGCAACGTTTGGCGACGATTCCGCAGGTTCGCATTCCGCATATCGCGATGCTCTCTCGTACCTCATTGAGCACGCAACAACGCAAGCAGACCTTGGAGCGATCGGGTTTTGTCGTGCCCTTTCTGATCCGTGTACCGGGGCACTTCGCCGGACGCCAATTTTGGCGTATCGACGATGCGGCCGAACTGGACCGTATTCTCGAACGGACAACCTGCACCGATTTTTTAGCGATCGAGTATATCGACACGCGCGATGAGGGCGGCATCTTCTGCAAATACCGCAGCATGTGGGTCGATGGGCATCTCTACCCGCTACACCTTGCACGATCTCCGAGCTGGAAAATGCACTATTTCAACGCCGATATGTCGCATAATCGCACATACCGCGAGCAAGAACAACGTTTTCTCGACGACCATGAAGCGATACTCGGCACCCATCATCTCGCAACCCTAACGTCGATCTTTCGGATACTCGATCTCGACTACGCAGGGATAGACTACGCATTCGATCAGGAGAATCGACTCGTACTTTTCGAAGCGAACGCCGGTATGTGGGTTGCGCCGCCGGGACCGGAGGCAATCTGGGACTACCGCCGCAAGTCAACCAACGCGATTCTGCAAGCAGTGACGACGATGCTGCGCTCACGAGCGTCAACGATTGCGAAGAGACCGTTTACGGTATGACATTGACACCGCCGCAGACGACGATCAACGTCTTACCGATACCGTGCAATATCCTCGGGCGCAGATACGGCAACGCGAGCGCCGCGCCGCAAGCGGGCTCAACAGCGACACGGTGATCAAGAAGAAAGCGTCGTGCGGCGCCTTGGGCTTCTTCGTCGGTCACGATAACACTGGTAATTGCACGTCGCTGCGCCCAGGCAAGGGAGGCTTCACAGACACTGTCGGTAGCGAGTGACGTAGCGATACCGGAGACCTGCGAGAGACGTACGACGCGACCGGCCTGAAGCGCGGCGGCGTATGAAGCCGTACCGACCGTCTCGACGGCGAAGAGCTGAACATCGTGCCATCCCGCTCGCTCAAGACCCTGCATAACGCCACACAAGAGGCCGCCGCCGCCGACCGCAACGACGACCGCATGCGGTCGCCAGCCGGTAGCGGCGATCTCATCGATGAGCGTCGCATGCCCCTCCCACAGGAGCGGATCGTCGAACGGATGCAGATAGGCATCGCCCGGCCGCAGACTCGCTTGTGCAGCAAGATGTGCTTCGCGCCATGTCCTGCCGATCACCTCGATCGTCGCACCCTCGAGTTGAATACGAGCACGTGCCGCTTCACCGGTCGTCTCAGGGAGTATCACGTGCACGGGGATGCCGAGATGACGACCGACGTAAGCGACGGCGAGGCCGGCATTGCCGCCCGACGAGGCGATAAAGCGGCGCGCTCCCTGCTCCAGATATCGGCGACAGGCATAGCCCATACCACGCAATTTAAAAGAGCCTGAAGGTTGAGCAGACTCCATCTTGAGCATGATATGCCCATCGACTAAGAGACTCAGAGGCAACGACTCGACGAATGGAGTCTCAATATGGAGGCGTGGATTCAGAGAAGTCACACGCGATCCGATACGCCCGAGAAACCACCCTCACGTCGACTCGCCACCACGAGTCCCTCGAGAACCAAGGTGGGGACCACGTCATCGATGACCGTCGTCTGCGCGGCGATAATATCGGCGAAACCGCCGCTGGCGACGACGGGTGCCGCGTATCCGAGCTCGTTACGAAAGCGTGCCACCATACCTTCAGTCTGTGCAACGGCGCCGTAAAGTACACCAGACTGCAATGCGGCGACGGTCGTGCGCCCGATCGCATGCTCCGGTGCGGCCAGAGCGATCTGCGGGAGTTTCGCGGCTCGATCGATCAACGCATCGAGCGCGATATGCATCCCCGGCGCGATGGCGACGCCCGCATACGCTCCCCGGCGGTTCACGGCGGCGTACGCCGTCGCGGTACCGAACGTGATCACGATCACCGGCGCGCCACGTCGCTCGCGAGCGGCATACGCGGCGGCGATGAGATCGGCACCGACTTCACCGGGGCGCTCGGTATCGATCTCCATCAGCCGTTGCTCGCTCGGACGAAAGAAACACGGCTCACGACCGAAGAGACGCTTCGCGGCTTCGACCAACTGCGCATCGACGGCCGGGACGACACTGGCGACAACGATCTGCCGTACATGCGTAACGGCGAGACTCGTGACCGAGAATAAATGGCCGATCACGACGACGTACTCATCGGCGGTACGATGCCTCTCCGTACGCAGGCGCCACGTTTGTACGCAGCGCCCCTCATGAAAGACTCCCAGCTTCGTCTCGGTATTCCCGACGTCGCAGGCGAGGACGAAGTCACTCACTGATCGTTGCCTTATCTCGTCAATTATGCAGAGACGAGATTCGCGAAGTGCGCATCGACCTGCGCTTTGACTTGTGCCGTATGATGTACGACGACATCGGGCATCGTCGCTTGTTCAATGCCGAAGACTTCAAACTTCGAGACCCCAAGAAAGCCGAGAAGTGCTTTGACATAGGGATCGAGGAAATTCAGCGCCTGCATCGGTCCGTTCATATAGCCGAATCCGCCGTAAGACGTGCAGAGATAGGCACGCGTCCCGGGATCGAGTACGCCACGATACTCACGACCGACGATCTCGAAGGTTTGGTTGATACGAACGACTTGGTCGATCCACGCTTTAAAGGCGGCGGGTACCGAGAAATTATACATGGGGACGGTAAAGAGCAAAATCGAAGCGCTTTTCAATTCAGCGATCAATTCATCACTCAACGCGGTCGCCGCCCGCAATTCCTCGGTCATTTGATCGGGCGGGGCATAGAAACCAGCGATCGTCTCGTTCGTAATTTGCGGCACCGGATGCGTCGCAAGATTGCGACGGACGATCCGTAGGCCCGTCTGCTGATTCAGCAGATGCTGTTCGACATGATCGCCGAGTTCGTGACTATGTGAACCGGTTGTACGGGCACTCGCATCGATACGCAGGAGAGTCGGCATAAAACTACCTCAGACATCACTCTTGAAGATACAGCGACGGAGTTCGGAGATCGCGCCCGTCCCCCTTGCGCGATGGTCGGCGTTCGGGCCTAACGTCCAAGCACGGCGTGCCAATACCAAACTCCCCACCCACCGACGGCCGACGACCAGAGAACGAGCGGTGTGAACCAACGTGCAGGGCCTGAGACGAGAGCGAGCGCCGTCAATGCGATGAGAAACGGCTCGGCATCCAAGGCATGACGCATGCCGAATTGATCGTAGCCATCGACGTAGTACAGCAGCGACGGCACGGCGGTCAGCAGCGTCGCGAGCCAGAGCAACCAGACCGTCGGATACGGACGACGTGCGGCGAAAGCGAACGCCAGGAAGGGACTCGTCACCGGCAATCCGATTCCCGTCATCGGCGAGAGAAGCCACGGCGCATGCGGCACAACGATGGGCAGCGCAAAGAACCAAGCCACCAGCTCACCGGGCAGATACCGTAGTTGAAAGGGAGAGCCCGTCGGCGACCCTGCCGTATCGAGGTGATACCAAGCGGTGTATCCGATGTCGTAGGGCACTCCCCAGCGCGCCAGGTTGTAGGCGATATCGCCACACAAGGCAAGACCGACGACGATCGTGTAGGCGACAACGACCTGCGAACGAGATCGACGCCGCACGAAGACGAGAAGTAGCGCTTCGATGGGAAGGGCCCCGAGCATCGAGAAGCGCGCCGCCGTCGCGGCACAGCCGTAGAGAGCGACGAGCCACGAACGTCCCTCGCCCCAGATCTCGGCGAGGGCGAGCATCGTCGCAGCGAATGCGGCAACGTGGGCGATGAACCAGACATCGCCGAGCGAAGCGCACCACCAGAGGTCGGTCCCGGCGAACGTCGCGAGCGTCAACCAACCGACTCTCGCTCCCGGCAAACCGAGGGCGGTCAAGAGGCGCCAGGCAGCACTGATCGCCACGCCGCACAAGGCGACGCCGAGCAAGGTCTGGTTTGTCGCCGCACCCCACAACGCCACAAACGGTAGAAGCAGGACGGCGGGCAGCGGCCCCTCGATCACGTAGTGCTGCCCGTGCCAAGGTAAAGCGTCGATGTATGCTCCCGGCCATGCGATCGCGAGATGCCCATGAAGCATCGCCTGGGCGAGCAAGACCTGATTGTTGTACGGCGTCGCGCGCCATCCGCCGCTGATCAACGCAACGATAGAGGCACAGAGTCCGACGAAGGCGGCCCGCTGCGGTATGGTTACCGACTGGCGGAGGAGACGCACTCCGTCTCGAAGGTGGGTGCATGCATCTCGTATGTGTTTCACCACGCCGGAGCTTGGCACGATGACCTCAAGCAGCCTTCCACCGCAACGCATCGTCATCGCCGAACCGTTCGCCGAATCGGGGATCGCCGTGCTTCGTGAGGCCGGGTTCCGGGTCGACTCGTACGTCGGTGCAAGCCGCGCCGAACTTCAAGCCGCACTCGCCGACGCCGATGGACTCATCGTCCGCTCGGAGACGCGGGTCGATCGTGAACTCCTCGCTGCCGCTCCGCGTTTAGCTGTCGTCGCACGAGCAGGTGTCGGCGTCGACTCGATCGATATCGCAGCGGCGACCGAGGCCGGTATCGTAGTGCTCAACGTTCCGGCGGCGAACAGCCTCGCCGCGACTGAGCAAACCTTCGCGTTGATGCTCGCGCTGGTTCGGCACGTCGTCCCGGCGGCCAACGCTCTGCGAGCAGGTATCTGGGATCGCAAACCCTACATCGGCACCGAACTCGCCGGTAAAACGCTCGGCATCGTCGGGCTCGGTCGCATCGGCGGCCTCGTCGCTCAGCGCGCCCGCGCCTTCGGCATGCGTCTTCTCGCGACCGACCCTTTCATCACGCAGGCTCGTGCAGAGTCGTTTCACGCGACCCTGCTGCCGTTCGACGACTTGCTCGCTCAAGCAGATCTGGTCACCTTTCATGTTCCCTTAACGCCTCAGACACGCGGGATGCTCGATGCAACGAAGCTCCGACTCTTGCGCCCTCACGCATATCTCATCAACTGCGCCCGGGGCGGCGTTATCGAGGAGCAGGCTCTCTTTGAAGCGCTGGAAAGCGGGCAGATCGCCGGAGCGGCGATCGATGTCGTTGCGACCGAGCCGCCTCCCGCCGATGGCCCCGGTGCCCGTCTCCACCGCCACCCGAAGATCGTTGCGTCGCCGCACCTCGGCGGCTCGACGCATGAAGCCTTGGAGCGCATAGCAGTAGAGCTCGCTCGGGATGTAACGTCGGTTCTCAACGGCCAGCCGGCGGGCGGGGCGGTGAACGCGCCGCAGATTGTCGATGAGCGGTTGGAGCCTTTCATCGACCTCGCCTTCCGACTCGGACGTATGCTGCCGCAACTGACGCGTGACGCCGTCCACACTCCGCTCCGTCTCGCCGTTGAGGGCGAGATCGCCGATATCGCCCCCGAGCCGCTGATCTCTGCGGCGCTCGCCGGTTACCTGCAAATGACAACCGATCGCCGCGTCTCCGTCGTCAACGCAAAACGTATCGCCGACGAGCTGGGGATACGTGTCGAAGTACAGCAAAGCTCGGAGACCGACGAATATGCCAGCATGCTACGCCTCAGCACCGGCAGCACGGCACTCGCCGGAACGGCGACACAAAACGGCGCGCGCGTCGTCGAAGTCGACGGCTATAAAGTCGACGCAGCTCTCGTCGGAGCGATGATCCTGACCGAGCATCGCGACGTACCGGGTATGATCGGCAAAGTCGGCACCATTCTCGGACATAGCGAGATCAATATCTCCGCCATGCAGGTCTCACGAGTGCGTAGCGGTGGTGAGGCAACGATGATTCTCAACGTCGATCGCCAAGCCGATGCAGCTACCATCGCCGAGATACGCACCATCGCCGGCATCGCGGCCGTCCGTTCGATCGAGCTATGAGTATCATCTACCTCGCCCGGCACGGCGAGACGACCTGGAACGCCGTCGGGCGTTACCAGGGTCGCCTCGAGTCGGATCTCTCCGATCGAGGGATTGCTCAGGCCCAAGCGCTTGCCGACGCCTTCACCACGGCTCGACGCCACGACGACGCAGTGCCCACACGGATTATCAGCAGCCCGCTGCGGCGCTGCCAAGCGACGGTCGCTCCGCTTGCGGCACGCTTGGAAGTGCCTATCGAGACCGACGATCGCCTGATCGAGATCGGCCATGGTCTCTGGGAGGGTCTCTTCCGTGACGAGATCGCGGAACGCTACCCGGAGATCTATCGCCTTTGGCGCGAGCACCCGAGCGAAGCGATCTTCCCCGAGGGCGAACGCCTCCACAGCGTCGCAGCACGCTGGGCGAGTTTTGCCGAAGACCTCGCGGCACGCGATGAGAACACACTGGTCGCGACCCACGATGCGGTCGTACGCATCGCTCTCCTCGCTCTGACCGAACGCCCGCTCGACGATCTTTGGCAGGTTAACGTCGAAAATGCGGCGTTCTCTGTCCTGACGCGTAACGAAAGACCCGATGGAACGAGGTCACTCCAGCTTCAGGAGGCACTCCGCACCGAGCATCTCGGTGGCCTACGTGCCTCCATCGCTGATCAGGCTCTCTAGAGATGCGCCTTAGCCATCTCTAGTACACGTGAGAAAGCGGCCTCGTCGGTCACAGCGAGATCTGCGAGCGTCTTGCGGTTGAGCGCGATACCGCTACGCTTCAGGCCGGCGATGAGCCGAGAGTAGCTCAGACCCTCACGCCGAGCCGCCGCGTTGATACGTGTGATCCACAATGAGCGGAAGTCGCGCCGACGGACGCGACGATCGCGGTACGCGTAGACCAATGAGTGAATGAGTGCTTCGTTTGCGACTCGGTAATTACGACGCCGAGCGGCCCGAAAACCCTTCACGAGCTTCATGACCTTACGGCGATGCTTCATCTTGTTGAGACCGCGCTTAATCCGTGCCATGTTCGCTCCTAGAAGAGATAGGGAATCTGCGGTGCGAATCGCTTGACGTCACCGGCGAACGTCTGCTGATCTTTGCGGAAGTTCCGCTTCCGTTTCTGCGACTTTTTGCTGAGAATATGACCGCAGCCACTGAACTGATGGCGGTGCAATACCTTACCGGTACCGGTCACCTTCGCGCGCTTCGCCGTCCCGCGATGGGTTCGAATCTTAGGCATCCTCTTCTCCTTCGGTCTCTGCGAATGCTTGATCGTTGTCTTCTTCGTCGTCATGCTCGTCGTGCAGCGACGCATCGGCGCTTTCGGGCAACCCTGTCTTGGCGGCCTCGGCGGCAGCCTTCATACTGGTATACTTCGGTGGCCCGCTCGGGACCGGACGCGGTGCGAAGATCATGAACATATTCTTACCCTCGAGCCTCGGTTCACGCTCGATGAGTGCGATTGGGGTCAGATCCTCGGCGACTCGGTCGAGCAGACGACGCCCGAACGAGGTATAGGTAATCTCGCGGCCACGGAACATGATCGTCACTTTGACTTTACCGCCGTCCATCAACAGGCGCTCGGCCATGCGGACTTTGACTTCATAGTCATGCGTTTCGATCTTCGGACGCAGCTTGACCTCACGCAACTCCCAGTTCTTCTGCTTCTTCCGGGCGTCACGATCTTTTTTCGCCTGCTCGTACTTGAGGCGACCGTAATCGGTAATACGGCAGACAGGAGGAGCAGCCGTCGGTGAGACTTCGACGAGATCGAGACCGCGACCGCGAGCTAGCCCAAAGGCTTGCTCGGTCAACATCACCCCAAGTTGCTCGCCATGTTCATCGATGACGCGCACCTGACGAATGCGGATCTGCTCGTTAATTCTCAATGGTCGTGCGATCGGTCACCTCCGGTGCATGAAAAAACGGAGCCGAAGGCTCCGTCGTAGCAGAGGCGCTCATCATTCCTTTAAAAAGGAAGAATCGAGAACTTCGCACGTTTAGGAGAACCAAGACACCATAAAGATCCTTGGTGGGGGTAGCTCCCCGCTTCAGCCATCGAATGGTAGCAAAGGTCACTTCACCGAGTCAAGGCCAAAGGGGTACGGAACCTTGATATTCCAGTCCTCTCGCACGTTTTTCGTGCAAAAACCAGGCGGCGGCTTAACTCTCCAGCTATCAACCCAGTCGCCGACCGGGCCGACAACTCCAGAAGGCGCGATGCTCGCGTGAAGGAGTCAAGGCACCATGGATGTCCCGCACGATCTCGATGCCGCGTTACGTGCATTACTGCGCGAAGAACGCAAACGGTGCTACCTCAGCGAGGAGGATCTCGCCTTCCTCGATCGATTGCTCGACTCCATCCAAGACGGGAGTCGTGGCGTCTTTGTCGTGATCCATCCCGATGAGCGCATGCAATACATGCTCCTCAATACCAACCGCGCAGGAGCAATCGGCCTGCTTGCGCGTGTCCTCCAGCGAACCGCAGAGACGCTCGAGGGCGGCGAGCATCCGTAGAGTACTTACTCTATTTTCGCGAGATCATCGAGCAACGCGAGCGCATCGTCGACGTCGTCATTCTTCGGAGAGCGGCGCCTCTTTTTCAGACCGGACTTTGCACCGCTCTGCCCTCTCCCGTCGGCATCGCGTCGAGAGCGACGGCGCACACGATAAAATGTTCCAGGGACACGCATACCCTCTTCGTCGTTCTCTCCATCGTCATCAGCGGCGTACGTACACTCATCCTCGGATAACGCGAAGGGCACCAGCGGCAAACCAAGCCCCGAAGCTTGAGCCCACGCGGCATCACGCTCTCGCTGACGACGTTTTTGCGCGGTGGCATCGGCATCGGTGAAAGCGGAGAGAGCGGCAATCTTTGCAAGAGGCTCGAGATCGGGTTTTGCAGAGGTTTTGCGAGGTTCAGCGGATCGACGCGGGGGACTCGTGTACGGCGTCAGACGCTCGTATTGCTCTCGCAGGAAGAAACCGACAAGCCCCGTCACCGTCGCCTCGAAGGCCGGATCTTCGTCTTGATGGAGTGGAGGTCGCCGTCTCTGAACCTCTTCGAGAACGGCGAGTTCTTCGTAAGCTAAGATACTCTCTGCGGCGAGTCTCTCAGGCTCGCTCTCAACGACGACGTGCCGCACGAAGCTCTCCGGCTTCGCCTCTTCACGCTGAGGCACGGGCTCCATCGACTCAAGCGGCCGGGCCACGATCGATCGTGGCGTCACCGGATCCGGCGCGAAGAAACGAAGATCATCCTCAATCTGTAACGCCGCTTCACGAACGTCGCGTAGTGCCTCGGCATGGACGTCGGCACGCTGCTCGATACGAGCCACTTCATCGACCCGCGCGACGACGGCTTCGGGTGAGCGCTGTGTATTTTCGGCCTGCACAGCGAAGCTTTCGTCATCGAGCAGATTCTCAGCGAGGAGTAACTCATTCCCCAGATCGCTGAGTAGTGTCGTTGCCGCGACTTCGAGCGTCTCCCCATCGACCGTCACAAGCAACTCAATAGAGGTCGTGTCGGCGGCAACGGAGGTCGAGATTGCATCGGCGAGGAGCTGTTCGGCGGCCTGATAATCGATCTTGGCGAAGAGCGTCGTAGCGGCATCTTGCATCGACGCTGCCTCATCCGCCGCGCTTTGTAACGCATCCGTTGCAAAGGACGCGCTCTCGTCGAGCGTCACCGCATCGACGAGAGTCTGAGCGATCGGCGTAATATACATGGCGCACACTCAAGCGACAGACGAGGAGAACATCGTGGCATCTCGTTTACCCGGCGAGCGTCCCTCTTACCACGCGCTGCTCTAGAACAAATGCCCTACTGTCGTTGCATGCCTCAGATAGCGAAGCGGAGACCGAGGTAGCCGCTCGTACCGGCACGATCGCTGCCAAAGCCGTAGAAACGCGCCTCAACCGTCGTCAACGGTGCGATACGCTTCCCGACGAACACGTCGTAGATCGTCCCCGTGGAACCGTTGGTATCGAGGCGCGCGACACCGACGCCGGCCCCGATATACGCCGAAGGACGTCCGATTCGTGCCTCGCCGGTCACCGCATACCGGCCGCCGCGAAAGGGGAGCGCGAGCGAGACCTGCGGAGCTATCGGCACCACGGGAAGACTCAGACCCGCTGTAGCAACGACACCAACCGATGCGCCGCCCTGGGCCGGAGCGAAGAAGCCGGCACCTACCGAGGTATCGGCGGCGGCGGGCGAGACCAATCCTGCGGCGAGACATGCAGAGGCGATGAAGATGCGGAGACGCTGCTGTATCATAACGCGTACGCTCCGCTTTTTCGCTACGCTTTCCCTTCAGCGAAGGCGTAGCGTAATCTGCGTTAAACGACTTGAACGGTACGCGCGTACGCAGCGATCATATCGCGCAACGGAAACGAAAGCTCTTTAATTTCATCGATCATATATGCGGGCAAATACGGAGCCATATCGCGCAGTTCACGCATCAAGACGGTAACGCCATTCACGAGTGGCTGCGTCAGACGCAAAGTACCCTCTTCGAGGTCGTCGATAATTGAGACCAACTCCTCGATATGGGCACCGGCGCGAAGCTCGGCCTCGATCGAATCGACGCCTTGCAACATATCTTCTTCGGTATCGAGCGAGGAGAGCAGGCGCTCGCGACGTTGCTCCTCTTGACGCTCCTGTTGCTCCATGACGGCACCGAGGGTATAGCTACCGGTAACGCCCTGCAAAGCGGAGACCGCTTGCTGCATCGTTGCGCGCATCTGATCGTGGGGCAGCAGACTCGTACCGAACGTCACCGCGGCACCGAGGTCGATGCCGTCTTTTTCTTTGGGTGCAATCGCTGGTCGAGTAGCCACGTCGAAGACCCTCCACGAGAAGATGTCTCATCGATCGTAGCACACGATTGTCAAGAGAATGTCATAGCATTGTCTGCTGTACGTTCACGACGAATCGTGATGCGTTTCCCACGGATCGTCGCTTGACGCATCGCAGCAACGATCCGGTCGGCCATGTTGCTCTCGACCTCGACGAGTGCATGGCGATCGGCGATGGTAATCGCGCCGATGACCTGGGAGTCGATCTCCGCCGTATTCGCAATCGCACCGACGAGATCGCCGGGGCCGATACGATCGCGACGCCCCGCGCTCACGAACAATGTCACGGGTGCAGTAAGCGTCCGTGCCGAACGCGCAGCTCCCTTGGCACGCTTCGGCGGAGCAGAGGCCTCGGAGAGGTCTTCGCCCGTCTCGCTGAGGCGCTCATCGGCATGATCGAGCATACGCAGCGCAGCGGCCGCGATATCGATAGCGTCGTGCTCGGTCGCGAGCTGCTCGATAATGCGCCGCTCACGCTCAAGATTGCCCGCTGCAAGCACCCCTTCTAATGTTCGCTGGAGCTGTTCGAGACGATGGGCCCGCAAATCGTGCACCGTCGGGATCGTCTCGATTGTAATTTTTCGTTTGATCGCAAGCTCAATATTGCGAAAGAGTCGCTGCTCTTTCGGATCGCAGAGCGTAATCGCGACTCCAGTGCGACCCGCGCGCCCGGTACGCCCGATGCGATGCACGTAGACATCCGATGAGGAGGGGACTTGGTAATTGATGACATGCGAGACATGATCGATGTCGAGTCCACGAGCAGCAACGTCGGTCGCGATCAAAATATCGGTGGTACGATCTTTAAATTTACGCAAGACGCGATCGCGCTGCTCTTGGGAGAATCCACCGTGCAAGGCATCGGCTTGATAGCCGTGTGCGCTCAAGGTATCGACGAGTGCATCGACATCGGTACGCGTTCGACAGAAGACGATCGCCGCCGTGATCTGCTCGATATCGAGCAGACGCGCCAACGCCGGAATACGATGCTTATGCTGAACGGTATACGCGACTTCTCGTATCTGGGCAGTCTTCGCCGTGGTCTGTGCGTCGGTAGCGATAGTGACGCGAACCGGATTGGTCAGATGTCGTTTAGCGATTATCGCAATGCGCTTCGGCAGCGTTGCGGAGAACAGCGCGGTTTGATGCTTCTCAGGCAATTCATTGAGCAGCAGATCGAGTTCATCGGCGAATCCCATATCCAGCATCTCGTCGGCCTCGTCGAGAACGACCATCTCAACCGCATCGAGAAGGAGCGTACCGCGCCGCAGATGATCGAGCGCACGACCCGGTGTCGCGACGATGATATCGACGCCGCGCTCCAAAGCACGAAGCTGTTGCCGAATACTCTGGCCACCGTAGATCGGCAATACGCGAAGGCTGGTGCCGCGGCTGTAGGCATGAACCGCTTCGGCGACCTGCATCGCCAATTCGCGCGTCGGGACCAAGACGAGCCCTCGTACCTGATGCGGTGCATCTTCGCCACGCATCAAGCGCGCGATCAACGGCAGAGCGAAGGCGGCGGTTTTGCCGGTACCGGTGGCAGCTTGTCCGAGGAGATCGGAGCCGCTCAATAAGGGGGGAATCGTCTCACGCTGGATCGCGGTGGGCTCTTCATAGCCGAGCGCGACGACCCCGGCGATGAGAACCGGAGGCAGACCAAGCTGGGTAAATCCATCACGCGGTCGTGATACGGCTGGGGAATCGACGGGCTCCACGATAGGCTCCAATCAAGAAGGGGAGGTGAATCTGAGCCGTGGTTACCCGTCGGGGGCAAGCAAGCATCAAACGACAAGATTCGAAAGGAGCGCTCCTTCGGCCTGGTTTATGGGAGAGCGAGATTGGGACGAGGCGTAAAGATCGGCGGCTCCGGCAAGGCATGCACGAGCGCAGCCTCGGCGATGGCGATCGCACGATCGAGCTGCGGATCGCGACCGGCTCGCGCATCCTGCGGAGTAATCTCGACGACCTCATCGGGATCGGTCCCGTAATTCTCGACGCCCCACCCGACATCGCGGAACCAGAAGGCATACTCCGGCTGCGTGGTGACGGTACCGTCGACCAACTCATGCGTCGGCTGAATACCGATCACGCCGCCCCAGGTGCGCTTGCCGATCAACGGACCGAGTCCGTAGAGCTTAAAGCAGTGACTGAAAATATCACCGTCGGAGCCCGCCCATTGATCGGTCAGCGCGACCATCGGCCCGGCGACCGACTCCGGCGGATACGGGAGCGGCGGCCCGTATCGTGAGATATCGTAGCCGACTCGACGACGCGCCAGCTTCTCAAGGATCAGCGGCGAGATATGACCGCCGCGATTATGTCGTGCATCGACGATCAACGCACCGCGATTGTATTCGGCGAGATAGCCCCGATGAAACTCGGCGAACCCCCATGGTCCCATATCGGGGATATGCACATACCCGATGCGGCCGCCGCTGCGTTCATGCACGTTGCGACGATTCTGCTCGACCCAGACGCGGTATCGCAGCCCTCGCTCGCTTTTCAGCGTACGCACGATGACGCGATGCCTCTGGTGTTCTCGTTGAATCGTCAGGACGATCGCGCAACCTGCAAGATCGACCAACGCCGCATCGAGCGAGGTATTCGCATCGAGTCGACGATCGCCGACGGCGACGATTGTATCGCCGACACGCACATCGACACCTGGCGCGGCGAGCGGCGAATCGATCGTACGATCCCACGAATCACCGCGCAGAATCTCGGTGATCGTATAGCCATTGCGTTCGCTATCATACCGCCAGGTTGCACCGAGGAAGCCGCGCCGATAATTCGGCGGCTTCCGATAGTCGCCGCCGATTTCATAGGCATGCGACGTGCCCAACTCACCTTGCATCTCCCAGACGAGGTCGGAGAGTTCGGCGCGTGTACGGAGACGAGGCAAGAGGCGGGCATACCGATCGCGGACCCGCTCCCAATCGACCCGCGACATATCCTCGGCCCAGAAGTGTTCTCGCTGCAACCGCCACGCTTCGTGGTACATCTGCGCCCACTCACGCTCGGGCAGAATCTCGACGCGTAGACGATCGAGATCGAGCCAACCGCTCTTACGACCCGGCTCATCGTCGGGTGAAGACGGCGCGTCGTCGGGCAACTCCGTCGCGGCATCGATCACCCGCAGACGCCCCTCGCTGCGATAGAGCAAGGTCTGACGGTCCGGCCCGAGCACGATCTCCTCAATGCCCGTAGCGATCGTTGCACTCCGTTGCGTTACAAAATCGTAGGCGATCAATTCACCGCCGCGCTCCTCGTGATCCCACGAACGAGGTCCTGGCGAGATGCCGCGTACAGGGAATTTCGTAAAGAGCACTCGGCCTTTGACGGCAACGAGTTGACCGTAGTCGCCTTCTTCGATCGGGAAGCCGAGAATACGGCCGCCGATACCGTCAAAGTCGATGACGATCGGTTTGATCGCGTCACGCTCCTCATCACTCTGCGACTCTCGCTCGCCCTCTTTCGCCTCTTCGACCCCGTCGACGGCGGCATCGGAGAATGACGTTTCGCCCTTCTCAGCACTCGATTCGTGGTCATCTTTCGACTCTTTGGAGAGCGAAGCAGGTTTCGGCAGAAAGGGCGACGCCGTCTCCCGCTGCAACGTCACGAGAAACGGGCGCATCGCCTGGGGGAAGCTCAACTCAAACTGCAGTGCGTCGTAGACCGGGGCAAAATCACGGGCGGCCAAGAATGCGACGTAACGCCCTTCGGGATCCCATGCCGGGGTACGATCGGTCCGCAGCGGTGCAGTGATATCGTGCAAAGCGCCGGTTGCAATCTCGACGATACGGATGATCGACGAGTCAGGGTTCGGCAGCGCCGGCGGCGGCACCGCAGCGATCGCGTAAGCGATGTAGCGCCCATCGGGTGAAAAGGCGAGATCGCCGAGACGGGCGGCGAGGCTGCGATCGAGCATGCGTACGGTACCGCTCGCGATGTCGACGACGCCGAGTTCATGGCGGTGAGTCGTGAAAGCCAGCAGATCCTCGACAGGCGAGGCGACGAGTTCACGGAACCGGCCGAGCGATTGATGCGTCACTGCGACGACGTCGCCCTCGAGCGCGCGCATTTCAATACGCTCGAAACCGGTTGCATCGCTCACGTAGGCGAGTCGTTTGCCGTCATGGAGCCAACTCAGACAACGGACACGGTGCCCGCTCTCGCCGGCACAACGTTCGACAGCGTCCTCCCAGAGCGGCATCGTAAAGGCTTGACCGCGCGAGAGCAGAGCGACATGCGCGCCGTCGGGGCTCGGCAACGCCTCTTCGAGCAGCTCGGCACCGGCGACGAAACGACGGCGACGCTCGGTGCCGTGCGCAGGAGCCTCGACGGCGAGCGTTTCGAGCGTATCGGCGCTCAGATCGAGTAGACGAATATCACCACCGGCGGTGTACACGATCCGGCAACCGTCACTCGCGGGGAAACGTACGTAGTACTCACTCTCTCGCGTGTGGCACCGCAGATCATCGCCGGTAACGGTGCAGGAGTAGATTTGGCCAATGCCTTCATGGTCGGAGAGAAAAGCGACGCGGTCGCCGATCCACATCGGTGCGACGAGATTGCCCGCCAGGGTGATCAATGGATGAAAGCTACCGCTGCCGTCGGCATCGATCCAGAGCTCACCGGCGGTGCCGCCGCGGTATCGTTTCCAGCGAGCGGGATCGTCGGCGTTACGTCCGATGACCGTCCCGGAGCGACCGTAGGCGATCGAACGTAGGGGACCCCACTCGAGCGCGCGCGGCTCGCTACCGGCGAGCGGGACAGCATAACCGACGGCATCGCCCGAAAAGGCACGCTGTGCATCGGAGGCGATGAGCATCTCGGCACCGTCGCGGCTCCATCCGCTCAGCAAGCACGTCTCGCCGCCGAGAAAGGTACGCCGCTCCGGCAGACCACCGTCGGCATCGATCGTAAAGAGTTCGGGTTGCCCCTCTTCTCTGCCGACGAAGGCGATAGTCTTGCCATCGGGCGAGAGACGCGGTGCGTTCACCTCACCGACGCCGCTCGTCAGGCGCATCGCGACGCGGTCGCCTCGCTCCCAGCGCCAAAGCGCACCCTCCGTGACAAAGACAAGGCGATCTCCGGCGATCGTCGGGTAGCGGTAGTAACCGATGCGCGTCATGCCCCGGCCTGTTGGCCATCCCTACGCTGCCTCCTCGGATCTCTGGTACCGCTCGGAGAGAGGAAGTCGGCCCTCGAGGGCGGAGTCTCTGCTCCGTGACTGCTCTCCCCGTTCGTGTCCGCTTTGCCCCATCGCCGACCGGTTTTCTCCATCTCGGCGGCGCGCGTACAGCGCTTTTCAATTGGCTCTTCGCCCGTCATTACGGCGGCGTCTTTATCGTACGCATCGAGGATACCGATAGCTCGCGCGAGCGACCCGAGTTCCGCGAAGAGATTACGCGCGCGCTGCACTGGCTCGGCCTCGACGCCGATGAAGGGCCAGAGACCGGTGGGCCCTACGGACCGTATACGCAGAGCGAACGGCGCGACTTCTACGCCGAAGCACTCGCGCAACTCCGTGCGCGAGGCGTACTCTATCCCTGTTTCTGCGGCCCTGAACAAGCCGGGATGCCCTGTCCGTGCGATGCGCTCTCAGCGGAGGAACGCAGTCGCCGAGAGGCCCGATTAGAGACGATGCCGGCGCAACGCATGCGGGTCGATCAGGAGCAGACGCATCGCGTCACCGATCTCGTCCGTGGTGAAGTGAGCTTCCCTCCGGGCGAAGTTGAAGACTTTCTCGTCACGAAAGCCGGCGGTGCAGCGCTGTACAATTTTGCGGCCACGGTCGACGACCATGCGATGCACATCAGTCACGTCATTCGCGGCGAAGAGCATTTAGCGAATACCCCAAAGCAGCTCCTGATCGCGAACGCACTCGGCTTCGATCCGCCGCGCTTCGCACATCTGCCGATCATTCTCAACGCCGAACGAAAGAAACTCTCCAAACGCGACGGAGCGACGGCGGTCTCAGACTATGAGCGAGCAGGGTATCTCCCGGAGGCGCTCTGTAACTTTCTCGCTCTCCTCGGTTGGTCGCCGGGAGAAGATCGCGAGATCCTCTCCCGCGAAGAGCTCATCGCCGCCTTCGACCTCGATCGCGTCCAACGCCACGGTGCCGTCTTCGACGTCGTCAAACTGACCTGGATGAACGGTGAGTACCTCCGGCGGCGTGATCCGGCGACGCTCGTGGAGCCGCTCCTGCAGCTCCTACGCGCGCGTGAAGATGCCGAGCACCTCCGCCTCGATCGTGAGCATCTCATCGCCGTTCTCCACCTCGTCGGCGAACGCGCGAAGACGCTCGCCGAGGTGGCGCAGCAGACGTACCTCTTCTCCCGTGAACAGCAGCTAGCATGGGAGGCGAAGGCGATCGCCCAGCGTCTCGGCGACGAAACGGCTCGCGAACGACTCCGTGCAATCGCCTCGGTCTTAGGCGAACTCGAAGACTTCGATGCAGCTACACTGGAGAGCACCGTCCGCAGCTACGCCGAAGCACAAGGGGTGAAGGCGGGCGAGTACATCGGCGCACTCCGCGTTGCAACGACCGGGGGGAGCGTCTCGCCCGGCATCTTTGCTCTTCTTGCGGTGCTCGGACGCGATATCACGCTCGGCCGCATCGCCGCCTGCCTCGCCACCCACGCGACCGAGAGCGCAGTATGAGCACGAGACGCCGGGCCGTCGTCCTCGCCGCCGGACATGGGACGCGCATGCGCAGCACTACGCCGAAAGTCTTGCATCGGGTATGCGGTCGCAGCATGCTCTGGCATATCTTGCTGGCGCTGCGCGCGAGCGATCTCGACGAGATCGCGGTGGTCATCAGTCCGACGCTCGCCGAGAGCGAGGCGCTGACGGGACTCGTCAGCGATGTGCTTGCCCAAGAGGGCAGCGGCTCGATTCATACCGTCGTACAAGAGAGACCGCTAGGCACCGCGCACGCGGTGGGCGTCGGGCTCTCGTCGTTCGTCGCATCGGAGGACGGACACATCCTCGTGGTCAGCGGCGATATGCCGCTGCTCGAAAGCGAGACACTGCGGCGCGTCCTTGCGACGCTCGATGCAACGACGCCGCTCGCACTCGTCACCGCCGCGATGGGACGCGCCTCATCGTTCGGTCGCATCGTTCGCACCAGCACAGGTGAAGTCGAACGCATCGTCGAGGTGCGAGATGCCGATCCGGCTGAGCTAGCGCTCGACGAGATGAACGCCGGTGTCTACGGTTTCGACGAAACGACGCTCCGTCTGTTCTTACCTCAGATCGAGAAGACGAACGCGCAGGGCGAGTACTATCTCACGGATATGGTTGGCCTCCTACGTCGTAACAACCGACGCGTCGTACCGCTCTCGGTCGACGACGTCGGCAGCCTCCTCGGCGTCAATGATCGGATTGAACTCGCGGCGGCAGAGCGTGCGATGAATGCCCGTCTCGCAGCGTATTGGATGCGCCGAGGCGTGACCATTATCGACCCGGCGGCGACGTATCTCGAACCGGGCGTAGAGATCGGCAAAGATACCACCATCGAACCGGGGACGATCCTTCGTGGACGTACGACGATCGGTGAGGGCGCGCACATCGGACCGGCGACACGTCTCATCGACGCGCAGGTCGGCGCACGCAGCGTCGTCTGCGAGAGCGTCATCGTCGAGAGTATCATCGGCGACGATTGCCGTATCGGTCCCTTCGCGCACGTACGTATGCGTACGATACTCGGCGATGATGTTCGACTCGGCAACTTTGTCGAAACGAAGCAGAGTCGCATAGCGACAGGTGTCCGAGCCGGACATCTGAGCTATCTCGGTGACGCCGACATCGGTGAGGCGACGAACATCGGTGCAGGGACGATCACCTGTAATTACGATGGGCAGCGCAAACACCGTACCCGCATCGGACGTCGCGTGTTCATCGGCTCGAACACGTCCCTGATTGCGCCGCTCGAGATCGGCGACGGAGCATTGACGGGCGCAGGAGCCGTCGTCACACGCGACGTGGCTCCCGGCGATCGCGTCGTCGGCAATCCGGCACGCCCTCTGGAAAGAAGGTAGTAGACCCATGGGCAGGCCCAAGTCGAATCTCAACGTTGTTCTGCTCTCGCATAGCCCCGAACCGGAGCGGGCGGTGGCGACGGCGGCACGTAACTGTTACAGCCCGCGTGACATCGCCTCGATCGACGAAGGATGGACGGAGGAACGTATCCGCAAGATGGTCGCGCGGGTGCGCGATGCCGGACATCTTTCCACGTTTGAGCATACGATGTTTACCTTTGGCGTCTCCGGCGTCTCGCGCGTCCTCACCCATCAACTCGTTCGTCATCGACATATGAGTTACGAGCAGCAGAGTCAGCGGTACGTACCGGTACGGGGGCTCTTCGCCTATGTTGTGCCGCCCTCAATCGAGAGTCGTCCGGTAGTCAAAGAACGCTACGACGCCGTGATGGAGGCGATCGCCGCATTTTACGCCGAGGCGCTCGATGCCGGTGTACCCGCCGAGGATGCACGTTTCGCGCTACCCAACGCCGCCGAGACGCAGATCGTTATCACCGCGAATGCCCGCGCGCTACTCGATTTCTTCACGCTCCGTACCTGTAATAATGCTCAGTGGGAGATCCGTGAACTCGCCTTTGAGATGCTACGCATCGTAAAACGCATCGCTCCCGAGCTCTTTCGTAAAGCAGGCGCGACATGCGTACGCGGCTACTGCAACGAGTCGAACGGACCGGAGTGCCCACGCTACATCGCCGTCACCGGCCGCCGCACCGAGCCACGGCGAGAGAGCGATCAGGCCAAGCAATGAGAGGAGCGTTGCGCGACGGCTTACATCGCTTTCGCGTCGCTCTTCTCGCGTTTCTTCTGCTGCTCGTACTGGCACCGACCATCTCTACCGCCTCGACTCCGGTTGCCCACGATCTCTTCACGATAGATCGCTCACGAGTCGATCGACGGATCGATCGACTCGACGTCACCACCCTTCTGACGACTCCGCCTATGGCGCTAGTCGACCCGCTACGCGCCGACGCGAGTCGTCGCCTCGCCACGGTACGACGTCCGCTGTTCTTTCTCTGGATCGCGTTACAGATCGGCGGGATGCTCTGGCTCTGGCGTTCAGGTGCCTCGGTCGCTCTCCGACGCATTCTGACCAACACGCTCCGTCATCGACTCCTCGTCCGCGCGAGCTACGCCTTTCTCCTCGTCGTGCTGATCAATCTCTGTACTCTGCCGGCCGAGTTCATCGGGCACCATTTGCTCACACGACTCGGTCTCTTCCATGCGCCCGTATCGTTATGGCTCGGTCAATGCGCGCTTTCATCGGTCATCGAGGGAGCGGTCTTCGCCGCATTAATCGTTGTGGTCTTCGCCCTGGTCGACACGACACGACTCTGGTATCTCTGGGCCTGCGGTATCGTGCTGGCGTTGAGTCTCGGCCTAACCTTGCTCGACCCGATCGGTATAGCGCCGCTCTTTCACCACCTGACACCGCTTGCACCGCAAAGCGTCACGGCTCAGAGCGCGAGGCGACTCTTCGCACGCGCCGGGCTTACACCGATACCTGTTTTGGTCAGCGACGTCTCCACCACGAGTGAAGTCGGTGATGCCGGTGCATTCGGTATCGGCCCGACCCGCCGGTTGATCATCGGCGATACCTTACTCCATCACGAGACGCCCGGCGAGATACGCTTTGTTATGGCGCACGAGCTCGGTCACTTTGTGCACCACGATCAACTCCGCCTGATGCTCGTCTGCACCTTTCTCGTGCTCATCGCAGCGGCTGGTAGCGTGTTGGTCGCCGATCGGATACGTATGCGGGCCGATGAAGACGCACTCTCACGCTTACCTCTTCTGCTCGCACTTCTCGGAGTATGGGCTCTCGTCGTCCTACCTATCGGCAATGCGGCTTCGCGTCATGCCGAGGCAGAAGCCGACGCCTTCGCACGCGATCTGACCCATGATCCGGCGAGCGGTGTGCGTCTCTTCGTCCGTTTCGCCGATGAAGGCTTTCTGCCGGTCTGCCCGCCGAAACCCGTGGTGCTCTACTTCTACGACCACCCATCGATCGGCAATCGGATAGCCGCACTGACAGGACGGGTCAATCCCTGCGAAAGCAGCGTAGGGATCCACGGTGACGGGCAATGAAACGATAGGCGGCATCACGCACCGGTTGGGGTATCACACGCGCGATAACAAACCACGACCACGGGATACGCATCGCCGCAAGAATCCGCAAGACGGCGCGACTCTCCGTCAAGACCCGAGTCCCATCGATCAGCACGATGCTCTGGAGGCGGGCTGCATCGTAACCATGCGCTCGACAGAGGGTATCCGCCTCGGTCCCGCTCGCAGGCAGCCAGAGAAACGACTCAACCCGCAGACGAGGCACGATCCACTGCACGAGTCCGCTACAAAAGCCGCAACGATCATCGTAGATCACGACGACGCGCGACGGTAACGTCATACGACCGTCGCTCTACGAGCGAAACCAGGTGGTCCAGACGATGTATCACCGAGCCTAAACGTGGTAATGAGCTGCTGTTCAATCATTGCCCGTTGTTGACCACTATACTCATCTCCCGCTTGAGCGGCCTTGCCATAATACACACTCGCCTCAAGAGGATGGTTGCTGTTTTTCAGCAACCGAGCAGCGCAGCGAGCCGCCCGAACAGCACTCGTTTTTCCGGATGGTTGCAGAGGGGCCGACAAATACCCAGCAGCAGCTTGATACCAAGCCAGAGCTTTCTTCGCATTTCCGCGCTCTTCATAGGTCAAGCCAGTTTGGTACGCATGCCCCGGACCGGTGATACGATTCATTGCATCACGAAACGGCTGTTCATCGGAGGGTTTTGCTGGATCAGTCCAGCGAAAATAGAGATCATCATAACGACTGGCTGCCGCGGAATGCCCCTTTTCAGCGGCACGACGATAGTACCTTACTGCTAACGCCACATCTTTGTTGCCTTGCGTCCCTTTGACAAAGGGATTAAACCGCTCGCCATGATGGAAGAGCCCTTCAGGAGATCGTACTTGTATCCGCTTCGGCTGCGATCTGCCCAACAACCAATCATTCGGCGAGCGAAGACGATAGCGACTAGGAGCACCAATCGCTTGATGCCCCTGACGAAATCGTTGGATGGTATCGCCACTTTGGGAGAATCCACCACCACGGTTCGGTACAACCGGCGTTTCTCGCTGGGCAGACTGTGCTTCGCCAAGGCGTGATATATCGGAAGCAGTTTCTTCTAGTTTCATCAGGGATACTTTCTTGGCATATCTGTCAAATCAACAATCAACATGCGGGTCAAGTGCAGCTTCGCCACCGCACCGAGGATAGTACATCTCAACTGTCTGGCGCAGACCGAGCGCGCGGTAATCGCGAAGGCAACGCTGAGACCGAGACTCCAATGGGGCCAAGAGCGACCTCACGTCGATCGAGCATTTGCTGGGATATCGATGAGCGTTGCGACGGTTTCCTGTATGTATACCAATAAGCGATGGACGGCCGTTTGCGAGAACCCGATTGCGGGCCATAATACGGTGGTATCTCTAACGGTTGTAGTTGTCGCTTTGATGGTGCCTCATCGTCAGTCGTCGTGGTCGTTGTATCGGACAAGCCTGATGTCTCACGAGGGTATCCCACGCAGTGTGTGTCACCACCGTATTGGAACCGGCTTAAAGAATCAGGAGAGTATGGTGTTCTGGGATATTCGGGGGCACTATACCATTTATGGGCGGAGCCATCTATGGAAGAAGTCCCGCTGTCACTTGCAACATCCGTCACAGAATCAGTCACATCGCATTCTATGTATCATTTCACGCAACATGGCAATGTCGTGCAAAGCAGCACACCCCCTACTGCGTAGCGTAGATCTCAACGAAGAGATCACCATCGCTGCCCGTACGAACCACCGCGACGCCGACCCGCGTAAAGCGAGGATCGAGTTGGTTGCTCCGATGCCCGAGACTCTGCCAGAGATCGACCTCGGCCTCATGCTCATCCCCGCACCAGGCGATGTTCTCACCGGCCATCATTGCCCGGTAACCATGGGCGCTCAGACGTTGCTCCGGGGTGACGCCATCGGGAGCGACATGACCGAAGTAACGGCGAGCGATCATATCGTCGGCATGCTCTAAGGCAACGGTCGAGAGCTCGGGGTCTTCTTGCAGGGGAGCGAGACCCGCCGCGACGCGCGTTGCATTCAGGGCAAGAAAGACCCGTTGGGCGGCGATCGGACGTGGCTCGGCGCGCGTAGCCAAGGTAAAGGACTGGGTTTGACTCACATCGTCGGCGGCACGCTGCGGCGCGGCGATCGCGATCGAGAGCGCAAGCGTTAAGGCATCGAACACCGTATCCACCCCCAATACGCTCTATCGGCAGAGCGCCCCAGCCTCAGGAGGGGGTTAACCGAAAGGTATCACAGCGTTGACGTCGCGCATCGCCGCTTCGCCGCCGTCGCGATGCCAGCGCAGCACGCCAAGCGCAGCTGCCTCGATGATTGCGGGCAGAGCACTTCGCTCCGTCTCATGAAAGGGTCCAAGCACGCGGGCGGTGGCAGTGGCGGCATGAGCATCACGCCCGATGCCGACGCGTAGACGAGCGAAATTCTCGCCGCATACCCCGATGATCGAACGGAGTCCGTTATGCCCGCCATGGCCCCCGGCGAGGCGAAGACGCAAACGACCGAACGGAAGGTCGAGATCGTCGCTGACGACGAGCATTTGCGACGGAGAGATGCGGTAGAAATGTGCAACCACCTGTACCGGACGTCCGCTCTCGTTCATATAGGAGAGCGGCTTCATCAAGACAAGGCGTTCAGTTGGGGACGACACGACATCGGCACCGAGTTGCGTCCGCCACGAAGAGATCCCAAGCAGCTCGGAGATACGGTCGACGACGAGAAAGCCGACATTATGGCGAGTTCGTGCGTACTCCGAGCCGGGGTTACCAAGGCCTACCACCAGCGCAGGCACCGAGTTCGCAGCGGGCATCAGGGCGTATCGAGCACCGCCGCCGGGACGAGCACCTTTGGCACGAAATCCGACTCTTCGTCACGCGTAAAGAGCTCAGAGATCGATCGATGCGCCGTGATCCGCTCGATACCGTCGGCGAGAGTCTGCGCGATCGACAGCACGTGGAAGCGGTTACTCAACCCTGGGAGCGTGGGAATCGTATTGGTGGTAATAATCCGAGTAATCGGCGAGGCTTCGAGTTGCGCAATCGCATCACCGGCGAAGATGCCGTGCGTGGCGCACGTATAGACTTCGGTCGCCCCACGAGCGATCAGCGCCTCAGCGGCTTTGGCAAGAGTGCCCCCCGTCGAAATCATATCGTCGACGACGATCGCGATACGGCCGCTGACATCCCCGACGATCTCGGTCACCTCGGCGACATCCGGCTCCGGGCGGCGTTTGAAAACGATCGCGAGCGTGCTTTGGAGACGTCGGGCGAAGGCCTCGGCACGACTCACGCCACCGGCATCAGGCGAGACAACGACGACGCGATCGCCGTGAAGTCCTTCGCTACGAAGATACGTACAGAGCGTCGGCATCGCGACGAAATTGTCGACCGGGAGATCGAAGAAGCCTTGGATCTGAGCAGCGTGAAGATCGAGCGTCACGAGACGATGGGTACCCGCCGTCTCGAGCATATTCGCCACCAACTTGGCCGAGATCGGCTCGCGACCTTTGGTCTTCTTATCTTGCTTCGCATAGCCGTAGTACGGAACGACCGCGGTGATACGCTCGGCCGAGGCACGACGCAAGGCGTCGATAATCAATAGGAGTTCGACAAGCGAATCGTTGACGCTACTTCCGTTCGGCGCTTTGCAGAGCGACTGCACCACGAAGACTTCGGCGCCGCGCACGTTCTCACGAATCTCGATGCGACATTCATCGTTCTTGAACCGATCGACGAGGGCACTGCTGACCCGTGTCCCCATGCGCTCGGCGATCTCTTCGGCGAGAGTACGGTTCGCATTTCCGCTGAAAAGCAACGGACGCTGGTTCAACGGATGCTCCTCTCATACGAGGCGATGCCCCGCACGTCACGCATAGCTACGCCTCCTCTTGTTCCGAATAGACGACGTCGCTTCCTCGGCGAACGGGGAGGATCGTTGCCCCGATGACGAACGCATCGGTATGGCCGATACACCTGCCGCCTTGCAACTCGATGGAGCCTTCGAACTCGTTGCGCCCTTCGCCCTCTCGGGCGATCAACCGGCGGCGACCGATGCCCTTGCCCGTGGCGTTCTGGCCGGTGAACGGTATCAAACCTTGCTCGGCGTGACGGGTAGCGGCAAAACCCTAGCGATGGCGCGCATCGTCGAACTCGTTCAGCGACCGACCCTCGTTCTCTGCCACAATAAGACCCTCGCGGCACAACTCTGCTCTGAATTCCGCGAATTCTTCCCCAAGAACGCCGTCGAGTATTTCGTCTCGTATTTTGATTACTACCAACCCGAGGCGTACATCGCACATACCGACACCTACATCGAGAAAGATAGCTCGATCAACGACGATATCGAACGGCTACGGCATGCGACGACGCAGTCGCTTCTCACCCGTCGCGATACCCTCGTCGTCGCCTCGGTCTCGTGTATCTATGGCTTGGGCTCACCTGCCGACTATCTTGAATTGACCACACGCATCGAGGTCGGGCAAGAGATCGAGCGAGATCTCTTGCTCCGTCGCCTGATCGATATTCAATACCAGCGCAACGACATCAATCCCGTACGCGGCACGTTCCGTGTACGAGGCGATACCCTTGAGCTGGTCGGCGTCGACGAAGAGTTGCTTTACCGCATCGCTTTCTTTGGGGACGAGATCGAGCAGATCAGTGTGGTCAATCAACTGACCGGCGAACTGGTCGATCGACGTAACGATCTGCTGATCTTCCCGGCGAAACACTTTATTACCCCGGAGGAGCGCTTACAGCGCGCCGTTAGGGGTATCGAGCAAGAACTCGAGGAGCGCCTCGCCGTCTTACGTCATCAGCAGAAAATCGTCGAAGCGCAGCGCCTCGAACAACGGACCCGTTACGATATCGAGATGCTCCGTGAGGTTGGGTATTGTAACGGTGTTGAGAACTACTCTCGCCACCTCGCGGGACGAGAGCCGAATTCAACGCCGTATTGTTTACTCGACTTCTTTCCGAAAGAATGGCTGCTGTTCGTCGACGAGTCACACGTCTCGTTGCCGCAAGTACGAGGCATGTACCACGGCGATCGTGCGCGCAAACTCTCGCTCGTCGAGCATGGCTTTCGTCTACCGAGTGCGCTCGATAATCGACCGTTGATCTTCGAGGAATTTGAAGAGCATATCTGTCAAGCGATCTATGTCTCGGCGACACCGGCGGCGTGGGAGTTGACGCATTCGAGCCGGATCGCCGAGATGATTATTCGACCAACCGGCCTCGTCGATCCCGAAGTCGAGATTCGTCCAACCCTCAATCAGATCGACAATCTCATCGATGAGATTCGCCTTCGGACCGCGCGTGACGAGCGTACGCTCGTCACTACCCTGACGAAGAAAATGGCCGAGACGCTGACCGATTACCTCGTCGAGTCGGGTTTGCGCGTGCGGTATCTCCATAGTGAGATCGACACGCTGGAGCGGATTGCGATTCTGCGCGACTTACGGCAAGGCAAATTCGATGTACTCGTCGGGATCAATCTCCTACGTGAGGGTCTCGATCTACCCGAAGTCTCACTCGTCGGCATTCTCGACGCAGATAAAGAAGGCTACTTACGCAGTCAAACCTCACTGATTCAGACCATCGGTCGTGCGGCACGACACGTCGAAGGACGCGTCATTATGTACGCCGATACGATCACCGATTCGATGCGGCGTGCGTTGGATGAGACGAAGCGCCGCCGGGAACGTCAGCTTGCCTACAACCGCGAGCATCATATCGAGCCACGAAGCGTTCGCCGTGAGCTGCACGATATTCTCGAGCTGATCGGCGAGCGCAGCGGTGATACGAATCAGACAACAGGCGATGAGCCGATCTTCACTCCCGAAGTCGCCGGGGCGATGGCGGCGGAGATGGAGCAGCGGATGCGCGCGCTCGCCGCCGGCCTTGAATTTGAGAAGGCGGCGGCTCTACGCGATGAGATTCTCGCCTTTCGTCGCCGAAATCGACTCGATGAGAAGCGCTTTCTCTCGGCGAGTCGACTGCTCTCATAACTGGGACGCTCGCCGAAAAGCGATTGCCGCTCTCTTCGATACGACGAAGCCCCCCGACACGTTGTCGGAGGGCTTCGTCTTCGAGGTCGAGTCCGATTTAGAAGCTGAGCAGCGTCTCGAGGAAGAGACCTTGACCTTGATCACGATTCAGGAAGTTGCCTGTATTCGTGACGCTCGGCAGCGCAACGTTCGGGTTGAGAGCATAACGCTGGTAGAAGAGCCCAACACGAGCGTTCTCGCTGAAGTAGTGATGGACACCGGCATAAATGGTGTGGTAGCCGTCGAGCGTGGCCACGCCGAAACGCTGGTAGTCTTCGGAGAGATCCTGAGCCAAACCGTAGACTTCACTGTGGTTGCTCAGACCGTTCACACCCGCGACGATGTACCCCAACTCCGCGTAGTTATGATTGGTCGCCGCCTGGGTCTTGCCGTACAGCGCCTTGCCCCAGAAGGCATTCGGCTGCTGATAACGCGCACCGGTATTCGGATTCTTGCCGAAGTGGTGCGAGTACTCGCCCTGCAGAGCGAGACGCTTGGTCACCTTGATCTCGGCATTGATGGCACCGCTCGCTTGAGGCGACTGGTTCACCACGGCTTCCATGCCGTTACCATAGGCTAAGGTATTGTTCGGTGCATTGACGTCGTCGATAAAGCCGACGCCGACATCGACATGGCGAGCAGCCTTATAGCCTGCGTGGGCGAACAGGGTCTGGCTCGGGTACCCGGTGGTGGTGCTGCCACCGGCCGAGTTGAAGCTGTATCCTGCTTGACCGGAGAACTTGGCGCGCGTGTACGCGACTTGCGCTCCGTTGAAGTAATCTTCCCACAGCAAGCCGAGTGGGCTGTCCTGAGCGAGGAAACGTCCAGCCGTCACGGTGACGCCGCTCGGCGCAGCGTACTTGATGTCGGCATAGTTCAGGCGAAGGGTTCCGTTGGTAAGCGGACCGCTCCCGACACCGGTGGTCGGCGTTGCAGTCGTCGTCGAATTGAGTCCATCGAAACTATCGACATTCTCAAGACGCGTCTCGTAGGAGAGACGATCGTTGATCTGGCCGCTGATACCGAAACGGATCGTCTGATCGGCGACGCCGTGTCTGACGCTACCGCTCTGCGGTGCCGTACCGGTGGTATTCTGTGTGGTTGGATAGTTGTTTCCGAACGAATCGTTGGTCGCAGGAGTAACAATCGCGCCGGCGCGGTTGACATACTGCGCCTTCTCGCCGGCGATACCGGCACGAAGGGCATACTCAACGTGAATCTGTGCACGACGCAGCTGATTCGCGTTATCGTCGCTCTCGATCTTCGTGGCGGCGACGTCTTGCTTCAACGAAGCGAGGTCGGCACCGTAAGCATCGATGAGACGACGCACGAGGGCGATATCATCGGCGTTGACCTTCGTCGCCTTCGAGGCATCGGAGAGGTCGGCTTCGAGACGGTCGGCGACGCGCTGCGTGAGCACGGCCATCTCGTATCGGGTAAGCTTGCGGTTGCCACGGAAGTACCCATCAGGGTATCCTTCGAGCAGGCCATCATCGTGCAACTGAACGATCGCTTGGTACGCCCAGCTGTTCGACGAGACGTCGACAAACGGATTATCTGCGGCGAGAGCCGGCATTGCAAGCGACACCGATAAAGCGGCGCAAGCTAGCCAGGCCGAAGCCTTGACTCCAAAACGGGGGATCATAACCCTCCATACTTCTCAATGCGGGAAGTGATGTATGTGTAGAAAAACAGGTGGAGTCTCCAGCGCACAAGGTGTCCAAGTTTCCCTTGGCGACTTTGACCCCGATACAAGATACCGGGTGTCTTCGCAAATCGCAAGCTTTCGTAAGAAAAATTTTTCCGTCTTTGGTGCCCTCCAAGCAAGGGGATATCCGTATGGCCTCATTCTTCCGTGACCTCTTGGAGCGGCTTCGAGTCGGCCCATTTTGGCACGAGACGCTCCCGAGCGTCGCCTACCAATCGTGGCGACTCTTCGTAGCGAATCCGGTGATCATCGTACCGGGGTTGCTCGCGACGCTCATCGCGCGTCTCGTTCGGAGCATTCTTACCGGACCACATCTCGTGCTCACCACCGACGGTGACACGCTGTTCGCAGGCCATGTTACCGGTGAGCTGCTCGCTCTCAGTATCGCCCTCGTCGTATCGATGCTCGGCATCGGCGGCACAACCTGCATGGCGGCGCTCGCTTGGCGTCACCGACGCTTTACGTTCGCCGAAGGCATGCGTACCTTCGGCATCCATGCCCGAGGTTTGATCCGTTCGATCGCGTGGCTCATCGGGTTCGGCTTCATCGCGCTGCTCTTCGCCCCCATCACCCTCGGGATGAGCCTGCTCGCGGCCGGCATGCTTCTGCTCTACACCTTACCGATCAGCGTCGTCCGAGGCATCAGCGGCTTCTCCGCCGTCCGCGCATCCACCGTGCTCGCCTACGATCGTGCCGACGCAACACTTCTCGTCGCGATCATGAGCGCCATCGTGCTCGCATTGACGCAAACGCTGGTTCTGATGCTGAGCTTCTTCGGAACAACAGGACATCTGCTCGGCGACCTCGTCGTCGGGGCGAGCGGCGGTTGGGTGATGCTCTTCATCATGGGTGTCTATCTGCATCTTCCACAACGCCAGGGCGCAGCCGGCGAGACGACGGCCGAGCCCTGGATCGAGACCGATTTTCGGATCGAACAGTAGAGTCTAGGCGAGCACTTCCACCTCGCTCGCCTCGGCATGATGAGCGGCATAAGCACGGTTGAGTCCGGCGAGGATCGCCTCAAACGAAGCGTTGACGATGTTCGAGCGACGTCCGACACCGAAGGCGCTCGCCTCGCCGAAGGCGACCTCGACGTAGCAGACCGCCTTTGCATCGGCTCCGGCACCACTGGCATGTTGATGATAATCGATGAGACGAATCGAGGGGTCGATCGCGACGCTCAGCGCCGCGACGAAGGCCGCAATCGGTCCGTTGCCGCTGCCGCTGAGCGTTATCTCTCGCCCCTGGTGGGCAACGACGGCTTCAATCCAACAATCGTCACCCTCTTCTTCGCGGGTATGATGATCGATGAGTCGGAAGGCACCGGCGACGTTGAGATACTCCGCCTCAAAGGCCCGCGCGATCTCCGGCGACGGCACTTCTGCACCGGTCTCTTCGGCGATCGCTTGCACGATGCGGCTGAACTCAATCTGCAGGCGACGAGGCACTTCGTAGCCGTGATCGACCGCCAATACGTAGGCGATGCCACCCTTACCCGACTGACTGTTGATCCGAATCACCGCTTCGTAGCTACGTCCGAGATCCTTCGGATCGATCGGCAGATACGGCACCTCCCAGAGATCGCTCCCACTCTTGGCGAGAGCGGCGAAGCCTTTCTTAATGGCGTCCTGATGGGAGCCCGAGAAGGCGGTGAAGACCAACTCACCCGCATACGGATGCCGTGGATGGACCGGGAGCTGGTTGCAGTACTCGGCCAATTGAACGATCTGACGAATGTCGCTGCAATCGAGTCTCGGATCGACACCCTGTGAGAAAAGGTTGAGCGCCAAGGTGACGATATCGACATTCCCGGTACGCTCACCGTTGCCGAAGAGCGTCCCTTCGACGCGATCGGCTCCGGCCATGACGGCCAATTCGGCGGCGGCGACGGCGGTGCCCCGATCGTTGTGTGGATGAACCGAGATGATGATCCGATCACGGTACTTGGTGTGACGCCCGAACCACTCGATCTGATCGGCGTAGACATTCGGCGTCGCCATCTCGACCGTCGCCGGCAAATTCATGATGACGCGTTCATCGCCACGCGGTGCCCAGGTTGCGACCACCGCATCACAGATCTCGACGGCGAAGTCGAGTTCCGTGCCGGTAAAACTCTCCGGCGAATACTCCAGCACCCACTCGGTCTCGGGTGCGGCGTCGGCGAGTTCACGAACGAGTCGCGTGCCGCGTACGGCGATGTCGATAACACCGGCACGATCGAGGCCGAAGACGACGCGACGTTGCAACGTCGACGTCGAGTTATAGAGATGCACAATCGCTCGGCGAGCGCCATGCAACGCCTCGAACGAACGACGAATCAGCTCTTCACGAGCTTGGGTCAGCACCTGTATCGTGACGTCATCGGGGATCAACTGTTCATCGATCAACTGTCGTACAAAATCAAAATCGGGCTGCGAAGCGGCGGGGAAGCCGACCTCAATCTCTTTGAAACCCATGCGTACAAGCTGCTCGAAAAGCCGCCTCTTCCGCTCCGGCCCCATCGGCTCGATCAATGCTTGATTCCCGTCACGCAGATCGACGCTGCACCAGAGGGGTGCTCGATCGATGACGCGGGCAGGCCAAGTGCGATCGGGCAGATGTACCGGCGCGAAAGGACGGTACCGCTGGGCGGGCATCGCCGGAGTCGGAAGCGTATGGCGTGGGGCCGGGGTCATGAAAGCTCCTCTATTCTGACGCAGGGAGAGCGATGACGTACGTCAAGGAGCCCCCTGATATGGAGAGGGGCCCCCCGCTCATCGCGGAGGGCCCCTGATTCAGCCGACGACGCGCTGGCGGATGTGCTTACGGCACCCGAAGAAGCGCAAGAGTCGAAGACGGCTGAGCAGAGATTATCACCAAGCGATTTTACGCGAGAGACGGCCCAATTGTCAAGTCGATGAGAGATCGATCAGACGTTCGAGGAGTTCGAGAGGATAGATGGGCGGCGTCGCGGCCAACGCTTGGTGAAAGAGCACGGTCGAGGCCGTCAAGCCGGGCAGGGTGTTCACTTCGATGACGTTGATCTCGCCGGTCGTGCAGTGCATAAACGCATCGATGCGAGCGTATCCATTGAGTCCGAGCGTATTCGCGACAGCGGCGATCCTCTGACGGCAGGCGGCGACGGCCTCCGGCGCGACACGCCCTAACGGCGGCGACGGAGGCGGGGTCAGATTGATGCCCGTCCCGCCCATAAATTTCTCTTCGAGACTCAAGACGCCGTCCAACGCGACCGTCAGACTGGGATGCAGCGCCTCCATGCTCCCACGACGACCGAGGACGCCGACGGTCACCTCGATCCAATCGTTGACGTGCCTCCAATCGAGTCGCCCGTCCTCTCGTACCCGCACCTCGTCGGTCGCGATATAGGTCTCAAACAATAACGCGGGCACAGCCGGCATGGGCAATGCGGTTCTCCCCTGTTTATGGAGAAAAAGCCCATCGGGAATGGCCTCAGCTCCGCGCCGCACATACTCGAGGTAGAGCGCCAACTCATCGTATGTGGCTAACGGCACGACTCCCGTCGAGCAACCGTCGCTCTGCGGTTTGACGATGACGATCGCACTGCCCAGACGCTCTTGCAACGCGACCCATAAGGCGGGTTCTAACCGATCGCACCACGCTTGCGTCGTATCGGCCCATTTGCTCGGAACGGTAATACCCTGATCGAGGAAGCCGCTGAGGGCCGTACCGGTCGCGGCTTTATCGCTGCAGAGTCGCGATGCGGCAGAGCCGGAGCCGTTAAATCGACTGCCGCGACGCTCGAGTTCGGCTTGCAAGACTCCGTTTTCACCAATACCGCCGTGAAGGGCGAGAAAGACGTGCGACTCTTCGTCCAAAAATGCGGTCAGCGACCGAGAGGATGGCGGCGCGATTACGTCCGACTCCGCGCGCTCGTGCTCAATGCCGAGTCGAGCACGGGCCTGCTGTCGGTAAGCATCCAATCGCGCGCGAACCAACGGATCCTCCTCCGCAGCGCAGACTGCCTGTACTTCTTCGACGGTATGATTGAGAGCGGCGGCATAGGAAACGCGCCAGACACGGTCGTCGCCGGTCAACAGATACGGCTCGGGGCAATACCGCGCCGAGTTTCGCAACTTCAGCCAAACATTGGTACCGCTCATCAAGGAGACATGGCGTTCGGAGGATGCCCCACCGAACAAGACCGCGACGCGTTGCTTCGCGGTCGACGTTTTCGGCGAAGACGACGGAAAGGCGCGTCCTGTACGGCGACAAGCTGTACGGACGATATGCCGCAAGAGTCCGCGATGCGAAAAACCGACGCGCGCAGCCTGCTGGAAGAGAAAACTGTTCTGCTCCATACCGCTGATCGGATTGAGATCGCTAAAGCGTATCTCGCCGTTCTCGAGCAACCATCCATCGATACGAGCGACGTCTCGCAACTCCAGTGCAGCGAAGATCGCCTCGGCCTCGGTACGTATGCGTTGAATGACGTCTTCGGCGAAACGCGGCGGCGTATGGTACGCGACTTCGCCGCTCGGCAGGTACTTCTGACGATAGGTAAAGATCTCGGCCTGTTGCTTTTCGATCTCCGTCGGCAGCAGCGCGACGGGCTCTCCGGCGAGACTCTCGATGACGACGACCGTAAACTCACGCCCGAGACAGCGCGGCTGGACGAGCAGCTCATCGTGCTCGGCCAGGAGAGGCGGCAGCCCGTCACGCAGCATCGCACCGTCAATGAAGAGATGGACACCGATGCTCGACCCGCCGATCGCGGGCTTCACGATCAGCGGCCATGGGAGACGCTCGGCCTCCATCCACGTATGTACCGCATGGAAGAGATCGCCGGTCTCGCGCGTCAGGAGCAGTTGCGGAAGGGTGGCGAAACCATGTGCCGCTAACGCCTGCGCCGCAGCACCCTTATGAAAAGCACGGGCGCACGCCACCGCGCCCGACCCGACGAAAGCGGCGTCGCACGACTCGAGAAGACGTTGCAGTTGACCATCTTCACCGAAACGCCCATGGATCACCGGAAAGACGAGTCTGTCGCCGTCGGCGAAAGCGTGCCGCTGCTCATCGAGACTCAACACACGCCCATGTGCTTGTAGTTTAAAGTCGAAGTCCGACGGCGTATTGGAGTAGAGATCGGCCTTCGGCAATCGATATGCACGCCCGAGTGCATCGTAGTACACGATGGTATCGATCGCGATGCCGTCGCCGGTGAGATGATCGCAGAGACTGCGCGCGGAGTTGAGTGAGATTCCGCGTTCGCCGGAGGGCCCTCCGGCGACCAAACATACTGAGAGCCGCTCGGCCATGCACCGCCGTTTCGGAGCATAGCCGACGGTTCCCTCAGGAGGATGGAAACGGTTACAGGTCGTTTTCGCAACCTGCACGTACCTGAATACTATGGATGAGATCGTCATTCGCGGTGCACGTGAGCATAATCTGAAGAACGTCGACGTGACTCTCCCGCGCCATCGATTTATCGTGGTGACGGGGCTCTCGGGCTCAGGCAAGTCTTCACTCGCCGTGAACACCCTCTACGCCGAAGGACAACGCCGCTTCGTCGAGTCGCTCTCGGCGTATGCACGGCAGTTTCTCGGGCAGATGGAGAAGCCCGATGTCGATGAGATCACCGGACTCTCGCCCACGATCCTGATCGATCAGAAAGCGACCTCGCGCAATCCACGCTCCACGGTCGGAACCGTCACCGAAATTTACGACTACCTACGTCTTCTCTACGCTCGCATCGGACAACCACATTGCCCCAACTGCGATCGCGCCGTCAGCGCGCAGTCGGCGGAGCAGATGGTCGACCGGATTCTCGAGCGACCCGACGGGACGCGCATCCAGCTCCTCGCCCCGCTGATTCAGGGCAGGAAAGGGGAGTATCAGAGACTCTTTGAGGAGATCGGCAAAGAAGGCTACGCGCGACTTCGGGTCGACGGCGCCTTCCGCGAATTGACCGAGTTCGTCGGAGCCGATCGCGCCGAACTCGACAAACGACGAAAGCACACGATCGAAGTCGTCGTCGACCGACTGATCCTCAAACCCGATCTTCGCCGCCGTCTCACCGATAGCGTCGAGACGACGCTGCGTCTTGGAAAGGGCCTGCTCCGCCTCCTCGTCGAGGAGCAAGGCTCGTGGCAAGAGACGACCGTCAGCGAGGCGTTGGCCTGCGTGCATTGCGATATTTCGCTGCAGCCGCTAGAACCGCGTCTCTTCTCCTTCAACTCACCCTACGGTGCCTGTACCGTCTGCGGCGGGCTCGGCGTCAAAGTCGAGATCGATCCGGAGAAAGTGATCCCTGATAAGACGAAATCGATCGACGAGGGCGCGATCGTTCCCTGGAGCAAGGCGATTGGTACCGGCCGCTTTCCGTCGATGAACCCGTATTATCGTCAGCAGGTAGAGAAGCTCTTACGTGAGCGCAAGGTCAAAGCGACGACGCCGATTGAGAAGTTGCCGCCCGATCTCTTGCAGACCATTCTCTACGGCACGGATCAACGCCAGACGTTTTCCTACACCTCGCGAGGCGGTCATGTGTGGACGTATGAGACGGCCTTTGAAGGCGTCGTCACCAATCTCCAGCGCCGGTATACCGAGACGAATAGTGCCTATGTGCGCGAAGATATCGAACGATATATGTCGGCGACCGTCTGCGGCGGCTGCAAAGGGGCTCGACTCAAACCCGAGGCGCTTGCGGTTCGAGTCGGCGATCTCGGCATCGATGCATTAACCCATCTGCCGATCGAAGATCTCGACCCCTTCTTTCAGCACTTGCATCTCTCGGCACGCGATACACAGATCGCGACGCGTATTCTCAAAGAGATCCGCTCACGTCTGACCTTTCTCGTCGATGTCGGCCTCGGGTATCTGACGCTCGGTCGCAGCGCGACAACCCTCTCCGGCGGCGAGGCACAACGGATTCGTCTCGCCACGCAGATCGGCAGCGCTCTCGTCGGCGTCTTATATGTCTTAGATGAGCCCTCGATCGGTCTTCATCAACGCGATAACGATCGCCTCATCGCCACCCTCAAACGACTCCGCGATCTCGGCAACACGCTCGTTGTTATCGAGCACGATGAGGATACGATGCGCGCCGCCGACATTATCGTCGACGTCGGTCCAGGGGCGGGTCGTGCAGGCGGCGAGATCCTCGCGGTCGGTCCCATCGCAACGATCGAGGCACACCCTGATTCGCTGACCGGCGCATACCTGTCGGGGCGACGGAGTATTCCCGTTCCGCAGCAGCGTCGGACGGCTCGCGGCTGGGTCACGATCGCGAATGCCCGCGCCAATAATCTCCAAGGCGTCACGCTCGAAGTACCCCTCGGACTCTTCACTGCGGTCACCGGCGTAAGCGGTAGCGGGAAATCGACGCTCGTTCATCGGGTACTCGTCCGTGCCCTCACCCAACGACTTCGCACCGGCAGCGGAGGACGAACCTCCAACGAGCCTCGCAGCGATAGCAGCACCTTTGAAAGCGCGTTCAATGATATGGATAGCCAGGCGAGTTACGGTCGCGTCAGCGGTACTTCGGCGCTCGATCGATTGATTGTGATCGATCAATCACCGATCGGTCGTACACCACGATCGAATCCGGCGACGTATACCGGCGTCTTCGATCTCATTCGCGAACTCTTTACGAATGTACCCGAAGCAAAGGTGCGTGGCTACACCGCCGGTCGTTTCTCGTTCAATGTCAAAGGCGGACGTTGCGAGACCTGTCAAGGCGAGGGTCTCGTCACGATCGAGATGCATTTTCTGCCCAACGTCGAGGTCGAGTGCGACGCCTGCCACGGGAAACGTTACAATGCACAAACGTTGGAGATTACGTACAAAGGCGCAACGATCGCCGATGTTCTAGCGATGCCGGTCAGTGAAGCACGCGATTTTTTCGCCGCGATTCCACGCATCAATACACGCCTCACCACGCTTATCGACGTCGGCCTCGGCTACATCACCCTCGGTCAACCGGCAACGCAACTCTCCGGCGGCGAGGCTCAACGCGTCAAGCTCGCCACCGAACTCGCCAAACGTGCGACGGGGCGTACACTCTATGTCCTCGACGAACCAACTACCGGACTTCATTTCGCCGATATTCACAAACTTCTCGAGGTCTTGCACCGTCTTGTCGAGCTTGGCAATTCCGTCATCGTTATCGAACATAATCTCGATGTCATCAAAACGGCGGACTGGCTGATCGATCTCGGCCCCGAAGGCGGCTCACGCGGCGGCACCATCGTTGCAACCGGTACACCCGAGAGTGTCGCAGCGATGCCCAACTCTTTCACCGGAAAGTACTTGCGCCCCGTACTCGCCGATCCACGCCTTACTCAACGCCAACTCGTCGCCGCGTGAACGAGCGAGTTCGCACGCCGGCAGAGCGCATTGCGGAGCTATCGACACGACTCCATGAAGCGAATCATCGCTACCATACGCTCGACGATCCAACGATCAGCGATGCCGAATACGATGCGCTGATGCGTGAGTTGCTCATCCTCGAAGAGCAGCATCCCGCGTTACGCAGACCCGACTCTCCCTCTCAGCGTATCGGGGCAAGCCCGGTCGCGGCATTCGCCCCTTTTCCTCACCGGCAGCCGATGCTAAGTCTCGCGAATGCCTTCACGCCAGACGATCTTCGTCTCTTCGATCAACGTCTCCAACGCCTCGTCGGAGAGCCCATAACATACGTTATTGAACCAAAGATCGACGGACTCGCCGTTGCGCTACGTTACCAGGCAGGGCATTTCATCGGCGGCGGCACTCGAGGCGACGGCAGAACCGGTGAAGAGGTCAGTGAGAATCTCAAAACGATTCACGATATTCCGCTGCTCCTACCGGAGTCGGTACCGACGGAGCTGGAAATACGCGGTGAAGTCTATCTCACAAAATCACGTTTTGTCGCCCTAAACCGTCGTCGCGAAACGCAAGGCAAACCGCTCTTCGCCAATCCGCGCAATGCCGCCGCCGGAGGGCTGCGTCAGCTCGATGCACGTCGTACAGCGGAGCGTCATCTCAATTTTCTGGCGTACACGATCCTCGATCCGAGAATCGAGACACAGTATGCCGCACTACAACGCTTGAATGATTGGGGGTTTCCGGTTGCGCAACACCTCGCACGCGCAGCTACCATCGAAGAGGCGATAGCAGCGTGTTTAGCGTGGGAGGAGCGACGCGATACGCTCGACTTCGACATCGACGGCGCAGTGATCAAAGTCGATCTTCTCGCCCTTCATGATCATTTAGGACACGTCGGACGAACACCGCGCTGGGCGATTGCCTATAAATTCCCGCCACGTGAGGCGAAGACGCGTCTGCTCAATATCGCGGTCAATGTTGGGAGAACGGGCACGCTGAACCCATACGCCGTCCTTGAGCCCGTTACCATCGGAGGCGTCGTCGTACGTAGTGCGACGTTGCATAATGAAGCGGATATCCATCGTAAAGATGTACGTATCGGCGATATGGTTATCGTACGCCGTGCCGGTGATGTCATTCCTGAAATTGTCGGCCCCGTACTCGAGGAGCGTACGCAATCCTCGGAGATCTATCAGCTCCCAACGGAGTGTCCCATCTGTGCTGCGGCAGTCGATCGCGATACCGATGCGGCGATGTCGCGCTGCAGCAATATCGCCTGCCCGGCACAACGAAAAGAGCGACTACGCCACTTTGCATCACGCGGCGCGATGGATATCGAGGGTATCGGCGAGCATCTTGCCGATACCCTCGTCGACGCGGAAATCGTCACCGATGTCGCCGATCTCTACGACATGACCGCTGAGCGCCTTGCAACGCTTCCGCGTATGGCTCCCAAAAGTATCGCCAATCTTCTTGCGGGTATCGACGCATCGAAAAGCCGAGGTCTCGCGCGACTGCTCTTCGGCTTAGGGATTCGTTACGTCGGTGCCCAGAATGCACGCATCCTCGCCGAGCATTTTGGGAGTCTCGATGCGGTTCTGGCGGCATCGGCCGAGGACTTACTCGTCTGTGATGGGATCGGGGAGCAGATCGCCAACAGTATTCTGCTCTTCGCGGCACAAGCGCAGAATCGTCGGGTCGTCGAGCGCCTTGCCGCCGCCGGGCTCGACCTCACCGCGCCGATACGACCGCGCCCGACCCTCGGCGCTTTACACGGCAAACGTTTCGTTCTCACCGGCACACTCCCCACCATGAGTCGTGAGGAGGCGACGGAGCGGATCATTGCATCAGGCGGCAGCGTCAAAAGCGCCGTAAATGCCAAGACCGATTATGTCGTCGTCGGCGATGAGCCTGGTTCGAAGCTGGCTAAAGCAGAGCAGCTCGGTATCGCGATTATCGACGAAGCTCAACTCAAGGAGTTGCTCGGGTGAAGATTCTTGTCACAGGCGGTACAGGATATATCGGCGGTCGTTTGATTCCGCGACTGCTGGAAGCCGGACATGAGGTGACCTGTCTCACCCGTGAACCGAGTAATCTGGAGCAACGCTTTGCCAAACCCGTTCGGATCGTTCAAGGCGATATTCTCGAGGCAGATTCTCTGAGAGAATCGTTGACCGATATCGATGTCGCGTACTATCTGGTTCATTCTATGTCTCGTAGAACGGCAAATTTTGCGACAATCGATCGCCGTGTAGCGAACTCTTTTGCGGAGGCAGCAAAAGAGGCGAAAATCTCGCGGATCATCTATTTGAGCGGACTCGGAGATAGTACAAAACCTTTATCGGAGCACCTACACAGCAGACAAGAAGTAGGCGATATCCTCAGGACTTCAGGCATACCGGTCACCGAGTTTCGTGCAGCGATTATCGTTGGCTCAGGGAGCGCATCCTTTGAGATGATCCGTGACCTCACCGAGCGACTGCCCATTATGATCGCTCCACGGTGGGTGAATACCCGGTGCCAACCGATATGGGTCAACGATGTACTGAGCTACCTCACCGAGACGCTGCAGCAGCGTGATGCGATGAGTCGTATCTACGAGATAGGCGGAAGCGATGTTCTCACCTATCGCGATATCATGCTTCAGTTTGCCGCAGTACGGGGTCTCAAAAGAGCGATTTTTGTCATCCCACTGCTGACTCCGCGACTATCATCGTACTGGGTGCATTTGGTAACACCCTTACCGGCCTCACTCGCACGGGCACTTATCGATAGTCTCTCGGTCGAAGTCATCGTGCATGATCACCAGGCACGGCGCGACTTTTCCATTCAGCCGATCGATTACCGGACATCGCTTGAAATCACTTTAGATCGCGGCCAAAGCCCCGATCCCGAGACAACCTGGTTCGATGCAATCGATATTACTCAGCTGCCCGGCGAATTTTCGGGAGTAACGGAGGGCATGCTTATCGATAGGCGAGAGCGGGAGACAACCGCCTCTGTTCTTTCGCTCTTTAAGAGTTTCTCCGAGTTAGGCGGCAAACGCGGCTGGCTCTACGCCGACTATCTCTGGGAGCTGCGTGGCCTCATCGATTGGATGCTCGGCGGTATCGGCACACGTCGTGGGAGGCGCTCAGCCACCTCGTTACGTGTCGGCGATGCGGTCGACTTTTGGCGGGTCGAGGCGTACGACCCGCCTGCGCTCCTTCGCCTACGTGCCGAGATGCGTTTACCGGGGAACGCATGGCTGCAATTCGAGGCACTCCTAGGGGAAAACGGCGCAAGACTACGACAGACCGCATTCTTCGAGCCCCGTGGCCTTGCGGGGTATCTCTACTGGTATGCCGTTGCGCCGTTTCATGGACTGATCTTCGGGCATATGGCGTCGGCCATTACCCGGCTCGCAGAGGCCTCTCTACGAGCGTGAGCAGCTTGCCGGGGCGCCGCAGCATGAAGCACCCTGAGCGAAGCGACGGCGCTCCGCCAACAGCGCGGGGATCTCTGAAGGCCGATCGGCGACGGGGACTCCGACACCCCGGAACGCATTGACCTTGCTCTCCGGCGTACCGGTCGAACCCGAGATAATCGCACCGGCATGCCCGAGACGTTTGCCGGCGGGAGCGGAGCGCCCACCGATAAACGCGACGATCGGCATATCGGGCAATTCGGCGGCGATGAAAGCGGCGGCATCTTCTTCATCACTGCCACCGATCTCACCACAGATAACGATAGCCTCGGTTGCGGGGTCGTCTTTGAACGCACGCAGACAATCGACAAACGTGGTACCGATAATCGGATCTCCGCCGATACCAACGCAGGTTGATTGCCCCATGCCGGCACGGGTCAAGAGATCGACGACTTCATAGGTCAGCGTACCCGACCGAGAGATCATGCCAACCGAGCCCGGCGTGAAGACATGACCCGGCATAATACCGAGCAACGCCTCACCCGGCGTAATGATGCCGGGGCAGTTCGGCCCGATGATGCGCATACCCGGCAACGTCTTGCCGCCGATGAGACGCGGCTTCGAGGTCGTCGCCACCACTTTCAACATGTCGTGGGCGGGGATCCCTTCGGTGATACAGACCGCCAAGAGAATCCCGGCGTCGTAGGCTTCGTACAACGCATCTGCGGCGAATGCCGGCGGGACGAAAATGATCGAATGCGTTGCACCCGTCGCACCCACCGCATCATGCACCGTATTAAAGACCGGCAGACCGCCCTCAGCGACGGTACCGGCTTTGCCCGGCGTCACTCCACCGACGAGCGGTGTACCGTAGGCCAGCATACGAGCGGTATGAAAGGCACCCTCGCGACCGGTGATACCTTGAACGATGATCTTTTCTTTACGAAGGAAAATAGCCACTCTATCCGATCCCCTATCCTGCGCTCGCCAGCTGTACGGCGCGTGCGGCGCCTTCGTCCATGGTCTCGACGGGATTCATTCCGGCGGCGGCAAGGATCTCACGACCCTCTCGCTCGTTCGTACCTGTCAATCGTACGACCAGCGGCACCTTCCGAAGATCATTGCCCTTCAATGCTTCGACGATACCGAGGGCGACCTGGTCGCCACGGGTAATGCCGCCGAAAATATTGATAAAGAGCGATTTAACGCGTGGATTCGAAACGACTAATTCGTAGCTTCGGCGCACCAATTCCGCCTGCGCACCACCGCCGATATCGAGGAAATTCGCGGCCTTCCCACCGGCGTTCAAGATCGCATCCATCGTGCCCATCCCGAGTCCGGCACCGTTGGCGATAACACCGACCGTCCCATCAAGACGAGCGAAATTCGACATACCGAGTCCGATAGCGACAGCCGCCGCCTGATCTTCATCGGCGGGAGTCTCGTTCTTCCACGCTTGGATCTCCGGATGCCGGAAAAGAGCATTGTCGTCCAATTCGACTTTGGCATCGGAGGCGATAACGCGACCATCTTTGGTTAAGATGAGCGGGTTAATTTCGACGAGATTCGCCCCATACGTGAAGAATGCGTTGTAGAGCGCCTCAACGATTTTGGGAAACGTCTTCAGATAACCGGTCGGCAACTGAGCCTCGAACGCGAGACGCCGAGCCATAAACGGTTGAAAGCCGATCGCGGGATCGACAAAGTACTTTGCGACCGCATCGGGAGTGTGCTCGGCGACTTCTTCGATATCCATACCGCCCTGAGCACTCACGATGATGACCGGCTTTTTACTCGCACGATCGATCGTGACGGCGAGATACGCTTCACGATCGACATCGAGTCGCTCCTCGACGAGGATCGAGCGAACTTGCTCACCGTCGGGATTCTGGTTATTCTTGATCACCAAGCTCATCAAGCGATCGGCCAACGGACGCGCCTCTTCGGCGGTCGTCGCGAACTGGATTCCGCCGGCCTTGCCGCGACCTCCCACGAAGACTTGACTCTTGAGGACCCACGAACCGGGATTTTGGGCGATAAACGTCACAACGTCATCGGCGGTTGGGGCGTGAGCGCCACGCGGCACGGGGATACCCGAGCGCTGGAACAACTCTTTGCCCTGATATTCGAGCAGTTTCATCGCGCGCTACTTGCCCATCCGGGGCCCGCTTCCCTGGAAGCGCAGTGACTGTGCCGTCAGGCGCATCCCCTCGAGCAAGGCAATCTGGGGATGCCAATCGAGCTCGGCGGCGGCGCGCGCCGGATTGAAAAGCGCATTGCGAACATCGCCCGGCCGCCGGGGAGCATACGTTACCGGAGCGGCAAAACCGGTCACCTCAGCCAGGGCACGGTGGATATCGTGAACGCTCGTTTTCTTGCCGGTCGCAATAACGTAGCAGCCACCACTCCCAACTCGCAAGGCAGCGACATTGGCCCGCGCGACATCTTCCACGTAGACATAATCACGCGTCTGCTCACCGTCACCGTCGATACGCACGCCCTCACCGGCAAGAAAACGAGCGAGGAAAATCGCGATCACACCGGCCTCACCGTAAGGATCCTGTCGCGGTCCGTACACGTTCCCGTAGCGCAGCGCGGTAAAATCGAGACCGTGCTCGGCACGATAAAATCGCAGATACTGTTCGGCGACCATCTTCGTAATGCCGTAAGGTGATTGGGGAGCCTGCGGCGTCGACTCATCGATCGGTAGATGCGCCGGCTCACCGTAGGTCGCACCGCTCGAAGCGAAGAGGATCTTGCCGACACCGGCGGCGACGGCAGCCTCGAGCACATTGAGCAGGCCTAAAACATTGACCTCTGCATCGAAGATCGGATCACGTGAACCGATCGCGACGCTGTGTTGAGCCGCATGATGATTGATAATCTCGGGCGCGAACTCTTTCACGACTTGGTGAAGACCGCGATCACGAATATCCAATTCGATCAACGGAACGCCGGGCGGAACGTGCTCGCGTCGCCCCCCTCCGTGGGCCCAGAGATTATCGACGACGAGCACTTCATGCCCCTCGGCGACATAGGCTTCAACGATATGAGAGCCGATGAATCCGGCTCCCCCCGTCACGAGAATACGCATAGCAACTCCTTTTCCATCGACGATACTTGTCGATCGACACGCCGACGTGATGGCCGTGCGTGACCGCTGAACAGCGTATCGTCGCCGTCGCCGCATTCCTCTGCGGCACGCTTTTGATCGTCAGCGACGATCTCCGACCGCTCGCCTTCCTCGCAATCGTGCTAACGCTCCTGCTCAGAGAGCGCGAACGCTCGCTGGTATTCCTCTGCGGCGCACTCGGTATCGTCAACGCTCTGACGGCACCGCGCCCGCTCGCCCATGTCGTCTCTACACCTCCGATATGGGCGCTCGCCGTTCGTCACTGGGCTCTCCAAGATCTTACCCAGAGACTCGGCCAGGAGCACGCAGCACTCATAACCGATATTTTATGGAGCCAAGGCAACACGCTCGACGATCGGCTACACGACGCATTCCTCGCGACGGGGACGATGCATATTCTCGTCACGGCGGGGCTACACATCGGCTGCATCGCGGCGCTGCTCTTCGGCGCGACACAAGGTATCGGCTGTGGTCGTATCACCGGCGCACTGCTCACAATACCGATCGTCTGGCTCTATGCGATCCTCAGCGGGATGCATATCCCCGTTGTACGTGCGGCATCGATGCTGACGCTGTTCTCTCTAGCGCGAGCACTCGGGAGTCGACAGCATAGCGGAGAAGCGCTTTGCATCGCGGCGGGCTTGATCGCCCTGTGTACTCCATGGAGCATCGCGACGCTCTCCTTCGCGCTATCCTTCAGCTGCGTGGCGACGATCGTCGCGCTCACTCCGACGCTTGAAGCGCGTTTCGAACGCCTCCCACAACTCCTACGCCGTCCGCTCGCTTTGGGTATCGCCGTCCAGTGCGGCACCTGGCCCCTGATGCTCGCAGGGTTCCATCTCCTTTCACTCGTTGGTCCCGTCCTCAATCTCATCGTCATCCCTCTTGTACCGCTCATCTTTCTTGGCGCTCTTACGCTGCTTGCTCTCGACCTGCTCGGCGGCGTACCGCTGCTAAGTCACGCGGTTGCCGCCGGTTGTCAGGGGGTGACGAGTCTGCTCATCTCCCTCGTGGAGAACGCGGCTCTCCTCCCGTGGGCGGCGCGCCTCGCTCCATCGCCCCCAACCATCATCATCGCGCTCACCGACGGTCTACTGCTGTTCGGCGCATGGATGCTCCATGAATCGAGTCGTGAAGCGATCTTCGGCCTGATCTACAGAGTGACGCGCCTCGCCCCTTTCCCGCGCGACGACCTCGTCTTACGCCTCCTCGGTCGACTCCATCGTTCGGAGGCAAGCCGCCACCTGATCGGCGCGCTTCTGATCACGGCGATGCCGTTACCGGTACTCTTCAACGCGTGGCTCTACGTCCAACCGACCCAGCTCAACATCGCAGTCGTCGACGTTGGTCAAGGCGATGGGATAGTCATCACGACACCATACGGACACACGTTCCTGATCGACACGGGCGGCTGCCTCGAACTCGGCTCGGCGACGCAGCACGCGAAGTCTGCCGAGGAGGCGGCTCGACGTACGATGCTACCCTTTCTCGCATCACGCCACATCGACCATATCGATGCCATGATGCTCACCCACCCGCACGGCGACCATGTCGGCGGCGCGGCGCCGATCATGCGCTTCATCGCCACCGGCGAACTCGATGACGATGGGGCAATCTACCACGGACACGCCTATCAAGATGCAGTCGCAGAGGCGCTGCGTCGCCACATCCGACATCGAAGACTACGACGCGGCGATCGACTCATGACCGACGATCATGTTGTGTTTGAGATTCTTGCGCCGTTCGACGGACCGATCGAGAGCGGTCGTAATAGCATCAACGAACACTCGCTGGTCATTCGTCTGAGCTACTACCGATGGAGCATGCTGTTCATGGGTGATGCAGGTTGGAACACCGAGGCACGTCTCCTCGCAACGACGACTCCGCTTCACGCAGATGTCTTGAAAGTCGGCCACCACGGATCGGCCTGGGCCTCAAGCGATGCCTTTCTCGCCGCAGTCGCGCCGCAGACGGCGGTCATCAGTGTCGGACGCAATAATCATTTCGGGCACCCAGCCGCACGCACGCTTGCATCACTGCAGCATCTGCGAGCACATATCTGGCGCACCGATCTCTGCGGCACGATCTTCATCACGCCAGAGAGCACACGTAGCGAACATCCCTGTTCATAGGAACGCTCAAGTTTTTCTTTTCGCTGTCGATAGGTGGTAACAACCTCTTACCGCCTTGTTGGCTTCTCTTGCGAAAAGGCTCCTCCAAAAATGGCGATCGAGACCTTCGACCAACGCTTCAAACGACTCACCGGCGATATGCTGATGCTGGACATCTGCCGCATCCTTGGGATCGAAGTACGCGATCTCATGAAAATTCGCTCAGGAGTACGCATACCTCTCTCACGGGAGCGGCTACGTCATCTTTGCCTCGATCAAAGCGTCGATTACGACCTCTTCGTACGTGATATCGACGAACCATGGTCGAGTGAGCGCATAACTCCCGTTATTACGATGGATACTCCCGCACCGAAACCGAGCACGCCGCGTACACGCAGTGCCGGCACACGGAGTGGCCCTCGCTTTCGCGCAGACGGCTCACGCATTCTCGAGAGCGAGAGTACCGAAACCTCGTCTATGACGACGACTCGACAGACTGAGGTCGGTGAGATCGCTGCTCCCCCGCAGACGACTACAGAGATCGCTTCTGCGACGCCGCGTATGACACGCCTCAGTCGCATTCCGATCGTACGCGGCGAGAGTCAAGGGCACGAATCCAAGAATCCGGTCGGCGTGCTTTTCGAAAAATTACGCAACACGGCATCCGCGACGCTGGTACATATCAACGCGCAAACCAAGGTACCTTCGATCAAATACCAAGAGCCCGAAAAAGCCAACGCTCTCTCTCCTCTTGGCAGTGATCAACATACCCTGCGTGAACTGCTCAGCGATCTCCGCAGCTTTCAGGAAGAAGTCGGACATCTTTCGGCCCGCCTTGAACGGTTCTTAACCTAATACGCTACCCTTTTGGGCCCGACGTCCTGCGATGGCATCTTGACGTTATCCCTATGCCTCGGTAGACTTATTTCTGTGCAGATGCGGGATCGGCGCTCTTTTCAGTCGAACCCCGTTGCCTATCTTCCCTAAAAACCTTATTATGAAACGCGTTGCCACATCGGCACCCCACGCTTCGCCGCTTGCGAAGATGATGTCGTATCTTGTCGTCTGTGATCCACATGGTGATCGCCGCGATCGATGATTGTTGCAACGATGCGTTGGAGGCTATGGCTCCACGGCTCCGCCCTTACCAAATCGAGGCCCAAGAGGCGATTCTCGCCGCGCTTGAACGCGGGACACGTAGGCAACTCGTTTCGCTAGCGACTGGTCTCGGCAAAACAGTCATCATTGCGACCCTACCGCAGCGGTTGCGTATACGCTCAGGCGACGTAACCTTAATCATCGCACACCGTGATGAGTTGATTCAACAAATCGTCGAAAAAATGCGCGATGAGAATCCCGAGGCGGTTATCGGTGTCGAAAAAGCAGAGCGTCGTGCCGACCCCGGGTCGACGATCGTCGTCGCGACGGTCCAGACCCTCGCGGGGCGGCGACTAGACGCTTTCTTCGAGCGCTTTGGAAGACGTATATCTCTCTTTATTATCGATGAAGCGCATCATGCAGCAGCACCGACATACCGTGCAATCGTCGATCGCATTATCGGAGCACGTCCCGATGCGATTGTGCTCGGCTTTACCGCCACACCGAATCGCGGTGACGGCGTACGACTCGTCGATGTCTTCTACGAAATTGTTTACGAGATGGACGCACGGCGCGCGATTGAGAGCGGCTATCTTGTCCCGGTACGCAGTTTCGCCATTGCGACGAAGACAAATCTTGATGATATTGCATCACGAGCAGGTGACTTTGTTCTAGGCCAACTTGCACAGGCGGTCAATACCGACGAAAGAAATGCTCGCATCGTCGACGCCTATCGCCGTCATACGCCGCTCTCAAAGGCATTGGTCTTCACCGCATCGGTCGAACACGCGCGCGACGTAGCCGCAGTCTTTCTCGCAGCCGGCGTTCCGGCAGGCTTTGCCAGCGGCGAGACGCCGCGCGAAGAACGTGAACGCATCATCGACGATTTTCGTCGGAATCGGATTCGCGTCTTAGTCAATTGCGGACTCTATCTCGAAGGTTTCGACGTTCCGTCGATCGAGGTCGTCATCAACGCCCGTCCGACCAAAAGCACAACGCTCTATACGCAGATCACCGGACGCGGGCTACGCCCTGTCGATCAGATCGCCGATCATCTATCGACTCTAGCGACAGGCGCAGAGCGTCGGGAGCTTATCGCAAGCAGCGTCAAGCCATTCGCGATCGTCCTCGATGTCGTCGATCAAGCACACCGGCATGCAGTTGTCACTCTCCCCAGTCTTTGGGGCCTACCGATGCAAATCGATGCTCAAGGTCGCCCCGTCTCCCATGTGGCCGAGCGCTACGAAGAACTCTGTCGTCGAGATCCGAAGCTCGCCGCACGAGTACGCACTCTTGAGGAGATCGAAACCGCACTCGTCGAGCTTGATGCACTGCACGCTCCGCCTCCCTCGGATCGCCCAGCCACGTGGCAACCGATTACCCCGGAGCATTGGCGTCTCGAGAGACCGCCACAGCGAATGGCACGCGATCGTCAAGGGAAACCCGTCACCGACCTCGACGCAACGTACAATCTTCTTCTCGCCGAAGCACGGCGTATCGCACCGAAAGAGAATGCCGAGGCGTTCGCTCGCCGGATGCTCGAAGCGATGCATGATATTGACCTGCGCACGATGATCTCGGCACCGATTCGTGTCGATGTCATGCGTCGCGGAGGGCTGTTTGTCGCCTCACTTATCGTCGGTGATAACCCACCACGCGATATCGCCGCCGCGCCCGAGTTAGTTCGTGTTATCGCCGAAGCGGAACGCCGCCTTGAGCAAGGAGCGGCACTCAATGAAATCGGAGCACCTCAACCACGTCGGGCACTCTATGCGCACCGTCGCTCGGCACCGGGTCGGCGCAAGCGTCGAGGCGAGATGACCGCTCCGTCAGCCTCACCCCACGCTGCTGCCAGCCTCGCATCGCTCTAGGGTATAGTCTGTAGGGCCACTCTAGGGCGTAGTGGTAGCAAGAATGCGATCCAACGCCGACTCAATGCGTTCGAGTCCAAGGCCACCCGCCTGAAAGTGGCGCATCGTGTGTGCCTGGTCGAAGCAATAGAACGCCGGGACAACCTCATTCGTAAAACGATCGACAATCGTGTGCTCATTATCGACTGCGCACGCATAAGCAAGCTTCATGACCTCACGTGCATCGGTCTCGACTTTTGCGATATCGAGCTCCTCCGGCGAGCGAGGCTGATGAATCGCGACAAAACGGACTCCACGCGGCGCATAGGTCGCGTACCACCCGGCGACGCGCTCCGCAGTCTCATGACAGAGATAACAGCTCAGCGACCAGAAATGGACCAAGACCGGATGGCCCGCCAGATCGGTCGATAAAGGCTCGCCCCCTATCCATGCAGCGACTCCCTCAAAAGACGGCAGTGGCGAGCGCATCCGTAACGACATAATCCCTATACCTTCAACAGGGCCTTGCCCGGCTTCCAATCAGCGGCGCAGAGTCCACCTGTCTGCAACGCCTGCAAGACACGAAGGGTCTCATCGACGCTACGGCCGACATTATCGGCGGTTACCGTCGTATAACGCAAAACACCCTCTGGATCGATAATAAAGAGACCGCGTTGCGCGACGCCATTTGCTTCATCGAGTACGCCGTACGCGGCCGCAGTCGCCTTGGTATAGTCGGCGACTAACGGGTAACGGAGTCCCGCGATGCCGTTTTTGTCGAGCGGCGTCGAGATCCAGGCAAAATGACTGAAGACCGAGTCACACGAGGCTCCGATAACTTCGGCACCGAGTGCTTTGATCTCGTCGTAGCGATCCGAGAGGGCAAGAATCTCAGTCGGGCAGACAAATGTGAAGTCGAGAGGGTAAAAGAAGAAAATGATCCACTTCCCACGATACTCGCTCAGCGAGATGACCTTACCCAAATCGCGCACGCTCGTCGCGTCTTTGGTACTTTTCAGGGAAAATTCAGGAGCCGGCTGACCCACTTGTGCTTTACACATCTCGTACATCCTCATCGTGAACAGGAAGGGAACAGATACTCCCTTCCTCGTCCAGAGGTCAGCTTCCCTCGCGATGAGACCTCGGTTCGGTGGTCGGTCAGGTGAGCAGCGCTAGTGATTAACGATTTGTGGGGTCATAACAAAGACAACGTCGCTTTGGTTGCGCTTATAGGTCGTCGAGCTAAACAGCTGACCGAGGATGGGCAACTGTCCGAGAATAGGGAAACGAGTTATCGCTTTTTGGTCGAGGCGCTGAACCAAGCCCCCCATGACGATACTCTCTCCAGGGCGAGCGATCGCCGTCGTCGACAACGTGCTTTTTGAAATTGCCGGTATCGAAAAGCCGTTTTGGGTAACTGAATCTTGAAAATCCAGCGAAGAAATCTCCGGTGAGATCACCGACTCAATCGCTCCGTTTGGCAGAATCGTTGGGGTGACGTTCAACTTGACACCGTAATCTTTAAACTCGACGCTGGTCGTCCCCAAACCCGAACTATAGATGTACGGAATCTGTCCACCGACAAAGAAGCTCGCTTGAACGCCGGGGATCGTCGTTAAGTGCGGCTCGGAGAGAATCCGAGCATGACCGTCAGCGATCAGGGCACTGATCGTCGGCGCAAGGAGGATCTGTCGGAAAAATCCCGTGCCGATCGTAAAGCCACCACCCGGATTGCTCGCGTTGGTCCCTTCAATAATCGGGAAAATTGGGGTGGTATAGGTATACGGACCACTTGACTGAGGGACAGCAGATTGCAAGGAGAGTCCGACGGAGCCATTCGCCGTCTTATCTACTTCCAAAACCGAGACCTTAATATCGACTTCTGTATTACCGCCAACTTCTAGGCGATCGACAATCTTTCCATCTTCCGGAAGATAGGCTGCAGCCAAGCCGCGAACATGTCCAAGAATATGCTCCGCGACAACGCGATCCGGCACGTATCCGCTGACGATAATATCACCTTTTGGACTCATATCGACACGTAAGTGCTCACAACCGGGAAGACTCCCGATCTCGCGCTGCAAATTACCCATCGGATGATGAACGGTAACGACATTTACCACACTAAATTGTGTGCTTTTATCAGCACCTTCTTTCAGGGCGGTAGTAAAACGAGTAACAATATCATTGAGTCGGGCCTCTTCTTCGGCATTTTCAACGGTTCCCCGAATGATCGCGAGGCGGCCTAATGAAGCGACATTGACGTTGGGAAAAGGAATCGTCTGTCGAAGCAATGCCGCAAAATCTTCGGCATCTTGCGAGGTAACATCTACCTCATACGTCGTACGGCCTTCCTTGCTCCATACCACGATCGTCGTACGGCCAGCAATCTTGCCATTGATCACGAGCTGACGCATGCCGATAGGAACGACACCTGCAATATGCCCGTCGCCCACGGCGACACGCGTCAAACCCGGTGCTTGGAGAATAAGAGAATGGCCGGATTGCAACGCGAGAGGGATAGCCTCATCGGCAGATGCACGCGAAAGCAATGCGGTCGTGGCGATTGCCACCAAAGGGATGCCCATCTGTCGTATACGCAATGCCGACAACCGTTTCATGCTGCTACACCCTTTATTGAAAGACATCATGCTTTTCATTATGCCATACGACCCTTCTTGCATGAGTCATTCGACTGTATGTTTTCGATTAAAAAAATGTATACAGACCATGTTACGTATGATGTACGCTCTAAGAGCATCTCAAAAATTGGAATTGACGGATTTGATTTGGACTTTTCATCGAATCAAGAAACCTCACCGCAGAAATACTGAATATTTTCTAGGGTTTGGGGGACGCAGATTCGACAGTAAAATTGCATCAAAGCTCGCGCTTCCAGGTTTTCGCAGTGCCCAAGATAGTCTACATTTAGAGAGACTCGACCGAAACCAGATAAGAACACTTTGAGCGATCACGTTTCATTTTGGTACGATCCTTCATCGATATACTTATGAAAGAGTTATTGAGGAACTAGGGCCTTTTAGTATGTGGCAGCAGGACTCTATGCCTCTCTCAAACGCCAGCTATTCATCGCCCCCAAAGCATTCTGCTGACTTTCTTGAAAACTACTAATCGCCTCGATGTTAACGTTAACGTTTTAACGATATGCTCGCATCAAGTTATATTCGGTTCTCGCCTATCGCCTCTCAAGAATTCCCGTGGTAGATTTCTGGTGTCGCCACATATGCACAGTGTGGCACGCACAGCATCCCGCTCGAAAAGGAGAATCTCGCATGAAGAATTTGTTCAGCAGCTTCCTGATGGACGAAACAGCTGCCAGTTTCGTGGAATACGCTGTCCTCGTTGGAGTGCTAGCCATTGGTGGCATCACCATGTGGGTCAATTTCGGAAAAACCATCACAACGTCGACGACAAACGAAGGTAAGAATCTCACGGCTCAAACCAATAACGTTGGTATCTATTAATTCATCAGTGGCTCGACTGCATTTTTTTTGCAGTCGAGCCGCTTCTCTTAAATTTTTCCATTTTATTATTGAAACATAAAAACAATTCTCGCGAAATCAAGGCAAAGAAAGGCAGGGAAATCGATGGTTTTTTCGTATCAAGATTTTTCTCTTTTCTTTATTGCTATTGCCAGCATTATGGCTGCTTTTTTCGACATAAAGCAACGCATTATCCCCAACATCCTGACGGCATCGCTAACAATTTCTGCCATTCTTCTTCACGCCTTACTTTCCCCTCAAGATCTACTTTCAGGAATAGGCTTTTCATTGGTCGTACTTTTTATTGGATTTATGTTTTTCATCTTTGGCATATTTGGTGCTGGCGATGTTAAATTCATCGCAGCATCCTGCCTTCTTCTTTCTCCTCACGCCTCAATGGATTTCATTTTTTCGACATTATTTTCAGGAAGCATACTCGGCATCGTCTTCCTTATCATTCGTCAAAAAAGAAATTACACACGATCCGAAACCATCAAAAAAATTATTAGCATACCCTCGAAAATATATTCAATGATTCTTCTTTTACCTATGTCAAAAAGTCTTACACAGCAATTGCAAAGCTTTGACTATACTGCCCGTCAAAATGAACTAAAAACCTCGAAAAAGACGATACCTTATGGTGTAGCCATAGCTCTCGGAGCAGTGAGCATGTGTGTTCATCGATTTGCTTTCCCTGCACTTGTTCACCCGTGAGGTGAGATAACGAAGAGGAGATGGGTGAACCATGAGATCTCGAAATACGATTCTGTTCTTCGCAGTTGGTTTAGCTCTTATGACGGGCTTCTTCTTGTTTCATCTTTTAAGTTCGGCATCTCAACCGGCCGCGCCAACCGAAGAACACGTGACCGTCTACTCAGCGGCACATGATATTCAGGCTCGCTCTCCTATCAAGCCTGATGAGCTCGAAGCAGTGGTTCGTCCGATATCAGCGGTTGAACCCGATGCTTTTCGCAGTCTCAACGGCCTTCGCGGGAAAATTGCTCTTACGACGATACCCGCAGGAGCGACCTTAACGAAATCGCGTGTCGGCACTCTTACCGATGAACCTCTTACGGTTCAAATGAGACCGGGTATGCGTGCGGTGACGATCGGCATTGATTCAGTGGCCGGCGTAGCTGGTTTTATCGAACCTGGCGATCGCGTCGATATCGTTGCGGTTCAAAAAGCGACACCAGGCTCTTCTACCAATCTAATATCAAGCGCACAAATTATCATGCGTGGCATCTTAGTCCTTGCTATGGGCGGTCAGACAGATACCGTCGCAGCGAGCGCAACCCCAGGCGAAGCGCCGACAACGGCCACCTTGGGGGTAACGCCGCAGCAAGCCGAAGATTTGATCTTAGCCGATGCGACAGCTTCGCTACGTTTGCTTCTGCGCCCCGCGAGAGAGAGCATACACAATTCAGAGAAGACAAAGCGTTACCATCCCGTCAATACAGCAGAAAACCAAATGTCAAATCCTATGATGTATACGACATACGCGCTTAACAATGGCAGAACAACGACGAATCTTACAACGACCGCTGCAATTCCTGCACCAAAAATCGCTAGTTCGGCATCACATGCGAGTTCAAAAAAACACTTCCTTGCGATTAGTGTTATTGACGGCGACCAAATTCTCAAAGATGGTGAGAGTGACAAGCCATGACACAATTTTTTCTTCTTATCGGAGCAAAGGGTGGAGTTGGCGTCAGCACACTGTCTATCGAATTAGCTAAACGCTGCCAACAATATCCCGGTACGGTTCTTGTTGACGGAGATCTCTCCGGCAAACGTAGTATTGCAGTTGCACTTGAGTGCTATAACAGCATCAATGAGAACCGTAACAAAGGAAACCAGATTGCTACGGTCGTGACTGATCAGGGTCTTGAGGTTGTCGAATTAACGCCGAATATTCACGGCGGATTCACGCTAAAAATGGCCGATTCCGAGACGTTTGTGCAAGAGTTAACGCAACATAGTCAGCATGTTTTTGTTGACATGCCGCAACCATTTGCCGCTGCCGTTCGTGCTTTTATATCACGATCGACTCGTATTATTCTTGTCATTGAGCCATCACTATTTGGCGTAGCCGGCGCACAATCCATGATTGAAGAACTGATTCGCTTCGGCATTCCAGTCACAAGAATTCTCTTGGTTTTAAATCAGCGCGACGTCAATAGTGAGGTATCTCGTCGGGATATTGAGAGCGTTCTCGGCACGAGCATGACAGCCGATATCCCACACCGTACTCACCGAAATTATACGAAGTCTCTTGATAGTCTTCTGCAGATGCTTCTCAATGCAAAAGCAGAAGATGAACTCAATAATTTACAACCATCGACGCTCACGCCTATCGGGGATCGTCGTGATCCTAAAAAGGGTCCGGCTTCGAACGCTTCTACCTCAGCGGATCATCAGCGTCGCTTCGCGGGAGCGAGTGAAGAGGCAGAAAAAACAGCCCGGAGAGCCGTTCTCAAAAGTGAAATCCATGAACAACTCATCGAACGTCTGGAGACTCTTGGAACCAGTCTCGTTACGAGCGATATACAACGTCGCGAAGCATTAGCGATCCAAGTCGAAGAAATTGTCGCCGAGCTTGTCGCCGGACGATCGCTCGAGAGTGCCGAAGAGACTGCGCGACTGCGCATTGAAATACTCAATGAAGCACTTGGCTTTGGTCCACTCGAAGAATTGATGCAAGACGAGACCATCACCGAAATTATGGTCAATGGACCAAACCAAATTTTTGTTGAAAGAAGTGGACGACTCATCTTAACTCCGCAAAAATTCGCGGAGGAGCAGCAATTACGTCTCGTCATTGAGCGCATGCTGGCACCGATCGGTCGTCGCATCGACGAACGCGTCCCTATGGTCGATGGTCGTTTAGCAGATGGCTCGCGCATCAATGCGATTATTCCGCCTCTTGCCTTAGATGGCCCCTCGCTGACTATTCGTCGGTTTGGCCAGAAGCGTTTACAAATCAGCGACCTTGTACGACTTGGTGCTCTTACAGATCCGATTGTTGATTTTCTGCAAGCGATGGTCCATGCGCGCCTCAATATTATGATTAGTGGCGGTACGGGCTCAGGAAAAACAACGTTTCTCAATATTTTATCAAATTTCATTCCTGAGACAGAACGCATCGTTACGATTGAAGACGCGGCAGAACTCATGCTCAATCAGGAGCATGTTGTTCGTCTAGAGTCACGTCCTGCAAATCTTGAAGGTCAGGGCGAGATACGGATTCGTGATCTTGTCAAAAACGCACTTCGTATGCGACCAGAGCGTATTATTGTCGGTGAGTGCCGTGGCGGTGAAGCATTCGATATGTTACAAGCAATGAACACAGGTCACGATGGCTCAATCGCGACAGCTCACTCCAACTCTCCGCGAGATACCATATCACGTATTGAAACAATGGTAATGATGGCAGGTTTTGAGCTGCCCATTCGCGCTATTCGCGAGCAAATATGCAGCGCGCTTGATATGATTATCCAAATTGGGCGCTTGCGTGATGGATCGCGCAAAGTACTTTCGATTACAGAAGTCGTCGGCATGGAAGGCGACGTCGTCACGTTACAAGAGATTATCGGCTACCGCATGAAGGGTGTCGATGAATCTGGAAGAGTATTAGGAAACTTCGGCTTTACGGGTGTTCAACCCAATTGCATGAAGCGATTTGAAGAATACGGCATACATTTCGATATGAAAACTTTTGCAGCTATGGAGCAGGAGCTTTCATTATGCTGAATATTTCCTCTACTATTAGCACTCTCTTTGGCATTGTCACGATTTTCTTTACTTGTTGTGCGATAGGTTTTTTTTACTACAAAAGCAGCCAAGACGCCATCAAGATACTGCAAAAAATGACAGACCCTCTTCGCGAAGATCTCGAGCGGGCAGGCATTCAAACGCCTCCGGAAAACCTTGCTATTACGATCATCATTGGAAGCACGATTGTCGCCATCATGACGATACTTTTACTACATTTGAATTTCTTGCTTATTATCCTTATTTTCCCTTTCGCTGGAATTATTGTCTTTAAAATAACCCATATATGGGTTAAATCTCGGATTAGAAAAAGAGTAGAGTTATTCAATGGGCAATTAGAATTAATCATTCGTATGCTTTCAAGCGGAGTCCGCAGCGGACTCAGCATGCGTCAATCGATGGCATTAGTCGCGAACGAATTACCCGATCCGGCACAGTATGAATTCAAGCTTGCGTTAGTTCAAACAACAGCAGGTGTCAGTACCACGGATGCCCTAAAACGCTTATCGCGCCGTATGCCAAGCGCCGAGATCGAAATGATGGTTCGCTCTATCGAGGTACAATCATTAACGGGTGGTAATATTGGAAAAACTCTCGATCACCTTGCAGAGACCATTAAAGACCGACGACGTCTCGGAAGAAAAATTCGCTCGATTACCGCAGAATCGCGTGGGAGCGCCTGGATTTTGGGATGCTTACCGATTACCGTTGGAGGAGTCATTATCGGCACCCAACCGGAGATGCGAGATGCTTTCTTCGCAACGAATATCGGTCATATTGGCATGCTCATCGCTGTGGTCTTAGAATCTCTAGCCGCATTTTGGCTCTATCGCATTCTCCAGTTTAAGGTGTAATGCCATGTCCATACATTTACCCATTATTATCTGCTCGATTTTCTTAGCCGCTAGCGTTGGATTTTTTTTCTATGGAATTACCAAACCACCAACGGAATTTGAGCGAAGAATTGCACAAGTCAAGGGTGCTTCCGGGGATCGGATTTTGCTCTTTCGTCGTTTTTACAATGAAACGCAACAACGCACTATCAACAAAAAACTTCAGGAAGCGGGATGGTACGAAGCCTCACCGGCACATATCGCTTTTTGGACGATACTTTGGCTCATAGGTACTTGTGTATTCGCTTGCTTTTTGTTCATTGCCTTTGACATTAAAGGACCGAAACTACTGCTTCTTCTTATTTTTCCTATCATTGGTTACTACGCACCTCATTTTATGATGAATGATGCAATCAAAAATCGAAAAAAAGCGATCGAGCTTGAAATACCAGATTTTCTCGATATGTTAGCCTCAACGATCGCAGCCGGTACGGCTCTTAATGCGGCGCTATCTTCGAGTATCAGCGTCATCAAAGGCCCTCTGAAGGGTGAACTTCAAGCAACGCTTGCCGATATGAGAGTGGGACGCTCACGCAGCGAAGCGTTGACAGCTCTTGCCGAGCGAGTCAATCAAGAGGATCTCAAGATGCTTACAAGCGCTCTTATTCAAGCCGAACGCACAGGGGGCAATCTGTCACAGATTCTTGACGAACTTGCCTTAGAGGCAAGAGATCGCCGGATGCTGCGTGCCGAAGAGGTAGCAAATACTCTCCCGCTACATATGATGATGCCGATGGCTCTCTTGCTATTACCAACCATGTTTGTAATGATTTTCACTCCGTTGGCGGCACACATTGCCGTTATCTTCCAACATATACAAAAATGATTTGGCTACTCGCGTGTTTGGGAGCATCCACATTTGCGCTCGCAGCGGCACTGGGGATTTGGTTGGCTGCTCGTTTTACGTTGACGCTTACTCGACTTGATGGCGCTCCACCGGAACGGGATATCCATCCAGCATGGCTCATGATCGGTGCAAGCTTTGTTGGAGCGATGCTCGGTGTCAGTCATGAACAACTCGTATTAATTCTTTATCTGTCGGTGCTGACTGTTCCCTTCATTGCAGCACTTCAAACAGACCTTCGTTTTGGACTTGTTCCAGACCTTATTACTTTGCCGGCCCTCGGTCTTGTTACCGTATATGCCCTTATAACTCATAATCCGAATATGTTTATGGGGGCGATTCTTGCCCTGCCATTTGCTCTAGCCGCTATCCAAAGTCGTGGACTGGGTATGGGTTGGGGAGACGTCAAGTTGATCGCTCTGATAGGCGCAACGATGGGCATTGAACGTACGCTTTCCGTGCTTTTTATGGCATTGATTACTCTCGTTTTTCTCCAGCGGATCGATCACCGTCAACCCAAAGAACCCGTTGCGTTTGTACCTTATCTTGTTGGTGCATGTGGCGTGACATGCATGCTACTTCCTTGACGTTAGTAGTGTTTTCACCATGGGTATACTGATAAATGCAACAACAGGTGCCGTTTTGGCGACGGCCGTTCATAGGGCATCCGGACTGATCGAAAGAGCTTTTGGACTGATCCCACGCACCGCACTGACAGCTAATGAAGGGCTTTGGTTCGAGGAATGCTCGAGTATTCATACCCTTGGTATGCATGTGCCTATCGATGTCTTTTTTCTCGACAAGCAAGGGCATCTTCTTAAAATCGTGCGTCATGTTATGCCGCATATTCCTTCAATATCATATCCACCGGCATTACAAGTCGTCGAAACTGGCATCACGACAGAGATGGGTCTCGATGTACTTATCGGCGATCGCTTCTTACTTGAAGAAGATCGCAGAAAATCAGGAGATCTCAATGAAGCGATGCTCGCGCATAAGGCATGAACTTTAAAGCCATTTTTGACGTGCTTGCTCCAGCTACCAATACAGCAGACATTTTTTGGTTGAGGGGAAAAAGCGATTTCGTGAAGCGTACCGTATCCACAGCGTCTCATTACCCTCTCTCACTTGCTCTCTATTCTGCGACAACACCTTGCCCTATTTGTAGTTCACTACGCAAAAAAAGTATTCTTTCTCGAACGAATTTTAACATATCTTCTACCATAGCACGTTGAGGCAAAAACCACTCTTCCATCGGCTCACCACCAAAAAGCTCACCACGCACAAGGCGTTCTGCAGCAATATAATGCGACAAGGCCAGCATATTTTCGTCTACCTCTTCTGCTGTTTGAGCGGCATAGATATGCTCTTTGAATCGCAAAAAATCGACCACGACTCCACGTAGATCTAATTGCAATCGATCGCCATCAGTACGAAAAAAATATTCAGCCCGCTCCATACCAAACTGTTGTGAAAGTGCTTTTCTTATCGTACTACACGCTGTTCGAAGATTTCTGGCAGCGATGCTTTGCTCGACTTCAGGCCAAAAACATGAAAGCATCTCTTTTCTTGACGCACTGCAATTTGGTTGCAGTAAAAGATATCGTATTATTTGTTGATCTCGACGACGAATCCAAGATACTTTTCCAGAAGAATTGCGGAGCACAAAAGGACCGAGTGTACGTATCATTATCGTTCGTTTATAATCCCACATTTGCGTCTTATAGTTCGTTTCTTTTTCATGAAATGAATATGTCTCAAGTATTTCTTGATCTTCATCAATTCCTTGAAAAATACGAGCAATGACAGGTTCTATCGTCGGGTGATATATCTGATAAACAGCAGAATTTTCAATATTTTTCCGCCCATCCAGTTCAGGCAACTTGAGAAAAATGTTCCCTCTTTCGGCTCGCCAAGTCTCAAACGCATGTGTGAACGGCATACGTTTCTCGCTGAACAATCGCATGGTATCAGCAACGACTAAGGGCCAACCGGCAGAATCTTCATAAAATGCAGTGACCTGATTTGGTGTGGCGGTTATGCCTGCGACATCAATCAATTCGGCGATTTCATTTTCTGTAAATAGCAACTCATGATTAGACATGCTAACAGCAAGGCCACGTATAACCAACTCTTCAACAGCAAGATTCGTACGCCTACCCACAAGAATTAATCGTATTTTTTTAGGCAAATTAAAGACAAGACGCTCAAGAATCTCTTCTGCATCTTTTTCGAGATTATCAATTCCATCAATGACGACTTGACATGCATCACTCTCCTCTAAAGCGTTTATAAGATCGGAAAAATTTCTTATAGCGCAATGTAAAACTTCACCAAACTGATAAAAAAAAGCTTCACTTGTTGTACTATGACGAAGAAAAATATATAAGAAAACATCGTTACTTGCGATGACGTACTGTGTACATAGCACCGTCTTTCCAAAACCGAATTCACCTAAGACGATACGTACGGGAATCTGTGAAAATCCACGGAGCCACTCGATCAAACGATGACGATCGATGAGTAACGAAGGCAGTCGTGGCAAAGATATCATAAATTTCCGGGGGAAACGTTCAACGGAGCGACCATGGTCTCTTGTCCATTTCGATCTGCATAACTCATAACTAATGTATATTTTTTCGAGCGGAATGTATCCGGCATATGCAACACGGCTGACTTTGTGTCTACATTAAATCCCTCGATCTCATTACCATTACCATCTTGTAAAGCAATGTGCAAATCGGCTACATTACGAATCACATTGACCGGAATTTCCGCTCCTGCTACATAGGGTCCGACGCCGATAGAAATGGGTGCTCCAGGAAGCGCATGCATAGGCATCGTTTGACTTAAAGCTGGTATAATTTGGAGTGCAATTCGTGATTCGGCTTGAGTTTTTCCACGACTAACTTGCAAAACAAGGCTCATGTTTTTCACGACATCTACATGAGGTGCCCGTAGCACGGTCACACCCGACGAAGAGGCTAAGAGACTCGCCCATGTGGTGCCATCGACATCGACGATTCGCAGCATCGCCGTCTTTCCAATAAAGGTATGACGCACATGGATAGGCATTCCCGAAACGATACGTGGCTCGACTACACTGAGTGTTCCAATTGACGCCACCCGATCAATCGTATGAACGATGCGAGGGGTCGGTGTAGCCATATCTCGCACGATGACGGTACGAGTATCGCTGCCTAACAATCCTTGCATCTCAATTTGTGCGAGATATCGCTGCGTCGTACGTACCTGTGGCAGCTTGAGTATGAGGCTTTGCCGTCCATTGCCGAGGTTATGCTGCTCGGAGATATCGCCCGTCGGTGAGATCAGACGCAAGGCGACATTGCCCAGTCCGCTTGATTGATAAGAGAGTGCTATACGACTCCCTTCTAATGCAGCAGTCGGCGCCGACAGTGCGGCGACGCGCGGCTGTGCAAGCCCGACGAATGTTGCAGCGAGAAGAGAGACAAGCGTTGCTGCGAGGAATGCCGCACGACGCGAAGCAAGGGTCACCGAGCGCCGCGGCGGGATGGTATCGGTTGCGAGATCTATGCCGTCACCGTGCAGCTCGACCGTAATACGATCATACTCTTCGAAATGCAGCAACGGCAACTCAAACGTAATCGCCACTCCGGAGAATGGAGCGACCGCAAGCGAGGCACAGGTCAGGGGTCGTCCACCGCCGGCTCGGACCGCGTAGACATAGCACGTCAAGGCAGTCGGGGAGTCATTCGCAACACGCAATTCATACACGGCGATACGCCGCAATTCATCGGAGCGTATCAGCTCGATATCGCTCGCAACCCGTCCTTGAGACACCGTGATCGTGCTACGACCTCCTCGCTCACTGGTAAAGACCTCGAGCGGCAGGATCTTTGCCACCTGTGCTGGTGCTATCGTCGTTGCCATCTTCTTTCAGTTTTCGGCATCTCGCCGACGATGCTGAAGTGTATAACAAGGAAGCATCAAAACAGGGAGCACACCCCCTCGTCGACTAACACCATCGACGTGATGACCTTACCGATGGACCGCGTCGATAATGATCGTATACTCGCCGTGCTCAAGCAGCATTTCGGATACGAGGCGCTCCGTCCGCATCAAGGTGAGATTATTAGTGCAACCCTGGCAGAACGCGATGTGCTGGCGCTGTTGCCGACGGGTGGCGGCAAATCTCTCTGCTATCAGCTCCCTGCGCTGTTGAGTTCGGGTCTCACCATCGTCGTCTCGCCCCTGATCGCGCTCATGAAAGATCAAGTCGATGCGCTCGAAGCGATCGGCATTCCAGGCGCAGCGCTCTACTCCGGACTCACCGCCGACGCGACACGTTCGATCCTCAGACGTCTCAGCGAAGGCAGCCTACGCCTGCTCTATGTCGCTCCGGAGCGCCTCGTCGGCGAGAGTTTCTTTGACCGTCTTGCGACACAAACAATTGCGCGCTTCGCTATCGACGAGGCACACTGCATCAGTGACTGGGGGCACGACTTTCGCCCGGAGTATCGTCGTCTCGGCGAATTACGTGATCGGTTCCCAACGGTCCCGATCATTGCCTTAACGGCGACCGCGACCGAACGCGTCCGGGGCGACATTCTTCGCCATCTCTGCCTCCGCGAGCCGAAGATCGTCATCGGAAGTTTTAATCGACCGAACATCACGTATCGCGTTGTCGACAAAGATCGAGCGAACGGGCAGATTCTCCGCTTTGCACAGGCTCGTCCCGAAGCAAGCGGTATCATCTACTGCGGCAGTCGCAAGATGACCGAAGCGGTAGCACTCCACCTCCAAGGTTATGGAATTGAGGCCGGGGCCTACCATGCAGGGCTCGAGGCGAATCAGCGGAGTGCGATTCACGAGGGCTTTCTCCGCGATCGCATTCGCGTCGTCTGCGCAACGACCGCATTCGGGATGGGAGTCAACAAACCGAACGTTCGGTACGTCATCCATCACGATCTCCCACGCAGCCTCGAAGGCTACTACCAAGAGACGGGGCGTGCCGGACGCGACGGTCTGCCCAGTGAAGCTCTTCTTCTGTATAGTTGGGGAGATGCGACCCGTCTCGCCAGGCAGATCGACGAAACCGGCGTAGGCGACGGAGAGCAACGGCAGCGTTTTGAGGCTCTTTCACAGATGATCGCATACGCCGAGACGGCTCTCTGTCGTCGAGCGATGCTCCTCAACTACTTTGGCGAAGCGACCGTCGACACACTTTGCACGGGGTGCGACAACTGTCTCGAGCCGCGCGAACGGTTCGATGCAACGACCGCAGCGCAGAAATTTCTCTCTTGCGTCGTACGCATCCGCCAATCGAGTGGTTTCGCCGTCGGCTTACGTCATCTCGTCGATGTTCTGCTCGGCAGCGTTAACGAAAAGATGAGCCGTCTCGGGCACGATCGCTTAAGCACCTACGGCATCGGGCGAGAGTACTCACGCCGTGAGTGGGAGCGGATCGGTCGCGAACTGATCGCCAATGGACTGCTGCAAACGACGCGCGACGGTTTACCGACTTTGACGTTGACGCCGGAGGGACGTGAAGCACTCCTAGCTCGGCAAGCGATCACCTTAACACGACCACTACCGCAGATGAAGCAACGCAGCATGACACGCGTCACCACCAGCGATGACGAGGATTACGATGCGACGCTCTTTGAGACATTACGGGGTCTCAGAAGACGAATCGCCGAAGAGCGCGACGTGCCGCCCTATATTATTTTTTCAGACGTCACGCTACGTGCTATGGCACGCGAGCTACCGCATGATGCAGAGACGTTGCGCAAAATCCACGGCATCGGTGAGAACAAGGCGCTTGCCTTCGGCACCCGATTTCTTGAGGCAATCGCCGAACATACCTCGGAGAGAACGTCGGTACGCGGCGCATAACTGCGCCGCGCCCAAGAACAGTACCGGAGAGACTCCATGAATCGATTAGAGGAAGTAGGTCACTCCGAGGAATGCCGAGTGACCAACCTTTGCCGTAATCTCACTGTTGAGACGACCTTCAAGGTAGAGATGACGCATCAGACGGGTACCGGCCAAAATATCGTAGAGCGCGCCTGATTTACCGTTACGATCGAGTTTCCCGATACCGGCACCGGCGCCGATATACGTGCTGCCGAGGATGCTTTTGCGAAGCTCGGCGGTCACGGCATAGCGGCCACCGGTTGCGAGAGGTACCTGCGCCGAGATCTGCGTCCGCAGACCGGAGACGTGTACCGAGCGACTACGCAGACGCTGGGTGACGATAATCCCTGCAGTGGTGTCCCCGCCTTTTTGCGTAAAAATACCGCCGGAGACACTGGTATCATAGGCGCTGGCAGGCAAAATGCTTGCAAGTACGAGACCGATACTCGCTGCAAGCGTAGGAATAAGATGTCGCATGAAGACGCTCCTTCGTTCGTGATTGAGAGCAAAGAACGATACCATCGCAAGCAACGGCATCACTGGCGTGGGAGGTACGCGATGATGCAGATTCCCCCTCTGTCGCCGCGAAGAGGTACATATGTCCTTAACGCTGATCCCTACTCCTCTCGGCAATCTCGGCGACATGACGCTGCGCTCGCTCGAGGCGTTACGTACCTGTGAGCTCTTGTTCGCCGAAGATACACGAGTTGCACGTCGTCTCCTCGCGGCACTCGATATCCCGCCGCCGCCACTACGCACCTTTCACGCCCACAGCTCCTCCGAGCACCTCGACGCGATCGTCGATGCAGCACGAGAGCGTCGCGTAGGGCTCGTCACCGACGCCGGCACGCCCGGCATCAGCGACCCCGGCAGCGAGCTCGTTCGCGCCGCGCGCGCCGCCGACGTCGCCGTCGAACTCCTACCCGGCCCTTGTGCGATGATCGGTGCGGCGGTGCTCTCCGGCTTCTCGATCGTCGGGATGTCGTTCGGTGGCTTTGTACCACGAGGTGCGAATCAACGACGCTCGGCCTTTACGGCGGCACTCACCACCGGCAACACCAGCGTATGGTACGAATCGCCGCATCGCATTCTCGCGACGCTTGCGACGCTCGCCGAGATTGAGCCGGATCGACCGCTCTTTCTGCTCCGTGAATACACCAAACACTTCGAACAGCAGCTTTTTGACAGACCGGCGCAGGTAGCGGCGGCGCTTCCTCAGCCGCCGCGAGGGGAGTGCGTCATCGTCCTCGGCGGCCAGCCGCTCCGGCGCGCACAGGATGCGGCGTTTGAGACGACCCGCGCTCAGCGACTCGCCGACGCCCTCGAGATCGCTCGTGACCGCAAACTCCCGGCGACGGCGCTGGCCAAACGCCTCGCAGCAGAAGGATACGGCGACCGCCGAACACTCTACCAGCATATTCTCCGATACCGAGCGAATCTCGTCGAAGATCAAGAAGGAAGCGAAGAGGAACCATGAGCAGGGAAGCAGTGTACGCCGCCGACAACCCCACGCCTATGACGCCGCAGACCACGATGATCACGACGCCCATCTACTATATCAGCGGAGATCCGCACATCGGGCACGTCTACACGACCGTCGCAGCCGATGCTCTGCGCCGAGTCGCGCTGACACGCCCCAACGGCGGCGCCTTTCTCCTCACCGGCACCGACGAACATGGCCAAAAGGTCGCCGGTGCCGCCGCCGCCGCCGGACAGAGCCCGCAAGCGTGGACCGATGCGCTGGTACCGAAGTGGAAAGCGCTCTGCGCGCGCTTTCATGTCTCCTACGATTGTTTCATTCGCACCACCGAACCGCGCCATGCGCACGCCGTCGTTACCGCATTTGAGCGCCTCAAAGCACGCGGCGACATCTATTTGGGGACCTACGAAGGCTGGTACTGTACCAATGACGAGACGTTCTGGCTGGAATCACGGCTGATCGATGGTCGTTGCCCCAATCCTGAGTGTCGCCGACCGGTCGAATGGATCTCGGAGCAGAACTGGTTCTTCGCCTTAAGTCGCTATCGCGATCGTTTGCTCGAGCAGTATCGCACTCAACCTGAGTGGCTACAACCGAGCAGCGTCGCGCACGAGATGCGCGCATTGCTCGAAAACGGTCTCGATGATCTCTGCATCTCGCGCACCACGCTCACATGGGGTGTACCGTTACCCGGCGGCGGCGTGATGTACGTATGGCTCGATGCGCTCCTGAACTATTTGAGTGCGATCGATTGGAGTGTCGACGAGCAACGCTTCACCGCTCTCTGGCCTGCGGCGATGCAATTGATCGGCAAAGATATCGCGCGTTTTCACGCTATTATTTGGCCGGCGATCCTTTGGGCACTCGATCTTCCCCTACCGCAACGCCTCTACGCGCATGGCTGGTTGACGGTCGACGGCGAGAAAATGAGCAAAAGCCGGGGGAACGTCGTCGACCCCTTCGCGCTCGCCGATCGCTTCGGCGCCGATACCGTTCGCTACTTTCTGCTCCGCGAGGCGGCATTCGGCAGCGACTTCTCCTACTCTGAAGAGAAGATCGCGCAACGCTACCAAAGCGACCTGGGGAACGACCTCGGCAATCTTCTCCGCCGCTCGCTCGCGATGTTGGCGAAGTATCGCAACGGGATCGTGCCCGCCCCGGTCGCCTCCGATCTAGGACGCACCTACGCAACGCTCGGAGCGACGGTTCAAGAGGCGTTTTCGCGCCTCGGATTTCGCGAGGGTTTAGAAGCGATCTGGCGCCTGATCAACGATCTCAACCGCCGCATCGACGAGCGGCGTCCATGGGATCTTGCGAAACAACCCGAGCAGGCAGCGGCGCTCGATGCCCTGCTCTACGAACTCGTCGAGGGCCTGCGCTGGATCGCCTTACTCATCGCGCCGATTCTGCCCGAACGCGCCCAAGAGCTCTGGCGACAACTCGGCCTTGAAGGCGAACCGACCGGCGATTGGTCGCAGATGCTGGTTTGGGGTCAATTGACAGGCGATACGGTGACACGACCGGGCGAGCCGCTCTTCCCCCGTTTCGAAGGGTCGCCGGCGTGATCGATACACACGCCCACCTGCACGATCCTCGGTTCGACGAAGATCGTGCGGCGACGATCGCTCGTGCCCGTTCGGTCGGCGTCGGCACCATGATTACCGTGGGCACCGATCTTGCCGATAGCGAACGAGCCGTCGAACTTGCCAACGAGTACGACCTCGCCGTTGCCGTCGGTATTCATCCCCATGAAGCCGCCAAAGCGCCAGAGCAGCTTGAGGAGCACTTCGCCACACTCATCAAGCGCGCACGACGACTCGTCGCCATCGGTGAGATCGGCCTCGACTACTACTACGATCATAGTCCGCGTGAGCAGCAACGGAGACTCTTCCGTGTCCAGCTCGAACTCGCCGCCCGGTATAACCTCCCGGTGATTATCCATGAACGCGAGGCCTTCGAAGATACCGTTGCGCTCTTGACCGTCGAACAACGGCGACGTGAAGCCGCAAAGCAACAGCCGCTTCGCGGGGTCATCCACTGTTTCACCCGCGACCGCATAGCAGCGCAATGCTATCACCACGACTTCGGCTTCTTCCTTGGGATCGGCGGTGTCGTCACCTTCAACAAGACGGCTCTGCTCCGCGAGGCGATCGCGGAGATCGGGCTCGATGCGCTGCTCCTTGAAACGGACTCGCCGTATCTGGCACCGGTGCCCCACCGTGGTCAACGGAATGAACCGGCCTATCTCGATGCCGTCGTCGCTCAGCTAGCCATCCTGCTCGATCGGTCGCCGAGTGAGATCGTGTCGCAGACCAGCATGAACGCACGACGTTGCTTCGGGGAGCGACTTGATGGGAGTAGCTTGACTCCACCTTGCGCTGAAACAACGACGTAACGCGGAGAGCTCACTCGGACTCGACAGACTGAGCCCCCAGTCGGGCATCCGCGGTTCACTATGGGTCGCATTCGCCGAACCGATCCAACCACCGTGTTGCGTCAAGGCAAGTTTTGGGCAGTTGGTAGAGACACGAACATCAACACCGGCCGCAATGAATCGATCGGCCTCGCGCTGTGCCGCGGGATCTTCGTGGAGCAGGCGACGATCGAGTAGTACCTCGACGCGCTGATGATGCCGCGCACGCTCGATGACCAGTCGACTGATCGCCGTTGGGCCGAGACTCTCGGTCGCGAGCCGAAGTGTACCCTTCGTATCGGTGGAGAGAAGCGCGGCTTCGGTGGCGAGAGCGGCGGCGTGACTGAGCGCAAGCTGCCCCGGTGCGACAGGAGCGGCAGGCGCACTGCCTAGCCGTACCGCACGCATCGCCCGCTCCGCGTCGCCGGGTACGGTATCACGAAGCAGCACCTCGCCGCTCGATCGCCAGTTGCCCGTCGCGAGATAGGCGACATGATCGATCGAAGCCGCTTTGAGGTGCATCGCATGATCGCCGGTCAAAGATGCCTCAACACCGGCTGCACGCAGATGCTCAATCTCTTGACGTTGTACAGCAGCGACACGATCGGCAGAACGACCGAAAGCCTCACCGCTGAGCCAAACTTTCACATGTGCACCACGTCGAGCGGCCGTCTCCAGGAGCCGCTCCGTCGGTGCTCCCAAGATATACGCACCGAGATCGATGCTTCGAGCATGGGCAACGGCAGCGCCGAAGTCGGCGTAGCTCACCAGCGTCGACGAGGATGGTGGGACAGCGGAGAGTAGCTGCATGCCGGTTCATCACGTTCAGCGATCGATGAACAAGACAGAAGATTCGGTGCAACAAGAGCGAACCAGCACATGATACCGATGGATAAGGCACTCTACGTCCGCGAGATGTTTGCCTCGATCGCCCCGCGATACGACGCCATGAATCGTCTTCTCACCGGAGGGGTCGATGAGCGGTGGCGCCGCCGGGCGATTCGCGAACTCGCCCTTGGTCCCAAAGCACAGGTCATCGACCTCTGCTGCGGCACCGGCGATATCAGCCTCCAACTCTGTCGACGCGATCCGACGACCGAAGTTATCGGCGTCGATTTTTGCACGCCGATGCTCACGCTCGCACGCCAGCGCGCAAACGGCTCGCGCTCCGGCGGCAACCTCCGGTTTCTCGAAGCCGACGTCATGGAGCTGCCCTTCCCCTCGGAGCATTTCGACGGGGCAATCATGGCATTCTCACTCCGCAATATCGTCGACATTCCCGGTACCTTGCGCGAGGCGCGGCGGGTGCTCAAACCGGGCCGACGATTCGTCAATCTCGACGTGACAAAGGCAAAGAATCCGTTCATCCGGTCGGCGTTTAACCTCTATTTTTTTCGCTTGGTGCCGCTACTCGGTCGTCTCTTCGGTGGATCGGCGATGGCGTATCAGTACCTGCCCAATTCACTGACCAATTATCCCGACGCAGCGGCGTTGAGTCGACTCTTCGTCGAGGCCGGCTTCGTCGAAGTACACCATGTGCCACTCGCCGGAGGTACCATAGCCCTCCACATCGGAGCGGCTCCGTGAGCGAGACTCAAAGTCGACTGCGCCTTCTCATTGACGACTATTTTACGACCTCGTTCTCAACCGAGAATGCACTGGTCAATGAGGCAGTACGCCGTATGTTGACCGCCGGCGGCAAGCGACTCCGACCGCAACTGACGCTTCTCGCCGCCGAGGCGGTCGGTGCACGAGCGGAGGATCACGTCGCGATCGCAACACATCTCGAGCTGATCCACGTCGCGACGTTGATACACGACGATATCGTCGACGGAGCCGATGAACGTCGGGGCGTTACCACCGTCGGCGCGACCTTCGGCAATCGTATAGGCGTGCTCGCCGGAGACTATCTCTTCGCCTGGATCTTTGCAACGGTGACGGCAAACTATCCGGCACCGATCCCGCATATTCTCTCGAGGACCCTGGCGGCGATCTGCGACGGTGAAGTGCTGCAGCTACGCTCCCTCGGTGATCTACGAATCGATGCCGCACAGTACACAACGATCGTCGCCAAGAAGACCGCATCGCTCTTCGCCGCTGCGGCCGAGTGCGGTGCACGATGCGCCGGTGCCGATCCGCGACTTGTACCGGCCCTGACCGCGTTCGGGGAGCATCTCGGCATCGCGTTCCAAATCCTCGACGATATTCTCGATCTCACCGGCGATCATGCGATCGCCGGCAAGCCCATCGGTCACGATCTCATCGAAGGCAAAGTCACCTTGCCGCTCATTATGGCCCTCGAGACGGCGACGACCGAGGAGCGAGCGCAGATCGCTGCGTTCTTCACGACGAGCGAAGCCGAACAGGCACCGGTCGTCGCTTTTATCCACGAGCGCGGTGGGATCGAGCAGGCCCGACGCCGGGCCGAACGCTGCATCGAGGAAGCGGAGCAGGCACTCGCTCCGTTGACGCAGGCGCAACGTATGCCGCTCCTGACCTTCGCCCAGACGCTGCTCTCACGCCCTCCGACGCTTCAAGGAGATCATGTTCGATGCTAGGCAATCCACTCGAAATCGCCGCGCTGATCGGCGCAGCCGTCCTGCTCTTCGGCGCCGAGCGGTTGCCGAAACTCGGGCGCAGTGTCGGTGAGATGCGCCGCGAGTTCCTCCGTGGGCAACGCGAGGCGGAGACGACTGCTCCGACCGAGCATCCGCCTGTGAGCGGTGAGAGCGAACAGCACCGAGAGCCGCCGCACGCCTCGCCTCCCACGTGAGAGCGGGCACGCCCCAATCGGTGCCCGAACCGCAGCAATGGAACCAAGCGGAGATGTCGTTGACCGAGCATCTCGCAGAGTTGCGGCGACGTCTCTTCATCTGCCTCGTGAGCGTAGCGCTCTTTACGCTGCTTCTCCTCATCCCAGCCCCGACGCTAATCACCTTGCTCGTGCATCTCGACTTTCCGGGGATTACGCTGCACGCATTCGGTCCGACCGACGTCATCGGCGCTGAGGTTCGCTTCGCGTTCTACGGCGGGATTGCGCTCAGTCTACCGGTGCTTCTCTACCAAACGTGGCAATTCGTCGCTCCAGCGATTGAGCCGACGGCACGACGTCGCATCATCTTCGGCATTCTTCCTTCGCCGCTGCTCGCGCTCGGCGGCATCGCCTTCTGTCACGTGCTCATCTTGCCGCGCATCGTCGCGACCCTCCTCAGCATGACGATGGCGATCGCGACACCGACCTTCGGCATCGGTCCGACGCTCAATCTCATCCTTGGCCTCTTCTTCGCCTTTGCCCTAATCTTTCAGACGCCGCTCGTTCTGGTCACGCTTGCCCGCCTCAACCTGATCTCTTCGTCATTGCTGCGCCGCTTTCGCCGGCATACGATCATGGCGACGCTCCTTATCGGCGGCATCGCCGCACCCGACGGCTCACCGCTGACGATGTTGCTTCTCGCCCTCCCCCTCTACGCTCTCTATGAGGTGAGTATCGTGCTCATCGCCCCTCTCGAACGTCACGCTCCAACACAACGATGATAGCGACTCTTCGAGCGATCCGACGACTCTTCGCCAACATTCTCTTCGCCGTATCGCTCTTCGCCGTATGGGGTGTGTTGACGCTGATCGGCGTGATCGTCGTCCAAGACCGCGACGCCGCGTATTATTTCGCCACCTATCCCGCTCCGTTGGCACGCCTGCTGCTGCGTCTCGGACTCGACGGCATCTATCATGGACCGGCGTATATCGGCGTGATCGGCTTGATCCTCGCCTCACTCGCGGCATGCACCTTCTCGCGGGTCATTCCGGCGCGCCTCTCGCGCCCCCGACGACTCTCCATCACACATATGCCGCTCCATGATGCCTCCCGTCTCTTCAAAGGCGACGTCTCTGCGCTGCGGGCGACCGTCGATGCGCATCTGCGAAGTCAAGGCTGGAAGATTCATCACGAAACCGAGCGAGGCGTCGAGTGGAGCTACGCAGACCGGCATCATTGGGCACGTCGCGGCGTTCTCATCGCGCATCTGGGATTTGTGATCATCACCGCCGGGATCGCTCTTTCGTGGGCGCGTGGGTTCAGCGGTTTTCTCACGCCCATCGTCGGCGAGACGGTCACGATTCCACAGATCGGCGCCCGACTGCACCTCATCCACTTCGCGGCCCGCTTCACCACGATCGCGACGCGGCACGGCATCATCTATCAACCGATGGATTATGTCTCGACCATCGACGTCCAGCGACCGCATACCGTGTCGCAACGGGTCGAGCTGCGAGTCAATCATCCGCTCGATCTCGACGGGACACTTATCTACCAGTCGTCGTATGGAGAAGCGATCCCGATCACGCTCCTGCGACACGGTCGACGCTTGGTCGGTCCGGCCGTATTGACCGAGGGACAGAGCATCGCGCTTCCGGGATCGCCGATGAGCTTTCGCTATACCCGCTTTATCGGTCGTCTCGACGGCCGCGGAGAACCGACGAAAGATCCACGTCCGAGCCGTCCGGCGGCGCTCCTCACGGCTCTCGCCGCCGGTACACCGGTGGGCTCGCTGGTACTGCCCGTCGGCAAACCACTGCCCCTGATCGCCGACTATGCGATCGCCGCCGCCTGGCCTCAAGAAGTCAGCGGACTCTCCTATCGGTATGATCCAGGCCTGCCCATCGTCGCACTCGGTGCCTTTGTGTTGCTCAGTGGGCTCTGCATCTGTGTCTATCTGTTACCGGCACGACTCTACTTTGAGTGGAGTCCTTGCGAGGATCGCTGGCGACTCTCAGTCGCCGCGACTACGGTCAAGGGAACGGCGATCTTCGAAGAGGAGTTTCATCGCATAGTCACCGCGCTTGGCACCACACTCGACGACGGAGACGGAGAGCGAACATCATGATCGCAGAGTACATTCTTCTCGGCGCACTTTCGGCGTATCTGTTGGGAGCGATCGCGCTCTTCACGCATCTCATCGTACGTGATACGCTCAGCTGCCGAATCGGCATCGTCGCAGCGATCGGCGGCACGATCGCCGCCTTCGCGAATCTCATCGCCCGCGACGTGACAACCGGCATTTGGCCGCTCACGAATCTCTACGGCTCTCTCACCCTTTTCGGTGCGATGTCGGTCGTGCTCTTTCTCTGCTTCGCAGCGCGTTATCGCCTCTGGTTTCTCGGCGGTCCGATACAACTCGCGGCGGCGATGATTATCGCCTACGCCCTGAGTTGGAACGAGGGTGCAATCCCGGCGGTGCCCGCCCTGCAGTCGTATTGGATCAAGATTCATGTGCCGCTCGTTGTCTCGGCCTATGCTGCTTTTCTCGTCGCGGCGACGCTCTCTGCGCTGACACTAATCAAGATTGCATATACACAACGCGAACGTAATCTACCATCCTGGTTAGCGGCATTGCCGACACTCGTGCAACTCGATATTCTGACCTACCGCATTATCGGCGTCGGATTACCTCTTTTGACGATAGGGATCATTACCGGTGCGTGGTGGGCGAAAGAGGCATGGGGCGCATACTGGCAATGGGATCCAAAAGAGACGGCGGCGTTACTCTCTTGGATCATCTACGCCTCGTATCTCCATCTCCATACGCGACGTGCCTGGCAAGGTGCGCGTTCGGCCTGGTTGAGTCTCCTCGGCTTTGCCAGCATCCTTTTCTGCTACCTCGGCGTCAATCTTTGGATCAGCGGTTTGCACAGCTACGTCTCGTAATCGAGGCAACTACCCAAACGATGAACTCGAAAATTGAGAGCTACCGTCGGTCGATGGATTGACCAATGTGGTTGTCAGATTCTGCAGCTGCGTCGTTGCCGTGACGGCGAATTGTTGGGGAATCGTCATAATGGCTGCGACTACCGGCAAAGTAAGCACTCCCATGATAATCGCATACTCGGCGATTACCTGCCCATCGTCTGCTGTGGCAAACTGCATGAGCTGCGTGGAGAACAAACGCCACAATACCTGCTTCATACACACCTCTTATCCACCGCTGTTCGAAGTAAGCTGCGCCGGATAGACCGCACTCGATTGCGGTGCTCCGCCACCCGAGTTGACACCGCCACAATTATTGCTCGTAAACCAATCCTGACCGCCCATCCCCCCGTTGGTCGGATTCTGCTCATGGGCTGTCAATGTCTCTGTATCGTTCGTGTCATAATATCCGAACGTCCCACCATAATTACCACCATTAGAGGTCGCAATATTGTAAACGGTCATACGTGTAGCGGAACTGTACGGCGGATTCCAATAGGTATCAAGGTTCGGATTGATAGCGCCGAGATAGAATGCATTTATATTATCTTGACATTGCACCAAATGATAGACATCGAGCGGTTGGAAGGTCTCGGTTTGGAATTGAAAAGCCGTGTCGACCAAAGAGCCAAAGCCGGAATACATCATATTTGCGAAAGTAGCAGCAGATGTCGATCCTGTTATCGTATTGACACTGACAAGAGCGGTGACCGGGATTTCTGTCGTCGTGGCAATCGGGTTCGTGCCGAGCAAGGTACATGTATCCGTGTAATCGGTGAAGAAAAATTTTGTGACGGGTTGACTTACTCCGTCATTATTCGCGACATTCCGTGCGATACTCTCCAACGTTCCATCGGCGGCAAGACAACCCGATGCCGGAGTACTAGAGACGCCCATCATATAAGCATACGCATCTGCGATACTATAATTTTGATACGGAGTTGTCTGATTCCCAATAAACGCAGCGTATCGTGCGCTCACCGCGACACGCTCCTGCGATACGGCGAGCTGACCCAGCCACAACAAGCCGAACATCGCAAGCAAGAGCAACGGCACCGTGATCACCGTCTCGATCATGGCTTGACCGCGCATAATGTGGACACTCGATCGTTTCATGCACATCGTATCGCTTCCCATCACTTGCAAAGCACACCGTTAGGATCGACATCGCCTGAGAGAGGATGGACCAGTATCGATCCCCACCAGGAAATCAAGCGATCGAATTGCCCGGTCTGCGAGAGCCCGGATGGCGTGAAGGTATTGCCATTACTCGACCACGTGTTCCAACCGTAGTTGACACCGTACCAATTAATAGTCGGATCGGTACTCGGTGCATATTGCTGTCCTGCCTGCAACGGAAGCCCACTGCCGGTAAACGATGTCTGCAAAGCTCCAGGCTGCACCCACTCTTGATTGACGATCACCGAGGTAGCAGCGCCTCGAGCGACGACACGTTGTGGGGGGAATCCTAAAAACGTACTGAGGAACGGGGTGACGGTGTGACAGACGGTCACTTCAGCGACGGCAGGACTATAGATCGAGGTATTAATCGACGCTAGAGCGTTGATATGCCCGACGCTCTGCGGTCCGGCGAACATCCGTACGCCATACAATCCGGTTCGTGGCTTAAACGACGTCAAGCTATAGGCGAAGGCGCAATCGCCACCCGCTTGCGTCGGCGTTGCACAGTGTGATCCAAGCCATGTTACGACTGCTGACGCCTGAGATTGGAAGAACGGGAATGTCGCAGCATACGTCTGATTATGAAGTTCACCGACTTCGTCATAGTATCGCGACGCGGCTCGAAAATAGGGATCGAAGAGTTCGACGAAGAGATTGTAGCAAGAGTTCGGGACTTTGCCGACAAGCGATCCGGTCGGCGGCCTTGTTTGACAACCACCCGATTCACTCTCAATAGTACGATATGCATTCGTCAGCCACCAGAGACGATACTCGTCGACGGCGGCATCGTATAAGGCGAGTTCCATGCTATTCCATGCGTTCGCTTGAGGGATCAACGCGGCCTGAGCGGCCGCATCGGCGGCATTCTGCGCACGCACTTGCCAACCTAAGAGTTGCCCATAATTGCAAAGCTGCAAGCCAAGAACGATCAAGAAGAACGCGGCGAGTCCCCAAAGCGGCGCGACTTGCCCGCGTTGGCGATGAGACTGCCGCTCACGTTGATGCACGATCTGCCGCATTACCATTGACAACCTGCCTGCGGCGTAAGAGGCGCGTTCAGGGCTGTACTCGTCCACCCTAATGGACTAGGGAATAAGAGCATGGTTCCGACCAAGGTCCCGTCAAGCGGTTGATTGGTATATGTCGGATCATTGAGTCCGTTGAACAAGCTATCCAAATAGACTCGGTCGGCGATCGTTGCCGGCGTCGTATACGCTGCGGCACAACCGTTGTTACCTCCGCTGACTTTGCACGGCATCCCCGTCGGTGGGCCTGGCGGCGGAAAATCACCATTTTGCTGGAATTCGGGTGGTTCGTATTGATAGATAAGTCCTCGCAAACGATTTGCAATCATCGCAAAGACCGCCTCATGACAAGCTGCCTCCCAAAACACGTTGTTGCGATTACCGTCGCCTACTCCGGGCAAGGATCGTCCCCAGTTATCTTCATCGAGATACTCAGCAAGCGCCATAGGTCGCTGCACCACGTTACTGCAAACGGTCCAACCAGGGTTATCGAGACAAATCGGGATGACGGCACGTCCGACGGAATACGGCGGCGCATTATCGGTATTGTTTTTGAAATAGTCGATGCTCGTATTCGCCAATTGCTGCGCCGAGGTACTACCTCCAGCGTCGTAGTTTGCACCCGCTTCATACGTTATGGGTTCGTAAGCGACGCTTTGGAAGCTCGACGGGATCGGCCCACTCGGCAGCAAAGGAAAATCCAACGTGATCGCTTGAGTCACGACGGCTTTCACGGCAAGACCACCGATGGTCGTCGAACCACCGAGTCGACTACCCGAACCGCCGCCGTTGGGAGTGGCGAATCCGTTTGTCTGACCCAGGCGCGAAGCATACCCACGCGAGAGCTTGATATTCGTCTGCAGAATCTGTGGATAGAGTCCTGAGACGACTCCGCCCTGTGCGTCGGCTCCGCGGGCGTAGAGAAAAGCATCGCTAAACGCCGCACCATCGGCGAGGAGTTGGTAGTAGGTGTAAATAGCGAATTCAAGAGCGGCAAAAATAATCAAGAGGCCAATCGGCATGACGATGACCGTTTCGACCATGGCAGCACCGCGCTGTCCGGCGGCATTGCGCCGCGTCAGCCTCTGCCAGCATCGACGCAGTATCGAATCCATCGCATCTCTCTCCTGCTCCGCGCCGCGACGGCGTAGAGGTTTGCCTCTACTCTATCGGTCATCGGCACCGATAGCGCTATTGACGGTGTATGATTTCATCCAAGATTCGGTAAGGTAGAATCGACGAGGGAATGCCGAATAGAACGTATTATCTCTGTTTAGTCTGTCATTATCGCACGCACGCTTATTCGATCGCCGCCTGAGAGGATCACACGAACGTGTCGCACTCGCACTCTCCACAACCGGATGAAGGGCCCCTCGAGCCGGCCGAGCTCTCGCGCCGTAGTTTTATGGCGAACGCCGTTGTCACCATCGGCGGCGTTATCGGATTGAGTCTCGCCATTCCACTCCTCGGCTCACTCGTACCGAGCAACTCCGGTGCAGGCGGTACCTGGACCGCACTCGGCGCCGACGAGCTTTCCCAGCTTGAGCATGCAAGTGAGACCCCCGTACGCTTGAGCCTGACGGTAAAGTCGCAAGACGGCTACCTGCCACCGAGCGAAGATCAGCAATTCGTCTGGGGGATACGCGTCCCTGAAGCGAAGCGCGCGGCGTTCGTCGCAAGTCGACCCGACCTGTTCGTCGACGCAGCCGGCAAAGTCGACTTTCCAGTCGTGAATATGGGATTTGTCATTTTCAGCTCGGTCTGTCCGCATCTCGGCTGCAAATTCCAGTATAACAGCGATGCGAAACGCTTTATCTGCCCCTGCCACGGCTCGCAGTTCGAAGGAGCGACCGGTGCTCACGTCGCCGGCCCCGCACCACGCGGCCTCGATCCGCTACCCTTCCGCGAGCGCAGCGGTCAAGCAGAGATCACTTGGATCGACTATCGCTCATCGGAGCCATCCCGCGTCATCGTTGCATACACATAGGAATCGTACAGAGATGTTGAAGTGGCTTGAAGACCGTACCGGTATCGTTACCGCAGTCAACCAATTTTTGACCGAAGATGTCCCAGGAGGCGCAAGCTACTGGTATGTTTTTGGCAGCGCGACGATGTTCGCGCTCATTCTCCAGATCGTCACCGGTATTTTCCTGACGTTCTACTATGCGCCCTCGGCATCGACGGCCTGGGAGTCGACCAAGTATATCTATGACCACGTGCCGTTAGGCTCGTTCGTCATCAGTCTCCACTTCTGGGGCGCGACGGCGATGATCGCCTTGATGTTTCTCCATCTCCTTCAGGCCTTGATTTGGGGAGCCTATAAGGCCCCTCGTGAGGTCCAGTGGATCGTGGGAGTCGCCCTCTTCGGCATCACCCTCGTTATGGGTCTTACCGGCTACCTCTTACCGTGGGATCTCAACGCCTTCTTCGCTTCACAGGTAGCGATCAACATCGCGGGTACGGTACCGATCGTCGGGGCCGGTATTCAGAACTTTCTCCAAGACGGTCCGACGATCGGCACGTTGACGATCAACCGCTTCTTCGGCGTCCATGTTTGGCTGGTTCCGATTCTCCTACTGCTGCTCACCGGTATGCATCTGGCGATCTTCCGGCACAACGGTGCCGCCGGCCCGCCGCTCGACGAGCCGCCGAAAGGTCGACCCGGCCGCTTCTGGCCCGATCAATTGTTCATGGATGCGGTCATCTCCGTCGCCGTCTTCGCGGTGATTGCCGTCCTGGCGATCGTCGCTCCCGCTCCGCTCGATGCCAAGGCCGATCCCAACCAGACATCGTTCCAACCGTATCCGGCCTGGTACTTTCTCGCACTCTTCGGTCTCTTAAACGACCTGCCGCCGAATCTTGAGCTGCTCGGCACCATCATCGTACCGGGCGGACTCGTGATGCTCTTGCTTCTCCTTCCCTGGATCGATCGCGGCCCGAAACGCTCGATCGCAAGCCGTTGGGGCGTCATCGCGACCACCGGCATCGTTGTAATCGCGACGATTTTCTTGAGCTTCCAGGCACAGAACCAAATCTTGGCACGCAAGGCCGCTTCGCCGACCGTTGCGGTCGCCGCAGGCAGCGCCTCGAATGCGCCGGGCAGCGCAGCCCTACCCGGCGAGGCCGTCTACACCGCAAACTGCGCCAGTTGCCACCAAGCGAATGGTGCGGGTCTGGCAGGCGCCTTCCCACCACTCGCCCAGAATCCGTATGTCACCGGCGATGCAAAAGCCGTGATTCACACCCTCATCCATGGTCTCCATGGTTCGATCGTCGTCGGCTCGGCGACGTATAACGGGGTGATGCCGGCATGGCAGGGCACCTTAACCAACGCCCAAATCGCTCAGGTCATTACCTACATTCGCCAGAGCTGGGGGAACAACGCTTCAGCCGTTACCGAGTCACAGGTCGCTAGCGCTCACTAAAGAGCGTTAGAGAACGTTTCAGGCGTGTCGACCAATACTTGAGACACGCCGCCCCACACCTAACGCGATGCAGGCGCTCCGGAGCCTGCATCGCGTTCTGCTGTTGTGTCGACTTGATTCTGGGATGACGCATGACCGTCACTGTTCATCGCCGAGAGTGCGAGTCGGCCAGCGAGCGAGCTAATCGTCTGACGGAGACGATCCCGCATCTCTTGGGTCAAGCCTGCGGGAGCACGTTGAACCATACCGATCAAACCCGGCAAGACCGACGCCAAGGTCATCATCATCTGCGGATCGAGCGCATCTTTGCCACGGCGCTGAATCGCTGCAGTCAACATACTCGTCGCATTCACGAGTGCTTGCCACTGCTGCGTCTGCATCTGGGTATTCGCCGTCAACATACCCTGGACAAGGGCTTTGTCAAGTAGCTTCGCCAGAACAACGAGATTCGCGGGGCCGAAATTGTTTGCGTTCGGCACCTCTTCGAGTAGATTCAGCGCACTCGTCGCCTTCACGCCGCTATTGATCGCGCCGTTGGCCAAGAACTCGGCGAGATGATGCGTCAAGGTCTGCATCAACTCGTCGAAGCTGTGCACATCGTCTTCGGCCGATGGCTCACGCAGGAGCAACTCATCGGGCGTCAGCGGTCGCGCGAGACTCGACTGGCGTTGCGTCTGCGCAAGCTGCTGCGCCTTCATCAACTGGAGCAATGCCTCTACCGACGTGACCGGCGCACTACTCTGACCACCGGAGTTATTCTCACCGCCGCTACCATCGCCACTACCACTGCCGCGTTGTCCGGTACGCGACATATACGCGGCCGGCGTAAAGAGCCCCAAGCCGGTTGTTGCGGCATTCCCTCCACCTTCGCGACCGGCGGTACGGATTTCGCCTCCGTCCGAAGAGCGCTGCCCCGTTACCGCGGTATCGCCACTCTCTTGCGCACGAGTGGTCGAAACAGCACCATCGGTTACCGTCAACATTTGCAAAACATTGAAATACGACTGGCCACCTGCGTCGTATTGGCGCGTCGTTGAATCGTTCTGAAGATTGCCCAACTGCGCCAAGACGGCCTGAGGCTGTCCTGGTGCATCGGGCCCACCAATCTGTGCGGTCGCTGCATTCTGTAACGCATTAACGGTAGCATTGGCATCGACCGGCGCCATACACGATTACTCCAATAAAGATACTATGCTATTACGTTTCTATTTTTTCGAGTCGTAATTTCAGAGTGTTCTTTCAACTGCATGAGGAATTTATGCTAATCGGCCGACTGAGTCAGGCTTGCTCCTTGAGCGAGGGCCTGCTGCAACATCGTCTGCATATTCTGATGGGTCTGACTAGTCACGCTCTGGACAAATCCTGTAAACGTTGAAACCGTTTGCTGATCAATAGCTTGAGAAGACGCAATGGCACTTGCATAATCCGAGGCCAGGGTTGCCGCTTTCGTCGCATCATCGCCACTTGCATAATCATGCTGTATACCATATGCCAACACAAGCAGGCAATTATACATGGGGTCGCTCGAGTTCGATATGTGGTTGAGTGCTTGAACAATCTGTGTCAGTGCTTGATCATCCTTTTGTAAGGTTGCTAAGTTTATCCCGGTCCCCTGTCCTAAGATATCCGTAACCGCCTGCGCATTACTGGGACTGGTCAGATCGTCGAGCAACTCTTTAAACTGCCCTGCACCCAAGTCAGAGGATGCAAGATCCATAAAGTGCTTAAAGTCTCCGCCCGCAGCACTGGTACTTCCATTGATTTCATCGGTCAAGAACTGGGATAATGCTCCCTCGAGATCACCATTACCATCGATTGCACTCATCAGCGATGGATCATTCGAAAGCATGTTCAAGAGATGCATGACATCCTGCAAAACGGGATGTCCGCCCGCAGGGGGATTCAATCCCATAGTACCGTCTAACACGCTAGCATATGTTTGAAAATCTTGCATCAACTGTGTCGGATCATTGATATCGCTGCTAATATGATCCAACGCCTCGCTAAGTAGAGGATTCGTTGCCTCAAAACTGAGCAACGACGCTCCTAGACCCTGTGCATCATGAAGAATCGTTTGCGCAAGCTGTTCATAAACTTGATCGATAGACATATAAGGATATACTCCGTTTGTGGTCTCTGTTTTATAATGTATGTTTCAAAGAGAATTACCGAAAAAACTAACGAAGCAAATGACGACGCACCATCATCGGCAAGCGTGAACGTTTACGCGTATTTCTGCTTGTTTTTGCGACAACCGGCACCAAAGGATCATCGAGAACTTCATCTGAGGGTATCGCAAGCATCTCGCTCGGCATCTTCGGTGCGGCGATCGCACCGGTGCGTACCGCTCGTGCATAGAGTGCAAAGCCGATCTCACGGGCGGGATCACCCTCACTCTTCGCCCGTTTTCCGCCACGAGGAGCATCGGCGATCGCCAACGTATGATCGGCGGGGACGCTCTCTTGAATCAGGGTACACATATCGCCGATAACATTCGTGAGCATGACCGAGTCGGCGGCCAAGTTTTTTACCGGAATTGAGGATGCCGCGTCATACCATTCATCCTGAGTAGCGTTCGTATAGGTATCTTCGCTGTCAGGCGAACGGCCTCGTCCATCGTATTTCGCTGTATCGTGTTTCACGATGCGTTCCTCGTCTTCACTGAGTTGAAGACCTGCGTCAATCGTCTTGAAGGCGGACACAACATTACGGAGCCCATGCAAACGATATACCCGTCTCCCGAAAAAATTTGCAGAGAATCCAATCTCGCACCTTGATTCTTTCAGCCCATGCGATCGATCGGATCGACTCGCCTCTCCCTACCGTGAGGTGTTTTGCGGCGTTTTCTTGTGAGATGACTTGCGTCGTGCGCCAAAATCCCTATACTATCGCTATACTCGATTTTTACCCCACCGCATTACCAATTGAAGAGCGCATATTTTCAGGACCTTAATGACACATTTTCCGCATAAAGAAGAGTGACATGGATCGGATTTTTGTTCTTGTTCCGAGTTATCGTGATGCTGAATCTCCCTGGACAATCAAAGATCTCTTTGCAAAAGCGGCTCATCCTGAGCGTATCTTCGTCGGGTTGAGCATGCAATACGATCCACTCAAAGACGGCGCATGCTTCTCGGTACCCTTCACCCATCCAAGCAATGTACGGAGTCTGCACTATCACTGGCGCGAGAGTCAGGGTGCCAGTTGGGCCCGCCACAAAGCGAGTACCCTTTGGAAAGGCGAAGAGTATGTCCTGAGCATCGACAGTCACATACGCTTCGTCGAGCATTGGGACGAACTGCTCATCGCCGAGCTTGCCGCTTGTCAGAGCACGAAACCGATCCTCAGTGCCATCCCGGCCGAGTACACGCCGCCTGACGTGCGAGCAACGAACGCGCCGCCGACCGTCACACGAGCAGTCGGGTATTTCGACGACGGCAACATCGCGTTTGCACCGCTTGCGCTCTCTCGCACACCTGAACACCCCTTGCGCGGCGCCTTTGTTACCAGCAGTTTTCTCTTTGCGAAGAGTGGTCTTCTCAAAGATGTACCGTTCGATCCGTATCTCTACTTCGGCGAAGATGAGATGACGCTTAGCGCACGACTCTTCACTGCCGGCTACGATCTGTTTCACCCACGCCGGAATCTGATCTATCACTTTGCACGGCGCGCCGGAACTGCCGGTTACGCTCTGCACTGGCAAGATCTTCCGGCGATCGCTCCTATCCGTGATCGCGCACACCAACGACGCGATCATCTTCTCGGACGAGCGACTTCGGTCGATCCTTTGATTCTCCGTGAACTCAACACGTATGGGATGGGAAGTACACGCTCACTCAGTGACTTTGAGGCCTTCTCCGGTATCAATTTTGCGCAGCGCAGTCTCAGTCAACGTGCGATTCACGCAGACTTTGTCACCGACATTGCATCGTATCTTGCCGGTCCTATCGAAGCCTACCAACTTGCACAGCATCCAAAGCCTCGTGTCGATATCGCCGATCTGCCGATTCAGCAACAGTCGTCGACGACGGTAACGGCACCCACGATCCAACAACCCATCACACAGGCAGGGGGAGGCAACGTGATTACCGGCATAGGAGAGATCCCTCCGCACCTCTTAGCACAGTATCCCCAGCTGCAGCAAATTCTTCCGTATCTGCAAAATCCTCAGGCATTGACGCCCCAAGTACGCGACGTTGCGATGCGTATCATTGCGCATATCAAGCAGCAACAAAACGCGCAAGCAGTCGGCGGACACGTCGCGCCGAACAACCCCACGCCCCAACAGATCGTCGCTCAGCCGACGCAACCGTTGACACCGTCGGAGCGTGAAGAGCTCAATCGTCTCCGCATCGTTGCCAAACAACTGCTGCTTGAACGCGAACTTCTCGCACGAGCGACCTCATGGTTCGCGCGTGAATGGAGCAATCGTACGCCGGATAAACCCTGCTAATCACATAAAACACGCAGCATAAAAAGAAGATGGGTATGGAAAAAATTTTCGTACAGATCGCAAGCTACCGCGATCCGGAATGCCAGTGGACATTAAAAGACCTTTTTGAAAAAGCCAAGCATCCGGAACGACTCTTTGTCGGTCTGTGCTTGCAGTATGATCCACAGCAAGACCAGCATTGCTTCCAAATAACGCCTCCCCGCCAAGAGCAAACTCGCTTGCTCCCGTTCCACTGGCGCGAGGGGCGCGGAGCCTGCTGGGCACGTCACCATCTTCAACGCCTTTGGCAAGGCGAGGAGTACGTTCTCGCCATCGACAGCCACATGCGTTTCGAACAAGACTGGGACGAAACACTCATTCGGATGCTCAATGAGTGCCCATCGGAGAAACCGCTTCTGACCGCGTACGGCTCACGATATACTCCACCGAATAATCTCGAGACAAACTTTCCGACCAATGTATTGATCGCGAAGCCGTACACCGACTTCGGCGATATCCGCGTCACGCCTATCCCTCTACGCAATGAGTTACCCCAGCATACGCGCGGTGCATTCGTATCGGCAAATTTTCACTTTGCACGAAGCAGTTTCATCACCGACGTACCGTACGATCCCGATCTCTACTTCGATGAAGAAGAGGTCTCGCTCTCGGCACGTGCATACACGCATGGCTACGATGTGTATCATCCGACTCGTGTGGTGGTATACCATCTCTACCGTGACGCCGATAACACCCCGACGAAACGCACGCTCCATTGGGCCGACGAACAAGAGTGGCAGACGCTTCGTGCTCGCGCTCGTATGCGGATGGATCATCTCATGGGTAGTCAGGTCATCAAGGATCCTTTTGTTCTCCGTGACATCGAAAAATACGGCATGGGGACAGTTCGCTCACTCGATCAATTTGCTGAATTTTGCGGTGTCGACTTTAAGCGAAAAATTGCGACAGAACGCTGTGTCATGGCACAGTTCATCGAAGGGATCGAACAGCACATTACCTTACCTGACTACGTCAGTCTAACCGAACGCCTTACGAAAGTTCAGAAGCAAGCGCAGCAACAACACTTAACTCCCGAACAAGTCAAAGCCGCTGAAGCGGCAGCCGTGACACGGCCGCCAACAGCACAGCAGCAGTATATTCAAGCATACGAGCGTCGGCACCCACGCGTCACGGCACAAACGCCGTTACTCGCTCTACGTGTTCCTATGGTACGGGCTTCGCAAGCGATTGAAGTCGAAAAAGATACTCCGCCCGGTATTCTTGTCATCCGTAATTTTATCGACCGTGACGTCTGTACCTATTTAAGTATCTATGCGCGCTCGCAGACGGCTACAGATCTGGGCGTGATTCGTACCGATGAGACGCTGAAAACCGGTCAGCAGACCTCGACATTAGATCAACAGCGCATCACGAAACACGTCCCGATTGACGGCATCAGCGGTGAGGTAATCGGTCTTTTCAGCGATATCTACGCGCGACGTATTTCGATGTCGTATAACGCCGATATTGAGTGGTTTGAGCGACCGCAGTTGTTACGCTACGACGTCGGCGGACGCTACAATCCGCATGCCGACTCTGAAGGCTGGAGTACCGAAAAACAGGCGTGGATCAGAAGTGCGACGCGCGATTTCAGTGCAATTCTCTATCTTAATGAAGAATTCCAAGGCGGCGATCTCGTCTTCGTCCAGCAGAAGTATGTCGTCAAACCGCGAGCAGGCACGCTCGTCTTCTTCCCATCCGATCATCGCTACATCCACGCCGCTCTGCCCGTCACGGCAGGGATGCGTTTTGCGCTGGTCACATGGGGTGCGGCGGTCGGCTCACCGCGACCGTTCCCGATGCCGTATGGATCGATTGTACTGCACCAACAACGGGTACTGCTCCACAAAATGCCGACGATTGAGGAAGCGCCGCCCGCCGCACGATCGACGCCGGACGAACGGAGTCAACTCGTCGCGCTCCGTAAGGGATGTCAGCAACTCGCACAGGAACGTGATTTTCTCTCTCGCGTGACCGCCTACTACACGCAACAATTCGCCGCGACGCAGAGTCATCTTGTGAGATAACGAGAAGCGTCACAAAGGATCTCGCAAAGGCCGCCGAATGGAGGTCGGGATGAACGTGCTCGATCGACTCGAGACGACGCTACGCCTCCGCGGTGGATATCGACTGCAAGGCTCCGTCGCGATTCACGGAGCGAAGAACGCTGCGCTCCCAATTATGGCTGCGTCATTGCTCGCCAATGCGCCGGTGGTACTGCACGGCGTCCCGCATATCACCGATGTCTCAGTTATGTGGTCGCTCCTCGAGGCGTTGGGGGCGAAAGTCCATCGCGAAGGCGATGCGATGTGCATCGATCCGACTACGGTCACGAGCACGCGTGCACCGTACACCTTGGTCCGCAAACTCGCCGCCTCGTTCGACTTGGCAGGCCCCTTACTCGGTCGTTTCGGTCGCGCCGAAGTACCGCTCCCCGGCGGCTGCGTTTTAGGGACCCGCGCGACCGACCTTCATGAAGAGGCCTTCCGTGCGCTCGGCGCCGAGATCGGCACCGAACACGGTTACCTCGTCGCCCATGCTCGCGACGGCATCTTGCAAGGCGGCGAGATCGCCTTTCGTATCGCGAGCGTCGGTGCGACGAAAAACGCCATGCTTGCCGCCGTCCTCGCACGGGGTACCACGACGATTTACAATGCGGCGATGGAGCCGGAGGTCGTCGATCTTGCGAACTTCCTCGTCGCGATGGGCGCGCGCATCGCCGGACAGGGCGAGACGACGATCACGATCGAGGGCGTGCCGCGTCTCCATGCGGTCGAGTATACGCTAATTCCCGACCGTATCGTAGCCGGCACCTTTCTGCTCTTCGGCGCAGCGACGCGCGGCGATGTCACGGTCACCGCATGCCGCCCAGAGCATCTCGATATCCTCACCAGCAAACTGACGGAATGCGGCGCCCGCATCACCCAAGGCGAAACATGGGTCCGCATTCAGGGTGAGAGTATCAACGGCGGGACGAACATCGTGACCGCGCCGTATCCCGGTTTCCCGACCGATCTGCAGCCGCCGATGACGACCTTTCTCTGCACGACGCCGGGGATGAGCGTCGTCGAAGAGCGCATCTTCAATGCACGCTTCTCGTACATCAATGAGCTGGCACGGATGGGTGCCGATATTCGGGTAACGATGGAGAACAACTCCGCGCTCGTCCGAGGCGGCCCCAAGCTCTCCGGCGCCCCGATCGAGGCACCCGATATTCGGGCCGGTGCCGGACTCGTCGTCGCCGGACTCGTTGCCGAAGGCGAGACGGAGATCATCGGCTTGGAGTATATCGATCGCGGCTACGAACGTCTCGAAGAGATGCTCTCGAGCATCGGTGCACAGGTACAACGCACGAGCGGGATCGCTCCGTTCGTTGAGCCCGTCGGAGCATACGAGACCAGCAGCTACCCCAAGCTTGTCCCACGCATGCCGAACAACACCTAAGCGATGACCCTCGTTCTTGCCCACGAGCAGCATGCCGTCGATGAACTCGCGCGCCACCTACGCGACTGCATCGAGAGCGGCGGCGTTGCGCTGATCCCGACCGAGACTGTCTACGGTCTCGTCGCGAGTCCGCAGCAAGCAGCCTCACTCGATCGCCTCTACCGAAGCAAACAGCGGAGCAAGGCGAAGCCGATCGCTCTTCTTCTGCCGAATCGACCGGCGCTCGATGCACTTCTCGATGAGATCGCCGCAATGGAGCATCTCGACGCGGAGATGCTCGAACAGATCGCCGCCACCGCGCGGACCCTCCTCCCGGGGCCGCTGACGCTAGTCGTGCCGCGACCGGCGCATTTCATGCCGCTCCTCGTCGATCATGGGCCAAGCATCGGGATACGTCTCTCCGCAGATCCGTTCTTGAGCAGGCTCCTCGTGGAGACGGGGCCGCTGGCGGCGACGAGCGCGAATCTCAGCGGCAAGTCGGCGGCGATCGGCGATGCAGCGGAGCTTGCCGAGATCATCGCCGACCTCGAACCCGATCTCGCCATTCTCGCCGGACCGACAACGTATCGCATGGCCTCGACGGTTCTCGATATCACCACCACCCCGCCACGCCTACTACGGGAGGGCGCCATGCCTCGAGATCGGATCGCTCCGCTTCTTCCTCCGCGCTCACTACGCGGCATCGCCGGCGTGGTGCTCGCGACTCTCGCCTCAGGCATCCTGCTCGCCGCCCCGATGCGCGCTGCGGCGGAAGTCGCCGAGCTGGCGAGCGGTGATCTGCGTATTTCGACGGCGAGCACCGACTACGACATCGCGAGCGGCGTCTTTACCATGCCGCACCACGTGCACGCCGATCGACCCGGCATGCAGATCGACGGCGATACAGCGCACGGTAACACACGCCGCCGTATCGTCGTGCTGACCGGGCACGTCATCTTGCATCAAGACGGCGGTGCTCACCCCGATGCCCTGATCGCCCCGCGTTTGGAGAGCGCGACTCCATCGACGAACAGTCCGCCGTCGACGTTGACCGCCGAGCGGTTGAGTATCAATCTTGCGACGAAGATCTCGATAGCCGACGGTCACGTCCATTTCGTCCAAGGGACGCGCACCGTCGACGCTAAGCAAGCGACGCTCAACGAGGTGACGCACGACCTGTTCTTGAGCGGCGACGTCACGGTCGTCGATGGACACCAACGTCTCGCCGCACAGCGGATGACGTACAACACGAAAACGCAACAGGTTCACGCCACCGAGAACGTCGAGATCGTCGTACCGCTTCCCTCGCCGAGCCCGGGCCCGAGCGCTACGCCGCCGCCGCACCGTCGCCGCTGACCGACCGACGATGCAGTCGCACCGAGCGAGGCGGCGGATCTTTCTCGATCATGCCGCGATCACGCCGCTCGATCACCGAGCCCGTGAAGCGATGCTGCCTTGGCTCGAAGGAGCTTGGAACCCCGACTCTCTCCACCGCGAAGGTCGTCGAGCGCGCGCCGCACTCGATGCGGCGCGCGAGCGCATCGCGGCACTCTGGAGTCTCCGGCCGCGCGAGGTGATCTTTACCGGAAGCGGCTCCGAGTCGGTCTCGCTCGCTCTACTCGGCGCCGCCGAGAGCATGAACGAAACGGGCACGTTCATCACGTCGACGATCGAGCACCACGCCGTACGCTCCGTCGCCGGCCACCTCGCTGAGTCGGGGTGGCGCGTCGAAGAGCTACCGACCGACACGCTGGGTCGCATCGACCTCGCCGACCTCGCTCGGCGACTCGAGCAGACGATCCCGCAGCGACCGGTGATCTTCTCGCTCATGCTCGTCAACAATGAGATCGGCACGATCACGCCGTTCGCCGAGGCGGCACGAATCGCACGGATGCACGGCGCATACGTGCATACCGACGCGATAGGCGCCGGCGAAAGTTGCCGGCTCGACGACGCCTTCGCTTATGCCGATGCGATCTCACTCGCCGCGCAGAAGTGCGGTGGTCCGAGTGGTGTCGGCCTCTTGCTCCGGCGCGGTGCGGAGCGTATACGGCCACGGACTCTCGGCGGCGGCCAAGAGTTCGGTATACGCGCCGGCACGCCGAACCTCGCCGCGATCGTCGGTGCCGCCGAAGCATTCGCGATGCGTGAAGCGGAGCGACCGCTCCGCGAAGCCGCCACACGGCATCTCCAACACCGCCTCGAGGATCGGCTGCGCCGTGCATTCCCCCCAGAGACGTATCGCCTGACGGCTGCGCCGGAGCGGAGCCCTGCAATCACCCATCTCGCATTCGCCGATCTCGACGCGGCCTCGTTGTTAGCCGCACTCGATCTCGCCGGTCTCGCCGCCTCGGCGGGCAGCGCATGCGCGGCGGGAGCGCTCGAGCCCTCGCACGTCGCACGCGCCGTCGGCATCGATACCGCTCGTTTCGCGCCCCTTCGCCTCTCCTGGTCGGCGACGACTGCGGAGGCAGATATCGATGAAGCCGTCGATCGTCTCATAGCCGTCGTCAAGCACCTGCAGGGGGTCGCCGTCGAAGAACGGTGAACGAAGGGCGTATGACATCCTCGATGATTCTCTCGATCGGTCTCGGCCTCGGCGCCTTGCTCGCCGGTAGTGGTGTCCTGTACGCCTGTATACGGCTCGGCCAACTCCTCGCCCGTACGACACAGACGATCGATGAAGTCGAACGTGCCGTCACGGCGATCGGCACCCCGATTATCAGCACGCTCACCCACGTCGATCAGATCACCGGGCACGCCGAGCACACGCTGCAACGCGTCGATAACGCCGTCGAGGTGCTGGAGCACGTCGCCGGCGACGTCGCGAAACGTGCCGGAGCGGCACAGGCACTCGTCGCTCCCTTCGTCGGCGGCGTCGGCACGCACGTCTCGGGCTGGGCGGAGCGTCTTCGCCGCCTGCTTCTCGGCGATCACGTCGGCTCACACCGTCCATAACGGCAGGCGGCAAAATGAGCGAGGAGCCGGAGGTCTCATCACAGGGACTCGCCGCTCAGGATGAGCGGAGCCGACTCCAACCGTTCTTTCTCCGCGCCCGCGCCTTACGACTCCGCTCCCTTGCCGGTGAGCTGAACGTCGAAGAGAGCGCCGAGCTCAAGGAGCTACGAGGACGCCTCGTCGTCGCGCATCTCAACATGGTACGTCATCTTGCGGCGAAGTTGACGAACAACCGCGAGCTCCGTGAAGACCTCATGCAGGTCGGCACGATCGGCCTTATCAAGGCGATCGACCGCTTCGAACCGGAGCGCGGCTTCGTCTTTGCGACATACGCCATTCCCACGATCTTCGGCGAGATGCAGCGTTCGCTCCGTGATACCGGCTGGGCGGTACGCGTACCGCGACGTCTCCAAGAGCTGGCCACGGCGCTTGAGCGCATCCACGCCGACCTCGCCGTCGAGATGGGCCGTACGCCGACGCTCGCCGAGCTCGCCTCCCATCTTGCCGTCTCGATCAAAACGATCATCGAAGCGCAGCACCTAGGCGGGGCGCAGCGCCCGCTCTCACTCGATGCAACACCGACACACCCAGAGAGCGATCATCCCCAGGCGATCGGCGAGCGGGTCGGTACCGAGGATCTTGAGATCACACAGCTCGCCGATCGCTCGACGCTGGCACGGGCCTTCGAAGCCCTCGATCCGCGCGAGCGCTTCGTGCTCCACCTACGATTCTATGAGCGCCTCCGCCAAACCGAGATCGCCGAACGACTCGGCATCACCCCGATGCAGCTCCTCCGCCTCCAACAGCGTGCCTTCGCCCGCCTCAAGGAGCTGCTACGCGAACCACCGCAAAGAGAGAATCCATGAAGCAGAGCCCCGTGATGACCAGCGCCGACCTGCGTGCCTCCTTCGTCGACTTCTTCGCCGAACATGGGCACCGCCGTCTCCCCTCCGCCTCACTCGTGCCGACCGAACTGGCGACGACGCTCTTCACCATCGCTGGGATGGAGCCGTTCGTGCCGATCTTTCTCGGCGAGCAACCTGCGCCCGCACCTCGAGCGGTCACGGTACAACGCTGCTTACGGGTCGCCGGCGCGAAGAGCGACATCGAGAACGTCGGGCGTACCGGTCGACACGGCACCTTTCTCGAGATGCTCGGCAACTTCGGTTTCGCCGACTACGGCAAACGCGAAGCGATCACATGGGCCTGGCAGTACCTGACCGAGCGACTCCGACTCGACCCGCAACGCCTCTATGTGACGGTGCATCTCGACGACGACGAAGCGCACCGCCTCTGGGTCGAAGAGATCGGCCTCGATTCGACGCGGATCTCGCGCTTCGACGAAGACAACTTCTGGACGATGGGGCCCACCGGCCCATGCGGCCCGTCGAGCGAACTCTTCTACGATACGGGTGAGGCATACGCCGAGGGGCCGGACGATATCGGCCCCAATCGCGGTAGCCGGTATCTCGAGATTTGGAACCTCGTCTTCCAGCAGTTCAATCGCGAAGCCGACGGCCGCCTCCGACCGCTCGCCGCGCTCAATATCGACACGGGTGCCGGACTCGAGCGCCTGCTCGCCGTCGTCAACGGCCACGGCTCCATCTATCAGACCGACCTCTTCACCCGTCTCGTCGCGGCGCAACCGGAGCCGACGACCGCGTTGAGCGCCGACGAGCGACTCGTACGACAGCGGATTATCGCCGATCATGCGCGAGCGGTCACCGCTCTCATCGCCGATAAGGTGCTCCCCGGCAACGCCGATCGCGGCTACGTTCTGCGCTTCCTGATCCGGCGCGCAATCCGCAACGCCCGACTCCTAGGCTACCCCGAAGGCTCGCTGAGCGCCCTGGTGCCGACGGTGATCGCGACCCTCGTGAACGGCTTCGATGAGCTCAGCGGTGCCGAGGATCGCATCGTCGGCGTTCTTCGTCGCGAGGAAGAGGCTTTCGAACGCACGCTGATGCGCGGCGAAGCACTCCTCGACGAGCGACTCACGCGACTGGCCGCCGAAGGCGGCACGGTACTCGCCGGCGGCGATGCCTTCATCTTGCACGATACTTACGGCTTCCCGCTCGAGCTGACCGAAGAGATCCTCGGCGAGCGCGGCCTCACCGTCGATCGCGGCGGTTTTACGGCGGCGATGGAGGAGCAACGCCGCCGCGCCCGCAGCGATGCGGCGGCGCGGCGCGGCGTCGTCCGCATCGAGGAGTCGGAGCATCGGAGTACCTTCGTCGGCTACGCCGGACTTGAGAGCGAGGGCACCGTCCAGGCAATACTCGGTGAGGACGGGAGTCCGGTATCCGAGGCGCACGTCGGCGAGCGGATACGTCTGATCCTCGACAAGACCTCGTTTTACGCCGAACGCGGCGGCCAGATCGGCGACCATGGCAGAGTCACGGGTCTCGCCGGTGATCCGTTCGAGGCGATCGTCGACGATACGCAACCGCTCGGTGAAGCGATCGTCCATCACGCGGTTATCACGAAGGGTCGCCTCTCGATCGGGCAGTCTCTCACCACCCGCGTCGACGCAGATTGGCGCCGTGAGATTCGCCGACACCATACCGCCGTCCATCTGCTGCAGACCGCCCTCCGGACGGTCCTCGGCGATGAGGTCGTACAGGCCGGCTCGTGGGTCGGTCCGGAGCGGCTCCGCTTCGACTTCCGCTCGCCGCACGGCGCACCGACGGCGGAGCAGTGTGAAGCCGTCGCTCGACTCGTCAACACGATCATCCGCGATGATTACCCGGTCTCAACCGAGGAGCTCTCCCTCGCCGAGGCGCAGGCGAGCGGAGCGATCGCGATGACCGGCGAGATCTACCGCGAGCCGGTCCGCGTGTTGCGGGCCGGACCGTCGCTCGAGTTTTGCGGCGGGACCCATGCAGAGCGCACCGGCGAAATCGGGCTCTTCGTTCTGCTCAGCGAAAGTTCGATCGGCAGCGGGGTCCGTCGCATCGAAGCCTTGGTCTCGGCGGCGGCCGAGCGACATATCGTCGAACAACAGCGCCTCCTCACCCAGATCGCGACCCAGCTCGCCGCCCCGACTGAGGAGGTCGCCAACCGACTCGAACGTCTGCTCAACGAACGCCGTGCCGACGAGCAACGTATCCAAACCCTTCGTGCCGACCTTGCGCTACGCCAGGCGCAGAGCCTAACCGGCGAGGCGGTAGCAATCGCAGGCGTCACCTATCTCGGCGTCTCGATCGAGCACGTCACATCGCTCGACGAGCTGCGTCTGCTCGCCGAGGCATTTACGAAGCTCTTCCAGACGAGTCGACCGGGGCCGACGGTGCTTGCGTTGATCGGCACGGCGGAGGAGCGTGTCCATCTGCTCATCCTCGCCGATCGAGCCGCCCGCGAGCGCGGCGTCGATGCGGGAGCGCTGCTGCGCAGCGCGCTGCCGGCGATCGAGGGCAAAGGCGGAGGGAGCGGCGCACAAGCACAAGGCGGCGGCCGCCGCCCCGAGGGCATCGCACCGGCACTCGAGATGCTTCGCAGCGAGGTGGAGCGACAACTGAGCAAGGTCACGCCGTGATCGCAGCGAGCATCGTCGCGTTGCTCTTCGGCGTACATACCGTATCGGCGACCGCAGCTCCAGCGCCGCGCAGCACCTCACCGCTTCACTCCTCGCCTCGCCCTTCAACACCAGCCTCTTCCTCGTCTCGCCCAACCGCATCGGCGCACCGACACCCAACATGGACCGGTCTCGATACGCTCTTAACGCGATATGCGGCGCAACTCGCGGCGACGCCGACACCTGAGACGATGACCTTCGAGCTCACGGTAGATCAGGTGGGGCAGAGGAATCTCTCCCAGCGCCATCTGATCTACCGTAGCGGACTCTTGCTGCGCGACGAGACCATCGGCGTCGGGACGACCGCCGTACGGCCGCGGATACGGCTCTTTCGCAACCGACCCGACTCGTATGCACTCGAACGCATCGCTCCGACGCCGACGATGTACCGCTTCACGGTCATCGGGTTACGGCGCAGCGACACGGGCGACGATGAGGTGGTGCTCCAGGCGACGCCGCGCCGCCTCATCCATACAGGCTTCGTCATCACCCGACTCGCGATAAGCCTGCGGGATGCGCTGCCGACCGAGCTGCTCTTCCGCGCCAGCGGTCCGGCGATGAACGCGAGCGGCCGCCTGCGGTATGGGAGAGTCGAGCGCGGCTGGCTGATCCTCTCCGCCGAGGCGACGATGCAGCAAGGGTCGCATCAGCTCCGCGAGCATCTGACCTTCGAGGAGTACCACTTCCCCCAGAGCCTGCCGGCGGCGGCCTTCGGGGGCGGGACACCGTAGCGATCGTTCGAGGAGAAGGAATAGCCTAAAAGGCCCTGAGCTCGCGTCCTTTCCACTCGTGAGAATGCGTACGCAATGGAGAAAAGCAGTGTATACAGCATTGTTTGTATTCTGCGACGGAGCATGAGGCTATGACGACATTCAACGCGGCCAACGAAAATCCGCAAAATGATTTTGTTACCCTCATGATGGCACAGCAATGGGCATCTCTTGCCGGAGATACGCCAACCGCGAGTATCATTCAGCATGATATTCCAACTTTTTTAAGCTACTATGAAGACTCAATTCATAGCACCAATACAACGCAAATCAATAACGATCACGCAGCGATGAACAGTCTCGCCGCACTTTTCTATGGCTACGCAAACAACGATGCCCAACAAGCCGAGGCGAAGCATCCCTATCTCTCAGCTTTATTCGCTGCCGTCTTCAGCTCTGAAACAGGGTACCTTAATGCGAATCATTTCAGTGGTATCGCATCAAATAACAACCCACAGGCGTTCTATACTGCGCTTGAAAATTGCCTTTTAGCGGGGCTACCACAACAATTCATCAACTTTGCAGAAGCAAAAGCCAACGTCAATGCACCGGCAAGCGTTTGGCAGGCACAAGATGCCGTCGCCTGGATGGCTCTCGATCAATGGGGCATCCTCAGCTGCGATCCGGCTCTGCAGTCACTCAGCAACGCCCTCATGGACGCCATTGAGAGCGGCGACCAAACCGGAGCGACGCTCCTCGCAAGCCAGGCGATGATAGAGGCAAGCACCGATGAAGCACTATACGCAGCCAACAACCCCGGCATCGCTGCCTCGATGAATGCGCTCTTCAACTCCGAACTCAATATGTTCAAGAATCCCCTGGCATTGGCCGGGCTCGCACCAAACGGACAATTAACGAGTTTGACATTAGGAATGGTCCATTCAGGCATCGATTCCCTATCAAGCGGCTACGGGCTCACTTCGTTCGATAATCTTCTCGCTATTTGGAATAACTCCCATCCATCGGCATCGCCGCCTGGTATCACGAATCCGACCAATCCAACACAGCTGCCTGCGGCGCAAGAGCAGAGCTACAATGCCGACATCGCCGCAGCAGAGTCAGCCTATGAGAAGTATCTTCTCGACATTGCTCCGGGCGGCAGTGCAGCAAACGCACAGAACGACCTTAACTCGGCGATGAATGACGCCCAACTCGCAGCCTCCGTCGCAGGACTGGGGACGCAAGAAGGCTTCATGGCCAGCCAACTCGCCGTCGATTTGAAGGGCGGAAATACCGCATGGATCGATTGGGACTTCGCCGCTATCGCCGGAGATGTCGGTCTCTCGCTCAGTGCTCCGCTCAACAACCGCATGGCAAACGTCGACAACAATACGCCGAATGCACTCAACTACTCCGTCCTTAATCAGGAGCTCGCGGCATCCGACTACGATCACGCCTTGCTCTTCCTTTACGCACTCGATCAAGTCGCAACGAGTGAGGGCAACACCGCACTCGCCGCATCCGCGCTGGCGCTGATTCACGAAGTGCAGACCTTGCAGACCGATCAAGGTCGGTTGAGTCCGAATCCCAGTGATGCAGCGACGATGCTCGCCGACATCAAGTCGGGCCTCGCAAACCTCGAGCAGAGCCTCGGCTCAACCGGTTGGCAGAGCGATCCGTTCTTCAAGGACGCCTTCACGTTAAGCACGCTCACCGCTCTTACCAAACAATTCGGGACCGACTTCATGAACGCCGTCTCAACCTGGCCCGACCCGACGAGCGCAGCCGGAGCGGCGATGTACTGGAGTATCTTAGGCGAGGCACAAGGCGTCGAGAGTCAAGCATCACTCTACCTGCTCAACCATCCGGGTGATAAACAAGCCATGAGCATGTATCTGGAGGCCTCGATCCTCGTCGCCGACGATCTCAACAAGAAAGACTTCCAAACCCTCGCATCCGATACAAGAAACCTCGAAGAGACAGAGGGTCCAACGAATTCGCTGACGTTTATCGGCAGAGGCTGGTCACCGGTAACGACCACACCAACGACATTCTCCACAACAGAACTAGAATATGATTCTAATGATAATCAACACGACACACCTGCTGGTTATGTGACGAATGATCCGAACGCGGTTGAAGGTTTCTATCAGAGCATGTTGGCTTGGTGGCGCACGCCGGGCAGTCCCAATCCAAACCAGGTACAGACGTTGCTCGAACCCTCAGGCATGCTCCTTAGCGGCTGGAAACACCTCGAATACGTTACCAGCATGGATTTCCTCAATAAAAACAACACGGCGGATACGCTGATCTTTGGCCAGAATTCGCAAGGGCAAGCAGAGGCTGTCTTTACCTACGAAGATCCTAGCGGAAGTGTACATTCAACGACATTCATGGGTCACGGAGCCGACGGAGGCTGGACCAGCGATGATCTTGTGAACATCCAAAATGTCGCCAATAGTGATACGCAAGCGACACGTTTGGTAGGCAAGGATACTGGTGACGAACCCGTCAATCCGCTCAGCCTCGAGCTCGTCACACAAGGTGCACTTGGGAGCGGTGCGCCGATCTCGACCAATCCGGGAGAGAGCACCTTGCTCCAACAAGCCGAAAACGCTATTCAGAGAGTCCACGACGATAACGGAAGTCCAGCAAGTATTCCAGATGCACACACCGCCGCTGCACTTGTTCTCCGGGCAGAGCAGGGCACAACAGATCCATCGACCTTAGCGGTACTACAGTCAGCATATAACAACCTAGAATGGCTCGCGAATGGTGGGCATGGTGACCTCTTTGCACAAGTACAGAATTCTTTGGCTCTCGAGTTAAACGCACTGAAAAACACAACGCCTGGATCTGCTGGTGTTCCAAACACTATCCAATAAGCATACGCGCAAAACCAAAGCTCGCAATTTCTGATCGCGTTCAAAAGGCAAACCATATATGTATATCCCCCCGTCGCCTCAGGTGCTCGTCGATGCCGACCTCGAATTGCCGGAGACGCTCGCTCCGGCCGAAGATTCGGCGCCACTCGCTCCTGAGGCCGATCTCGGCGACGTCGTCGAACACACAACCACCGAAGAGACCCCTTCGCTCGCCTTGGCGGCGATGACGCTACTCGCCGCCGACCAAGAGAGCCACGTCGCCGAGGCGCTGCTCACCACCAATATCCTCACTCCGCAGGCCGCGCCGCTCCCGCTCGACGAGACCGCCGCCTTCCAAGCGACCATCACCGGGCTCGTCGACTTCTTCGTCCATGAGACCGGCGCACGACTCACGCCGACCATTGCACGCCCCGGCGATCAGCCGCCCGCCGCGACCCGCCTCGGTCCGGCACCCGTCGCCGAGAGCGCACCGGTCGACGACGCCGACGCCGAAGCCGAGGCGCATCCCGAGCAGAATCCCGCACTCTTCCAACAAGCACTCAATGCGAACCGCCCCAAGCTCGACCCCTCGACCTTCGACGCCGACGCTGATCGCATCCGTCTCTCGCTCGATCGCGTCCGACGGCGACCCGACCAAGAGGATGCGGAGCGGGAGCGGCGGCAAGACGAGCAACGGCAACAGCGCCGGAAGCGCACTCCAAAAGAGATGCTCGCGGCACAGAACGAACGCGCCCTCAGCGACGATACGCTCTCACTCACACGCAGCGCGGTCTTGACCAACATCGTGTTGCCGACGCAGTTCACGCAACGATAACACCTCCGAGGCGCCGGATCGCCCCGCCGCGAACCGCGCCGCATGCCGACGACGCTGAGCGCCCAGAACCCGCGAGTCGCCGCAGCGCGCGAGCTGCTCACCCCACGCGGACGCCGTAGCCAAGGGCGATTCGCCTTCGAGGGGCCGACGCTGCTCGCCGAAGCGATCGCGGCGCGCCTGGCGATCGATGAGCTCTTCGTAACCCCGGCGGCCTACGCCGCGAACGAACTGCTCAGGAGCGTCGACCCGACGCGACTCGCCCTCGTCAGCGAGGCGACGATGGCACGGATCTCCGATCTGACGACACCGAGCGGCATCGTCGCGATCGCGGCGCGGCACCTCACCACGATCGAGACGCTGCTCGCCGACGAAGCGCCGCTCTTACTGCTCGCCGGACTCAACGATCCGGGCAACGTCGGTACGCTGCTGCGTTCGGCCGAGGCGTTCGGCATCGGCGGAGTCGTTCTGCTGAGCGGCGGCGTCGATCCGTACCATCCGAAGGTTGTCCGGGCGGCGATGGGTGCCCTCTTTCGCCTACCGATCGCCGTCGTCGACGCCGCCGAATTCACCGCCCGACTCGGCACCGTATCGCCGACGCGTCCGTTCATCACCGCGACGAAAGAGGGCAGACCGCTGCCGAGCTTCAGCTTCCCACCGCGCTGCATCGTCGGAATCGGGCATGAGCGACACGGTTTCACGGCAGGCCTACCGGCGGCGGATGCCGAGGTCGGCATCCCGCAGCACGGCGCGGCGGAGAGCCTCAACGCGGCGATCGCCGGCAGTATCCTCTGCTACGCCCTCTCTATCGACGAAGAGCGCAGACGATCGGCCTCACCCGAAAGCCTACGGTGACGCATCCCGGAGAGCATGGTATACTGGCGCTGCCGACCCGAGATCACGCGTGGCCGGTGACTGTAGTGAAGATGGGGGAGCCCCGTGCAAACGACGACGACCGCCGAACTCTTCTGGAAGATGTTCAAGAACACCGGGTCAATCTCGGCCTACCTACTCTATCGCCGCCTGCATCCGACGGGGTCGAGTTCGTCGTAATCTGCGGCAGAGTTCTCTTCGTCGGAGCGCGAAAGAGCACGGGTGCCTTCTTCGCCTGATACGCTGCTGAGCGATCTTCATACGAGCCTCGAGGCGCTGCAGCGCACACTCTCCGCCGATCTTACACTCGTCCGCGACGGTGACGCTCTCGAAGCGTTGCGCGTCGCCTACCTCGGCCGCAGCGGCCGACTTACGACGATCAGACGTGGCATCGGCTCCTTACCGGTCGCCGAACGCCCCGAGGCGGGTCGGCAGATCAACGAGGCGGCGGCACGGATTGAGTCGAGCTTCGCCGAGCATGCGACACGACTCTCACGGGCCGCTCTCGACGCCGAGTCCGCCGCCCGCGTCGACGTCACCGGCACCGTTCCGTGGCCGCGTCGAGGCGCTCTCCATCCGCTGCGCCAAACGATCGAGGCGATCGTCGAGCCGTTTCAGCGCCGAGGTTTCGCCGTCGTTCTCGGTACCGAGATCGAAGAGGAGCGCACGAACTTCGACGCGCTGAACATCGGCCCCGATCACCCCGCTCGCGAAGGGCTTGACTCGTTCTATCTCGCCCCCGGAACATTGTTGCGCACCCACACCTCGCCGATGCAGATCCGCATGATGGAGCGGCACCCCGCACCGGTCGCGCTGCTCGTGCCGGGTGCCGTCTATCGACGCGACGCCGTCGATGCACGCCACTCGCCGATGTTCCATCAAGTCGAGGGCCTCTGCGTCGGTGAGCACGTCCATTTCGGACATCTGCGCGAGGCATTGCTCGCCCTCTGTCGCCACCTCTTCGGCGCGGCACAGCACGTGCGGTTACGCCCATCGTTCTTCCCCTTTACCGAGCCGAGCGCCGAGGTCGATACGAGCTGTCCGGGCTGCGACGGCTCGGGCTGCCGTACCTGCGGCGGCTCGGGCTGGATCGAGATCGGCGGCGCGGGTATGGTGCATCCACAAGTGTTACGCAACGTCGGCTACGATCCGGAGCGCCTGACCGGCTGGGCCTTCGGCGTCGGCGTCGAACGCATCGCGATGGTGCGCTACGGCATCGACGATATCCGCACGTTTTTCGAGAATGATCGCAGCCTGTTGGAGCAGCTCGGATGAGACTTCCGCTCAGTTGGCTCCGGACGTACCTCGATCTGCCCGAGTCGGCCGAAGAGATCGCCGAGCTGCTCGCAGGCCTCGGCTTTCCGGTCGAAGCGATCGAGCGTCGCCCTACAATCTCGGGCGTACTGGTCGGTCGCATCGAGCGACTCGAACCACACCCCAACGCCGATCGCCTCCAGATCTGCACCATCGACGTCGGCGCACCGACACACCTGACCATTGCGACCGGAGCGACCAACGTCGCTGTCGGGCAAGTCGTTCCGGTCGCGACGATCGGTGCAGAATTACCCGAGGTACGCATCGCCCGACGGACGATGCGCGGCGTCGAGTCCGAGGGGATGCTCTGCTCGGCGACGGAGCTGGGTCTACCCGGCGAGTGGTTCGAGGACGGGATTCTCCAACTCGAAGCCGATGCGCCGCTCGGCGCCGATATCGTGGCACACTACGGCCTCGCCGATCCGATTCTCGATGTCGAGATCACGGCGAATCGACCCGACGCTCTCGGGATCATCGGCCTCGCCCGCGAACTCGCCGCACGCCTTGAGCGCCCGCTACGTCTGCCCATATCGTCGACCCCGACGGCGAGCGCCGGTCGACTTCGCGTCGATCTCGCTTCGCCCGACGTCGATCGCTTCTCACTACAACGACTCGACGGACTCCGTCACGGACCTTCGCCGACGGCGATACGAATCCGACTCGCACTCGCCGGTCAACGCCCGATCGACTGCATCGTCGACGTCACCAACCTGGTGATGCTCGAATTCGGTCAACCGATGCATGCCTACGACGCCGACCGAATCTTCGATGAGCACCTCGTGGTACGCGATGCCGGCGACGACGCGACGATCCGCACCCTCGACGGTGCAGAGCGCCGTCTCGAGCCGACGACGCTCGTCATCGCCGATGAGCGTACACCCGTCGCCGTAGCCGGCATCATCGGCGGAGCGACGAGCGCGGTCGGCGAGCGGACGACGAGCATTCTGCTCGAGGCCGCCCACTTTCGCGCCGCGCGGATTCGGCGCGGGATGGCGACGCTCGGTCTACGCACCGAGGCGGCGACTCGCTTCGCCCGCAATCCGGCACCGGGTCTCGTCGATCTCGCCGCCGCCCGCGCACTCGCCCTCTTCCAACAGCAGGGCGCGATTGCGACGTCGGCGCTGCTCGTCAAAACGACAACCCAGGCGACGCCGGTGATCGAGCTGCCGTTAGTGGCGGTGCAACGTCTCTTAGGCATCGCCGTATCGCAAGAACGCATCGTCGACGCGCTGACGCGTCTCGGTTGCGACGTGCGGGCACGCGACAATGAGCGACTCCTCGTCGCGACTCCGCCGTGGCGCGGCGATGTGACCGAGAGCGCAGATCTCGTCGAAGAGGTCGCGCGCATCGTCGGCTACGACCAAATCCCGACGAGCGAAGGGCCGATCATGCCCAACGGTATCATGAGCAGCGACTTCGTCCGTGAGCAGCGGGTGGCAGACGCCCTCGCGGCGGCGGGATTCGGCGAAGTCGTCACGCTCGCCCTCGAGTCGGAGAGCGTCGCGCAACGTTGGAGTGCCGCCGACTGCGCGTTGCCCGGCACGCCGATCGCGATCGCCAACCCGCTGACCGAGGAGCATCGCTTCTTGCGCTTCTCGCTCCTGCCGGGTCTCCTCGAGCTACTCGAACGCAGAATGCCGACGCTCCGCGAGCATCCGCTTCACGCCTTCGCTCTCGGTAATATCTTCTGGACCGGTACGGAGCGTCGCGTCGCGCTCTGGCTCTCGGCAGAGTCGCGCCTTGCGGGAGTCGACCGTACGGGATGGCAGGAGCCCGAACTGCTCGCCTTTCTCGGTCGCAGCGAACAGCTGCTCAGTCGCCTCGTCGGCCTTGTACCGAATCGCCGTAGGAGCGAAACGGCGGGACTGCATCGCGGCAAATGCGCCGCTTTCACCTGGAGCGATGCTGAGCAGCCGGCGGCGTTCGCCGGTGCGGTCGACGCTCGCCTCCTAGCCGCCTACCAGATCCACGAGACCGACGTCTACGTCGGCCTGCTCGACCTCACAGCGCTCCCGCCGTGGCACTCTCCGACCTACCGCCCCCCCTCACGCCACCCGGTACTCCGCCGAGATCTCGCGTTGGTGCTCGATGAGGGTATCGCAGCCGGCGATCTGCTCGCCACCGTACGTGGAGCCGATCCACGGGTTCGTGAGGCGCGGCTCTTCGATGAGTATCGCGGCACGCCACTCGCCGCCGGCGAGAAGAGCTTGGCGCTGCATCTCTCCCTCGGCAGCGATACGACGACACTTACCGACGCCGATGCCGATGCAGCCGTCGCTCAGATTCTCCAGGTTGCTCAAAGCCGACTCGGGGCGACGCTGCGGCGATGAGATATGGTTGGCCGGATATCATCATCATCGTCGCCGCTCTCATCGGCGCGGCTCGCGGCTGGGAGCAAGGCTTCGTCGAAGAGCTCGCCGGCATTCTGGCGATCGTCATCGCCCTCGCCGCCGCGATCCTCTACCCCGGCTTCTGGGATCATCTGCTCGTCCAGTGGACACACCTTGCGCCCGACTCGGCGCACGTCTGCGGCATGGCGCTCTTCGCCCTCGCGGCGTACGGAGTCGTCGCGTTGCTCGCGAGTCTTCTCGACCGCTACGCAACGAGTCCGATCGTCGGGCCGTTCAACGCGGCGCTCGGCGCACTCTTCGGCATGGTCAAGGCGGTACTGCTCTTCTGGGTCATCCTCTACATCGCGCTCTTCTTGCCGCTCTCGCGGGCACTGCGAAACGACCTACGCGATTCATTTCTCGTGCCGCTGATCACCCATACCGATCATCAAGTCGATGCGAATATCCGGCCGAATGTCCCCTGGTTCGCCCGTCCGTTCGTCTCACCGTATCTCCGACGACACGAATTATAGAGAGCCGATCGGCCGTGTGAGAAATCGCTTTTCAGCCTCTTGACAGCAGTCCGGAAAGTTGTCCCATTTCTTGCAATTGGGAGAGACGGAGCGCATACTGGGAGTATATTGACCCACATGCACTTCCCGTGCTGAAAGGAGCCTTCTCATCATGAGCGACCAGCACCCCTTCGCTGTCGACGGTGTCGACGGTAGTGAGGGACCTGCCGAGCTCAATCCTGCCGCGCTTGGCGGTGCTCCAGCAACAAGTCAAGTCGTAGCACAGACGCCGAATACACACGTTCTCGGCGATGATGCGATCGATCCGACAATCCAGCAAGGATTTCTGGCGACGCAGAATGCCGGGCACGGGCTTTATGCCGGACTCGACGGCCCTGCGGCATACGGTGCAGATCGGCAAGGGCGCTACACACTAGAGCCCCATCCCGACGCCCCGCCTGCGTCCTTACTCACTCCCCAGCAGATGCAGAGTCTCTTGTTTTCCTTTGAATCCGGTGCCATGGAGCGCGACCGCCTGCAAAAACAGGAACGCGATAAGCGCAATGCACGAACCCCGGGCGACAAGAAGCGTGCATCGACGTACAGTGGTGCCGAGACCGACGCGGTCAAAGACGGCGAAGTCGTGAACGCGACCGAGGCCGCCGGAGCCTCCGGGGCCGCCACAAACGTCTAGGGCCTCTCTTTTCATGCCGCTCAGATTACGCAAGGTGTCGGGAGGAAGTAGAGCAGTCTACGCCTGAGAAAGGGTGCATGTCGAAGTCGTTGCTGCTCATCCCCGGCCCTGTCCCCGTCGCCGATACCGTGCTCGCGGCGATGGCTCGCCCGATGATCGATCATCGAGGCCCCGTCTTCAAGTCGGTTCTCGAGCGGATCTCTGCGCGACTGAAGCCGATCTTCGGTACGTCGTCCGATGTCTTGATCCTCGGCGGCTCGGGCACTGGTGGGCTCGAAGCGGCGGTCTCCTCGCTCTTCTCGCCGGGCGACCGGGTGCTCTCATGCCCGATCGGGGTCTTCGGCGCACGCCTCGCCGATATCGCTCGTCGCTGGGGACTCGAGGTGGAGATCCTCGAGACTCCCTGGGGCGAGGCGCTCGACCCGGCACGACTCGCTGCGCGGTTACGTGAAGATACCGGCGAGCGCCGCTTCAAGGGCGTACTACTCACCCACAATGAGACCTCGACCGGTGTCCAGAATCGGATGGATGAGCTCGCGACGGCGATCGGCGACCACCCGGCCAGCGTCGTCGTCGACGCGGTCAGTGGCCTCGCCGCCTCGCCATTCGCGATGGACGCCTGGCGCTTCGACGTCGTTGTCACCGCCTCGCAGAAGGCGCTTGCGGTGCCGCCGGGTTTGGCGATGGTCGCGGTGAGTTCGCGCGCCTGGGAGCGTATGGAGCAAGCGAAGGGGCCGAGCTACTACTTCGACCTGCGTAAAGCCCGTGATTTTGCCACGCTCGGTCAGACCCCGTGGACTCCGCCTGTCTCGGTCGCATTCGCGCTCGACGTTGCTCTGGCCGAGTATGAGGCGATCGGGGCCGAAGCGGCATGGCGACGACACGCCCAGTACGCTGAAGCGATCCGCGCCGCGATCGGAGCGATCGGCCTTACACCGTTCTCGCATGAACGCGGGCACTCACCGACCGTCGTCGCGATCCGCGTTCCGGAGGGTATCGAGGCGGCCGCCGTCCAGCGGCGGATGCGCGAAGAGTACGGCGTCGTCATCTCAGGCGGTCAGAAAGAGCTGAAGGGCAAGATCTTCCGCATCGGGACGATGGGGGCAGTCTCGCCCGCCGACCTCATCGGAGCGCTCGGCGTCTTCGAGCTGGCCCTCGCCCAGGAGGGCTACCGCCCGGGTATCGGCGGCGGCGTCACCGCCGCGCTGCAGACCCTCCAATACTCGCCCGCCGTCGCGGCCGCGACGGCGGCGTAGCTCCAGCAACTGCGGGTGCACGGCGGCGCGCCGTACGACGCGTCGCCGCCGCCGTCGCTTTCGCCGACTCTTCGCCGAGTAAGACCGGCGTAATCATCGGACGGCCGAGCGCGTAGGCAAAGACCTGACTCAGCTCGCTGACCGGATGAAAGGTCATACTCTCACGGACCTCGGGCGGCAGATCTTCGAGGTCGCTCTCGTTACGCAACGGAAGCAGAATCGTGCCGATGCCGGCACGACGAGCACCGAGCACCTTCTCTTTGAGACCACCGATCGGCAAGACATGCCCCGTTAAGGTCAGCTCACCCGTCATCGCAACCTCGGGGTCGACGTGCGTCTTCGTGAGCAACGAGGCGATCGAGGTCGCCATCGCGATGCCCGCCGATGGTCCATCCTTCGGGATGGCACCGGCCGGGACGTGGATGTGCAGATCGTGTTTTGCGAACCACTCTTCGTCGAGCTGCAACTCGGCGGAGCGGGAGCGCAAGAAGGATACCGCCGCCGTCGCACTCTCTTTCATCACGTCGCCGAGTTGCCCCGTCAGCGTCAGACGCCCCTTACCGGGCATCGCTGTCGTTTCGATGAACAGAATATCGCCGCCGACGGGCGTATAGGCGAGTCCGGTCGCGACCCCGATACTGGCGACACGCTTCTTGACCTCGTTGAAGTACTTCGGTCGTGAGAGGTAGTCTTCGAGATCCTCGACCTTGATGCGGGCACGATATCGGGCATCGTCGGCGACACGCCGGGCGACTTTACGGAAGACCGTACCCAACTCACGCTCTAGGTTACGAACCCCGGCCTCACGCGTGTAGTCGTTGATGACGGCCTGAAGCACCGCATCGGAGAGACGCGCCTGAATCTCACGCAGCCCATTCGCCTCACGTTGCTTCGGCACGAGATAGCGCTTGGCGATCTCGAGTTTCTCGAACTCGGTATAACCGCTGAGCTGGATGATCTCCATCCGATCGCGCAGCGGTCCGCTGATCGTATCGAGTTGATTCGCCGTACAGATGAAGAGCACGCTCGAGAGGTCGAGGGCAAGGTCGAGATAGTGATCGCGGAAACTCCGGTTCTGCTCCGGATCGAGGACTTCGAGCAGTGCGGCCTGCGGATCGCCGCGATAATCGCCGCCGACTTTATCGATCTCATCGATCATGATCACTGGGTTCTTCGTACCGGCGTCACGCAATGCACGGACGATCGTACCCGGCATCGCACCGATGTAGGTACGCCGATGTCCGCGAATCTCGGCCTCATCACGTACGCCGCCGACCGAGAGTCGTGCGAACTTGCGACCCATCGCCTTGGCGATCGATTGGCCGAGCGAGGTCTTCCCGACGCCGGGCGGCCCGACGAAGCAGAGAATCGGCCCGGTCAACGCCTTCTTCAGCTTACCGACGGCGAGATACTCGACGATCCGATCTTTGATCTTTTCGAGATCGTAGTGGTCGGCGTCGAGCACCGCACGCGCCGCCGGGATGTCGACGGTATCGGGCGTCGTCACGCTCCACGGAATCTGCACAAGCCAGTCGAGATAGGTCCGGATGATGCTGTATTCAGGACTCGCCTGCGGCACCTTGGCGAGGCGATCGAGTTCGCGCGTCGCGGCTTTGAGCACCTCTTCGGGCATCCCGGCCTGCTCGATTTTGAGCTTCAGCTCATTGGCTTCGGCCTGCTGCGGATCGACCTCGCCCAGCTCCTCTTGAATCGCGCGGAGTTGCTGACGCAAGTAGAACTCGCGCTGATTCTTCTCCATCTCCCGTTGAATATCGGATTGAATCTTGTGGCCGAGCTGAACGACTTCGAGCTCTTTCGTCAGCAGGACGGTCAGGCGACGGAGACGCTTCTCCGTGTTGCGCTCTTCGAGGATCGCTTGACGCTCACCGACATCGAGTCGCATTGTCGAGGCAACGAACGAGGCGAGCAGATTGGGGTCGTTGATATTGTTGACCTCCATCTCCATCTCGCGCGGCGCCTGTGGGAGATAGGCCAAGAGGCGTTGGAAGAGGCCGGAGAGATTACGATGCAGCGCGAGCATCTCTTCGGTGCTCTCGGTCAGATCGGGCAGTTCGTGATAGGCCGCCACCATATACGGGCGCGTCTTGACGAATCGATCGATGGCGAAGACCGATGACCCCGCGACGATGCAGCGTAGGGTCCCATCGGGGACTTTGAGCATCTTTTGAATCGTCCCGATCGTACCGACACGGTAGAAATCGTCGGGGCCCGGCTCCTCAACCTCGCCTTCGCGTAGAGCGACCAAGCCGATGCGCTTGCCTTCGCGCAACGCATCTTCGACCAACTGAATGCCGGGTTTTTTGATAACGGCGAGCGGGATCACCGTGTTCGGGTAGAGCACGGCCTCTTGCAGCGGCAGAATGCCGATCTCATGGGCATCGGCGGCACGCTTGGTCCGACGAGGACGCGTCGTCACAGTGACCCCTCTTTCATCAGAAACACGACATCGACGCGCGTCGCGACGATGACATCGGACATATCTCTCGTCAACGATACGATGAGAATGCCGTCGTAATACTCGACCGTCACCGCAGTCGGATCGACGGCGTATGGCAACGGAACCCTTCGTTCGAATCCACCATACTCGATCTCCTTGAGCAAACAATTCTCGAAAGAGGTCGGCTTCGGTGCACGCCGGATACCCGCGACGACGAGCGTGCGCTCATCGAGTCCGATCGTGAGGTGTTCGCGATCGAGCGCGGCGAGTTCGAGCGAGACGACGAGGTGTATGCCGTCGGCGTCGACGTGGATATCGGCGTCGGGCGAAAAGTGCGGACCACGCGAACGACGACCCAAAGGTGAGAACATCGCTTCGAAGTCGCGCGTATAATCATCGGGACACACGCCTCGGGGGCTCCCTTCTGCTCGATCGAGCGAAGATACACCGTGCCTGGGGAGAGAGAAAGGGGCTCGGCATCAAGCCGAACCCCTCTTTGCGAGTGCGCTGCCGCACCCTTCCACCGAAGTGGAGGCTACATCATATCGTAGCCGCCGGCTCCCATACCGGCCGGTGCCGCATCTTTCTTGGGCTCCGGCAGGTCGATGATCATCGCCTCGGAGGTCAGGAAGAGACGAACGATCGAGGCTGCGTTCTCGAGACCCGAACGGGTCACTTTGAACGCCTCGACGATACCGGCCTGAACCATATCGACGAGCTGACCGGTCATCGCATCGAGACCGTAGCCGGGCTTCGCGGCCTTGACCTGTTCGACCCAAATCGAGCCGTTGAGGCCGGCGTTCTCAGCGATCTGCCAAAGCGGAGCGATGAGGGCGCGGGCAACGATGTTGACGCCGACTTGCTCATCCTGAGCGGTCGCAGCGTGACCGTTGGCGGTGGGGACGCGATACTCTTCGAGTGCCTTGATCGCGTGGACCAAGGAGCTACCGCCACCGGGGATCATCCCCTCTTGGACGGCGGCACGAGTCGCCGAGAGAGCATCCTCGATACGATGCTTCTTCTCTTTGAGCTCGGTCTCAGTCGAAGCACCGACCTGGATGACCGCGACGCCGCCGGAGAGCTTCGCGAGACGCTCGTTGAGCTTCTCCTGATCGAAGTCCGACTCGGTCTCTTCGGCTTGACGCTTGATCTGCTCGATCCGCGCCTTGATCGCCTCTGGGCTGCCTTTGCCGCCGACGATGGTCGTCTCTTCTTTGGTGACCTTGGCATTGGCACGGCCGAGAAGATCGACGGTCGTCTTATCGAGCTTGAGACCAAGCTCTTCGCTGATAACGGTGGCCCCGGTCAGGACCGCGATATCCTTGAGCATCTCTTTGCGACGATCACCGAAGCCCGGTGCCTTGACGGCGACGGCGGTGAAGGCGCCACGGAGTTTGTTCACGACGAGAGTCGCGAGGGCTTCGCCTTCGACATCCTCGGCGATGATCAGGAGCGGACGCTGCAACTGGACGATCTTCTCCAGGATCGGCAGGATGTCGGCGATCGCCGAGATCTTGCGATCGGTGATCAGGACGTACGCGTCCTTGAGATCGGCCTCCATACGCTCTTGGTCGGTCACCATGTACGGTGAGACGTAGCCCTTATCGAACTGCATCCCGTCTTTGGTCTCGACCTCGGTGCGCGTCGACTTCGACTCTTCGACGGTGATAACGCCGTCTTTGCCGACCTTCTCCATCGCGATGGCAATCAGCTCGCCGATCTCTTTGTCGTTCGCCGAGATCGAAGCGATCTGGGCGATCTTTTCGCGCGTGTCGACTTTTTGCACGAGTTTCTGCATCTCGGCGACGGCGATCTCGACGGCCTTCTCGATACCACGGCCGATCAGCAGCGGGTTCGAACCGGCGGTCACGTTGCGCATCCCCTCGCTGATGAGCGCTTGGGCGAGCACCGTCGCGGTCGTGGTGCCGTCACCGGCGACGTCGTTGGTCTTCGAGGCGACTTCTTTGAGAAGCTGAGCACCGACGTTTTCGCATGGGTCGGGCAACTCGACTTCTTTGGCGATCGTCACGCCGTCGTTGGTGATTTTCGGTGAGCCGAACTTAGTACCGATAACGACGTTGCGGCCCTTCGGTCCGATCGTCACCTTGACCGTGTCGGCCAGCTTGTCGGCGCCGCGCTTGAGCGCTTGGCGAGCCGCATCGTTGTGGATGAGTTGTTTCGCAGACATCTTCTTCTCTTCTCCTGCTTAAACGCCGGCCGGAACGGGAGCGGGATCGACCACGGCAAGAACATCCTTCTCCGCGATAATGAGGAGTTCGGCGCCGTCGATGGTGACCTCGGTGCCCGAGTACTTAGGAAATAGAATGTGCTCTCCGACCTTCACGGTCGGCTTCAAAAGGGTGCCGTTGTCGAGGGTACGACCGGGGCCTACGGCGAGGATTTCACCCTCGATCGGCTTCTCTTGGGCCGTATCGGGCAGATGGACGCCGCCGATCGTGGTCGTCGGTTGTTGCACGCGCCGGACAACGAGCCGGTCGCCTTGCGGGGTGACCTTACGCTTACTCAAGGATCTACGAACCTCCACAGCGTGAAAGAAAGAGCATACTGGCAGTCAACTACGTTGAGTGCCAACGCAATGCTAGCAGACGATTGCCGAGAGTGCAAGATGCTAGCGGGCGCTTACGGGCGACTCACCCCATCTCCGCGACCATCTCCCGCATCATCCTCTTGAGGTGGGCGGCGGTATTCCGTCGCGGGTCTTCGATGACGGCATCGAGGAGTCGCTGGAGGACGTGGCCGACCCGACGATCTCCGCGAGACGGCATCGGCTGCGCCGAGTCGGCAAAAGCGGCGATAACCGCATCCCCCTTCAAGGCAAGGTCACGTACGGAGAGGGCCGGGCGACGCAGCAGCTCGGCGGCGACGCGACTCTGAAAACGGAGATTCTCATCGTCACGGCGCGGCAGACCGCTGCCGATAATATCGGCTTGGCGGAGAGCGAAGAGTCCATCGAGCGCGTCGACTCCGACACGACGAATGAAGCGTCGTACGGCGGCATCGGTCATCTCCGGGGTCGTCACGTACATGTGTTGACGCACCAAATGGACGACCCGCGCGATCGTCTCTTGCGATAACGCGATACGTTCAAGCATCCGGTGCGTCAACTCGGCACCGACCTCTTCGTGGCGATAGAAATGCGGGCCGTCCTTGACGCGCGGCTTGCCGACATCGTGCAGCAGGGCGGCGAGGCGGACGATCAGATCGCCGGGCGGCACCGCATCGAGAGTCTCGAGGTTATGTCGATAGACGTCGTAGGCATGCCAAGCGTTCTGTTCGACGGCGACCCCTTCGAGCAGCTCCGGCCAGATGACGGCCAGCAGACCGGTCTCACGCATGAGTTCGATGCCGATCGAGGGACGATGCGCCTGACGCAGCAGCTTGGTCATCTCTTCGCCGATCCGTTGCGGCGAGAGCGTCGCGACGAGCGGTGCGGAGGCGACGAGCGCATCGATCGTACGTTGGCTGAGCGTATAGCCGAAACGCGCCGCGAACTGACAGGCACGGAGCATCCGTAGCGGATCTTCGAAGAAACTCGATTCGGAGAGAATATCGATCCGCTGCGCCCGCAGATCGGCGACGCCGCCGTAGGGGTCGATCAACTCGCCCGACGGGAGCGCCCGCGCCAGCATATTCATGCGGAAATCCCGCCGCGCCAGATCCTCTTCCAGCGTCACGTCGAGACCGCTCTCCACCACAAAATCACGATGCCCACTCCCCGTCGATCGCTCGCGGCGCGGCAGCGCGATATCGACGGTGAGATGGTCGTACGTAAACTTCGCGACGGCGAAACTGGCACCGACCACATCGACACGACCCAACGGACGCAACGCCGCAATCAGCTGATCGTAGGTGCATCCGACGACGACGTAATCGGCATCCTTCGCGACGATCTCGACGCCGCGGATCGCGGCGCGCACCTCGTCGCGTACCCGCCCGCCGACCGCGTAGAGACTGCCCGGCGGCAGCGCCTCGGCGAGCAGACGATCGATCGACTCCGGAGCACAAGCCATCGCCTTACGCCCTCTGTTCGAAGACCTCGGCGGCCGCTGCGATCGTCGTGTCAATAATCGCTTCATCGTGCAACGTCGAGAGAAAACTCGCCTCGAACGGCGAGGGAGCGAACATGACGCCGCGTGCCAACATCGCATGGAAGAAGCGGGTATACTGCTCGGTATCGGCCGCTTGGGCCGTAGCATAATCGATGATCGGGCGTCTGCTGAACGCGAAACCGAACATCCCGCCCGCATGGACTCCGACGAAGGGCAACCCGGCGCGATGGGCAGCCTGCTCCATCCCCTCCAGCAACCTAGCGGCCATCGCGTCGAGACGCTCGTAGAGCCCGGGCGTATCGAGCGCCCGGAGCGTCGCGATGCCCGCAGCCATGGCGACCGGATTACCGGAGAGCGTGCCGCCTTGGTAGACCGGCCCCGACGGAGCGAGATAGGCCATAATATCGGCACGCCCGCCGAATGCACCGACCGGCATACCACCGCCCAGCACCTTGGCCAATGTCGTCAAATCGGGCAGAATCGCCTCACGGATCTGCGCCCCTCCGCGATCGACGCGGAGGCCGGTCATCACCTCATCGAAGATGAGGAGCGAGCCGGCGTGAGCGGTCGCCTCGCGGAGTCCCGCCAGATATCCGGGGAGCGGCATCACCATGCCCATATTCCCGGCGTACGGCTCGACGATGACTGCGGCGATACTCGCCCCGTGCTCGGCGAACGCTTCGCGCACCGCGTCGAGATCGTTGTACGGCAGCACGATCGTCGACTCGGCGACGCCTCGCGGCACTCCCGATGCCTGCGGCGCATTCGTCACGGCTGCGAGAAAGGCGTCGCCGTGACCGTGGTAGCAACCGGCGAATTTGATCACGATATCGCGCCCCGTCCAGCCTCGCGCGAGACGGAGAGCGCTCATCGTCGCCTCGGTACCGCTCGAGACGAAACGAAGCAACTCCATCGAAGGCAACCGTTGCTGTACCAGACGAGCGAGTTCGGTCTCGGCCTCACACGGCGCGCCGAAGCTCATACCGCGCTGCGCCGCCTCGATCACCGCCGCCACGACACGTGCATCGGCGTGCCCGAGAATCAGCGGTCCCCATGAAAGCACGTAGTCGAGATACGTATTGCCGTCGATGTCGGTGATGCGCGGGCCTTGACCATGAGCGATGAAACGCGGCGTACCCCCGACGGCACCGTAGGCACGCACCGGGGAATCGACACCGCCGACCAACGAGGCTTTCGCTCGAGCGAAGGCCTCCTCCGAACGTAACGTCAGGGGCACGATCTGTTGCACTATCCCTCTCCTCGCAGACGACGAGCGACCGCTCCGGCAAAGTAGGTCACGATGACGCGCGCGCCGGCCCGCTGTGCACCGATCAGCATCTCGTCGACGATACGCGCCTCATCGATCCAGCCTTGCGCCGCCGCAGCCTTGATCATGGCATACTCGCCGCTGACGCTGTAGACCGCGATCGGCACATCGACCCGCTCCGCCAAGCGATAGACGATGTCGTAGTAGGTCATGCCGGGCTTGACGATGAGCAGATCGGCGCCCTCGGCGATATCGAGTCGCGCCTCACGGAGAGCCTCGACACCGTTCGCCGGGTCCATCTGATACCCGCGACGATCGCCGAAGGCCGGTGCCGAATCGGCGGCATCGCGAAACGGCCCATAGAACGCCGAGGCGTATTTCACCGCATACGATGCGATCGCGATATCGGGGTACCCCGCTTCATCGAGGGCTCGACGAATCGCTCCGACACGACCGTCCATCATATCCGACGGGGCGACGACGTCGACCCCGCACCGCGCATAGCTCAGCGCCGTCGCCACGAGTAGCTCAACCGTAGGATCGTTGAGGACATTGCCGACAGCGTCGAGGATACCGCAGTGCCCATGGTCGGTATACTCGCAGTTACAGAGATCGGCGAAGATCACCATCTCGGGCAACCGAGCCTTGATCAAGCGCGTCGCGCGCTGAACGATACCCTCAGGGTCGGCATTCGCCGAAGCGTAAGCATCTTTATGCTCGGGGATGCCGAAGAGCAACAGACTCCGTATCCCGCTCTCCCAGAGCTTCACCGCCTCGTCGGCGACGACGTCGAGTCCGAGTCGATCGATGCCGGGCATGCTCAAGACGGGGCGGCGACCCGACAACGTCGCATCGACGAACAACGGCTGGACGAGCGCGTCGAGATCGATGCGCTGCTCACGCACCAGTCGTCGCATACTCTCGCTACGACGGAGACGGCGGGGTCGTTCGATCATCTTCATATCGCATGCTCCAGCAACGCGTGCGTTACCGCCTGCACGAATGCTCCGATGCTCGGATCTGCGGCGACACGATGCGGAATCAAACCAGCGGCCGAGGCGGCGGCGGCCGACTCGGCACCCATCGCGATGACCACCGCAGGCGTATCGCCGAGCAGAGTGGGCGCGAGCGCAGCGGCGAGTACCTGCGCCGCTGCGCTCGAGGGAATCAAGATCGCATCGAAGCTATCCAGGTCATACATGGAGGGCGAAGCGGGCTGTCGTGCAGAGACCTCGACCACCTCTGCACCGATCTCGCGCAGGGCGGCGGCGATGCGACTCGGCCGCTCTTGGGTACGGCCGAGCAAGAGACGCCGACCCTGCAACGGAAGCGGCGTCTCTTGCTCGGCGAGCAGCAGGCGCCCACCATCATCGAGAAGTCGCTGCGCCAGGGCGGTACCGCAGGCGATCGCATCCCCGAGCAGCGGATCGAGCCCTTCGGCGGTGACCGAACCGTCGAAAGTACACGAAGCCTCGCCTCGACAGATACGCGCCCCGTCGAGAGAGGCGATCATGGCCCGCAGACGCAGCGAGCCGCCTCGAGCACCCGTCTCGATCGCGGCATACGCGGCGACGGGTGCATGACAACCGCCACGGACCTCGGCGAGGAAGGCACGTTCGGCGACGACGGCGAGCTCACTGCTCGGATCGTTGAGCAAGTGACGCACCTGCCCGGCCCACTCCACATCGGCGGAGCGTACCTCGATCGCCAACGCTCCCTGTGCGACGGCGGGGATACAGAGATCGGGATCGAGTCGCTCCATATACGGAACGCTCAATCCGAGCCGAGCAAGGCCGGCGGCGGCGAGCAGAACGGCATCGAAGGCACCGTCGGCGAGGCGCTGGAGACGCGTGTTGACGCTGCCGCGCAACTCCTCGATGAGGAGATCGGGGCGGAGATTGGCGAGTTGCGCCCGACGGCGCGGACTCGACGTACCGACCCGTGCGCCGAGCGGCAAGGCGGCGAGACCATCGTAGCGATAGGAGCAGAGGACATCGCACGGATCGGCGCGCGGCATAATCGCGGCGATCCGCATGTCGTCGGGCAAGCGACTCGGCAGGTCCTTACAGGAATGCACCGCATAATCGGCCCGCCCCTCACGGAGCGCCGTCTCGAGTTCGGTAACGAAGACACCCGAGCCCATGCTGGTCAACGAACGATCCAGGAAGCGATCGGCTCGAGCCGTGATCTCGACGATCGAGGTCGCGACGCGGGCACGAGCCAACGCAGCGGCGACAAGCCTAGTCTGGGCGAGAGCGAGCGGTGTCCGGCGCGATGCGGCGCGACGGTGAACGGTCGTTCGCTCGTCACGACCGTGACGCTGCGCGACATCTTCTTCGAGCCACTCCTCGATCGCGTTCTCCTGATCGACGACCCGCATCGCGGCGAGATCTTCGATCGGCAGAGCGGCGAAATGCGCCATCAAGGCGGCACGCCGTTCGAGCGGCACCGCCGCGTGAATGAGTGCTCGCAACGAACGCAACGTCTCGGCGGCGAGGCCGTAGACGGGGCCGATGTGCGCGGCGACATCGTCACGGATCCGGCGGGCGAAACTCGGTGAGGCTCCCTCGGTCGCAACCGCGATACTGACACGACCGATGCGGTGGATCGCCGGCACGACGATATCGCCGCGCTCGCTCTCGACCGCATCGTTGACGAGAATGCCGCGACGGCGTGCCATGTCGGCGATCGAAAGATTCGTCGCTTCGTCGGGGGTTGCAATCACGACCAACCGGATACCCTGCAGATCATCTTCTTCAAAACGACGCGCATCGTGTACCACATGACCGGCGGTGATCAGCGTCGCGAGCCCCTCGGTCACGTCGGGCGCGACGAGGTGCATCCGAGCACCGGCGGCGAGTAATCCCTCGACCCGGCGCTCGCCGACGCGCCCGCCGCCGACGACGAGCACGGGCCACTCGGCGATCGAGAGCACAACCGGATATCCCATATCGAATGACGACTTCGCGCCGACGGCATCACGGCCTTCGCAGGGAGGGGATCGTATCGATCCGTACCTCCGCGACCATGAACAGTACATCGGAGTGGCTCTCTTCACCGATCGGCCGTCGCCGGGCGGCCCGTGCCGGTCTCTTCGGTGCCCTGATCGCCGCACTCGCAACCCTACCTTGGCTCGGTGTCGGGACGTTATGGGACAACAGCGAGACGGCGTACGGCGAGATCGTTCGCGAATTGATGCAACGTGGCGACGCCATCATTTTGCACTTCAACGGTCGACCGTGGTTCGTCCACCCTCCGCTCTACTTCTGGATCGCGGCTTGCTGCGCCGATCTCTTTCATCGCACCACCTTCGCGCTGCGCCTGCCCTCGGCGATCGCGACGATTCTCATGAGCGCCGTTCTCGGCGCCTTCGTGGCGCGGCGTCTGACGACACGACCGGCCCGATACGCAGGAGTCATTCTCGCGACGATGCTGCTCCAAGCGATTCTGGGACGCCTCGCGCTGATGGATGCACTGCTCGATGCGGCGCTGCTCGGCACGACGACCGCCTGGGCGCGAGCGATCATGCCGATCGGCAGCAATGCGGCTCGCGGTGGGGCGCTGATCGTCGGCGCGATCGTCGCGGGCCTCGGGGTGCTCGCAAAGGGACCGATCGCCGTGCTCCTCCCTCTGCTCATCCTTATCCCATGGGCGCTGTGGGAGCGCGGCATCGGCGGCATCGTGACACCGCCCCGGCGCGCGATGCCGATCGCCGTCGCCGCGTTCTGTGCGATCGTCGCTCCCTGGTATCTCGCCGTTACGATCGCCGGAGACGGAGGCGGCATCGCCGAGCATCTGCTCCACTATACCTTCGGCCGCTACGTCGGTACCATCGAGAATCAGACCGGTCCCATCTGGTACTACTTGCCGGTCGCGTTACTCGGCGTCTTCCCCTGGACCGGTTATCTCATCGCGGCTCTTTGGCGTGTTGCGACACGCCGGCGACTGCTTCAGAGTGCGGATACACGCGGGATGCTCACACGGCTCAGCCTCTGCTGGCTGCTCGTGCCGCTGATCTTCTTCAGTTTTGCGCAGACCAAACTGCCCAGTTACCTTGCCCCCGCACTGCCGGGCGCGGCGATCTTGATCGCTCTCTGGCTCGATGAGGCGCTGCTTGCAGGTCGCCGCCGAGCCTTGCTCGTCACCTTGACTCTGCCGGTGTTTTTAGCACTCGTTCTGGTCGGCATGCAACACTTCGCGACCGGCAACCATCTCGGCCCGGCATTCGCGAGTCTGCACGGCGACGCGCTGACCTTCGTCTGCCTCATCCTCGGCGGCGCGCTCGTTACCGGTTTAACGATCCTGCGGCGTTCGAGCGCGCCGTATGCACCCTTCGCCCTCGTCGTCGGAATGATCGCCGCGTACCTCTATCTTGCCGGTGTGACGCTCCCCAAAGCCGAGGCTTTCAAACCGATTCCGCCGCTGGCAACCGTGATATCCCGCTTATACCATGCGGGCGACTTCGTCGCGATCCAAGGGGTTTCGGGCGAGAATGCATTGCTCTACTACGCCACCCAACCACCGCTCCTCGTGCTCGACTCACCGAACAGCCCCGCCCACGCTGCGGAGAACGATCCGGCGTTACTGCTCTGCCAACCGAACCGCGTCTTTCTCGTCGGCCCGACGGAGCGCCCCAACCCCGACCCGACCTACGGCCGTCGCCGACGGGTGCTGGCCCGAGCCGGCAAAGATACGCTCTTCCTCTTCGACGGTCCGGGCTGCGCTATGCCAACTGAGCGAACAACGCCGCGTCGGCCTCGATCTCTTGATTCGCGGTCGTCAGTAACCGTTCGCCGATAAAGATCGAATTCGCCCCGGCGAGAAAGGCCAACACCTGGAGATCGCGCCCGAGCCGGAGCCGACCTGCGGAGAGGCGTACCCGAGCATGCGGCAGCGCGATACGCGCGGTCGCGATCATACGCACGACCTCGAGACCATCGATCGGCGGACGATCGCCGAGCGGGGTCCCCGGGACGGCGACCAAGGCATTGATCGGGACGCTGCTCGGCTGCGGGCGACGCGCCGCGAGCACGGCAAGCATCTCGACCCGATCGCGCCGCGTCTCGCCCATGCCGAGAATCCCGCCGCAGCAGAGGCCGATACCGGCGGCCTCCACTGCATCGAGCGTCGCGAGGCGATCGGCGTAGAGGCGCGTCGAGATCACTTCGGGATAGAAGGCGGGGCCTGAATCGAGATTGTGGTTATAGGCGGTGAGACCGGCCTCGGCGAGCCGAACCGCTTGTTCAGGAGTCAACATACCGAGCGTCGCGCAAGCCTCGAGGCCGAGATCGCGGACGCCGCGTACCATCGCCAGCACCGCCTCGAAGTCGGCGTTGTCGCGCACCCGTCGCCAGGCGGCTCCCATGCAGAAACGGGTCGCCCCGGCATCCTTCGCGGCGCGCGCAGCCGTCAACACGTCATCGAGAGCGAGGAGAGGCTCCGGTTTGACCGCAGTCGCGTGGCGTGCCGACTGCGGGCAGTACCCACAATCCTCGGGGCATCCACCGGTCTTGATGCTCAGAAGGGCGGCGCGTTGAATATCGTTGGGATCGTGATGCGCACGATGCACCGTCGCGGCACGGTAGACGAGATCGAGCAAAGGCATCTCATAGATCGCCAGCAGCTCATCGGCGTCGAGAGAGACGGGGGTCGATGCTTGCATGCGGTCTGTTCTTCCGAGCCTCGAGGGCAAAGCCTTCGTTCCGCGTACGGCGAAACCGGTCCAAGTGGCACACCTCGCCTCGTACGACCGCCGCTGCGCCGAAGCCGGTGAGAGCGACCGCCGACGCATCCTGCCGCAAGGCTCGGCGCCGCGCGACCTGGTCGATTTCATCAGCAACGACTACCTCGATCTCGCACACGATCCACAGGTACGTCATGCGCTACGGCGCGGCGCCGACCGCTGGGGAGTCGGGGCGACGGGCTCGCGCCTGCTCTCGGGTACCCACGCGATTCATACGCTGCTCGAGCGGCGTATCGCTTGCGACCTCGGCACCGAGACGGCGCTGATCTTCCCCAGCGGCTACCAACTCAACGTCGCGGTTCTCGCCGCGCTCCTCGACCGCGGCGTCCTCGGAGGGGAGCCGTCGCTCTTCACCGATCGCCTGATCCACGCCAGTCTCCATCAGGCCGCCCGCCTCGCAGGCGTGCGGGAGCACCGATTCCGTCACAACGATCTCGCCCATCTCGAACAGCTGCTCCAGCGTTCACCCGAGCACGGGCCACGGATCATCGTCAGCGAGACGCTCTTCGGCATGGAGGGCGACTGCTGCGATCTCGACGCTCTGCGACGGCTCGCACACCGGTACCAGGCGCTGCTCTTCGTCGATGAAGCGCACGCCGTCGGTCTCTTGGGGCGACGTGGATACGGCATGATCGACGAAGCGCGGGCGACGGAGCTGCGCCACCACGACCCCCTTCTCATTCTCATGGGCACCTTCAGTAAGGCACTCGGCGGCGCGGGCGGCTACGTCGCCTGCTCCGAGCGTATTCGGGCGTATCTCATCCAGTGCTGTAGCGGATTTATTGCGACGACGGCGCTCGCTCCGCCGATGGTTGCGGCGGCATGGGCGGCGTGGCGACGGGTACCGGAGCTGACGGCGACGCGGGCGCGCCTCTTCGCAACCGCCGCCGATCTGCGTGCGAGATTGCAGCGACTCGGCCTCTCGACCGGAGTCTCGACGACGCCTATTCTGCCATTGCTCTTCGGCGACGAAGCGACGACGCTCCGCGCCGAGGCGCACCTGCGTCGCCACGGATTCGGCGTTCGTGCGATTCGGCCGCCGACGGTGCCGTCGGGCACCAGTCGCCTGCGGATCGCGCTACGACCGCAGCATACGTCCGAGGATATCGCCGGATTGATCGAGGGGTGTGCGACCCTAACACGGGAGCGCTCGTGAACGCGGTCGGACTCGTGCTCCACCACGGTTGGGGATTCGATGCCACCGCACTCGAGTCGCTCGCGACGAAGCTGAGAGAGATCACGCCGTACGTCCACTCACTCGACGCCGGCTTCTTCGTCGATACACTCCAACAGCAGCCGATCGTGCCGCTCTGCTGGCCGCCCTCGCTCTCGTTGATCGCGGTCGGGCACTCATTCGGTTTCGCGACACTTCTCCAAAAGAGAGGCATTAGCTGGAGCGCGGCGGTCTCGATCGCCGGCTTCACGCATATGCTCTCGACCGTATCGGGGATGCCGGGAGTGACGACCGAGGAGTTCGCCGCGCTCGCTGCGGGGCTCCGGGAGGAGCCGACGATCTGCCTCGGTGACTTTCATCGGCGCTGCGGTCTGCCGCCGAGACTGCGTCACCGCTTGCCGACAGCGCCGTCGCTCCACGGTCTCTTCCGTCTAGCCGAGGCTCTGCACGACTTGGCGCATCTCGCGCTGAGAATGCCCGATATCCCAATCTTGGCGCTCGCTGCACGGCGCGATCGAATCGTGCCGCCGACGCTCACCGAGGCATGCTTCTCGTCGAGCAGCGAACGACGGAGGCTCCTTTGGCATCCGACGGCACCGCACGCTCTTGGGCTCATCGAAGTCGACTGGTGCCGCACCGCGATAGCGACGTTCATCGAGAGCACGTTCTGTGATGGGGATGCGGCGTGAGCGAGCAGCAACGAATCGCGCGTGCCTTCGGTGCAGCGGCGGCGCACTACGACGAACACGCCCCACTGCAACGACTCTGCGGCCTACGCCTCATCGACTACCTCGAGAGCCACCGGATCACCGTCGGCATGGACGCGATGCCGCATCGTATCGTCGATCTCGGCTGCGGTACCGGGAATCTCACGCTCGCCCTAGCCGAGAGATACCCGAAAGCGGAGCTACTGGCGATCGATCTCGCCGAGCCGATGCTCGCCGCGACGACGCGACGTTTCACCGAAGCCGGTCGCTCCGATCGCCTACAGGTCGCCTGCCGCGACGCCGCGACGGTCGCTCTGCCACCGAGCGTCGATCTACTCGTCAGCAACCTCTGTGCACAGTGGTTCTCCGACGTGACGGCGGCGCTGCACCATCATGCGGCACAGAGTCGCGTCCTCGTCTGGAGCATGCTCCTCGACGGCAGCTTTGCGAGTTGGCGCATGCTGCACGAAGCGCACGGGTACGAAGCCGGCATCAGGGAGCTACCGACGGCGAGGCGGCTCCGTGAGACACTCGGTGCCTATCCGTCGCGGCGGAGTGCGTTGATGATCGAACGCCGCCATGTGATCTATCCGAGTGCGCTCGCCTTCGTTCGCGGGCTCCGGGGCATTGGTGCGACAACTCCTCAACGACCGAACGCCACTCCCTGGAGACTGCTGCGAAGAGCGAGCACGCCGCTCTGCATCGAATATGTCATCGGTTATCTGATCATGGGAGTCGACGAGAGCATGTCTCACATCAACCGATGAGTATCTTTGTCACCGGGACCGATACCAACGTAGGCAAAAGCCTCGTCTGCGCATGGCTAGCTTCTCACAGCGAAGCCACCTACTGGAAACCGATCCAAGCAGGGCTCGAAGATGGTCGCGGCGACCGCGAAACCGTCGCGCTGCTCAGCGGCGCCGCGACCTTGCCGGAGCGGTATCGCCTGAGCATCCCACGCTCACCGCACGTGGCGGCGGCGCATGAGCACCGGCGCATCAGGTGCGCAGAGATCGAGCGCCCGTCGATCGACCCGCTCATCGTCGAAGGCGCCGGCGGCGTGCTCGTCCCCCTCAACGAGCACGAGTGCATCGTCGATCTGATCAAGCACCTCGCGCTGCCGCCGCTCATCGTCGCTCGAGGCGGACTGGGGAGCATCAACCATACCGTACTCACGATCGAGGCGTTGCGCAACCGAGGCATCGAGCCGCTCGGGGTTGTCTTCACCGGTGAGCTTCTGCCGGAGAACCCTCTCGCCGTCGAGCGCTTCGGCACGACGCGGATATTGGGCCATTTACCCCTACTCCCCAGGGTCGATAGGGTAACACTTCGAGCCCTTCCGCCCCCGGAGGCGCTGCTCCGTGCGGCGAACCTCGCGTGACGATGATGCGGAACGACGATGCGACTTATCTCTGGCACCCCTTTACGCAAGCGCAGACGGCACCGCCGCCGCATATCTTCGTCCGAGGCGAGGGTGCACGACTCTACGACGATACCGGGCGTTCGGTGCTCGACCTCATCTCGAGCTGGTGGGTCAATCTGCATGGGCACGCCCACCCCGTCATCGCCGCGGCGATCGCCGAGCAGGCGCAGCGCCTCGAGCATGTGCTCTTCGCCGGGGCGAGCCATCCGACGGCGATCGCCTATGCAAAGACCTTGGTCGACTGCCTTGCGCCGCCGCTCCGCCGCCTCTTCTACTCGGATAACGGCTCGACGGCGGTCGAGGTCGCGTTGAAAATCGCCCTGCAGTATTGGCAGAATCGCGGCGTGCGACGGCGACAGCGCATGCTCGCATTCGACGGCGGCTACCATGGCGATACCCTCGGCGCGATGTCGGTCGGTCGTAGCTCGTCGTTCTTCCGTCCGTTTAGCTCGTGGTTCTTCCCGGTCGATATCACCCGCTATGCCAGTCAGAGTGGCGAGCAAGATATCGAGGCCCAAGAGCGCCGAGCACTGCACGAACTCGATCGATATCTCGCGCACTACGGCAACGACCTCGCCGCCTGTATTCTCGAGCCACTCGTCCAGGGAGCGAGCGGGATGCGCATGGCGCGACCGAGTTTTGTCCGCGACGTCGCCGAACGGGTCCGAGCGACCGGCGCGCTCGTGATCTTCGATGAAGTCTTCACCGGCTTCGGCAGAACCGGCACCCTTTTCGCCTACCAACAACTCGACTTCGTCCCCGATCTACTCTGCGTCGCGAAGGGCATCACCGGCGGATTTCTGCCCCTCGCCGCAACGATCGCGACCGAAGAGATCTATGAGGCGTTCCTCGCGCCGAACGCCGAACGGGCATTCCTGCACGGCCACTCATTTACCGCGAACCCGCTCGGCTGCGCCGCCGCGCTCGCATCATTGGCGCTCTTTGAGAGTGAGGCGACCTTCGAACGGATTAGCGCGCTGACCGAGATACACCGACGCGAGCTACCGCGACTCGCCGCTCTACCCGGCGTCCGTCGTACGCGCTTCTGCGGCAGCATCGCCGCCTTCGAACTCGAGGCACACCCCGACGAGATCGCCCGTTTCGCCGAGCAGATGTATGCGACCGATGTGCTGATACGTCCGCTTGAGCGAACGATCTACCTGGTGCCGCCGTATTGCCTGCTACCCGAGGATTTACGTCGTGTCTACGCACTGATGGCACGCGCGCTGCGAGCATAAATCGGCTCCCGCGCAACGACACTTATCCAAGGTTCACATGGGTGCGGCGTGATATACTCTCGCTGTTCGTTCTTTACCGCACTCATCACACGCGAGGGGATCGTATGTACCCTGTTTGGGAGGGCGTTGTCGTCCACTCAGCGATGTTCATTGCTATCATCGCTTCGTTCCATGTTCTCGTCTCACATTTCACCGTAGCGGCGAGTTGGTTCAACCTCCTTGTCGAACGTCGCGCCTACCACGATAAAAACCCCGGTCTTTTGGAGTACATCAAAAAGAGCGCGTACGGGTTACTCGTCTTCTCGTACGTCTTCGGTGCGCTCGCCGGTGTCGGCATTTGGTTTAGCACGACGGCCGGAAGTCCGCGCGGCATTTCGACGCTGATCCATAACTTCGTGTTGTATTGGGGCGCGGAGTGGTACTTTTTCTTGATCGATGTCGTCGGTATCACAGCATACTACTATACGCTGGGACGCATCGATAAAAAGAACCATCTACGCCTCGCCTGGATTCTCGCCTTCGGCGGCACCGGAACGCTCGCCGTCATCGTCGGGATCCTCGGTTTCGTGCTGACTCCAGGGCACTGGCTGGTCAGCGGGCAGAGCCTCGACGGATTCTACAACCCGAGCTTCTTCCCGCAGATCGTCATGCGTTTCGCCGTGATGTTCGGCGTGACGAGTATCTGGTCGATCTACGTCGCCTCACGCATGCCTGCGAATTCACCGAACCGTGAAGATATCGTGCGGATCGCCTCGGTCGTCGGGCTCTCCGGCTTCTTGATCGCCTTCCTCGTCTGGCGTCTTTGGTACCTCGCGATTCTGCCCGATCACGCACGCACGGTTCTTGCAAGCGCAGCGATTCCGTCGATCACGGTACCGCTGATCGAGACGACGCTAGGGATCACGGTCCTCTTCCTGATTGCGGCGTTCGCCAATCCCCGCGTGGTACGTACCGACCTCAGCATCGTCGTCTTCATCGCACTCTTCCTCGGAATCTTCGGAGCCGAACGGGTACGTGAAGTGATGCGCAAACCCGACATGGTCGCCGGGTATCTCTCCAGCAACCAACTGATCTTCACCGGACTGCGCGCTCGCGAGATTCCCTCCGAGACCGAGCCGCTGAATCGGAGCGGCGTCATCGGCAACCTGCCGTACCTGATGCCGTCGACGCAGAGCGATCCGCATGCGCGTGAGCTCGAAGAGGGGCATCTCTTGACGGTACAAGAGTGCGCTTCATGCCATAGCGTCAGCACCCAAACCGAGTTTCGCATCGGCGACCGCACCATCGCGCTCCGCTCGCTCGCGGCGCTGCTCGCGGCCCGTGGTCGGCATACCCCCGATGAAATCGCGGCGTATATCGCCGGGATCGGGAGCTTCCCCTACATGCATGCCGTCGTCGGCAACGATCACGATCGGCACGCCATCGCGACCTATCTCGCCTCGTTCGAAGCGGCGACGGTCGGCAAGAGCCCTCTAGCGCAACTCTCCGCATCGGGAGGTACCACGCGTTGAATCCTGCTCATCTGCTTCATGCGGCGCGCGATCCGCTCGGCTCGCCGCTCCCCGCAAGTATCTTTCAGTATCTCCTCGTCGCGACGTTCAGTCTGCACATCTTCTTTATCACGCTTGCCGTCGGTGCATCGTTCACCGTTCTGCTCGCTTTCTGGAACCGAAACAGCAGTGAGCACTTCCGTAGCTTCGCCCGCGTCTGTGCCCGCATCGTGCCCAACTCGATTGGCTTCGGCGTCGTCACCGGCATCGCGCCGCTGCTCTTCGTCCAGACGATCTACGACTCGGCATGGTATACGGCCAACGCGCTCGAGGGTTTCTGGTCGATCCTCTTCATCTTCATCGTCTCGGCCGCATATAGCCTCTCCTATCTCTTCTACCTCCGTGGCGCAAAAGATGGGAAGCTCGTCTGGTCGTCGGCGATCTCGCTGCTGCTTATCTGCGCCGCAGGTGCGGTGATGCATCTGCTCTCAACCGTCTCGATCCAGCCGCAGAACTGGCTCGCCTGGTACCGTCCGCACGGTATCGTCGACACTTCGGGCACCGCGATCCACGCCTTTGTCCCAGCGCGCTACGCCTTTCTGCTCTTCGGGCAGGCCACGATCAGCCTCGCGGTCGTGATGCTGCTCTTCGGTTGGTACTTCGGGCGTCGTACCGACGCCGATCGCGGCTTCGTCGAGTGGGTCGCCGATCACGGACGCCATCTCGGGCTTATCGCCACGCCGATCTACGCCCTGCTCGGCCTCGCCTGGGCCGCGACTCAGGGGATCGCCGTGCATCTGGCGATCCCCATGGCGATCGCCGTGCTGCTCATCTCGGTGATGTTGCTGGCGATCTTCATGAGCAAACAGCCGATCCAACGGCTCGCCTTCCAAGCCCTCGGGGCCTGGTTCGTGGCCCTGCTTGGGATCGGCGTCGTCCGTGAGACGATCCGCGCACAGGTGCTCGGCGGCTTCGGCGACAGCGTCGCGACCTATCCCTACCACCTCGACTGGGGAGCGATAAGCTTCTTCTTGGTCACGACGGTCCTCGGCGTCACCGTGCTTCTCTATCTGATTCGCGTCATGTATGAGTCGGGCACCTCGGCGAACGAGGTAGAGATCTCTGCCGGCACCGATCGCATCGGTCGCCTCTCGATCAACCTCTTCATCGTCTGGTTCCTACTCTTCATCATCACCGCCGTGACGGTCGCCGTACACGGAGCGATGCAAAGCGCGGGGCCTTAGCGAGACGACAGAGACGTAGCAAACCACCCAACGATGGATCCCCCTACACTGCTTTTGTAGGGGGATCCATCGTTTCAGAGATTTTCCGCGAACGAACCCATCCCGCGGAGAAGCGAACGTAGGACCAAGGAGCTAGGGCACGGATCTTTACGCGATTGATGCACTACCGCATACTAGAAGAAAATATCGTCTTTCGTATATCAATTTTCTTTCGATCATTTTCATCAGTAAAATGTTTTTTTCTCAAACGTCTCGCGGCACTCGCGTCACCGTGCCGCAGTAATAAGGAGCACATTTATGGCTTTGACAGATCCTCTCGCCGGCGCTCTCCCGGCGATTCCAGGTGGGCCGCTACCTGCTCTCAGTACGGGTCTCGATCCAGCGCAGTCGCTATACTATGCCCAACTGTCGGCGTATAACGATCAGTCGGCAGCCGACTCTGCGGCACAGCTGCAAGCAACGATGATCCAGACTCACTTGGGAGCCCAGTTCACCATCTCGATGCAGTGGGCGCAGACCATGGAGGTCATGGGGATGCAGGCCGAGAGCTTCGCGATTCAGGTTTGGCAGAACATGGTCGCCCAGGCGAAAAAACTCAACCAAATCTCCTCGATGGCCGTGTAGTAAAGGGACGCCGAGATGTCGTCGGGCTACTATCCCGGACCCTATGGTGGGTCGCCGTACGGAGGTGGTGCACCGCAGTATATGCCGGGTAGTTATAGCGCGGGGGGCTATACGCCCGGTATGTACGGCGGTTACGGCGCCGGTGGATACGGCATGGGCTCACCCGGGAGCTATAGCTCGACGTACGGCGGAGGTATGGGCGGCCCCAGCTATCTCAATGCCTCGTATGCCGCTCAACAGACCGCGACGAACGACTCAGTCGCACAGATGATGCAACAGACGCAACTGACTCACATCGGCGTGCTCTTTTCCATGAGTCAGGCAGCCTCTCAAACCGCCGAGACGATGGCGCAGCAAGTCATCAGCTTCAGCATCCAAGTCTGGCAGAACGCCGTCGCACAGGATAAGAAACTCAACCAGATCTCGGCGATGGCCGTCTAGAGTCGACCTCATCACCGCAGGAAGTCGGCTCTTCACGGAAAAGCGCCACGACGTGTTGTCGGGTCGTTATCGCATCGTTGTTCTTGCGTTTGAGGGGCCTGATCGCTACGCATCGGTCGGCGGACTCGGTGTCCGCGTCACCGAATTGAGTCATGCGTTGAGCGCCGCGGGCTATCCCACGACGCTGCTCTTCGTCGGCGATCCCGATGCACCGGCGGTCGAGCGCATCGGTGAGCATCTCGAACTGCGGCGGTGGGCGCAGTGGCTCTCTCGGCGTTACCCGGCGAGCGTCTACGACGGCGAGGCGGCGAAGATCGCCGACTTCGGGCGCAGCGTACCGCCGTTTCTCATCGACGAGATCATCGCTCCGGCCTCAGCGAACGATCAGCACGTTCTTGTACTCGCCGAAGACTGGCAGACCGCCGATACGCTGATCGACCTCGATCGCGGCCTGCGTGGGCGCGGGCTGCGTCATGCCGCGACTCTCCTCTGGAATGCCAACAACACCTACGGCTTCGAGCGGATCGATCTACGCGCCCTCGCCAAGGCGGCGACGGTGACGGCGGTCAGTCGCTACATGAAATTCGAACTTGCGGCATCGGGCGTCGGTTCACTCGTGGTACCCAACGGCATTCCCTCACGTCTCCTCGACGGCGCAGCGCCTCGCGACGTCGAGACCCTTCGGCAGGCGTTAGGGGCGGGGCCGTGGTTTGCCAAAATCGGACGATACAGCCCCGACAAGGCCTGGATGCAAGCGATCGATGCGTTGGCACACCTGCGCGAGATGAACCATGCCGCTCGCCTGATCGTCCGCGGCGGCAAAGAAAACTACGGCGAAGAGGTCTTCGCGCGGGCCGAGGCACACGGCCTACGTACCCTCCAGGTGACACCCTCCGGACGCGATCTCGCATCGATCGCGAGCGCGATCGCCGAGGCGAGCGACCAGGCCGATATCATCGATCTGCGCGTCTATCTCGAGGATCCGATTCTCGCTGCACTCTACGTGAGCGTCGAGGCGGTCTTGGCGAACAGTCGTAAGGAGCCGTTCGGCCTCGTCGGCCTCGAGGTCATGGCCGCCGGCGGCATCCCGGTCTGCGGCTCGACCGGCGAAGAGTATGCGGAGCCGTTCGTCAATGCGATCGTCGTCGATACCGACGATAGTCGCGAGCTTGCCAGCGCCCTCGCCGCCCTCGTCGAGGATCCCGGTCTGGCACCGGCGCTCCGAGCCGCCGGACCGGCGACGGCGCAACGCTACACCTGGCCGTCGGTCATCGCGACGCTCATTCGCAAACTGCCGTTCATCGAGGCGTGGCAACACGCTCTCTAAACGACACCTCGAAAGCCGCGCTCAGCGCAAGACGACGCGATTACGCAGCAGACCGACACGCTCGATATCGACTTCGACAACGTCACCGTCAACGAGATACTCCGGCGGGTTGCGGGCGAAACCGACCCCGTCCGGAGTGCCGGTAGCGATCACGTCTCCCGGCTCGAGCGTCATACCCCGTGAAAGCTCGGCGATGATTCGCGCGACCGAGAAGATCATGCTCTCGGTCGAACTCTGCTGTTTGACGACGCCGTTGACCCGTAGAGTGATCGCCAGGCGCTGCGGGTCGCCGACCTCGTCGGTATCGACGATCACCGGCCCTAACGGGCAGGTACCGTCGAGACTCTTGCCCTTAAACCACTGCATGTGCGCCTGTTGGATATCGCGCGCGCTCACGTCGTTCACGCAGCAGTAGCCGAAGACGACCCCAAGCGCATCCTCTTCACGAACGTCGCGGCAGCGACGACCGATCACCACGCCCAGCTCGGCCTCCCAATCGTAACTCTGTGAGACGTCGGCGGAGAGATGCATCTCTTCGTCGGGTCCGATGATCGCCGTCGGGGCCTTCGAAAAAAACGTCGGCCGGTCGGGCAACTCCAAATGAATGCCGCGCGCCCGAGTCGACTCTTCGGCATGGGCCAAATAGTTGCGACCGACGCAGAAGACGTTCTTCGGCGGCCGCAACGGTGCCAAGAAGCCGACCTCATCAAACGCGTAGCGGCGATCGCTCAGCGCTGCGCTGCGCTGTTCGGCGGTCATGGCGCAGATCGCACGCAGATCGGCGAGGCTCGGGTCGAAAACTCGTACGGAAGTCGCTTCGACGACTGCGGGACGCTCGCGCCCGTCCGGTGTGGCGACCATGGCGTAACGCATCACGAATCTCGCTTTCTCCGCGCGCGGGTCAGGTGCCACGCGTCGCAAAACGTACAGAGATAGGCCTGGAGCACCGCCGACATGCCATTCATCGCCGCGACGGCACGGGCCGCCGTAACGGTCGGATAGCGATCCTTGCCAAGACAACTCCGTTCAGGAGTATCGCCGGAGGGAGCACGCCGCGACCCGGGGAGCCACGTCGGCCCCTCACGTCCGGCGAGGCGCTCGACGGCGGCATCGGCATCGAGACGCGATCGTCGCCTCGCCGTCATGTTCAGTGGCTGCGGTGCTGCGCCGCCATACGCTCCATCTGTTCGACGGCGCCGACGGCGTGCGGATCTCCGCCGCGAGCGACCAATCGGACATCACGGCGCACGGCGTGCGTCTTCGCCGAGTAGTCATAGGTGAGCAAAAACGTCCCAGTCACACCCTGGCCGCTCTCGGTACGGATGAACGCTTGCAAAGCGTTGCCGTAGGTCTGCGCGTTGAACGTGGCATTGGGAGAGCTTTTGCCAGAACGTACCCGAGTGACTTGACCTTTGGCGTTGGTCTCGACGACGAACTCGGTATGCAGATCGGTCGTCGGCAGCTTCGGCTCAGGCAGATTCTGCAGCCCAGGGACCGGAGCCGCCGTCTGAGCATCTTGGCGCATACGGTCTTGCAAATGATGGAGTGCCGCATCGTTCGTCGCGGCGACGACCGGCCCGGTAAGAAGCAGCGCGAGACCGAGTGCGGGGAGGGTGGCGCGAAATAGACGTATCATCCCATCCAAGATAGGCGCCAAGGCCCTCGCTGGCAAGGCCCATGGTCATGCCCACCGAAACCGAGAGCGATGCTCGCTCGACTTCGTGGCCCGTTGGCCGCACTCTGGCTCTGTCTGGCCTTGGGCCTACCGGCCCTCGTGGATGCAGCGCGGCCACTCCTCGATCAGCATCAATGGGACCACGCCTTTGCGCTCTTCGCCCAAGAGTCGTACCTGCCGTGGCGTCCGACGACCATTCGCCTCACGACCTACTCGAGCGCTCCGGTCGACTTCAGCGCCTACGCGGTCCAGCCGACCGATGTGCTCATCCTCGACCGGCCGCAGGGGCGAGCGATATCGACCGAGCATCGGCGAGCCGTCGTGCGCTGGCGCTTTACGCCTCCGGCCGGGTATCGAGCGGAGGGCAATCAAGTCGTCGTCCCGCTCGGTGATCGAGAGGGCTTCTTCATCATCGAGGCACGTCGAGGCAACGCGAGCGAACAGGTCTGGATCAATCGGACCCGCATCGGCCTACTCAGCAAGACCACCCCCGACGGCTTCCTCCTCTACGGCACCGACCTCGGCACCGGGCAACCCCTCGCCGGCATGCGCCTCGCCTTCCTCGTCGGGAGCCGCCTGCTCTCAGGAGTAACGGGGCCGCACGGGACCCTGCTCTGGCGTACGACTCCACGACCTCGTCTCGTGCTAGCCGCCTGGGGTCACAGCCGTGCGGCGCTGACCTTTCTGCCGCAGGCGCCCCCTCCACCGACGATCGTCGCCCTTCGGCTCGACCGCAACGTCGTCCATACCGGGTCATCTCTCGCCGTTGCGGGCTTCGTCCGGCAACGGAGCGGCGACCGCTATCGTCCGGCGAGCGGCACGGTACGTCTGAGCCTCCTGGTCGATGGGCAGCGCCGACTCGTCGGCAGCGCTCCGCTCGATCCGGCGGGTGCCTTCTCAACGCACCTGTTCATCCCGTCCATGCCGAGTACGCAGGCACTGCTGCTCGCCGAAAGCGCCGGCGGGGGGAGTGGAGCGACGCTCCGCATCGAGCGTGCCTCCGCGTTGAGCCTGACCGCGAGTGTCGCATGCGAGAGCCATTGTCGCCCCGACCAACCGATCGCGGTCACTCTCTCGGCGATGCATCCGGGCTTACCGACGGCGCTCCCCGCACCAGGCGTCGACCTCGCCTTGCGTGTCGTCCGCTCCCCCCACCTCTCCCCGCCGGGCGGCGGCGAGACACACTGGGAGGCGACGACCCTGCTCGATACGACCCTCATGACCGATAGCTCGGGACACGCGACGTTCATTATCCCGGCGGCGCATGACGAGCTGCCGTCGACATTCAGCATTGAGGCCCACCCCCCCGGTGACGAGACACGCCTCACGATGCGCTTCGCGGCAAGCAGCGCACCGGTCGGAGTCGCAATCCTGCCCGAACAGACGCGGGTCGATGTCGGCGAGCCGATCGGCCTACTGATCCGTGGTTTCCGACCCGACGACGGACACCCGATCTCAGGGCCGGTCGTCGTGCGCCTCCGACACGGTACGGCACAGCGACAAGTACGCGTCATGCTCGATATGCAGGGGCGTGGACGCACGATCATCGCCGACCCTCCGCTCGGCGACAATCTCGTAACGGCTCGTTTCAGCACGCCGCAGGGCAGCGCGCTCGATGCGACATCGGTAAGCGTAGCACCAGAAGCCCTGCGAATACCGACGACGACCGAGCAGCACATCGTCGTCACAGCCGACCGCCCTCGCTACGCGGCGAACGCGACCATCACCCTCCGCGCCAAGCACGACGCAGCACACGGCACGGCCCTTCTCACGCTCGATGCCCTACGACCCGGCCGCTTTGCTCTCGCGCCGGTGAGAGGAGGCAAGATCGAGGCACGGCTGCCCCTACGCACACCAGAGAGCGCCGTCGCCGGGGGCATCGCCTTCGTCGATCGCAACGGCGTCATCATGACCGGTAGCGTGCCCCTTGCGATCGATGCTCCGGGACAACGCCGCCTCGTCACTCTCCACAGCGGCGCGCCGCATCCGGGGAGCGGCTCATCACTCCCCGTGGAGATCGAGGATGGGACGCGCGACGGCGTTGCGACGACGGTCATCGATCTCCGTACCGCCGGAGTGGAGAGCCTCTCACCCTTCGACGGCGTCGCCGATCTCCTCGCGACCGAAGAGACGACCACCCAGACGTCGGCGAGCTCCGATCCCCTCTGGCATCCCTGGGTGACGCCTGCAGGATCACGAGCACGCGATCTCTTCGCCGACCTCGGGCACCACCTTTCTGCCGTCGCGCCACCCAACCTCAGCGACGGAGTCACCCGCTCGCTCTTCTGGCACGTCGTACGGAGCGGAACATCGCTGCATATCCCGCTACCGATACGACCGGGCGCGTATCTGCTCTCGGTCATGCGTATCTACGACGACGGCGGCGTCGGCGATGCGTCGCTGGTCGTCAACGTCTCATGACACCGTTGCACGGCGAGCGACTCCTCTTACTCGATAGCTACGGGTTGATCTACCGTGCCTTCTTCGCCTTGCCGCCGCTCACGGCGCGCGACGGGCGACCGGTCAATGCCGTCTACGGCCTCGCGACGATGCTGCCGCGCCTGCTCGCTGAGGAGCGACCGACACGCTGCCTCGCAGCCTTCGATGCCGGCCGCCCTCAAGCGCGACTCGAGCGTTTTCCTGAGTACAAGGCACACCGCGAGCGAATGCCCGACGAGCTTCGCAGCCAGATTCCCCTTATCCGCGAGCTGTTCGTCGCCTATCGCATTCCGATCATTGAATACCCCGACGCCGAAGCCGACGACGTCATCGGCACGATTGCGCGACGATCACCGGAGAGCATCGAGATCCGCATCCTCTCCGGCGACTTAGACCTGCTGCAACTCGTCACCGAGCGCACGACCTTGCTCGTTCCAGGCAAGGGATTCGGCCCGACGACGCGCTACGATCCCGCCGCTGTCCGCGCACGATACGGACTCGATCCCGCACAGCTTCCCGACTATCGCGGGCTCAAAGGCGACCCTTCCGATAACCTACCCGGGGTTCCGGGCATCGGCGAGAAGACGGCGATACGTCTGATCTCAACCTACGGCACACTCGACACGCTGCTCGCCGAGCCCGACAAAGCCGGCACCGCCCGGATCGTCCAACTGCTGCGCGACCATGCCGACATGGCCCGCCTCTGCCGCGATCTCTCGCACGTCGTCGACGATCTCCCCATCGGCACGCCGTGGGAGAACCCCGCCGCCGAGACGCACGAGCCCGATCCGGCCAAACTCGCCGCTCTCTACCGCCTCTGCGACTTCACCTCACTCCTCGCCCGCCTCAACGCCGCGTTGCCTGCGGATACCGCGACTGCGAGCGCAGAGCAGAGCATGCCCGCCGCCACGCCGCCGACGCCGGCGGGCGACCTCGCGGCACTCGCTGCTCTACATACCCACCAACGCCTGGCGGTGGTGCTCCACGACGACGGCCTCGGCTGCGCCTGGAGCGCCGACGATGCCCTATGGATCCCCGCCGAGCATCTAACCACCCCGGCGTGGGCGACGGCCCTCGCGACGATTCTCGACGGCGGCACGCAACTGATCGCACACGATGCGAAGCGGCTGCTGACCGCGATCGCCCACCAGGATACGCAACTCGCCGATACGCTGCGAGGCGAGGCGTTACCGGGGGTACGGATCGGCGACGACACGATGCTCGCCGCGTATCTCCTCACACCGACCCGCGCCTATCCACACCTCGCGACGGCGGTCGAAGAGTATCTCGGCGAGACTCTCCCTCTCGATCTCGGCGGACAGGCGACGGCGCTCTGGCGACTCGCCGAGGAGCTACGCTGCAGACTCGACGAACGCCAGCAAGGCGACCTTTATGTGCACCTTGAGATACCGATCGCGCTGCTGCTCACCCAGATGGAGCTGCGCGGTATCGCCGTCGACACCCTCGAACTCGCGCAACTCGCCCACGAGCTTGACGCCTCGCTCGTCCATCTCCGCGAAGAAGCGTACCGTCTAGCCGGTGAGCACTTCAATCTCGACTCACCGCGCCAACTCGGCCCGATTCTCTTCGAACGTCTCGGTCTACCGGGCGGCAAGCGGAATAAAACCGGTTACGCCACCGGCAGCGAGATTCTGAGTGAACTGGTCGATCAGCATCCGCTTGTCCCGGCGATCCTCGCCTATCGCGAGGCAGCGAAGCTGAAGAATACGTATGTGGACGTCATTCCCACGCTCATCGGCCAAGATGGGCGCTTGCATACCGTCTACAACCAGACGGTGACGACGACGGGGCGCCTCTCGTCGAGTCAACCGAATCTGCAGAATATCCCGATCCGAAGCGAGATCGGCCGACGTATCCGCAAAGCCTTCGTACCGGCAAACGAGCGTCAAACGCTCCTCACCGCCGACTACGGTCAGATCGAGCTACGACTGCTCGCCCATCTCTCGGAGGATCCGGTCCTCTGCGCCGCCTTCGCCAGCGGGCATGATATCCATGAGGCGACGGCCCGGCGCATCTTTAGCCTACCCGACGACACCACCGTCGATGCCCAACAGCGACGCGTCGCCAAGACCGTCAACTTTGGCATTCTCTACGGGATGTCGGAGTTCGGACTGGCGCAACGATTGAAGATTTCGCGCGAAGCGGCCCGCACGATGATCGCTCAGTATTTCGCCGAGTTCCCCAACGTGCGCACCTATCTCACCGCGACCGTCGAGGAGGCCCGCTCCTGCGGTTACGTCACGACCCTGATCGGACGGCGACGCTACTTACCCGATCTCACTTCGCGCGATCACACGCGTCGCTCCGCAGCGGAGCGTGAAGCGACCAACGCGCCGTTGCAAGGCGGCGCCGCCGACCTCATGAAGCAAGCGATGCTCGATGTCGCCCGTGCTCTTGCACCGTACAAAGCACGACTACTGCTGCAGATTCACGATGAGGTCTTACTCGAAGTCGATCGGAGCGATTACGAGAGCGTCGCTCACCAAGTGCGCGCAGCGATGGAGTCGGCGATGCGCTTGCGCGTACCGCTCGAAGTCAGCATCAAGAGCGGACCGACCTGGTATGAGGTCGCATAGTCGGAGCGATGCGAGCGAGGCGTCAACGTGCCTGAACTACCGGAGGTCGAAACGATCGTCCGTGGTCTACGGCCGCTCATCGTCGGCGCGCAGATCACCGACGTCGAGATCGCGCTGCCGCGCATGACGCTTCCGAGTGCCGAAGAACTGCGCGCACGCGTACGCGGCAGCCGCATCACCGCCGTTCATCGACGCGGCAAAGTGATCGTCTTCGAACTGAGCACCCCGTCGATCCTGACCGTCCATCTTCGCATGACCGGTCGTCTGCTCTTCGATGCTGCGCGCACCGCCGCAACGCGGGTGCGCATCTCTCTCGATCAGGCGCATCATCTCGATTTCGCCGATACCCGGACGCTCGGACGCATGACGCTCCTCCCGGCAGAGAGTCGCTGGCAAGATGAACTCGGCGTCGAGCCCCTCTCCGAAACCTTTACCCCCTCGCTGTTCGGTTCGTTGTTGGCAGGTCGCGGACGGGCGATCAAGCCGCTGCTCCTTGAGCAACGACTCATCGCCGGTATCGGCAATATCTACGCCTGCGAGGCGCTCTGGGAGGCACGCATCGCGCCGGAGCGACGAGCCGCGACGCTAACACCGGAGGAGATACATCGTCTGCATGCAGCGATCCAACGGACACTGCAACGCGCCGTCGATCTGCGCGGCACGAGCGCGCGTGACTACGTCGATGCCGAGGGGATGAAAGGCGGCTTTCAAAACGTCCTCGCGGTCTACGGTCGAGCCGATGCTCCATGCCAGCGCTGCCACGCGCCGATCGTACGGATGGTGCTCGCTCAACGCGGCACCTGGTTCTGCCCACGTTGTCAACCGATCGAGAGACGACGCTCATAAGTTTTTTACGACAATGCCCGATGATCTCGGTACGTCTCCGTCTTTACGAAGTGAGTCAGCATGCCGAGTACCGCCGATGTCCACGCATTCGTCGCGAGGGCACTCGAGAGTGAGAGTCCGACCTCAGCCCACCCCTGGCGCGACGCGCTCCTTAATGATGTCGGCAGTGCTCCGAGTCTCACGTTGCTCGGACGTTTAGCCGACGCCGAAGGCGACACGACGGCCGCACTCGCCTTTCTCGGTGAAGCGATACGGACCGACCCCTATTACATCGATGCGTTTATGCGCCGGGCGAATCTTTTCGCGCGCCTCGGCGCGGCACGCGAGGCGGCGCAAGACTACGAAGCGGTGCTGCGATTCGCTCCGTTCCATCGCGATACGCTCCTCGCCCTCTGCGGAGCGGCGCAACAGGCGAAGCAGCCGGAGCTCGCCGTCGCGGCGCTCCATCGGCGCATCAAACTCGGTCAACCCACCGCCGAACTCTGCAATCTGCTCGGGCTTTTCTCGCATCAGGTCAACGATCCGGCGGCGGCATTGGCGGCGTATCGACAGGCGTTCACGCTCGAGCCGCAGGCACCGCTCTATGCGAACAACGTCGCGACGGCACTCTATCACCTCGAACGCTACGATGAAGCGCTTGCAGCGCTCGCGACGGCGCTGTGCCTCGCTCCCGAATATGCGGTCGCCTGGTACAATCGCGGCAATGTCTTCCGTGCCATACGAGAGCTGGAGAACGCCGAGCACGCCTTTCGCACCGCCATCGTCCATGCTCCACAGTACGCCGAGCCGCACTTCGGCTTAGGCTGCGTCCTGCTCCAGACCAACCGCTGGGAAGAAGGTTGGCACGAATACGAATGGCGTTGGCAGGTACCGGGGTTAGTCAATCCGATCGATATCGATATCCCGCGCTGGAACGGCGAGACGCTTGGAGGACGCCGCCTGCTGCTCGTCGCCGAGCAAGGCAGCGGCGATACCCTCCAATGCATTCGCTACGCTCAAGACCTCGCCGCACAAGGGGTCGAGGTGCTCGTCTGGGCACCGGTTGAGACGGCGGCGCTGCTACGTCGTCTGCCCTATGTGAGCGCGGCGGCGACGAATCGCTTCGAGTTACCGCAAGCCGACTGCTATGCTCCGCTGATGTCGCTGCCACGCATCCTGCAAGCGCGACCCGACCGTATCCCCGCGCCGCCGTATCTCGCGGTCGATGCGCAGACGCGGAGCCGGTTCGTGCGTGAGTTGGGACCACGCCGTGAACGACTCCGTCTCGGCATCGCCTGGGGCGGCAACCCCCAGCAAGTCGCCGATCGGTATCGGTCGGCCTCGCTCAGCGCCTTGGCGCCGCTCTTCGAAGAGAAGGGCATTCGGTGGATCGGCCTGCAAAAAGATGCCCGTGTCGGCGAGATTGCGAGCAGTCGCATGCCGATCGAAGACTGGAGTCGCCGCATCGATACCTTCGACGAGACGGCGGCGCTCGTCGATGCACTCGACGGCGTCGTCAGCATCTGCTCCGCTCCGCTGCATCTTGCCGGTGCGCTCGGCCTGCCTACGATCGGGTTACTTTCATGGGCGGCCGATTGGCGTTGGGGTATCGAGGGCTCTACCACCCCCTGGTACCCGACGATGCACCTGATCCGCCAGCCGGCGCTCCACGCCTGGGGAGCCGCAGCCGAAGAGGCTGCGGCCCTCCTACGCACCTGGCAACCACGTGCACAGAGTCGGACACGTTTGGCAAATGACGTCAGTGGAGTGAGGCAGAGTCGATAACGAAGCGATACCGGACATCGCTTTTGACCATCCGATCGAATGCGGTATCGAGGTGTTGAATCGGAATCAGCTCGATCTCCGATGTGATCCGATGCTCACCACAGAAGTCGAGCATCTCTTGCGTCTCGGCGATACCGCCGATCAACGAACCGGCAAGCGAACCCCGCCGAAAGATGAGCGATGCGGCGGCGACCGTCGGAGGCGTATCGGGCACTCCGACCAACGTCATCGTCCCATTGCGGCGGAGTAATGCCAAGAAGCGATTCAGATCGTGCGGCGCCGAGACCGTGTCGAGCAGAAAGTCGAAGCTGTTGCTCTGCGCAGCCATAGCCCGATCGTCGTTGGAGAGCACGACCTCATCGGCCCCTAGACGCTTCGCATCCTCGGCCTTCTTCTCCGAGGTCGTGAATTGGACGACGTGCGCGCCGAAGGCATGAGCAAATTTCAACGCCATGTGGCCGAGTCCGCCGAGCCCGATAATGCCGACTCTCTGGTTCGGGCCGACTCTCCAGTGCCGTAACGGTGAGTAGGTGGTAATCCCGGCGCAGAGCAGCGGAGCGGCCGCTGCGAGATCGAGATTCGTCGGGACCGAGAGGACAAAGTCTTCGTTGACGATGATCCGATCGGCGTAGCCGCCGTAGGTGACCGAGCCGTCTTTCTGCGTGCTGTTGTACGTAAAGGTCGGTGTCTGCAGACAGAACTGCTCGTCACCGGCGCGACAGTTCTCGCAGACGCGACAGGAGTCGACGAGACAACCGACGCCGACGCGGTCACCCGAGTGATATCGGGTCACCGCGGTGCCGACAGCGCTGACATGCCCCACGATCTCGTGGCCCGGCACCATCGGGAAGATCGAGCCTCCCCATTCATTACGTGCCTGATGAACGTCCGAGTGGCAGACGCCGCAGTAGGCGATATCGATCGCGACGTCATGCGGACCGAGTTCGCGTTGCTCGAAGCTGAACGGTGCGAAGTGTGATGAGGCGGATTGAACCGCATAGGCGTGAGCTTTCACACAGATCCTTTCATAGCATAGGCATCTATCCCATTGCGCCTCCAGGAGCGCTTCTCCCCGTCGGCGTCAATTGAGCAAGGGAACACCGCTCGGATAGATGGGTCGGTTGATCACGCGTTCAAGGTCGGCGGCGGCGGCGCCGAGCGCAAGATCGCAGAAGGCGGCGAAGCTTTCACGTTCGGCGAGCCCTTCAAGGTAGCGCGGCGAATCGTGGGGATCGACCCGCCCCGACGGCGGCAGCAAACGGAGACTCCGCCCCCCCTCCTCCTCGTCTTCTTGGCGCGTCAGTAAGCCGATATCGGTAAAGATAGCGATCGCGGTACGCATCGTCACCTCGTCGACACGATCGATATCGAGAATACGAGCGATCTCGGTCGCCGGGAGATGAATCGTCGCATCCTCCCCTGCCAGGCCGCGTAAGCCTCGGTAGATACTCCGTAACGTCGCGACCTCCGGAGCGCTGCGGGAGAGCAGCAACTCATTGATGCGCCGATCACGTTGACCGTACAAGAGATGAATACGCGCCGGGGCCCCGTCACGACCGGCTCGGCCCGCCTGTTGATTGAAGGCCGTCAGATGAAAGTTGAGGTGGTAGAGCACCACGTCGCGCACATCGGGTAGATCGATCCCCTCGCCGAAGGCCGAGGTCGCGACGACGAGACGAATCTCATCCTCACGAAATCGGCGCTCGATCTCGAGCCGCTCGGCGCTGCCGACGCCGGCATGGTAAAACGCGGTCGCCGGGAAGCTCTCGCGCAATTGCTCGGCGAGATGCGTAACCTCACGGCGTGAATTGCCGTAGACGATTGCCTTGCCGTGCTCGCCGACGATGCGCCGGATAGCGGCGACGCGATCGACCGTGCCGCGTGCGTCGACGACGCTGAGATTCTCACGAACTGTCGGATCGATAACCCATGCCGTCATCGACAAGGCATCGACGAGTCGCTCAAAGACGTCGTTGCGCGCCGTCGCTGTGAGGGCCAGCAGGCGAGTCGGTGCGAGTCGCGCGACCATCTGCGGCACGCCGCTGTACGCGGCACGGTGCCGCGCTTCGACGATATGATGCGCTTCGTCGAGCACGATGAAACTCGGCCGTGATGCCTCCCGCAGCAGACGCGGCAGATGGTGTTGCACGAACTCGGGCGTCGAGAGCAACACGTCCCATGCTCCGCTCTCAAGCGCTTGCATCAAGGCCTCGCGCTCCTCCGGTTCGATCGCTCCGGTCGCACGCAGAATACGCAGACCGAGCGGAGCGAGACGACGCTGCAGCGCCTCATATTGATCGTTAACCAAAGCACGCAACGGATAGAGTACCAGCGTTTTGGCGCCTTCGCGGGCGGCGAGCAACGCCGCCGGCACCTGAAAACAGAGTGACTTGCCACGCCCTGTCCCCAATACCGCGACGGTACGCCGCTCCGCCAAGACGCGCTCGATAACGTCGTGCTGCGCTTCATGAAGACGTCGATCTCCGATGAGCGCCGTCACGATCGCGTCGCGTTCGGCGATGATGCCGCCGACCGGCGCGACAGACCCGCGCGCCTCGGCAGGCGCGTCGAGGCGCGCGACCTCGATGTTCACCCCAAGACGACGGTCGCCGCCGCCCGTCCTTGCGGTAACCCACACTTCATACCGCCGTCCGGCATCGAGATGCGGTGCCAGACGCTGGGCGATCTCGCGGCGGAGATACCCGAGGCGCAACGCACCGAAGGCGACGGCGATCGCTGCCGGATCGTAGGCATTCTCCGGCTCACGGATCAAGCGGAGTCGGTCGCCGACCTGCAGCCCGTCGAGAATACTCTGACGGTTCTCGAAAGTGACGCCGACGATCTTGGTCGCGAAACGCGCCGCATCGCCGATGTGCGCGAACGGCGACGGCGCAAGGTACTCCTCACGCCGGGCGTAGAGTCGCGCGAGAAACGCCTCAGGCGTCGGCTCAGGGCGCGTGGTGGTGTTCCTCTTCCTCGTCGAGCTGCAGATGAATCTCTTCGTGACCGAGCGCGAACTCTTCGTCGTGTACACCGGCATTCTGCGCATCGAGCGGATCGAGGATCTCTTCTTGGCGACGTTTATATCGCGTCGGATTCGCTCGCTGCGTCGCACGCTCTCGCCCTTCTTTGACACGACGCTCACGGCGTGCGGCGAGGATCTCTTCGCGCTCTCGACTACCGCCGCTCGCGGCTTGCGCCTGCGCCTCACGCTCCTGTGCCCGCCGCTGACGACGGAGCTGCATCTCGCGTAGCCGCACGACGAGCGGTGCCGAGTAGAAGATCGAATGATAACCACCAGAACAGATGCCGACCAGCAAGGCGAAGGCGAAGTTCTGCAGCGAGAGACCGCCGAGTGCGAGCAATGCAACGAGCGTTACGACCACCGTAGCGAGCGTGTTCAGCGAACGCGTCATCGTCTGGAGAATCGAGGTGTTGACGATACGCTCATACGTCTCTTGCGGCATAAGACGGGTATTCTCGCGGATACGATCGAGGATCACGATCGTATCCATGACGGAGTATCCGACCACCGTCAAGACGGCAGCGAGAAAGGCATCGTCGGCGCGGCGATTCGCGAGCGCGTAGATACCGATCATCATCGCCGAGTCGCGCACAAGCGCGATAACGGTGACCCAACCGAAGATGAGGTTCCATTCGAAACGAAACGCGATATAGAGAAACTGAATCGCTATCGCGATGGCGAGTGCCTCGAGCGCTTTGATGAGATACTCATGCGAGAGCGAAGGGCCTACCGAAGAGATCTCGGATTGACCACGATCGATCGGTGCAAGTGTCGATAATGTCGCCCAGAGATCGCGGGTACGATCGCCGAAGGCATGCTGCGTCTCGATGGTATACCGCTGCCCCGGTCGATCACCGACGCGGGTCAACGTATTGATCGTCGCATCACGAACACCGATAACGGCGAGACGATCGACCAGGGCACGTTGCGGCACGGGCTGCACAAAACGCACCGTCACATCGGTGCCACCGGTGAACGAGAGACCGAGGCGCAAGCCATGATGAGCGATCAACGCGATGATGCCGGCGAAGATAACCGCGTACGAGATCGATGAGATCAGCGTAAATTTGCCGACGATATTCCAGTGAGAACGACGAAAGAACATCGTTTAGCCTCCGTACGCCTGCGATGAGGTTACCCAATCGTTCTCCACAACCAGGTCGAGTAAGAAGCGCGTAATGACCACCGCCGTCAACAGCGAGAACGCCGTCCCCCAGAAGAGGGTAAAGGCGAAGCCTTTGACCGTACCGGTGCCCAAGAGATAGAGCACTGCGGCACCGACGATCGTGGTAAAGTGGCTGTCGAAGACCGAGGAGAAGGCCCGAGAGAAGCCGATCCGCACTGCGGCACGGAGGCTCTTGCCCGCCCAGAGCTCTTCTTTGAGGCGTTCAAAGATCAAAACGTTCGCATCGACGGCCATACCGATCGAGAGCACGAAACCGGCGATCCCCGGGAGCGTCAAGACCGCCTGACTCGCCGAAAGGACGGCGAGGAGAAAGAGCACGTAGAGCACGAGCGCGAGATCGGCGAGCAGACCCGGCAGGCGATAGACGAGGATCATAAAGAGAAAGACCAGAGCGAAACCGAGGACCGAGGCCTGCAGTGAGCGCTCGAGATCGATACGCCCGAGCGTCGGGCCAACCGTATCGTTCTCAAGGATCGTCAGCGGCACCGGCAAAGCGCCGCCGTTCAGCTCGTTGGCGATGCGGATGACTTCGCTCTCGGTAAAGTGCCCGGTGATCTCGCCGGTATCGGTGATGATACCCTGGATCGTCGGCGCCGACACGTAGTGATGATCGAGGAAGATCCCGAGCGCCTTCCCGAGATTCGCGCGGGTCATCTCACCGAACAGATGGGCATCTTTGGTACGGAATTCGATACGCGGCTCGCCGCCTTGATCGAAGCTCGCCTCTGCCCCTTGAAGCTGCGCACCGGTATACAGCGTCGGACCGCTTGCGGCGTACGCACCGGTACGAGCATAGGTCGGATCGGCGTCGGCACGAGCACGAACCGACTCGGGAACGATCTTGAACTCGAGGACCGCGACCTCTTTGAGCGTCTGCACGGCATCGTCGGGATTCTTGACGGCGGGCAACTCGACGAGCAGACGATCGGCGCCGACCCGAGTGATCACCGGTTCGGAGACGCCGAGCCCATTGACGCGATTCTGGACGACTTCTTCGACTTGACTCTGAATCGCATTCGTGATCTCAGGGGTCTGCGGCGTGGTGTGCAGTTGCAGTAAGACGCGCACGCCCCCCTGCAGATCGAGGCCCAAGTGAATCTGCCGATCGAGCGGCAGAATAAGGCGTAACGACACGAGTATCCCCGCGATTAAGGCGAGGCTCACCCAGAGAATCTTCCAACGGCTCTGCATATCCCCCGTTGATACGCGCTTACCTCGACCGGTGCCTACCCAAGGCGATACGAGCCCGCCGCATCGACCCGTACTCGCCCGATCGCCAACGTCAGCGAACGATGCGCCGAGAGGATCGGCGAGAGACGGCAGAGCCTCGGCAACGCATGAGTCGTCTCTCGCCGCACGGGAGTCTCGATGACATCGTGCGGCCATACGGGATGATCGCGCGGGAGTGCGCTTGCGCCCGACGATGCACCGAATGCGACAGGCGACGTCGCGATTGTCGTGTCGTCAGACGTCGTCAACGGCGACAGCATCTCTTCCAGAACGGGCGCGACCCGAGGTGCCCCCTTCATGGCACGATGGCGCGACGCAGATGGCGCAGCGCCGCGAGATGAAGTTGCGAAACCCGTTGAGCCGAGACGGCAAGGTGCGTACCGAGATGACGGAGCGGGAGTGCCTGACCGTAGTGGAGCGTGATCACGTAGCGTTGTCGGGCGGGCAACGTCGCCACCGCATCACGGAGTTCGCGACGACCGAGGTCCGTCACGACGCTTTCAAGCGGATCACTCTGCCCGCTCCTCGGTGAGAGGCGGTCCGGTAACGGCGCATCGAGCGAAAGCGGCGTATACTCAAACGCAGCTCGCTCTGCACGCAGAAATCCGGGGCAGGCACGCTCGACTTCATGCGAGGTCGGATGCCGCCCGAGGGTATGCGCGAGCGCGGCGGCGACACGCTCGGCCTCGCGGAGTCGCCGACGCGAGCGCTCCGATACCGGATCACGTTTACGGAGTCCGTTGAGCATCGCACCGGTGACGACACGGGTCGCATACGCGAGCAACGGCACTCCGCGCCGTGCATCGTAGGTATCGACGGCACGAATAAGCCCCAAACCACCGTCGCCGACGAGTTCGTCGTACTCGGCGCCGGGGACCATACGCCGTACCCGATGTGCGAGACGATAGACCAGCGGGTAGAGGTGGAGAATGCGTTGACTGCGCTCATCGGCCATCACCGCTATCCTCGCTGCAAGTTATTGGCGAGACGAAGCAACTCATCGGCGGCCTGCACGCCCTTCGCGTTCGCTTCGTAGATCCGCTGGGTCGTCAGCATCTCCATCATGGCCGAGATCATCGATACGTTGGACGTCTCGAGCATACCGAAGCGCAACGTCGACCCCTGTGCACCACCGCACGCTACAAGCATCGGCGGCCCCGAGCGGTCGGTGGCACGGCAGATCGTCGCATCGACCGGCGCAAGATACTCGGGCGCGGCGAAACAGGCTAGACGGAGTCGGCCGATACGCTGCCATCCCGCGTGCTCGGTCGAGATGAGGACACGACCGTCGTCTTCGACGTGCAAGCGGAGCGCCTGCGGCGGGATACGAATCCCCGCAAGGTGCCAGCCGGCTGTATTGACCAGGTGTCCGGCGGCGTCGCGATGGAAGCTCCCCGCCCGGGTATACCCGACCTCACCGCCGCGCTGGACCACGAAGCTCCCCGTCCCGACGATCGCGAGATCGCACGGGCCGTCGCTACGCTCGAGCTTACCCGGAGCGACGAGCGGCAGCGTACCCTGAGCATCGGCGATGCGTGCCTGGAAACCGACCTCTCCGGCGTGGGCGAGGTTCTCGGTAATCCGTTCCAGATCGTGCTGGGCCGCAGCCATGCCCATCGCGGCCTGCTCCATCGCACGATTCATGTCGCGCTCCGTGCCAATTCACCGGCCTCTTTGGCCCGTATCGCGTCGAAGGCAAGTGCGGCACGTTGAGCGGTCTCAAAGCCGCGTTGCGCCTGGAGCAAGCCGACCATCTCTCGCACCGGATCGCCGACCGCCGCCGGCACGGCACCGACCACCAATCGCGCCCCGGGGGCAAGCGCGATGCGATCGAGCAGCGTGTCGCCGACTCGGACGCCGCCGGCGGCATCGATACGCGCGCCGACGGGATACCGCAAAGCGCCGTGCTGACCGCGTACGCAGAAGCCATGCGCATCGACCAAATGACCGGCGCTGGTCGCGCGATAGCGGCCGCCGCCCTGCGCTCGCTCGCCGACCATCGAGAGCGTGCCGCCGACGACGGCAAGGTCGGTCGGCAGCCCCGTCTGCTGGACTCCGGGTAGGGTTGCGTCCTTCTGCGTACCGGTAACGATACCGCCGTCGGTCAGACGAGCGGTAAAATTGAGACGACGATACCCTGCATCGCCGAGATGCGCAAGGTTACGCGTCGCGAGATCGAGAGCACCCTGTGCCGCCGTCATCGCGGCGGCCAGCCAATTCATACCATCCATGAGCGACGAGGCTACGCGGCAAACGTGACCTCAACGTAACCGCGAACTGACGTCGGGGCTACAAGCTCACGAACGGATGCGCTGCCACTCAGCAGCGGCACCCGAGGGCAAGTGATCGAGGTGCTTGAGAAAGAGCGTCACCTCCCAGACCTGCGTCTCGGTGAGGGCACGCGAAAAAGCAGGCATCGCGGTAAAGCGGATGCCGTGATCGACTTTCCAAAAGATGCGACCGGGCGGGTCGTCTTCTACCCCATCGTCACGAAACTGCGGCGCAGCTTGGTAGAGTCCACGGGCGATAGCGGTCGGCGCCCCACGCGAGGCACCGTGGCAGACGGCGCAATTCGCCGCATAAAGCAAGGCCCCGGCTCGCAGATGCGGATCGTCGGCGGGGATCGGCGGCGCTGCGGTCGATGCCTCACGTCGGAGCATCGCACGCAATGCCGTCGTCGCGGCCCATCGCTCGAGGGCGGGCGGTTTCGTATCGGCATTCGCCGGTACCCAGCCTTCTTTGATGATCACGAAGAGCGTCAGCGCAGCGAGCGCGAGCGTCGCGACGATGCCGAGCAGAAAGGCAACGAACGTGTGGCGCATAGGAGGCCGGTACGTCAACCGATGGCGACGCCCTCTTCTCCCGTTCGCTACCCCGGACCGAGGACCCGAGCGACGATCTCGGCGCGACTCCGCGAACCGGTCTTCGTCGCGATATTCTTAATATGATCTTGCACCGTCGTCTCGGCGATGTGCAGGGAACCGGCGATCTCTTCGGTAGCGGCGCCGCGCAACAGCATCTGCAACACGTCGACCTCACGCCGGGTGATCTTATACCGTCTGACCGCTTCACGCACGGTATCGCGCTCCTGAAACGGCTCGACGAAGAGACCGTAGTGCTCACCGGCCGAGCCGGAGAACTCGACCAGGCGAAGCAGCAACCCTGTCGGTGAGATTACGATGCTCTCGCTCTCGCTTGCTTCATAGCAGAGGCTACGAAGCAAACGATCGATCGGAGCGATAAGCAAGCCGCGTTCGGGGTCGCGCAGATCTTCGGCACCTCTGCCCGAACGCCAGACGAGCACGACGCGGAACGAGCGATCGAGGATGTAGCAATCGGGGATCCGACGCCGACGCACCAAAGCAAGCGACGCCCCACTCTCGACCGAGGCTTCACTCGGATCGGCGCGCTCTAGCTCGGCGTGTTTCCTCGATCGTTCCTCTCGTGCCACCCTTCAGGTATCGGCGCGAACGGGACGAAGCCTCAGGGACGCGTTGCCGGATGCAGTCGCTCGTCGAGGTATCTCTCAAGTTGCTCGATAGCGACGCGCTCCTGCTTCATCGAGTCACGCTCACGAACCGTCACGGCATCGTCGTCGAAGCTCTCAAAATCAACCGTCACACAGTACGGGGTCCCGATCTCATCTTGTCGCCGATACAACTGACCGATGTTGCCTTCGTCGTATTGCGTACGACGACTACGACGTAACCGACGCTCAATCTCACGGGCACGCTCGACCAATTCGGGTCGGTTCCGGGCCAAGGAGAAGACCGCTACTTGCACCGGAGCGATCTGCGGGTGGAAACGCAGCACGATACGCTCGGTCTCTTTGCCGTTCGGATCGGTACCTCGTTCATGCTCGTACGCATCGACGAGCATAACCAGCGTCGTCCGATCGAGTCCGGAGGAGCTTTCGATCAAGATCGGCGTGTATTTGCTCTTCGTGGCTTCATCAAAGTAAGTGAGGTCTTTGCCCGAGAGCTTCATATGTGCGTCGAGATCATAGGTACCACGATGGGCGATTGACTCGAGCTCGCCCCATCCCCAGGGGAACTCGTACTCCACATCGATGCACGCGCGTGCATAGTGCGGTCGATCTTCGGGGGCGAGTTCGGCGAAGCGCAGGCGATCGGGACGGATCCCATAGTCGCTATACCAGCGACGACGCAGTTCGACCCACTCCTCGAAACAAGCCATATCCTTGCCGTCGTGGGGCACGAAATACTCGAGTTCGGCCTGTTCGAATTCACGCATACGAAAGGTAAAGCCGCCTGGGGTGATCTCATTACGGAACGACTTACCGATCTGTGCGATGCCGAAAGGCGGACGCTTCCGGGCGGTCTGGTAGATATTTTTGAAGTTGACGAAGATGCCCTGAGCCGTCTCCGGACGGAGATAGGCGATCGAGGCGCTATCCTCCATCGGACCGACTGCGGTCTTGAGCATCAGATTAAAGTTCCGAGGTTCGGTGAGCGAACCTGAAGTACCACAGTCGGGGCAGCGATCGGTCGACGGAAGATGGTCGGCACGGAAACGATGTTTACAATGACGACAATCGACGAGTCGATCGTGGAAAACATCGAGATGGCCTGAAGCCTTCCAGACCTGCGGATGCATGAGGATCGCGGCGTCGAATGCGACCACGTCGTCCCGCCGAGTAACCATCTCGCGCCACCACGCCTCTTTGACGTTGCGCTTGAGTACCGCACCGAGCGGCCCGTAATCGAAGAGACCGCCGAGACCACCGTAGATCTCGCTCCCGGCGAAGACGAAACCACGCCGTTTCGCAAGAGCGACGACTTCATCGAGAGTCGGGCGTGTGCCGGGCAAGGCGGCGGACGGAGGCGTATCTGGGGTAGACATGTCACCGGCGGTTTACCGCTCGAGCCTCGATGGTTCCTCGCGCGGCTGCGAACGAGGGCGGCTTGGTTGGGGAGCCTCTTCATCCGGTCGTGCTCGGACATCGCTTCGCGAACTGCGCGCGACCGGATGAAGAGGCTCCCCAACCAAGCCGACGCTCCGGATTTTGGAGGTGCTTAGGTGTTTATGGAACCGGCACTCTTCAGCGTGAGTATGCGACTACGAACGATCAACCCGCGCTGCAGACGTTGGTTAACGTGAGCATAAACGTCGGAGTGACGAAGTTTTCAATAACGCGAAATCGGTCAATATTTTTTTCATACTCGGTCGCCTACCGCTGCTTCGAGAGATAGGAGTATCTTGCATCTCCTCGGCTAGTTGCTCAAAGAGATTTTTATGCTCCGTGAAAGATCTTTGAAACTCTTCAAGAGTCTGTTGGTGTTCCTTCAAAACTCCGAGCACCTGAGAAGAATTCGTCAAAATCGGAGTAACTTGCAGATCAAGCAGAGGCATATCAGGAACGTCGATACTTGTATGTATTTGACCATCGGCTCCATGATCAAGCACAACGAACTCATCATTCTCCTGAGAAGACGACGCGAGAAGAGGTTCGCCCTCAAAACGAATGCGTGTAAGATCGTCTTGCAGTGAAGTCAAAGCCTGAACTGCCAGTTCTTGTTTTTGTTCTACACCTGCCCGAAAATTTTGCAGATATTGAATGTTACTCTTGACACATTTCAAACGCGCATCGATTAATGTTTCAACAAGAGTAGAGACATCTCGAATATGCTTTAACCTTTCTCGATCTTGTTGCTCGAAATTAGCCTCTGCGCAATGACGTTGAGAAAATGCGAAAACGTCATTCGAGAATGACTCAAAAAGAAGTCTGCACGGCCTCTCAAATGAAGTCGTAAAAATTTTCAGGTCGTCCATAGAGACGATAGGGTCCTTCGCACCAAAGCCAGCAATCGACATGGACTGATCGGCAGCATGGGATAAGTCCTGAAACCAGTCATCCAATTCGAGTGGGACAAACGGCAAATTCGCCAGGGAGTCCGAGGAGACTCCTCTTGGAGGAGATGAAACTAGCGCATCCGATGCCAAGTGACCATCACTTGACGGAGAACAAAGGCCTCTTTCGGTCCTTTGCGTCGATAAGGAACCAGAAGTATTGGGTTGCAGAATACCTGACGCATCCGACGGGACGGATAGGTCGA